>JABAHS010000125.1_pt1 | contig 43806 bp, 43 predicted proteins | sample 7062111 | NCBI WGS metagenome assembly JABAHS01 (sample SAMN14534600, study PRJNA622989) | marine sediment metagenome | biome: marine biome [ENVO:00000428]; feature: marine pelagic biome [ENVO:01000023]; material: deep marine sediment [ENVO:00002113]; isolation source: pool of 4 deep marine... | reverse complement strand
TCGGTGAGGCATTTCGGACCCCGGCACTGCGCTCTGCCCTCCTGCGTCGCCTGAGGCGCCGAGGAAGGCGCCAAGGAAGACTGTCGGGTTGATTCTCGCAGGGGCGGCGCTTCCGAACAAGGACACCGGCCCGCGTTCATGATCTCCCGTGTCTGCGGGCAGGTGTGGGGCCATCAGCCGATCTCCATCATCTCGAAATCCGCCTTGGGTGCGCCGCAGTCGGGGCAGGTCCAATCCTCGGGGACATCCTCCCAGCGCGTTCCGGGTGGAATCCCTTCTTCGGGCAGGCCGACTTCCTCGTCGTAGATGAAACCGCAGATGATGCACTGCCACTTTCGCATCGCGTCCTCCTCTGTCACCCTCGGCGCTGGGCGCGCGACTGCACGAGAAAGTGTTGCGTGCCCCTACGGGTGCTCGCATACCTTCGTTCAGCTCTTTGACGCCGCACACTCGCCGGAGCAGCCCGCGCGGATTCGCATCACAGTGCTTTCGATCCAGTCTTCCGCCAGGCGGTTGACCTCCGCGGCCGAGCGACCCGTGCTCTCGATTGTGGGCCCAATGATAGTGCGGATGGTGCCGGGGCGTTTGATGAAGCCTCTGCGCGGCCAGTAATCGCCCGAGTTGTGGGCGACCGGCACGACCGCAAAGCCCGTCCGCTGGGCGAGCATGGCCCCTCCGATGCGATAGGGGCGCCGCTCCCCGGGTCGCACCCGGGTGCCCTCGGGGAAGATCACCACCCAGCAACCATCGCGCAGGCGTCCCCGCCCCTGCTCGATCACCTGGCGCACGGCGCGTGGACCGCTCTTGCGGTCGATGGCGATGGGTTTGAGGGCGGCGAGGCCCCAGCCGAGCAGCGGAATCCATAGCAGCTCGCGCTTGAGCACCCAGACCTGCGGCGAGAACACCCGCTGCAGCGCGAGCGTCTCCCAGGCCGACTCGTGCTTGCAGAGCACGATAGACGGCGTATCAGGGATATTCTCACGGCCTTCCACTCGCTGATGGATCCGACACGTCTTCTCCAGCCACCAGAGATTGATGTGTGTCCAGCGGGTGATGGTGCGATAGCGCGAGCGGTAGGGCAGCGGTCTCATGAGCAGCGCGAGGGGTGCGAAGACGAGGGTCGTGACGAGGAGCCCGAGCGAGAACAGCAGGGACCGGAGGAACAGCACCCCGAGCGGAGGTTCGGGCCCGCGCGCCCCCGGCTTCTCACCACACATCGGTCACGCGCGTCGCGTTGCGAGCCGGGCGTCGTCGGCCGCGCCCCGGTGGCGATGGGGCTCCGCGAGGGCCGGCGGGGAGAGGTGCATCAGTGACGTGCGGCACGCTCCAGCTCGGCGTCGACGAAGGCAGCCAGATCGTCGTACACCTCCAGGCCTTCGACATCGAGGAGCTTGCGCGCGGTGCGCCGGCCGTCGCCGGTACGCACCAGTACCGGACGCGCACCGGCCGCGCGCGCTGCCTCGATGTCGCGCTGCGAGTCGCCCACTACGGGCACCTCCTCGAGAGGGATGTGCAGCCGCTGGCCGATCTCCAGCAGCAACCCCGGGCGCGGCTTGCGGCAGCGACACTTGTCCGCGGGCCGATGAGGGCAGAAGAAAATCGCCTCCACTGCGCCGCCCACGTCGACCAGGTGATGGTACATTTTCTCGTGGATCCGGCTCAGGGCCTCGATATCGAAGAGCCGCCTGCCGAGCCCCGACTGGTTGGTGGCGATGATGACCCGGTAGCCCGCTCGGTTGAGCCGTGCGATGGCCTCCAGGCTGCCGGGTATAGGCTCCCACTCCTCCGGGGATTTGACGTGCTCCGGGGAGTCCTGATTGATGACACCGTCACGCTCGAGGATGGCAACTCTCACGCTTGTATACCGGGAACTCGCCTCACTCCGTCTCTTTGCTCTGCAGCCGTGAGATGTCCGCGGTTTCCATGAACAGAGCGCTGATGCTGTTGAGGAGTGCCAGACGGTTCGTCTTGATTCGCTCGTCGTCGGCCATCACTTTGACGGCGTCGAAAAAATCGTCCACGGTTTCGCGCAAACCGGCGAGCAGCTTCAACGCACCGCTGTAATCGCCTCGGCCGAGCAGCTCGCGCACCCTGGGGGTCAGCCCCACGACCTTGGCTGCGAGGTTCCACTCCGCATCCTCCGAGAATAGCGCATCGTTGACTTGCCCGGGGAGCGGCCCGCTGGCTTGCCGGAGAATGTTCTGGATACGCTTGTTGGCGATGGTCAGGCTCGCCGCCTGGGGCATGTTGCGGAACTCGTCCACCGCGCGCACGCGCCGCGCGAAGTCGAACGGGCGCGTCGGACGCCGGGCGGCGACGGCGGCGAACACGTCCGGGGGTGTTCCCCGCTCCAGGAAGTACGTGCGCAGCCGATCGAGCATGAACTCGTAGAGCTGGCTCACCATGGGATGCATCTGCGGGAGCAGCTCGCGGTAGCGGTCCGTAGCCGCGTTGATGAGCTTGGGCAGGTCGAGGTCCATCTCGCCCTCAATGATGATCCGAAGCACACCCAGGGCCGCGCGCCGCAGTGCGAAGGGGTCTTTGTCGCCGCTCGGCGGTTGACCGATGCCGAAGATGCCCACCAGCGTGTCCAGCTTATCGGCGATGGCGACTGCGCGACCCACGCCCGTCTGGGGAACCGCGTCGCCTGCGAACCGGGGCATGTACGCCTCCTCCAGCGCGACGGCGACGGGCTCGGGCTCGCCGGCGCGCGCGGCGTACTGGCGGCCCATGTAGCCCTGGAGCTGGGGGAATTCCCCGACCATCTCGGTGAGCAGGTCGCACTTGGAGAGCAGCCCGGCGCGGCGGGCCTGGCGCGCGGCTTCGGGAGGCTGGCCGCTGGCCATGGCCACGTGTGCAGCGAGCTCGGATACGCGCTGCGACTTGTCGTAGAGCGATCCCAACCGCTCGTGGAAGAGGACATCCTTGAGCTTCTCCAGGTGGTCTTCGAGGGAGCTCTGGAGGTCGCTCTTGTAGAAGAAGGCGGCGTCCTCGAGGCGCGGCCGGATGACGCGCTCGTTGCCCGTCTTCACCGTGTCGGGGTTGCTGCTCTCGATGTTGCTGATGGCGATGAAGTGCGCCAGCAGCCGCCCGTCCGCGTCGACCACCGGAAAGCAGCGCTGGTGCTCCTGCATGACAGCGATGAGCACCTGCTCGGGCAGCTCCAGGAAACGCTTATCGAAGTCCCCGGTGACGGGTACGGGCCACTCCACGAGACCGGTGACCTCCTCCAGCAGCGCCTCGCTCACCACGCCGTGCCCCTCGAGGGCGAGCGCGCTCTCGCCGACCTGACGCCGGATCAGCTCCTTGCGGGTATCGAGGTCGGCCACGACGCGTCCGGCGCTGTAGAGGAGTTTGGCGTAGCCGGTGGGCGTCTCGACGGCGATGGGCTCGGGGTGGTGAAAGCGATGCCCGCGGGTCTCGCGCCCCGTGGCGACGCCCAGCACCTGTGCCTCCACCACCTCGTCGCCGAAGAGCAGCACGACCCAGTGCACAGGCCGGGCGAACTGAACATCGAGATCGGCCCAGCGCATGCGACGGCGGATGGGCAGACGCTCGAGGGCCTGTCGTACGATATTCGGCAGCAACATCGACGCCGGCTGACCCACCTCGGTGGTGCGGAACACCAGCCACGCCCCGTCCTTTCCCCGGTAGCGCTCGAGGTGCTCGAGGCTCACCCCGCAGGAGCGTGCGAATCCCAGCGCCGCTCTGGTCGGATTGCCCCGGGCGTCGAAAGCCGCGTTGAGCGCCGGTCCGCGGCGTGTGACCTGACGCTCCGGCTGGTGCGTGGCGAGAGCCTGGACGACCACCGATAGCCGTCGCGGCGTCGCGTAGACCGCAACGTCACCGTGCCGCAGACGCGCCGCTTCACAGCCGCTGGCCAGCTCCCGCCCGAAAGCCTCCGCCAGCTCCCTCAGCGACTTCGGGGGGAGCTCCTCGGTCCCGATCTCGACGAGGAGGTCCCGCGCCTCAGCCATGGGCTGCCACCTGTCGCCGCCGCTCTCGCAGCAGCGGGAAGCCAAGCGCCTGGCGTCGCGCGTGGTGGCTCTGCGCGACGGCGCGTGCGAGGCCGCGCACGCGCAGGATGTAGCGCTGGCGTTCGGTCACCGAGATCGCCTGGCGAGCGTCGAGAAGGTTGAAGATGTGTGAGGCTTTCACCACCATCTCGTAGGCCGGCAGGGTCAGCTTCAGGCCGATGAGCTTGCGGCATTCTCGCTCGCAGGTCTCGAACGTGCCGAACAGCGCCTCAACGTCCGCGTGCTCGAAGTTGTACGCGGACATCTCCGCCTCGTTCTGATGAAACACGTCGCCGTAGGTGATGCGCCCGACGGGGCCGTCGGCCCAGACAAGGTCGAACACGCTGTCGACACCTTGCAGGTACATGGCGATGCGCTCGAGTCCGTACACGACCTCGGCCGTCACCGGGCGGCAGTCCTGGCCGCCGACCTGCTGGAAATAGGTGAACTGCGTCACCTCCATCCCGTTAAGCCACACTTCCCAGCCGAGACCCCAGGCGCCGAGGGTGGGCGATTCCCAGTCGTCCTCCACGAAGCGGATGTCGTGCTCGAGCGGGTCGATGCCCAGCATGCGCAGTGAATCCAGGTAGACGTCCTGAACGTCCAATGGCGAGGGTTTGAGGACCACCTGGTACTGGTAGTAGTGCTGAAGCCGGTTGGGGTTCTCCCCGTAGCGTCCGTCGGTGGGGCGGCGCGAGGGCTGCACGTAGGCGGCGCGCCAGGGCTCCGGACCGATGGCGCGCAAAAAGGTCGCGGGATGAAACGTGCCGGCACCGACCTCCATGTCGTAGGGCTGCAGCAGCACACAGCCCTGCTCCGCCCAGAAGCGCTCAACGGCCAGAATCAATCCCTGAAAGGTCTTGAGGTTGAGCTCTGACGCTTCTTGCAAGTGGCTTTCCCCTGGGTCGAGCAGCGCCCCAAAAGGGCGACAGAGTATACCGTGCGCAGACAACGTGATGCACGCGCGTGCGATCCTCGCCGCACGTGGCCGCGGTATTGCGCTGGCCGCAGTCCCGGCGGCCGGATGCGCCGCCAATCATGCGCTTGCCCGGCATGTGTTGGTCGGATACTGTAAAGGATTTCTTTACGTCTCTTTGCGTCATCCGGATTATTCATGCGCTACGTAGAAGATTTCGACGTCATCGTCGTGGGCGGTGGCCATGCCGGCAGCGAGGCGGCGATGGCGGCGGCCCGCATGGGTGCGCGCACGCTGCTCCTCACTCAGAGCATCGAGACGCTCGGCCAGATGAGCTGCAACCCGGCGATCGGGGGCATCGGCAAGGGGCACCTGGTCAAGGAGCTCGATGCATTGGGCGGGCTGATGGCGGAGGCCGCGGACAGAAGCGGCATTCAATTCCGCACGCTCAACGCCCGCAAGGGGCCGGCGGTGCGGGCCACGCGCGCACAGATCGATCGTGCCCTGTATCGCAGCGCCGTGCGCGGTGCGCTCGAGACCCAGCCGAACCTGAGCCTGTTCCAGCAGTCGGTGGACGACCTCGTCATCGAGGGAGAACGGGTCGCCGGCGTGGTGACCCAGATGGGTCTTCGCTTCAGCGCCGCGTGCGTGGTGCTCACCGTGGGCACCTTCCTCGGCGGCCGTATCCACATCGGTGACGCCAACTACCAGGGGGGCCGCGCAGGCGACGCGCCGGCCAATGCGCTCGCACGACGGCTGCGCGAGCTGCCGTTGCGGGTGGAGCGGCTCAAGACCGGTACACCTCCCCGGCTCGACGGGCGCACGGTGGACTTCGAACGTCTCGAGATCCAGCCCGGGGACACCCCGCGGCCGGTGTTCTCCTTCCTCGGGGGGGCGGAGGAGCCCCCGCGCCAGGTGCCCTGTCACATCACCTACACCAACGAGCGCACCCACGAGATTATCCGGGCCGGTCTGCCCCGCTCGCCCATGTTCAGCGGCGCCATCGAGGGCGTCGGTCCGCGCTACTGTCCGTCGGTGGAGGACAAGGTGGTGCGCTTCGCCGACAAGGCGGCGCACCAGATCTTCGTCGAGCCCGAGGGTCTCGAGTCCCGGGAGGTCTACCCCAACGGCATCTCGACCAGCCTGCCCTTCGACGTGCAGTACGCAATGGTGCGCTCCGTCGCCGGCTTCGAGCGTGCCCACATCACCCGTCCGGGTTACGCCATCGAGTACGACTTCTTCGACCCGCGCGACCTGCGCCCCTCCCTCGAGACCCGGCACCTGCGCAACCTGTTCTTCGCGGGCCAGATCAACGGCACCACCGGCTACGAGGAGGCGGCGGCGCAGGGCATCGTCGCCGGGCTGAACGCGGCGCTGCGCGTGCAGGAGCGCGATCCGTGGTACCCGCGCCGGGACGAGGCTTACATCGGCGTGCTCATCGACGATTTGATCACGCGGGGCACGGCGGAGCCCTACCGCATGTTCACGAGCCGTGCCGAGTATCGGCTCCTGCTCCGCGAGGACAACGCGGATCTTCGCCTCACGCCACGCGGGCGCGAGCTCGGACTGGTGAGCGAGACGCGCTGGCGCCGCTTCTGTGACAAGCGCGAGGCCATCGAGCGCGAGCAGGCCCGCCTCGCGACGACGTGGATGCGTCCCGGCGACGTGCCCGCCGGCGAGTACGCTCGGGTGCTCGGGCGTCCCATCGGGCGCGAGCACTCGCTCATGGAGCTGTTGCGCCGCCCCGAGGTGGGCTATGGGGCTTTGCTGTCCCTGCCCGGGGCGGGACCCGGGGTCGGGGATGCCGGGGTGGCGGAGCAGGTCGAAATTCAGGCCAAGTATCACGGCTACATCGTGCGCCAGGAGGAGGAGATCGCTCGCACGCGCCGGCACGAGGAGACCGCCTTGCCCGAAGACCTGGACTACGCGCGGGTGCGCGGGCTCTCGGCCGAGGTGCGAGAGAAGCTCGCGCAGCACCGCCCGGCAACCCTCGGACAGGCGTCGCGCATCGCCGGCGTGACCCCGGCAGCCGTCTCGCTACTGCTGATTCACCTTAAGAAGCGCGCCCTCGGGGCGGGCGTGCCGGACGAGCGCCAGCGCGCGTGAGGGCGCCGGCGCCGATGCGACCCACAGGGTTTGTCGTGGCTGTGGAACGCACGCCGACATCCGGGTCCCCGCGGGCGGTGCTGGATGCGGGTCTGGCGGCGGCCGCCGTGGAGCTCGACGAGGCTGCGCGCGCGGCGCTCATACGCTACGTCGAGTTGCTCGCGCGATGGAATCGTGCTTACAACCTGACCGCTGTCCGCGCCCCGCGGGAAATGGTGCGGCGGCACCTGCTGGATTCCGTGGTGATCTTGCCGTATGTTCACGGCCGACGGCTTCTGGATGTCGGCACGGGAGCCGGATTGCCCGGGTTGGTCGTGGCGCTCGCGCGCCCGGAGCTGGAATGCGTGCTGATCGACAGCAGCGCCAAGAAGATTCGATTCTGCCGGCAGGCCGTGGGGGAGTTGCGCCTCGCGAACGTGGAGGTCGTGCATGCGCGCATCCAGGAGTACCGCCCTGCGCGTCCCTTCGACACCGTGGTCGCGCGCGCGTTCGGCAGGCTCGGCGAGCTCCTCGCGCAGGCCGAACGCCTGTGCGCCCCGGGCGGCCGCTTGCTGGCCATGAAGGGCAAAGCGCCGCGGGCAGAGCTCGCCGATCTGGGCGCGCTCCAAGAGCGGACCCGGGTGGTGCCTTTGAGGGTGCCCGGTCTGGATGCGCGCCGAGAGCTCGTGATCGTGCCCTGCGGCCCGGGCTGAGGAGGAGGCGGCGGCGTGTCCGCAGCCTGCAACACGATGAACGGTCCCGGCCCGTCCGCGCCCGGGCCGTTTGCGTCACTCACGAACTGATGCGAGCGCCGGGGGCGAAGAGCCATGGGCAAAGTCATCGCCATCGCTAATCAGAAGGGCGGAGTGGGCAAGACCACGACCGCCGTAAACCTCGGCGCCTCCTTGGCCGCCGCGCGGCGGCGTGTTCTGCTCATCGATATGGACCCGCAGGGCAATTCCACCATGGGCAGCGGCGTGGACAAGAGCGCGCTGTCGCGCTCCACCTACGATGTGCTCATGGGTGAGGCCTCCATGTCGGAGGCCCTGGTGCAGGTCGAGAGCAGCAAGTACGCGTTACTGCCGAGCAACGCCGACCTCACGGCGGCCGAGGTGGCCCTGCTCGAGGAGATCGGGCGCGAGCTGCGCCTGCGTCACGCCCTCGAGCCGCTCAAAGGGGACTATCACTATGTCCTCATCGACTGTCCCCCCGCGCTCAATATGCTGACCATCAACGCGCTGGTCGCCGCCGACGCGGTGATGATCCCCATGCAGTGCGAGTACTATGCTCTGGAGGGCCTCTCGGCGCTGCTCAACACCATCGAAAAGATCCGCAAGCTGCTCAATCCCAGGCTGCGCATCGAGGGCCTGCTGCGCACCATGTTCGATCCCCGTAACAACCTCTCCAACCAGGTCTCGGCGCAGCTCATGCAGCACTTCGGCGACAAGGTCTACACCACCATCATTCCACGCAACGTACGCCTGGCAGAGGCGCCGAGCCACGGTCTGCCGGCGCTTCTTTACGACAAGAGCTCGACCGGCGCCCTGGCCTATCTGGCGTTGGCCGGGGAAGTGGTCCGGCGTGACAGCGCGTTTCTCAAGGCGGCCGTGGGGTGAGGCTTTGGGCGGATCAGGTGCGGGAGTAAGAGGTCGGGCAGAACCCTAACCATGGCCAGGAAGAAGGGACTGGGCCGCGGGCTGGATGCGCTCCTCGGGGACGCCGATATGTCGGCGGTTCTGAGCGCGGGCGAGGAGGGTGAGTTCAGACAACTGCCGCTCGAGCTCATCCGGCGCGGAAAATACCAGCCGCGCTCGGCGCTGGATCCACAGGCGCTCGAGGAGCTGGCGCGCTCCATTCGGGCGCAAGGCGTGGTACAGCCCATCGTCGTACGCCCGGTGGAGGACAGCGTGCACTACGAGCTCATTGCCGGCGAGCGGCGCTGGCGCGCCGCGCAGTCCGCCGGTCTGTCCGAGATTCCCGCCGTGGTGCGCGACGTCCCCGATCGCGCCGCGCTCGCCATTGCGCTCATCGAGAACGTGCAGCGCGAGGATCTCAATCCGGTGGAGGAGGCCAAGGCGCTGCGGCGGCTCACCGAAGAGTTCGAAATGACGCACGAGGCGGCGGCCAACGCGGTGGGCCGCTCGCGTGCAGCGGTTACCAATCTGCTGCGTCTGCTCGATCTGAACGAGGACGTACGCGCCCTGCTCGAGGCAGGGGAGATCGATATGGGCCATGCACGCGCCCTGCTCTCGCTAGCGGGCGAGGCGCAGAGTCAGGCGGCGCGCACGGTTGCGAGCAAAGGCCTCTCCGCGCGGGAGACGGAGCGGCTGGTGCGGCGTCTCAAGGCGCACCGAGACGAGGGCGCGCGGCCGCGCAGGCAGAAGGACCCTGACGTGCGCCGTATGGAGGACGAGCTATCCGAGCGGCTCGGGGCCGCCGTCTCCATTCAGCAGGGTGGTCGCGGCAAGGGCAAGCTGGTGATTCAATACACCAGTCTCGACGAGCTGGACGGTATTCTCGCGCGCATCAAGTAGTGAGATAGGTTCAGGGCGGATTTGGAGCGAGACTGGTTCGTTGGGAAGGCTGGGTCCCGGGGCACGCCCCTCCGCGTCCCAAGCCGGTAGGTTGGGCTGAGCCGAAGGCGAAGCCCACCGTTTCCAGCGGTAGGGGGGCCATTGCCGTCAGGTGGTGGGTTTCGCTTCGCTCAACCCACCCTACGCCCACCCTACGCGGCACATACCCCGGGACCCATGTTTTAATGAGACGGCGCGACTCGACGTCGCCTCCGGGCATTCGGCGGGCACCAGAATCCCGGACAATACGCGTCCGCGCGAGGTAGCCGTGGTTGCCTGGCATTGATCGGTATGTGGCCGCAAACGTATACTGTGCTGCTTTGCTGACAGGATGGCGACGTGCCGAAGAAACAATAGTTCAGCGGGTCGGCGCGAGCTTTTTTGCGACAATAAAGACCGAGGTCCCAGCGGACACGCCGGGCCGACGAGACTTCCATGAATCTCCAGCAAGCCGACGCGCGCCGGCTTCTCGGGACCCAGGTCGTGCTGGTCGTCGTCGCGGGAGGCGTGTGCCTCGTCGCCAGGGGTGTCCCCGAGGCGCAATCCGCCCTGTACGGGGGCGGTATCGCACTGCTCAGCGCTTGGACGCTGCAGCGCCGAGTGCGCCGGGCGATCAGCGTGGCCAAGACACATCCGGGCAGGGAGACCACGGTGCTCTTCCTGGGCGCCCTGCAGCGGTTCCTCATGGTCGTGGGGTTGTTCGCCCTCGGCATGGGGTGGCTCGGATTGAACCCGCTGCCGATCCTGATCGGCTTTGGAGCGGCGCAGCTCGCCTTTTTTCTGCAACGCATCGGCGGCGAGCAGCGCACGGTCGGGTGACCGGCGGTGGGATGAGGAAAAAAGGGTCAGGGTGGAGCGAGCGCAGTGAGTGGAGGAGGATACACCACCCCCCGGGACGGCTCGGTCGAGTACATACAGCACCATCTGACGAACTGGTGCATCGGCTGCGGTCCCGATCACAAGCCCGATAACATCGTCGACTTCACGGTCTTTTTCCTGGATGCGTGGCTGGTCGCGGCGTTGCTCGCCGTCCTCGTCGCCTGGATGGCCCGCAAGATCGGCAACAATCTCGATCACGACAACCCGACGGGGCTGCAAAACGTGCTGGAAGCCCTGGTCGAGTGGGTCAACCAGCAGGTCAAGGAGCTCTTCCCCAAGGCCAATCCCATTATCGGGCCCATGGCGCTCACGATCTTCGTCTGGGTCTTCATCATGAATTTCATGGATCTGGTCCCGGTGGATCTGTTGCCGTGGATCGCGAGCCAGGTCGGCAAGTACGTGCTCGGGATGGATCCGTCGCACGTGTATGTCAAGGTCGTGCCGCCCACGAACGTGGACATCCCCATGGGCCTCGCCACGACCGTCTTTCTGCTCATCATCTACTACAACATCAAGGTCAAGGGGCCCCACGGCTACGCCAAGGTGTTCCTTACGCATCCCTTCGGAATCTGGCTCGCGCCCCTCAACATCCTGATGACGCTCATCGAGGAGATCGCAAAACCGGTCAGTCTGGGGCTGCGTCTGTTCGGCAACTTGTTCGCCGGCGAGCTCATGTTCATGCTCATCGCGCTGATGCCGTGGTGGATACAGTTCATTCCCGGCGGCGCCTGGGCCATCTTCCACGTCCTGGTGATTACCATCCAGGCCTTCATTTTCATGATGCTGACCATCGTGTATTTGGCCCTCGCGCACGAGGAGGCGCATTGAGGGGGTGCCGCTGCAAAGCCGGGGTTCGGGCTACGGGAATTTGACGTAACGGAAAGGAGAGAAGAGGAGACCGCTTCGATGAGTCCTGAGCAAATCACCTTGCTATACGCCTCCACCGCCGTCGGGGTGGGGATCATTCTGGCCGCCGCCGGCCTCGGATCGGCGCTCGGGTGGGGCCTCATTTGCGGACGTTACATGGAGGGCATCGCGCGGCAGCCGGAGCTGCGACCCCAGCTCCTGGGCCAGATGCTGTTCACGGGGGGCTTGATGGAGGCGTTCCCGTTCATCGTGCTGGGCATCTCCATGTGGTTCATCTTCGCCAACCCCTTCGTCGGCGCCGCGGAGGCCGCGCTCGGAGGGGGTTAGGCCGGAACGAGCCCGAAGGACACGTACGAGTCGATCCGAGACGCCCAATCCGATAACGGAGGTCAGAGGTGAATATAACGCTGACGCTCTTTGCCCAGATGGTGACCTTCGCCATCCTGGTCTGGTTCGTCATGCACTTTCTGTGGGAGCCGGTCATCAACATGCTCGAGAACCGGCGCAGGCGCATCGCGGATGGCTTGGCGGCGGCCGAGCGCGGGCAGCACGAGCGGGAACTTGCCGAGAAGCACGCGCGCGAGACCTTGAACGAGGCCCGCGAGCAGGCCAAGCAGGTGATCGCCCAAGCGCAGAAAAGGGCCGACGAGATCGTCGAGGAGGCGAAGGACGACGCGCGCGCCGAGGGCCAGCGCCTTATCGAAGCCGCGCGCGGCGAGATCACCCAGGAGATGAACCAGGCGCGCGAGGCGCTCAGGGGCGAAGTGGTACGGCTCGCCATGGCGGGCGCGGAGCAGGTGCTCATGCGCGAGGTGGATGCCGCCGCCCACAACGAGGTGCTGGAGAAGCTGGCGACACGCCTGTAGAGTGAGACCATCGGATGGCGGAAGAGAAAACCACCCTCGCACGTCCCTACGCCGAAGCCGCCTTTGAGCAGGCTCGTGACGAAGGCAGGCTCGACGCGTGGTCCGAGGTTCTGCGGTTTCTCCGCGCCGTGGTTAGCGAGCGAACCATGGCAGGCATCATCGCCGACCCCCGCCTCGAGCGTTCGAAGCTCGAAAAACTGGTGCTCGGGATCGGCGAGGGCCGGTTCTCGAAGACGCAGGCGAACTTCGTGCGCCTGCTGGTGCACTACCGGCGCCTCGCGCTCGTGCCGGAGATCGCCGCGCTCTTCGAACGACTGCGAGCCGAGGAGGAGGGACGCAGCCGCATAGAGGTCATTTCCGCTTTCGAGCTCGAACCCAAGTATCGGGAGGTCATTGCCGAGGCCGTGTCGAAGCGGCTCAAACAGAAAGTGGACGTGTCGGTGCGGATCGATGAATCCCTCATCGGCGGCGTGGTCGTTCGCGTGGGCGATCTGGTCATCGATGCGTCGCTGCGCGGGCGACTGAACGAGCTCGCCAGCGCGCTGGCGTGAGACGGACGGACCGCGGGGCGGTTCCGTTGTCTGTCCGGGGAAATACGGCGGCGTAGCCGCAGAGGACGGAAAAAAGAGCCGTCGCGGTTGCTTTTAGAGAGGTCTAACCATGGCAGTCACCCAACTCAGTGCAACCGAGATCAGCGATCTCATCAAGCAGCGCATCAAGGACTTCGACGTCGGGGTCGAGGCGCGCAGCGAGGGCACCGTCGTGAGCCTCGCCGATGGCATCGCACGCATCCACGGCATCAGCGATGCCATGGCGGGCGAGATGATCGAGTTCCCGGGCAACACCTACGGCCTCGCGCTCAACCTAGAGCGGGATTCGGTGGGCGCGGTCATCATGGGTGACTTCGAGCACATCTCAGAAGGCGACACGGTCCGCTGCACCGGCCGCATTTTGGAGGTGCCGGTCGGCGAGGAGCTCCTTGGACGGGTGGTCAACTCGCTCGGTCAGCCCATTGACGGCAAGGGCGAGATCAAGACCAAGCAGACCTCGCCCATCGAGATAGTGGCGCCGGGGGTGATCACGCGTCAGTCGGTCGGACAGCCTGTGCAGACCGGGCTCAAGTCCATCGACTCGATGGTGCCCATCGGCCGTGGTCAGCGCGAGCTCATCATCGGCGACCGCCAGACGGGCAAGACAGCGCTGGCGGTGGACACCATCATCAATCAAAAGCATTCCGACATCAGATGCATCTACGTCGCCATCGGCCAGAAAGCGTCATCCATCGCCGCGGTGGTACGCAAGCTCGAGGAGCACGGCGCGCTCGAGCACACCATCGTCGTGGCGGCGAGCGCGTCGGAGTCCGCGGCGATGCAGTACATCGCGCCCTACGCCGGATGTGCGATGGGGGAGTACTTCCGAGACCGCGGCGAAGACGCCCTCATCATCTATGACGACCTGACCAAGCAGGCATGGGCGTATCGGCAGGTTTCCCTGTGTCTCCGCCGCCCGCCGGGACGCGAGGCGTACCCGGGCGACATCTTCTATCTCCACTCCCGGCTCCTCGAGCGCGCGGCGCGCATCAACGAGGAACACGTAACGAAGGTCACCGACGGCAAGATCAAGGGCCGGACGGGCTCGTTGACGGCGCTGCCGATCATCGAGACACAGGCGGGCGACGTGTCGGCCTTCGTTCCTACGAACGTGATCTCGATCACGGACGGCCAGATATTCCTGGACACCGATCTCTTCAACGCCGGCGTGCGTCCGGCCATCAACGCCGGGCTCTCCGTCTCGCGGGTGGGCGGCGCCGCGCAGACGCCCGTCATCAAGAAGCTGGGCGGCGGTGTGCGCCTCGCGCTCGCCCAGTACCGCGAGCTCGCGGCCTTCGCCCAGTTCGCCTCCGAGCTCGACGAGGCGACCCGCAAGCAGCTCGAGCGCGGACAACGCGTCACCGAGCTCATGAAGCAGAAGCAGTATACGCCGATGAGCGTCGCCGCTATGGCTGCCTCGCTGTTCGCCGTGGACCGCGGGTACCTGGACGACGTCGACCTCAAGAAGATCGGCGATTTCGAGGAGGCTCTTCAGTCGTACATGGAATCGCAGCAGGCGGACCTCATGAAGAAAATCAACGAGACCGGCGCGTGGAACGAGGAGATCGAGGCGGGTCTGAAGAAGGCACTCGATGAGTTCAAGAAGACACAGGCCTGGTGAGAACAGACGCACGGTGGGCTGAGCGAAGCCCGCCATCCGATCAAAGCAGGGACGTGTAGTCCGAACATGGCCGCAGCCAGAGAAATCCGCTCCAAGATCCGGAGCATCGAGAACACGCAAAAGATCACGCGCGCCATGGAGATGGTGGCGGCGAGCAAGATGCGCAAGGCTCAGGAGCGCATGGAGACTGCCCGCCCCTACGCCGGCAGGATGCGCAACGTCATCGCCCACCTGGCGCGCGCGCATCCGGAGTACAAGCACCCGTACGTGCTGGAACGCGACGTGAATCGCGTCGGATACATCATCGTATCCACGGACCGCGGTCTGTGCGGCGGGCTCAACGCCAACGTCTTCCGCATGATGCTGCGCGAGATGGAAAAGTGGCGCGCCGACGGCGTCGAGATGGATTTCTGCGCCGTCGGCCAGAAGGCCATCATGTTCTTCCGGCGCATCCGCGCGAATGTGGTGGCCCAGACCAGCCACTTGGGGGATCGGCCGGCGCTCGAGAGTCTCATCGGCACGGTCAAGGTGATGCTGGACGCCTACAACGACGAAAGCATCGACCGCCTGTTTCTCGTTTTCAACCAGTTCGTCAACTCGATGACGCAGAAGCCATTCGTCGAGCAGTTGTTGCCGCTTCCGCCCTCCGAGGAGGAGGAGCTCATGCACTACTGGGACTATATCTACGAGCCGGATGCGAAGGATGTACTGGACCACGTGCTCATGCGCTACATCGAGTCTCTGGTCTATCAGGGTGTCGTGGAGAACGTCGCGTGCGAGCAGTCCGCGCGGATGGTGGCCATGAAGGCCGCGTCGGACAACGCCGGCAACCTCATCGACGAGCTGCAGCTCGCCTACAACAAGGCCCGCCAGGCCTCCATCACGCAGGAGCTCTCCGAGATCGTGGGCGGCGCGGCGGCGGTGGGTTGATGGAGACAGATCTATTTTTCGGTTCTTCGCGGATTTCCGGGAGATGGGTGGATTCGTGGTGCAAGGCTGGGTCCCGGGTCACGCACCTCTCCGTCGCAAGCCCCGAAATACGCTGGCGAGCGCTCGTCGGCGCGGTTTCGCGGAAATCCGCGATGAACCATTAGAAACAGATCTGTCCCCTCTTGTTTCTTTAACAGGTATTCGAGGCTTTGAAAATGGCTCAGGCTCAAATCCAAGAGAGCGCGCAAGGTCACGTCGTCGAGATCATCGGAGCCGTGGTGGACGTCGAGTTCCCGCGGGGTTCGGTGCCCAAGGTGTTTCAGGCGCTCAAAGTCGAAGAGACGGGACTGACGCTCGAGGTCGAGCAGCAGATCGGAGACGGCGTCGTGCGCACCATCGCCATGGGCTCGACCGACGGTCTGCGTCGTGGTATCGAGGTCATGAACACCGGCGCCCCGATTTCCGTGCCCGTGGGAACCAAGACGCTGGGGCGGATCATGAACGTGCTCGGGGAGCCCATCGACGAGCAGGGGGACGTCGGCGCGGAGGAGGCGTGGCCCATTCATCGCGAGGCCCCGCCCTACGTCGAGCAGTCACCGTCCGTGGAGCTGCTCGAGACCGGCATCAAGGTCATCGACCTCATCTGCCCCTTCGCCAAGGGCGGCAAGGTCGGTCTGTTCGGCGGCGCCGGGGTGGGCAAGACGGTCTGTCTGATGGAGCTCATCCGCAACATCGCCATCGAGCACGCCGGCTATTCGGTGTTCGCCGGCGTGGGCGAGCGCACGCGCGAAGGCAACGACTTCTACCATGAGATGAAGGAGTCGCAGGTGCTCGACAAGGTGGCGCTCGTCTACGGCCAGATGAACGAGCCGCCGGGAAACCGGCTGCGGGTCGGGCTGACCGGGCTGACCATCGCCGAGTATTTCCGCGACGAAGGCCGCGACGTGCTCCTCTTCATCGACAACATCTACCGCTACACCCTCGCCGGCGTCGAGGTCTCGGCATTGCTCGGCCGGATGCCCTCCGCGGTCGGCTATCAGCCGACGCTCGCCGAGGAGATGGGGGCGCTGCAAGAGCGCATCACGTCGACCAAGGCCGGCTCCATCACCTCCATCCAGGCCGTGTACGTGCCGGCCGACGACCTCACGGACCCGTCGCCGGCGACGACCTTCGCCCACCTCGACTCCACGCTCGTGTTGTCGCGCCAGATCGCGGAGCTCGGCATCTATCCCGCCGTGGACCCCCTCGATTCCACGAGCCGCCAGCTCGACCCCCTGATCGTCGGTCAGGAGCACTACGACGTGGCGCGACAGGTCCAGAACACGCTGCAGCGCTACAAGGAGCTCAGGGACATCATCGCCATCCTGGGCATGGACGAGCTCTCCGACGAGGACAAGCTGGCGGTGGCGCGCGCGCGCAAGATCCAGCGCTTCCTCTCGCAGCCGTTCTTCGTGGCCGAGGTGTTCACCGGCACGCCGGGCAAGTACGCCTCGCTCAAAGACACCATCGCCGGGTTCAAGGCCATCGTCGAGGGTGAGATGGACGAGCTGCCCGAGCAGGCCTTCTACATGGTGGGAGCCATAGAAGAGGCGCAGGAGAAGGCAAAGACCCTGTAAGCGTACGGGGAGCGGACGTCGGCCATGGCATCGAGCATACGGGTGGACATCGTCAGTGCGGAGTCATCGATCTTCTCCGGGGAGGCGAGCATGGTGTTCGCGCCGGCCGTCATGGGCGAGGTCGGCATTGCCCCGCGGCATGCGCCGCTCATTACCCACCTGCGCCCCGGCGAAATCATCGTTCGCTCGCCGGAGGGTGAGGAGCAGTCCTTCTACGTCTCCGGGGGGATTCTGGAGGTCCAGCCGCACGTCGTGACGGTGCTCTCCGACACCGCGCTGCGCGCGCAGGACGTGGACGAGGCCGAAGCTCTGGCGGCCAAGGAGCGCGCCGAGGCGGCCATGCAGGAGCGCACTGCCGACATCGACTACGCCAGAGTCAAGGCCGAATGGCTGGAGGCGGTGGCTCAGCTGCGTGCGCTCGAGCGCCTGCGCAAGAAGGGACGATAGCGCCGGATCGTCCCTTATTCGGATTGCTTCCCCGCGTTTGCTTCCCGGCGGCGGCGCCGGCCCGGGTGAAAACCTATCTCTCGGAGATTCGTGAGAGGGCTTCCCCGTGTCCCCGCCGACGGCCGTACCCTCAAACAATGGCCAGATCGGGACGAAAAACCATCCCGGGAGTAAGATGCACGCGGCCGCTCGTCGGGGGCCGCTGCGTGTCTCAGGAGGCCTGTCATGTCGTCGTTGGTGGTGGTGATCCTCGCTGCGGGTCAGGGCAAGCGGATGAAGTCTTCGTTGCCCAAGGTGCTGCATGGGCTGGCCGGGCGCACCCTGCTCGAGCACGTGGTCGAGCGGGCGCAGGCGGTGCATCCCCAGCCCGCCGAGACGTTCGTCGTGTACGGCCACGGCGGTGACCTGGTACCGGCACGCCTCGCCCACCTCCCCGTGCGTTGGGTGGAGCAGCCCGAGCAACGAGGCACCGGTCACGCCGTGATGCAGGCCCTGCCCCGCGTGGCGGAGGACGCCACGGTGCTCGTTCTCTACGGGGACGTACCCCTCGTCGACCCGGCCGGGCTCTCCCAGGTGGTGGCCGGGGTGTCCGAGCGCGCAGTGGCGCTGATGACGGTGACGCTGGAAAATCCCAGCGGCTACGGGCGCATTCGGCGCGACTCGACAGGCGCGGTCGTGGGCGTCGTGGAGGAGAGGGATGCGAGCGCCGCCGAGCGGATCATCACCGACGTGAACACCGGAATCCTGGCGGCGCGCGCGGGAGCGCTGCGCCGCTGGCTCTCGGCCCTCGACGACCGCAACGCGCAGGGCGAGATGTATCTGACCGACGTGGTGGGCATGGCGGCGTCGGAGGGGTTCGGCGTTCACACCGTCGCACCCCGCTGCGTCGAAGAGGTGCTGGGGGTCAACGATCGCGCGCAGCTCGCCCACCTGGAGCGTCACGTGCAGCGGCTGGAGGCGGAACGTCTCATGTCCGAAGGGGTCACCCTGCGCGATCCGGCGCGCTTCGACGTGCGCGGCGAGGTCGTCGCCGCGGGCGACGTGACCATCGACGTCGGCGTCATCCTCCAGGGGCGGGTGGTGCTCGGTGAGGGCGTGAGCATCGGTCCCTACGCGGTCATCACGGACAGCGAGATCGGCCCGCACACGCAGATTCTGGCCAACTGCGTCATCGAGGGCGCGCGCATCGGCGCGAATTGCCGTGTTGGCCCCTTCTCCCGGATGCGTCCAGCGGTGCGCCTGGAGGACGGTGTGCACGTGGGCAATTTCGTCGAGATCAAGCAGAGCGCCTTCGGCCAGGGCTCGAAAGCGAATCATCTGAGCTACGTGGGCGACAGCGAGATCGGCCGCCGCGTGAACGTGGGAGCCGGCACCATCGTGTGCAACTACGATGGCGCCCACAAGCATCCCACATTCATCGGTGACGAGGCCTTCATCGGCTCGGGCACCGAGCTCGTGGCGCCGGTGAAGGTCGGCGCCGGAGCCACCATCGGGGCGGGCTCCACCATCACCAAGGACACGCCGCCCGGAAAGCTGACGCTGTCGCGGGCGCGGCAGGTGACGGTGGAGGGGTGGAAACGACCGCGTAAGAAGTAGAGTCCGCCTAGAAAACGACCCGCTGCGATCGATAATGGCAGACGTTGATTACCCATGAAAAGCAACTGCCGTCCCCTGAGAAGGCTGAGATTCGGGAGTGGTTGCGGATCGATGGCAGCAACGGGAAGGCGGGTGACGCCCGGGGAGCAGTGAAATGTGCGGAATCGTCGGTGCAGTGGCGGAGCGGGATGTGGTGCCCATCCTCCTCGATGGGCTGAAGCGGCTGGAGTACCGTGGCTACGATTCCGCAGGCGTGGCCGTCGTCAATGGCGAGGCCTTCGCGCGCGTGCGCACCTGCGGCAAGGTGGCAAAGCTCGCCGAGCTGATCGAGCGAGAGCCTCCCGAGGGCTTCATCGGCATCGCGCACACGCGCTGGGCCACCCATGGTGAGCCCACCACGGAGAACGCTCATCCGCAGGTCGTGGGCGACAGCATCGCCGTCGTACACAACGGCATCATCGAGAACTACGTGGAGCTGCGCGAGCGGCTCAGGAGCGAGGGCTACGCTTTCGGCTCCGACACGGACACCGAGGTCATCGCGAACCTCGTGCTCAGCCACGTGCACTCGGGCTGCGACGTCTTCGAGGCGGTACGTCGTGCCGTGCGCGCGCTGGAGGGCGCATACGCCATCGGTGTGATCCACGCGAGCGCCCCCCACCGTCTGATCGGCGCGCGGGTCGGCCCGCCGCTCGTGGTGGGCGTCGGCGCCGGGGAATACTTTCTCGCGTCCGATATCGCCGCGCTCATTGCCGTCACCCAGCAGTTCGTCATCCTCGAGCAGGGGGACGTGGTGGAGCTCACGCACGAGGGTGCGCACATCGTGGATGTGCAGGGGCGGCCCCAGAAGCGAAAGACGGTGGTGAGCCAGCTCACCACGGATGCCGTCGAGCGCGGCGAATACCGCCACTACATGCAGAAAGAGATCTTCGAGCAGCCCTACGCCATCGCCAACACGCTCCAGGATCGACTCGGCAAGGACCGGGTGCTCGAGAGCGCGTTCGGGGAAAGGGCTTCGGAGATTTTCGACCGGGTTCGAGCCGTGCAGATCATCGCTTGCGGCACGAGCTATCACGCGGGCATGGTGGCCCGGAACTGGTTCGAGGGATTGGCGGGCATCCCGTGTCATGTGGAGGTGGCCAGCGAATTCCGCTATCGACACCCGGTGCCGCCCGCCCACGCCCTGACCGTCGCCATCTCGCAGTCGGGGGAGACGGCGGATACGCTGGCCGCGCTGCACTACGCCAAGGAGCTCGGATACGGCGCCAGCCTCGGGATCGTCAATGCGCCGGAGAGCAGCCTGGTCAGGGAATCCGACCTGGTGCTGATGACCCGTGCCGGTCCCGAGATCGGCGTGGCCTCCACCAAGGCGTTCACCACCCAGCTCGTCGTGTTGCTCATGCTCGTGTGCGTGCTCGGCCGGCGGGGCAAGCTGAGCGCGGAGCTCGAAGCGCGCATCGTGCGGCAGCTTCGCACGTTGCCGCAGACGTGCGAGCGCGTACTGGGGCTCGACGCGGATATCGAGCGGCTGTCCGCGCGCTTCGCAGACAAGGGGCACGCGCTGTTTCTCGGACGCGGCGTGCAGTATCCGGTGGCCATGGAGGGCGCGCTCAAGCTGAAAGAGATCTCCTATATCCATGCCGAAGCGTATCCGGCGGGCGAGCTCAAGCACGGCCCGCTGGCGCTCGTCGACGCCGGTATGCCCGTCGTGGCGGTGGCGCCCAACGACGCGCTGCTCGAGAAGCTCAAATCGAATCTCGAGGAGGTGCGCGCGCGCGGCGGCGAGCTTTACGTGTTCGCGGACGCCAAGGCCGGCGTGAGGGCGGGCCAGAACGTGCATGTGATGGAGGTGCCGGCGAGCGGTGAGAACGTGGCGCCGATCATCTACACCATTCCGCTGCAACTTCTCGCTTACCACGTGGCCGTACTGAAAGGCACCGATGTCGACCAGCCGCGCAACCTGGCCAAGTCGGTCACGGTGGAGTAGCTGAGTGCCGTAGGAGAGCGGCGCGCGAACGGAGGGCGGGTATGCTGAGGCTCCATGCAACCTCCGGGTCGGGTAACTGCTACAAGGTCGAGCTGCTCTTGAGGCAGCTCGAGCGGCCCTACGAGGAAGCGGGGTGGGGTTTGCGGAGCATGCCTGGGAGGCGTCGCAGGCAAGAGGCGCCGCATGAGATGGGCGCAGGCCGGCGGGTTGCACCTGCTCGGGCCGCGGCGTACCTTCGCTCGACGCGACCCGATGATCCATTGATGTGAGCCGCTGCGCGGGGCGATTGGCGGGAAACCCGAGGCGGCGTGGCGCCCGGCGGGGGGCGAAGCAGTCCGCCGCGCGGTGGCGAGCGATGCCCAGCGTGCGCCCCTCAAGCGCGGCGCCTGCCGAGGCGCCTCGTCGATCATCGGGTCGAGGGACGACTCAAGAGCGAACGCGTAGCCAGATGTCCAAGGGATCGAGACGCCGGGAGCCGCTGATCGAGGCTTTCAACTTCACCCCTGGGCGTGTGCTGCTCAGCAAGTACAAGATCCTCTCCTCGCTCGGTGCAGGATGGGAGGGCGAGGTCTATCTGATCCAGGAGCTGTTCACCGGAATAGATCGCGCCGCCAAGTTCTTTTTCCCTCATCGCAACCTCCGAGACCGTGCGGCCAAGTTCTATGCCCAGAAGCTGCACAAGCTGCGCCACTGCCCTCTGGTCATCCAGTACCACACGCAGGAGACGATCCGACATCGCGGCTTGGCGGTCACGTTTCTGGTATCGGACTACGTGGAGGGCGAGCTGCTGAGTGACTTCTTGAAGCGGCAGCCGGGCGGGCGCCTGAGCCCCTTCCAAGCTTTGCATCTCTTGCACTCGCTGGCGGAGGGCCTCGAGTACATCCACGAGCTGGGGGAGTATCATGGTGACTTGCACTCCGAGAACATCATCGTGAGGCGCTACGGTCTCGGCTTCGAATTGCAGCTTTTGGACATGTTCTACTGGCAGGACACGAAGCGCGCGAACATTCAGCAAGACGTCGTCGATCTGATACGGCTGTTCTATGAGGCGCTCGGCGGACGCCGGTACTACGCGCGGCAACCTTCCGAGGTGAAGGCCATCTGCTGCGGCTTGAAGCAGACTCTGATCCTCAGGAAGTTCCGCACGGCCGGTCAGCTGCGCAGATACCTGGAAACGATGCAGTGGGCGTGAGCAGATCGAAGTTCCCTGGCCCGCACCCCGGCGGGCTGCTAATCTTAGGCCCCAGCTACGTTGGAATCCCGAGTCGATCCCTTCCCGGCGATGAGAACGATACTCGTACCGCTGCACGATGAAGAAGTGGCACGCAGCGCCCTCGACAGCGCTTATCTGGTGGCGCAGCGCTTCGGGAGCTATGTGGAAGGGCTGTTCGTGCAGCCGTTACCGCAGATCGTGGCCGGTGAGGGCATCACCGTTCCGGGCGCCTACGTCATGCAGCCGGTGGAGGAGGGGCGCGAGCTCGCCGCCAGGGTGCGGAATCTCTTCGAGCGCTTCACGGGCGAGCGCAACGTGCCGCTCGGTGACGTCGACACCAAGAGCGAGGGGCCGTCCGCCGGATGGCGCGAGATGGAGGGGCTGGAGAGCCAGATCGTCGCCGAGTATGGTCGCCTGTTCGACCTGATCGTGATCGGGCGGCCCGACCGCCAGCTTCCGCCGGACTGGAGCGCAATGTGCGAGGGAGCACTCTTCGAGAGCGGCCGGCCGGTGCTCGTTGCACCCGTAGCGTCGCCCGACGCGCTGGGACACCGGATCCTCGTGGCCTGGAACGGGAGCACCGAGACGGCGCGCACCATCGCCCTGGGCATGCATTTTCTGCAGGCGGCGGAGCACGTAGAGGTGCTGACCGTGGAAGGCGGAACCGTCGCGGGTCCCAGCGGCGAGGATGTGGCTCGGCACTTGGTGCGCAACGGCGTCAAGGCGCAGGCTCGCACCGCCGCGATGGACGGCAAGTCCGTGGGCGAGGCCATACTGGCGGAGGCGTCGTCGGTGAGCGCGGATCTGCTTGTGAAGGGGGCATACACGCAGAGCCGTCTGCGGCAGATGATTTTCGGCGGCGCCACGCGCCACATCCTCAATCACGCCACTTTGCCCGTTCTGCTGGCGCACTGAGCACCCGAGCGCAACACAGCAGATGCCGGCAGACCCGCGGCCGCAGCCGTGGGCTGGTGAGAAATGCGGGCTAAACGCCACACTACTCGATGCGGAGGAGGACATGAGCATAACCGCCGCGGAGCGCACGTACGGAGCGGCAAGACCGCAGGAGGATGAGCGCTACGAAGCCAAGAAGCAGCGTTTGATCCGTACGCTGCGGTCCTCCGACACGGGCGAGGTACGTCTCGGCAAGGAGACATCGAACCTGTTCCGCGACCGTGCGCCCGCCAGCGGCCGCCGGCTGGATGTCAGGGATTTCAATCGTGTGATCCGCGTCGACCCCGACGCAGGGTGGGTGGAGGTCGAAGGCATGACGCCCTACGCCGATCTCGTCGACGCGACACTGCCTCACGGCGTCATGCCCGCAGTGGTCCCCGAGCTGAAGTCCATCACCATCGGCGGTGCCGTATCGGGCGTGGGAATCGAGTCGTCCTCCTTCAAGTACGGTCTGGTGCACGAGACTATTCGCGAGATGGAAGTCCTGCTCGGTGACGGGCGGGTGGTGCTTTNNCCCAACTCCTACGGCACGCTCGGCTATGCGCTCAAGCTCAGAGCCGACACGATCCCCGTACGGCCTTATGTGGAGATCAGACATCTGCGCTATCGCCATGCAGAAGAGTTCTTCCAAGCCCTCGACGAGTGGTGCGACGGGGACGTGGATTTCGTGGATGGCACGGTTTTCGGTACCGATGAGCTCTACCTCAATATCGGTCGTTTCGTCGACGCCGCGCCTTATACCAGCGACTATACGTTTCGCAAGATCTACTACCGTTCCATCCGCGATCGCGAGCTGGATTATCTGACCACCCCGGACTACATATGGCGTTGGGACACCGACTGGTTCTGGTGCTCCAAGAATCTTTACGCGCAGAATGCGCTGGTGCGGCTGCTCCTCGGGAGGCGGCGGCTCGGCTCGGTGACGTACACGAAGGTCATGCGTTGGAACAGCAAGTGGGGATTGACCGGAGGCGTGAACCGCATGCTGGGCTGGCATACCGAGTCCGTCATCCAGGATGTGGACGTGCCGATCGCCAATGCGCCGGCTTTCCTCGAATTCTTCCACCGCGAGATAGGCATTTCGCCCATCTGGATCTGTCCGGTGCGTGCCTACGACAAGGACGCGGTCTTCGATCTGTTTCCGATGGATCCACAGACGACCTACGTCAATTTCGGGTTCTGGGACGTCGTCAAGGATCGCACCGAGCGACCGTCCGGGTACTACAACCGCAAGGTGGAACGCAAGGTGGCGGAGCTGGGAGGCATCAAGTCCCTGTACTCCGACGCCTACTACACGCGCGAGGAGTTCTGGAGCCACTACAATCGGGCTGCCTACGAGCGCCTCAAATCGCGCTACGATCCGCAGGGCAGTCTGAAGGACCTCTACCGCAAGTGCGTCCTGCGCGAATGAGGCGGTGGCTTCTTTAGACGCCGCTCTTTAACACGAAGGGCACGAAGTCGTAGGATGGGCCGAGCCGAAGGCGAAGCCCGCCAGGTTCGGTGGGCTTCGTTTCGCGCTCCGCGAAACTCGGCACCACCCGGCTGTAGCTTCGTGCCTTATCCGCCTTGCAGAGCGCGAGTCGAGCCCGCTGCCGGGGTCGGGTCAGAGGCGGGAGACGATCCAGTCGACGGCCGCGACCACGTCGGACACGACGACGGCGCCGGGCTGCTCGATGCGCGCTTCGTCGCCGCTGCGGTACTTCCCGGTCTGCACCAGAATGCCCTGTAAACCTGCGCGCAGCGCGCCGTCGACGTCGGCCAGGGCGTCGTCGCCGACCATGACCGTCTCCGGCGGCTTGCATCCGATGCTCGCGACGGCGGCGGCGAAGAATTGCGGTGCGGGCTTGCCCAGAACCGTAGCCCGCGTATCGGCCGCGTACTCGAGCGCGGCCGCGAAAGGCCCGATGTCCAGGCTCAGGCCCTCGTCTTCGCGGAAGTAACGGTTGTCGCCCATGGTCAAAAGCGGTGCGCCCTCCACCAGCACCCGGAACGCGCGATTGAGGTTGTCGTAGGTGAAGCGCTCGCCCGCGTCGCCGAGCAGCACGGCGTTGGGCGCGTCGCGGGAAAGATCCGAGAACTCTTCCTCGAGCGCCTGATGGATGAGCAGGAAGGGCCGGAGATCGTGCTCGCGAAGATAGCGATGCGCGGCGTGCGGGGCGGTGAACAGATCGTCGGGGTCGATGGCCAAACCCATTTCGTGCAGGTCCGCCACGATGCGCCGGGCCGGGCGCCGGCTGACGTTGGTGACGAAGCGCACCGGCACCTCACGCCGACGCAGGCTCTCCAGGCCCTCCCGCGCGCCGGGGACGGCGCGATCGCCCACGTAGAGGACGCCGCTGAGATCGAAAAGCACACCCCGGATGGCGTCTTTCATGGTGACCCCCTCTCTTCCCCCCGCCTGCCCCGCGTGCCGGTCACCGCCAAGCGCCGCTCTTCGTGTCTGCTTCGTGTTCTTCGTGTTAGAAGCGGAGCGTTTAACGAAGCCAAAGCGTCACCCGCTGAGCCATGCGGGCTAGGGGCTTACGGCATCGGCCGCGACGGCGGGACTCGCCACGGGGGCCGGCGCGGCGGAGCGAGTCAGCGATATGCGCAGCCGCGCGCTGACGGGGAGGTGGTCCGAGGCGACTCGCGCGAGGGGCGTGTCGTAGCGGGTGAGGTCGGCGACCATCTCCATGGGCGTCGCCCAGATGCGGTCGAGGGCGAACAGGGGACGCCGGGCCGGGTAGGTTCGCGGCGCGGGCGTGTGTCCCAATCGCGCGTGCAACTGTCCCAAAGTGCGGCTTCCCGGCAACCACTCGTTGATGTCGCCGAGCAGCAGGAGGCGGCGATCCGCGTGCTGCTCGAGGACGCTCAGCAGGCGCGTGACCTGCTCGCGGCGCTCGCGATGCCTCAGCCCGAGGTGTGTGGCGATGATGCGCAGCGGCTCGCCGCCCGTCTCCAGGTCCACGTCGAGCGCGCCACGCGGCTCGAAGCCCCGTACGCTGAGGTCCAGCCGTCGCACCGCGAGCACCGGCAATCGAGTCAGAAGCGCATTGCCGTAGTGCGAATCGGGGCGCAGCACGGTCGGCCCCGCCACCGCCACGAAACCGGTGGCTTGCGCCAGATAGTTGAGCTGGTGCGCGTCCGCATCCACGCCCAGACGCGACTCCACCTCCTGGAGCGCAACGACGTCGGCATCGAGCGCCCGAATGACCCCGGCGACGCGCTCCGGGCTGCGCGCGCCGTCGGCACCCATGCAACGGTGGATGTTGTAGGAGGCGACCCTGAGCTGATACTGGGTGAGCCAGGCGGTTTCCTTGTTCACGGAATCTCTTCCTTCGCGGCCCTCAGGTTGATTCTGCGACGTCCCTGCGCTTGCCGAGCCAACGGTTCGCCGCGAGCCCCCCGAGGGCGATGATGCCAGCGACGGCGACGAAGATCACGATGGTGCCGGGCCCGGGCCGCGTCACGACGCTCTGCAAGCGATCCGCGAACAAGGTGAATGCCCCGACACCGGGAATCATGCCGAGCGCGGTGCCCACCACGAAGTCGCGAAAGCCGATGTGGCTCGCCCCCGCGACCATGTTGACCACCGTGAACGGCGCGACCGGAATCAGCCGCAGCGTGGCGACGGTCATGACTCCGCGCCGTGCCAGACGCCGGCTGAGGCGATTGATGCGCTCACCGGCGAGCTGGCGAACGGCGTGGCGCCCGAGGGCGCGGCCGATGCCGTAGCTGACCACCCCGCTCATGACGCTGCCCAGCATGGAGTATACGAAGCCCGACACGGGACCGAAAACGAGGGCGGTCACGATGATGAGCAGCGTCACCGGCATCACCACCAGTCCGCCGGCAATGAAAGCGAGTACGGCCACGCCCGGCCCCAGCACGCTCTCGCGCAGTCTGCCGACCCATGCGGAGATGAGCTCCACGTCCAGCCACCCGCCGAGCGGCGTCCAGCGCCAAGCCGCCGCGAGTGCCAGGAGCAGGATCAACGTCGCCACACCGCTCAGCACGCGCCGGCGGGTCGGCGCCCGCTCCTCCTCGTAGATCAGACGCTCGGCCAGGACCTCGGCCTCCAGAGGCCGTTCAGGGTCGATGATGGCGCTGTCGGGCACCTCGCGTTCCACCGCAGCCGGGACCGACCCCTCCAGTACCTCCAGAGTACGCTCGCCCCCGCGCAGCGCCTCGATGGCGGCGATGAGCGATCCGTGCGTACGCAACGCCTCGGACACGGCATCGGGCGCGGTGCCGAGGTGCTCGGCGATGAGCTCGTTGCGCACGCGCTCGATGGCCTGGGCGGTACTCTCATCGCGGGCCTCCACCGCCAGGTCGCACTCGGTGTCGAGGCCCATGGAACGATTGCTCATGTTCGATGAGCCCACACGCACCAGGCGGTCGTCCACGAAGAGCAGCTTGGCGTGGAGGCTCAGACATTGGTTCTCGGGCAGCCCGGGAATGCGCGGCCAGAACACGCGCAGGCGCCCATGCCGGTCGGCTGCGCGCAGACGCTCCAGCAACCGGGCGCGGAGCACGTCCATGGTCGTCTGCTCGAGCCAGCCGCCGGTCTTCAGCGGCAGCACCAGAACGACCTCCGGCCCCTGGGCGGCCTCCAGGCGGGCGGCCAGCGCGGTGCCGACCGCGTTGGAGGTGAGGTACTGATTCTCGATATAGACGGTCCGCTGCGCGGCTGCGATGGCGTCCAGGTGCAGTCGCTCCACCTCCCGAACCTCGGTGACGTCCCCGTAGGCGGGCTCGGTGCGCGCGACCCCCACCTCGACGTTGCGCAGGTGAGGGGTGATGCGATCGGGCCAGGGGTCCACGTCGCTGGCCGGGAACGGCTTCAGGGCCTCTCCGGTGGCCCGATACCAGCGCTCGCGAGCGCGGTCCGCGACCGCGCTTGCTGCGGCATCGTCGACCACCATTTGAACGTCGTGGAAAGGCGCGTAGGGCTTGCCGTCAGGGTCCACCCGCCGCGGCTCGCGCGGGGCGTGATCGCGGGTGTCCCACCGCCACTTCCCGAGGTCGAACCCGCCGACGAAGGCCACGGCGTCGTCGATCACGACGATCTTCTCGTGCTGCGACGCACCCGGCGGATGGCGATCGTTCATGCGGAAGTGCAGTCGCCGGTGCGCGCGCCAGCGCAGCTTGTAGAGGGGCAGAATGTCGCGCTCGAGCGCGTAGATGAGCGCGAAGTCCCAGACCAGCACGTGCGCGTGCAGTGCGTCCCGGCGGGCGACCAGCGTGTTCAGAAACTCGCCCAGGGTCTCGGGCAGGCGGTCGTCCCCGACGCGGGGCAGGCGCAACCGGCTGTCGATGTCCCAGCCGACGATGAGGATGGAGTGGCGCGCGGCGCGCAGCGCCGAGCGCAACGCCGAGTAGTACGCCTCTCCGTCTATCAGGAAGGCGACGCGCGTCGCCGCCTCGATGCGCCAGCAGTTGCGGCCCGCTTCTAGGATTCGGCTCATCGATGAGTACGCGACCGCACTCTCCATAGGCGTGGCTGCACTTCAGCCGCCCTCGTGCGCGGCAGGATCCTGGCGGTAGAAGCGCGAGAGCTGCGCATACACTCGAGGATACGCTTCGCGCAGATCCAGCGGGTGCATGAAGAACGCTTCGCTCACCACCGCGAAGAACTCGCCCGAGTTCTCCGCCGCGTAGTCGTCGATGGGTGTGGCCCAGCCGGCGGCCACGCGCCGACCCAGGTCGTCGAAGGCGGCCTCGAAGGCGCCGGTCCAGGCGGGGCGGTCCATGTCCGCGTGCAGCGGGGGCATCCCGTTGACCGTGCCGTTCAGGAGATCCAGCTTGTGCGCGAGTTCGTGGATGACCACGTTGCCCCAACCTTCGCCGCGCGCCGCCTCTGCCACGCCTTCCCATGAGATAAGCAGCGGACCGCGCTCCCAGGACTCACCGCTCAGCCCTTCCTGCACTTCATGCACCACGCCTGCCTCGTCCATGAACTGGTGGCGCGCGACGAAGTCGCCCGCGTAGACAATCACCGTGTGCCAGCCGTCGTACCAGTCCATGCCGAGATTCAGGATGGGTACGCCGGCCTGCGCCGCTATGTTGCATCGCATGGACTCGGTGAGCGCCAGCTCTCCGGCCCCCCGGATCTCCTTGCTGTGCAGAAAGAGGCCCGCGAGAGCGCGCAGGCGCGCCTGCTCCTCGGCCCCGTAACGCCGCAGCAGGAACAGCTCCGCGCAAGCCGCCCAAGCGTCCTCGGGTATGGCATCGTGCCTCGGGCGGCCCCAGGGCCACCAGCGCTTCATGCTCGGCATGGGTCTGTCGAAACACCGGCCCGAGTACCTACCGACCTTCTCCCTGCTTGCGGCGCGGCGAGCCACCGCGAAGGGTTTCGAGGCGGCGTACTCCGCCAGTCACCCCTCGCAAGGACCCGCCGTCCCCCGAGCCGATAGCCGTGTTCGCCAATCCGGAACACCGATCAGGACGCGTCCGGCTCGGCCGACGGACGGCGCCGCCGCAAAGCCAGATACGGCCCATAGGCCAGCAATGCGCAGAACACGACCAGGGTCCAACCGGGAATGCTGAGCCCGAGGAACGTCCACTGTACCTCGGCGCACTCCCCGGAGCCCTTGAGGACCAGCTCCAGGGCCCGGCCCAGGGGGTACTTCTCGAGCATGTACTCGAGGCCCGGGCCGCACAGGGGCACCTGGTCGGCCGGCAGGTTCTGGAGCCATAGGTGGCGGCCCGCGACGGCCACGCCCAGGGCTGCGAGCAGCGTGATCAGGCCGCCGTAGACGCGCCGGCCCCAGGCGTGGGGATCGTGGAGGGCGCCGACCAGCATCACCGCTCCGAGGCCGAGCACGAACACGCGTTGGATGATGCACAGCGGGCACGGCTCCAGTTGCATGGCGTACTGGAAATACAACGCGACGGCGATCAGCGCCGCGCACAGCACGAAGCCGTACAGAAACAGCATACGTTGCGAGAACATGGCCTGGCGTCAGCCGGCTGACAGCGTTGGGAACACGGATTGAGCCGCTGCCAGAGTCTGCTCGATGTCGGCGTTCGTGTGGGCGCTCGAGATGAATCCGGCCTCGAAGGCGGACGGTGCGAGGTACACTCCGTGCTCCAGCATGCCGTGAAAGAAGCGCTTGAAGCGCTCGACGTCGCAGCTCATGACCTGACGAAAGCTCGTCACCCTCGGCTCCTGCGTGAAGAATACGCCGAACATCCCACCAGCGCGATTCGCGCTCATGGGGATATCGGCCGCCCGCGCGCGCTCCACAAGCCCCTCGGTGAGATATTCGGTCGTGCTCGCCAACCGCTCGTAGAATCCCGGCTCGGTCACCAGATCGAGCGTCGCGAGCCCCGCGGCCATGGCTACCGGGTTGCCCGACAGAGTCCCGGCCTGGTAGATGGGTCCGCTGGGTGCGAGGTGATCCATCATGTCCGCGCGACCGCCCACCGCGCCAACCGGCAAGCCGCCACCGATGACCTTTCCGAGGGTGGTCAGATCGGGCTGTATGCCGTACAGAGCCTGGACCCCGCCCAGGGCCACGCGAAAACCGGTCATGACTTCGTCGAAGATCAGCACGCTGCCGTGCTCGTCGCACAGCGCGCGCAAGCCCTCGAGGAACCCGGGTTCGGGTGGCACGCAGCTCATGTTGCCCGCCACGGGCTCGACGATCACCGCGGCGATGTCGTCGCCGACCTCGCCAAAGGCTTCGCGGATGGGCTCGAGCTCGTTGTACGGGACCGTCAGGGTGTGAGCGGCGAGGGCCGCCGGGACCCCGGGCGATGTCGGCACGCCCAGGGTGAGCGCGCCGGAGCCGGCCTTGACCAGGAGAGAGTCCACGTGCCCGTGATAACACCCCTCGAACTTCACGACTCCGTCGCGGCCCGTACAGCCCCGCGCCAGGCGGATAGCGGTCATCGTGGCCTCGGTTCCCGAGTTCACCAAGCGCACCTTGTCCACGGAGGGCACGAGCTCGCAGAGGCGGTTCGCCATGGCCGTTTCGAGGGTGGTGGGCGCGCCGAAGCCCAGGCCGCGGGCCGCCGTCTCCTGCACCGCTCGGATCACTTTGGGATGCGCGTGACCGACGATCATCGGTCCCCAGGCTCCGACGTAATCGATGTAACGCCGGTCGTCCTCGTCGAACAACCACGCGCCCTCGGCCCGCTTGACGAAGACCGGGTCCCCACCCACCGCTCGGAAGGCGCGCACGGGCGAGTTGACCCCTCCGGGGATGTGGACCTGTGCCTCTTCGTAGAGTGCCTGCCTGTGGGTCATGGTCTGTGCCTCGGAGTCGGAAAATGGGCGCCAGGGCTGCTCGCCCGGCGGCGTATGCAACCCGGCGATCATCGAGTCAGCGGAACAGCTCCGCGTAACGGCGCGCCGCGGCTTCCGGATCGGCCTGGCCGAAGACGCCGTGTACGGCGGCGAGCACGTCCGCGCCCGCCGCCAGCAGCGTGCCGCCATTCTCCGGCGTGATGCCACCGATGGCAACGACGGGCACCTGCATCTCGGGGCGCGCCTCGCGCAGCAGCTCGAGGGTCGCCCCGACGGCCTGGGGTTTGGTCCGCGACGGGAAGAAACGCCCGAATGCGACGTAGGTCGCCCCCGCGCTCTGAGCGTGCAACGCCCGCGCCAGCGAGTTGTTGCACGACACGCCGATGATGGCTTCGGGCCCGAGCGCCGCCCGAGCTTCCGAGAGGGTGGCGTCCTCGCGGCCGACGTGCACGCCGTCCGCCTTGACGGCCGCCGCGAGCTCGACGTCGTCGTTCACGACGAAGGGCACACCCGACGCCGCACACAGTGCCCGCAGGCGTGCGGCGTCGCGGTGACGCTCGCGGGCCGTTCCGCCTTTGTCGCGATACTGGACCGCCGCGGCACCGCCGCGAACGGCCGCGGCGACGGCGTCTGCGAGCGCATCGCCCGCGAGCTGGCGGTTGTCCGTCACGGCGTACAGGCCCCGGCGCGGAAAGGGTATCATGCGAAGTCGCCTCGCCCGGTTTTTGGCGCGACAGGCGCCGGCGGTGTAGATTCGCCACCCCGGGATCGGTGACCGCGCGATCGCTCACGGGCGCATCGGCGGGCGTGCAGCGGATGCCTGGCAGGATTCGTGTGCATGGGAGAATGATAAAGAAAGGGGCGCTAGGGGGGACAACGATATGCGATCCTACATGTGCGTCATCTGCGGCTTCGTCTATCACGAGGCGGACGGTCTTCCCGACGAGGGAATACCGCCCGGGACCCGCTGGGAGGATCTGCCCCCCAACTGGGTCTGTCCCGATTGCGGCGCACGCAAGGAGGACTTCGAGCTCATGGAATGAGATTCGGGCCCGGTGGTGGCTTGGGGGGCCGCGAGCGCGCCTTGTCCGCCTCCGCGCGACGCCATATATTTAGCCCACTGTCAGAGTCCAGGAGTTCACATGAGCACCGAGGCCACACCCGCTTATCGCGACACCATCGGGCAGGAGGAGGTTCAGATCACCCCGCTCGCCCGTGAGCAGCTCGCCAAGCTCTTCGCCGAAGTGGACGACGACGACATCGAGGCCATCCGGATATTCGTGGGCGGCGGCGGCTGCTCGGGCATGAGCTACGGCATGACCTTCACCGACCGCAGGACCCCCTACGACAAGGTCCTGCAGGCGCAGGGTTTCGACATTTACGTCGACGCCGTCGCTCTGAATTACCTGCGCGGCGTGGAGATCGATTACGTGAGCCGGCCCACGGGCGCGAGCTTCGTCTTCAACAACGTGTTCGCCGCGGTGGGTGGTAGCGGCACGTGCAGCGCCTGCGGCGCCGCCGTGGGTGCGGGCGGAGGCTGCGCCTGAGTCCACGCGCCGCCACCGGCGGGCGGCTCGAACGCCCGCGCGTGCTCCTCGTCGCCCCGCACAACAGCTACCGCATTCCCGCTTACTGCCAGGCCGCGGCGCGCCTCGAGGCCGATATCCTGGTGGCCGCGGGCGGTAGTGCCCACGCGCTTCTCCCCGAAGGCGTGGAGGGCCTGCGCCTCGACCTCGCAAACCCGGCAAGCGCCCTCGAGGGGTTGACGGCGGCGGCGCGCGCGCGTGCGTTTGCCGGCGTGGTGGCGACCGACGACGCCACCGTCGAGCTGGGCAGCCGGGTCGCCCGAGCCTTGTCGTTACCCCACAATCCCCCACGGGCGGCGCGCGTGGCGCGCCGCAAGGACCTGGCGCGTGCTGCGCTGGCGGCGGCGGGTGCGCCGGTCCCGGGATTCGCGCGCCTGGATCTCGAGGGCGATGTGAGGGACCAGGCGCGCACCGTGTCTTATCCGTGCGTGGTGAAACCCCTGGCCCTGGCCGGGAGCCGCGGCGTCATCCGCGCCGACGGCGCCGACGAACTGGTGGCGGCCTGCCGGCGCGTGGGCAGGATCGTGGCGCACGCTCATGATCCCGAGGAGCGCCGCTACGTGCTGGCGGAGGACTTCATGCCCGGCAGAGAGGTCGCCCTGGAGGGGATGCTCTCCGCGGGCCGCCTGGAGGTGCTCGCTCTGTTCGACAAGCCCGATCCCCTGGACGGCCCCTACTTCGAGGAGACGTACTACGTGACCCCGTCGCGCTTGAGTGCGCCGCTACAGGCGCAGGTCGAGCAGCGCGCGCAGGAGGCGTGCGCGGCCTACGGGCTCCGTGAGGGGCCGGTGCACGCGGAGCTGCGGGTGAGCGGAAACGACGCACGCATCCTCGAGGTGGCGGCGCGCACCATCGGCGGGGACTGCGCCCGGTTGCTCGAGTTCGGCGCCGGGCAGAGCCTCGAGGAGCTGGTGCTCACCCATGCCCTCGGCCGGGCGCTGCGACTGCAACCCGGTGCCGGCGCCGCCGGCGTGCTGATGCTGCCCACGCCGAAACGGGGCACGCTGCGCCGGGTCGAAGGCGTGATCCAGGCGCGCCGGGTGCGCTACGTCGACGACGTGGTCATCGCCGTTCGCGAGGGCTACGAGCTGTTGCCGCTGCCGGAGGGTTCGAGCTACCTCGGTTTCGTCTTCGCGCACGCACCGACAGCCGAGTCCGTGGAGGCGGCCCTGCGCGCCGCCCACGCGTGCCTGAATGTGGTGATCGCACCGGTCTGGACGCTCGAGCCCGCGGCGCAGCTCGATTCAGCGCTTTCTTAGGGCGGGCTGAAGCGAAGGCGAAGCCCAACCTGCCAACCCCCCTACCACCCGTCCGTCTTTGCGGATGTCCCCCAAAGGTGCCGACTCGGGTCGTTCGAGATGGCTCCCGGGGCATGTGCCGCGCAGTCGCAAGCGCCGCACGGCGGGCCCGACAGATTGGCCCCGGTGTTGTGGGAACCGGCAGGCGCCCAGTCGAAGAACAGGAAATTGAGCGGGCACGGCCCGGCCCCGCGTGTGCCCGAGGTTTCTGCCCCGTTTCGGGGCTTGCGACGGAGAGGCGCGTGCCCCGCGAGCCAGCATCGGGCAGCGAAACCGCCGATATCTCGGAAATCCGCAAAGACGCTACTTCTTCGCGCCCGGCGGCCGGAATCCTGCCGGCAGCCCGCCGTACTCGCCCTCTCCGAAGAAAAACCCGAGCATATGCTTCTCGATGATCTCGATGCTTTTGGGATCGGCGCTGTTCAAACCACTTTCGTTGATGATCATCTGCAATCGCTCGAGCCATTGTTGCCATCCTTCCCTCGAGACGCTCGTATAGATGCGCTCACCCAGCTCGCCGGGGTGCGGCGGTTCATCGAGACCTTCAGCCTCCCGTTTCAAGACGACGCAGTGAACGATTCTGGCCATGGGTACCTCCGGCGTCCCGTGTCGCGTGCCGCTGACGCACGCGGCGTTTCGAGCTTTCGGTCCGCAGTCAGAACGGCCTGACGACGGCGAGTATCACGACGCCAACGAGTATCAAAGCCGGGAACTCGTTGAACCATCGGTAGAAGACATGCCCGTGTCGATTACGCTCGCGACGAAAGTCGAGCATGAGCTTGCGGCAGTAAATGTGATATGCGATGAGCAGGATAACGAGAAATAGCTTCGCATGCAGCCAGCCGCTTTGAGACAACGCGGCCCACGCGGGCCCGAGCAAGAGCCATACTCCGAACGCCACCGTGCCGCCGGCCCCGACGCTCATTATAACGAACAGCTTTCGTTCCATGACCTGAAAGCGTTCACGACCGATCTGATCCTCGGCCATCGTGTGGTAGACGAAAAGCCGGGGCAAGTAGAGGAGCCCCGCGAACCAGCTGACCATGAAAATGATGTGAAATGCCTTCACCCAGAGCATCTGCGTCGTCCCGTGGGGAATCTGTACGAAAGAACAGTATCGCTTCGCGCCTTCCGGCGCGGCGCCAGCGGATAAGGAGAGTCTAATCTTGTCCCGCGCCGCGGGGCGGCCGGTTGACAGGGGTTAGGGGAGTCGCTACGCTCTCGCCGCATGGCATTATAACAACAAGCGTGACCACCATCTCCTTGAGCGGCTTCGGCCGCTTTTTTATTCCGATTTGTCTTCCCCTCGCATCCTCCTTCTCGCTATCTTTACCCTCTGACAATCTTCACTGCTGATTTGCGAGCGTATGAGGTCATGATTCGTGTTGGTGTCGTCGGTGCCACCGGTTACTCGGGCGTCGAGCTGTTGCGCTTGCTGAGCGTTCATCCGCAAGTGTCCCTCACCGTTATTACGTCGCGCAAGGCGGCAGGGCAAGCAGTGGGGGAATATTTTCCGAATCTGCGGGGGGTGTGTTCGCTGGTGTTCTCGGCGCCCGAGGAAGCGCCGCTCACGGAGTGCGATCTCGTTTTCTTCGCCACGCCCAACGGCACCGCCATGAACATGGTATTGCCCTTGCTCGAGCGCGGTGTTCGCGTCATCGATCTGTCCGCCGATTTCCGACTGGCCGACCCCGACGAGTGGCGCCGCTGGCACGGTGTGGAGCACGCTCAGCCTCAGCTCCTGGAACGGGCGGTGTACGGGTTGCCCGAGCTCAACCGCGCGGCCCTGCGCGACGCACGGCTGGTCGCCAACCCGGGCTGCTACGCGACGGCAGTTCAACTGGGTTTGCTGCCTCTGCTGCAGGAGCGCGTGATCTCTTCAGAAGATCTCATCGCGGACGCTAAATCAGGAGTGAGCGGCGCGGGCCGCAAGGAGCAGCTGGCGACGCAGCTGTGCGAGGCCAGCGAGAACCTCAAGGCCTACGCAGCGGGTGGGCACCGGCATCTGCCGGAGATTTGCCAAGGGCTGCGGGCGGTGAGCGGCGGACCGGTGAGGCTGACTTTCGTGCCGCACCTGATCCCGATGATTCGCGGCATTCATGCCACGCTCTACGGGCGCCTGAAGACCCCGGAGGCCGACGTGCAGGCGGTCTTCGAGCACCGTTACCGGGATGAGCCGTTCGTGGACGTGCTGCCTCCCGGGGCCCACCCGGAGACCCGCAGCGTTCGGGGCGGCAACCTGTGTCGGGTTTCCTGGCATCGGCCGGGAGGCCGGGACACGATCGTGGTGCTCTCGGTCATCGACAATCTGGGCAAGGGCGCGGCCGGGCAGGCGGTGCAAAACATGAACATCATGTTCGGCTGGGATGAGCGTGCGGGTCTGGAACAGATCGCTTTGCTCCCCTGAAGTGGCCACCGACGGGGCAGGTGTCGGGCACGCCACGTCCTGCCCGGCAACCGACGGCCGGCGTTTAGAGCCTCTGGACCGTGCGTAGCGGGCACCTGATCGTTCGGCCCCACCGGCCCGTACGCACCCTGATGCTGGTGCTGCTCGGCGTGGTTCTGCTGGGCGCCACGGGGTACGTGGCCTACGAGCAGGGCCGTAACACGATGCGCGAGCAGTATCTCAGCGCGAGCGCGGAGCGGGAGCGACTGGAGGCACTCAAGCGCAGCTTGCGGGACGCCAATTTATCCCTGCGCGAGCGTACCACGGCGTTGGAGCGAACGAGCCAGATCGAGCGTGAGGCCAACACGAAGGTACACGCGCACCTCAAAAAGCTGCAGCAGGAGGTCCTCGACCTCAAGGAGGAGCTGGCGTTCTACCGCAGCATCGTCTCCTCCGAGCAGGCGCGGGATCTGGACATTCAGAGCTTCGAAGTCCGCCGTGACGGCCGCGGCGAGTACCTGTACCAGCTGGTGCTGACGGGCACGATGAAGAATGACCGCGTGATATCGGGAACCATCAAGCTCTGGGTATTCGGTGAGCGCCAGGGTCATCCCGTCAAGTTCTCGGTGGAAGAGCTCAGCGACGCGGAGGGAATCAGTTTTCGATTGAGGCACTTCCAGAAAGTCGAGGGCCGCCTCAAGCTGCCGCGGGGCTTCACTCCGCGCCGTGTCTCCGTGCAGGTGACGGCATCGGGGAGTAAGCCGGCGACGCTGGAGCAGAGTTTCGAGTGGCCGGCCACAGTGGGCTAAGGAGACGCGAACGGATGTTGAGCAACCGCAAGAAGTATCGAGCGAGCAAGCTGGAATCCCTCGTCGGTCAGCAGACGGAGCTCGTGGGCGACCTGCGTTTCACGGGCGTGCTGCACGTCGACGGCACCATCAAGGGGAATGTCGCGGCCGAGGACGGGACGGGATCGGTCTTGAGCGTGAGCGAGAACGGCACGATCGAAGGGGATGTACGCGTCCCCCACGTGGTGCTGGACGGCGTCGTGGTCGGTGACGTCTACGCCGGTGACCACGTCGAGATCGCCTCCCGGGCCCGGGTCACGGGCAACGTATACTACAATCTTATCGAGATGGCCGTCGGAGCCGAGGTGAACGGGAATCTGGTGCATCGGGGCGGGCAGAGCGAACCCCCCCTGAGACTCAGTCACGACGGCGGGGCCAAGGACCAGAGCCACGAGGGGAGCTTGAAGAGCCACGAGGGCGGCCTCAAGGTGGCCGAGTGAGGCGCATGGAGCCGCGGAGTTGCTGTAGAATGGGGGCTGCCCGGCGGCGAATGCCGCCTGAAATAACGTGATTTTGACCCGTAGGGTGGATGCAGATGGAGATCCCCGGCGCTATCGAGTTCACTGAGCGCGCGGCGGCCAAGGTGAGCCAGATCGTGGCGCAGGAAGGCAATGCGTCCCTGATGCTGCGCGTCTACATCCAGGGCGGGGGTTGCTCGGGATTTCAGTATGGTTTCGAGCTCGAGGGGGCGGCCGGCGAGGACGATGTGATCATCGAGAAGAGCGGCGTCAGGCTGCTCATCGACCCCATGAGCTTTCAGTACCTGATGGGCGGGCAGATCGACTTCAAGGAAGACCTCCAGGGAGCGCGCTTCGTGGTGAACAACCCGAATGCCAGCTCGACCTGCGGCTGCGGGCAGTCCTTCGCCGTCTGAGCCGGACCCACGCAGGCCGGCGTTTTCGGCCGCTCATTCCACGCCGGCCCGAGTCCTCACCCCGCTGCTCTGGCCTCCTCTGCACGCGGGATTGCAGCTGCTCGCTGCGGGCCGGGCGCGAAGATCCCGGCGATGGGCTCATACGGGCTTGTGACGACGGTGGGCTTCGCCTTCGGTTCAGCCCACCCTACCCCGATGAAGCGGCTTGCCCGGGTAGATCCCGCCCAGCACCACCGCATGGCGGGCTCCGGTGACGTCCGGCAGGTTGCCCGCGCGTCCCGACAGCGTCTGATGGGCCAGCCAGGCGAAGGCTGCGGCCTCTACCCAGCCGGGGTCCAGGCCGACCGCCGCCGTGGAGACCACCCGTCGCCCGCCCAGCCGTGCCGCGAGACCCGCCATCAGCACCGGGTTGTGTGCGCCGCCGCCGCACACGAGCACCTCCTCGGTGGCGGGGGCGAACCGCTCGATGGCCTGCGCTACGCTGAGTTCCGTGAGCGCGCACAGCGTGCGCTGGATGTCCTGGGGCGACGGGCCCGGCGCCAGCGCGTCGAGCATGTCGGTGATCCACCGCAGGTTGAACCGCTCGCGTCCGGTGCTCTTGGGCGGCGCTTGGGCGAAGTAGGGGTCGCGCATCATCGCCGCGAGCAGCCCGTCGTGCACGCGGCCGCCACTCGCCCAGCGCCCGTCGGTATCCATGGGTGTGCCGAGGTGCTCGGACGCCCAGGCATCGAGCAGCACGTTGCCCGGGCCCGTGTCGAAGCCCGAGACCGGCGCCGCCGGGTCGGAAGCCAGCACGGTCACGTTGGCGATACCGCCGATGTTGAGCACGGCGCGGTGCGTGCACGGGTCGTGGAGCGCGGCACGATGAAACGCGGGCGCCAGCGGCGCGCCCTGGCCGCCGGCCGCCATGTCGCGGCGGCGGAAGTCCGCGACCGTGGTGATCCCGGTGCGCTCGGCGATGACGTTGGGGTCCCCGATCTGAACGCTGGTAGGGGTCGGTCCGCCCGGGCGGTGACGCACGGTCTGGCCGTGGCTGCCGATGGCCCGGATCCGCGAGGGGCTCAGCGCCTGCTCGCGCAGCAGGGCGTCCACCGCCTCGGCGAACAGAGCGCCCACCACGGCGTCGAGCTCCGACACGCGGTCCAGGTGGTCGCCGCGCCCGCGTGCGACCTCGAGCAGCGCCGCGCGTACGTCGGGGCGGATGGGTTCGCTGTGGGCCGCGACGAGAGTGAAGGATCCCTCCTCGAACTCGAGCAACGCGGCATCGACGGCATCCATGCTGGTGCCGGACATCAGTCCGACGTAGAGTGCCATGGTTCAGTCGTCGCTGGTGGCGACCTGTGTGCGCGAGAGGATATCCAGGTGCGTGAGCAGCGATCGCGTGTCCTGCACGAAGTCCTCTCGATACTCATCGGGAATCGGGTCCGCCTCCGGCAGCCGAACGGTCAGCGGATCGCGGTGCACGCCGCGCACACGGAACTCGTAGTGCAGGTGCGGGCCGGTCGCGAGGCCGGTGCTGCCCACGTAGCCGATGGTTTGCCCTTGCGCGACGTAGCGCCCCGAACGGACCCGGCGGGCGAAGCGCGAAAGGTGGGCATAGACCGTCGTGTAGGTGCCCCCGTGCCGCAAGACGACCGTCTTGCCGTATCCACCTTTGCGCCCGGCGAGAACCACCTTGCCGTCCCCGGTCGCGCGCACGGCGGTGCCGGGCGGAGCGGCGTAGTCCACGCCGCGATGCGCTCGCACGCGATGCAAGACGGGATGCATACGGCGCAGATTAAAGCGGGAGCTCACGCGTGAGAACTTCACCGGCGTGCGCAGGAACGCCTTGCGCATGCTCAACCCCTCGGGCGTGTAATAATCGGTGCGACCGCCCGCGTGGGTGTAGCGGACGGCGCGCAGGCTGCGGCCCCGGTTCACGAACTCGGCGGCCAGGATGTTGCCGTCCCCGAGCTTTTCCCCGTCTTTGTAGAGGTGCTCGTAGACCACGGTGAAGCGGTCGCCGGAGCGGATGTCCAGGGCGAAATCCACATCCCACGCGAATATCTCCACCAGCTTCATGATGAGGTTGTTGGAGAGGCCGGCCTTCTGGCCCGCCTCGAAGAGCGAGGTCTCGATGGTGCCGGAGGCGGAGACGAGGCGCTGCTCCAGCTCCGCTTCGACCAGGGCCGTCCGGTAAGCCTCGTCGATGCGCGTGACCTCGAGTGAGCGCGTTTCGTCGAGGTGATAGGTGAGTCGATGCAGATTGCCGTCGCTGTCCGCGAGGAGCTCGAGGCGCTGGCCCGGGTGGATACGGCTCAACTGCTTGGCATCATCCCCGGATGCCATAACGCGTTGCAGGTCGGCCTGCCGCAGCTCCAACCGGCGAAAGATGCCGGACAGGGAATCACCGCGTCGGATGACGACCTCGTGACGAGTCCCCGGCACGGGCTCCGGCTCGGGGGCCCCTGCGGCCGCCGGGGACACATCCGGGTCGGGGCTCGGCTCATCGGTGTCGGATGCCGGCCCCACAGGCTGTTCGGTGAGTCTCTTCGCAGGGTGGGTCGGGGACGCGGTGGGGGACTGCGCCGGGAGATGGCTCACCCACGGCGGCGACGGGGGCGCCGGCGTCCCCGCGTGCACCACTGAGCCTGCGGCGGGCTCCTCCGGGGCGGTTCCCCCGTCGAGGGGTGGCAGAGGCAGCGCACGTGTGATGCGACGTGTGCTTTCGCGCGCCGGGGACGGGTCCTCGCCCGACCAGATGTTCGCCAGCCCGAACCCCGGTGACAGCCACGTGATCGTGCCGGCAATGGCAAGCAGCGCCACACCGAGCGCCGTCAGCCCCCCCAGCCGCGGCCGGACGCGTCCGCGTCCGGCTTCGGCGCGTGCCGCGGCCGAGCGCAGGCGACGGCTCGGGAGATTCTTGTAATCCTTTATTATGAATGAATTGTAATCCATTGATATTTATGTTTTTGTCGCGGCTACCATACCCTGAAGGCGGAGGCGGGTCAATCCGGGAGCGCGCCTGCCGCATCCGGTGACCCTGTGGTACGCTGCGCGCTTGCTCGCGACGCTGTGGCGTGTGGGTGTGCGGGCGCATGGCATGGGCGACGCGTTCCCCGGAGGATCGAGCAGGTGTGCATGTATTCGAGCGTGCGAGGCAAAGCTTTAGCCGCAGCGTCGAGAGTCGGGGTCCACCGATGACGACGCCCGCCGAGGCGCTGCGGCTGCTCGAGCGCGGGGCGCGCGAGATTCTCCTCGAGAAGGATCTGATGGCGAAGCTCGAGCGCGGGCGCCCGCTGCGGGTGAAGGCCGGGTTCGACCCTACCGCGCCGGACCTGCATCTGGGGCACACGGTGCTCATCAACAAGCTGCGTCAGTTCCAGGATCTGGGGCATCAGGTGTTGTTCCTGATTGGAGACTTCACCGGGATGATCGGGGATCCGAGCGGTCGCGACGTCACGCGCAAGCCGCTCACCCGCGAAGAGGTCCGCGAGAATGCGCGTACCTACGAGGTGCAGATCTACAAAATCCTCGATCCCGAGCGCACCGAGATCTGCTTCAACTCCACGTGGATGGGGCAGATGAGCGCGGCCGACCTCATCCAGCTCGCCGCCCAGCACACGGTGGCGCGCATGCTCGAGCGCGAGGACTTTCAGAGCCGGTATCGGTCGGGGCAGCCCATCGCCATTCACGAGTTTCTCTATCCCCTCGTTCAGGGCTACGACTCCGTGGCCATGCGGGCGGACGTCGAGCTCGGCGGCACCGATCAGAAATTCAACATGCTGGTCGGGCGCCAGCTCCAGGAGGTGTACGGCCAGGAGCCGCAGGTGGTGCTGACGATGCCCATCCTCGAGGGCCTCGACGGCGTGCAGAAGATGTCCAAGTCCCTGCGAAACTACGTGGGGATCACGGAGCCGCCCGGCGAGATGTTCGGCAAGATCATGTCCATCTCGGACGACCTCATGTGGCGATACTTCGAGCTGCTCTCGCTCGAGAAGAGCCTCGATGACATCGAGCGCATGCGGCGACAGGCGGCGGACGGCGCAGCAAATCCGCGGGATTTCAAGATGGAGCTGGCGTGGGAGCTGGTGGCGCGTTTCCACGGCCGCCATGCGGCCCGCGACGCGCAGGCCGATTTCGAGCGCCGATTCCGGGACGGCGCGTTGCCCGAGGACATTCCCGAGCGCCGCGTGCAGGCGCACGGATCGGCCCTGCCCATCGGCAATGTGCTCAAGGAAGCGGGGCTCGCCAAGAGCACCTCCGAGGCCCTGCGGCTCATCAAGCAGGGCGCGGTGCGCATCGACGGTGAGCGGGTGAGCGCCCTCGACCTCGCCGTCGAGCCCGGCACGACGCACGTGTATCAGGTGGGGAAACGGCGCGTGGCGCGGATCTCGGTCGTCTGAGCGGACCACCGCGGCACAGGCGGCAAACCCGGAAGGTCTTTATCTGATGCGGGGCCGGGGGTGTGAGCGGCTCGATCTTGCCATGCGCCCACCCGGGTCGCGCCCGAATCGGGGGTGGCACGCCCCCGACGCCCGCCGGCAGGCAGCGGCCGCCGGGGAACTCCGTGGGGGGCTGCGGTCTAATCCAGCAGCGGCGCTCGGGAGCGTGTCCGGGGCTCCGCGCCGCATGGGACCTGAGCGGTGCGCTCGACGTCGCACGGGCGCGCGTCCTCCACCGGGGCCGGCCCGGGGAACTCCGGGAAGGAATTTGCGTCTAATCTATTCGGAAAGCAAGACGCCGCGTTAGCGGCGCCCCCCCGCGGCGATCTTTGATGGCCGCAAACCGGTCACTGACCCCGCGTCAGCAGGGGTTGACCGGCCCGTGCGCGGGTGTAAAATGTTTGTTCCCTCCGGAACGGAAGCCTTTTTCCAGGAGGGAGCTTCCCCGGGGAATCCTGACCCGAGTCCTGAGATGCCAGGGCGAGCGGGGAGTGAGCGGCAACGCCCGCGACGCTCTTTAACAATTCAGATCAGGCAATCTGTGTGGGCGCTTGCGCCGGTGGTGAGTTCCACCTGTGATATCGGCGTAAGCGGCTCGCAACACAGTTGCGAGTGCGTCCGTCGAGCCAAGGATATTGACCACCCTCGGGTGGTCGGCAGTCTTAAACTGAAGAGTTTGATCCTGGCTCAGATTGAACGCTGGCGGCATGCTTAACACATGCAAGTCGAACGGCAGCGCGCTCCGCTTCGGCGGAATGGCGGCGAGTGGCGAACGGGTGAGTAATACGTGGGAATCTGCCCGGTAGTGGGGGATAACCCGAGGAAACTCGGGCTAATACCGCATATACCTTACGGGGGAAAGCGGGGGACCTTCGGGCCTCGCGCTAGCGGATGAGCCCGCGGCCGATTAGCTTGTTGGTAGGGTAACGGCCTACCAAGGCAACGATCGGTAGCTGGTCTGAGAGGACGATCAGCCACACTGGGACTGAGACACGGCCCAGACT
>JABAHS010131277.1_pt2 | contig 43815 bp, 47 predicted proteins | sample 7062111 | NCBI WGS metagenome assembly JABAHS01 (sample SAMN14534600, study PRJNA622989) | marine sediment metagenome | biome: marine biome [ENVO:00000428]; feature: marine pelagic biome [ENVO:01000023]; material: deep marine sediment [ENVO:00002113]; isolation source: pool of 4 deep marine... | reverse complement strand
TACTCCAACTCCCACCCCCACTCCTACTCCTACTCCCACTCCTACTCCAACTCCCACCCCCACTCCAACTCCTACTCGTACTTTTACTCCAAATACTCCCCACCTTGCCCGTATAAACCATTATAATTCTCCCCAATTATACGCCCATGTACTATCCACAGGCGTGTCTACTACAAGTTCAACTACATTTTCCATAACAGACTTAATAATTCCCTGCGCCTCCTCTCTAATCTCCTCACTAACCTCAAATACCAAATCGTCGTGTATTTGTATTATAAACCTAGCCGTATATCTCCCTCCCTGTCTAAGCTCCTGTATTGGCCTATACAGTTGTCGCATAGCTTCCTTTATAACACCCTGCGCCCCGGACTGTATCGGATTATTACCTGCCTGCCTAAGCCCCGCATTTACTACCCTAGGCAATACCGACAGGACTTCAGGTACTAACCTATACCTACCAAACATATCCCAGGACCTTTGGTATCTACGTGCGTCCCGCGCAACCTCTTCCATGTAATACGCAACCCCCTCAAATACAGCAAACCACCGGTTAATATGCTCCTGACACCCCTCCTCAGTAATCTCTATACCCTCTGTTAGAAACTGCTTAGCCAATCCATATGCAGACAACCCGTACAATATACCAAACCCTACCCTTTTAGCTGGGTACCTGTGCTTCATTTTGTCTACCTTATCCATTGGTACATCAAACATCCAACTAGCCGTCTGACTGTGTATATCCACCCCCTGTTCAAATATCTGTAGCATCTTCTGATCTTGACTCATATGTGCGGCCATACGCATTTCTATTTGGCTGTAATCGTTAGACAGTAATACACAACCAGGAGTAGCTATGAAACATTTTCGGATCTCTGCCCCTTCCTTGGTACGCTTCGGTATATTCATAAGGTTTGGATTACTACTTGCTAGTCTACCCGTGGATGTGCGTGTAATGGACAGATCAGTAGTTATACGTCCAGCAGAGTTTACCTTGGCAGGGAGCGCTTCTGTATACGTACTAATGAGCTTCTTCAATTCCCTGTACCTACCTATAGCACCAATTAGTTCAGGGTTTTTTACTCTGTGCAAGTCAAGCTCTTCAGAACTTGTAGACTGTTCCGGCGTCTTGAACACACCCTGTTTATACAATAGTTTAGCTACCTGTTTCGGGGAGTTTATATTCACCACACACCCGGTCATGTCATGTATCGCGTCTTCCACGTCCATCATATCTGCGGAGAATCTCTTTGTAAGTGCATGAAATTTATCTACATCTACATAAAACCCTGTAGACTGCATTTCAACAACAGACGGTATAATCCCCATATCACGTTCAAGTATAGACTCTAGCCTATTTTCCACAATTCTTGGCCACAACACATCATACAGTTTATAAGTAGCTATGGCGTCTGCTCCTGCATACTGCGTAGCTACCCCATACTCCACATCTGAAATATCTGCCCTTCTCAAGGGGCCTACTTTCTTCTCTGCCAAATGTATAAAATCCATTCTACTTAGCCGTGCATACAAGTCCATATCTGTATTTTTGATAAAGTCATTTAATGCCCTATTCAGCAGTTTGTTCAGACTCTGTGGTTGTTTTACTCTTACATCACCAGACTTATCTATATACGCTATAGGCTCCGGGTCTGGATAAGTATGCTTTATTGCTTCAGACAAAAAATCTACAGCGCGTTCCTGTGTATATGGTCCTATAACGGACGAGTACGATGCCATAACGAAGTTCAGCAATCTATACGACAACACCTTAAGTCCCTTTGGTAAGTCCTGTAACAGGTACGCCATAGACATTGTATCTGTATAATGCGCAGGGTATATACCAATAGAGTTTAGTTTAGGTAAGTCAAATAGGGCATTGTGCATTATAGTAAGAACCCCTGGTCTATTAACAACGCTGTTAATGTACTTACACTCTATATATTCATCGGAATCCGTCCGGTATGCTACTTCCCCATCAACACTATATGTGAAGCATATAACACTACCATCCTCTCTGGTTTCAGTGTCTATAGCTATCCTATCCACCTTGTCTAACTCGCCCCGTCTCCCTCTTGTAGGTATTACATTAACCGTGTCAACTATACTAGGCCACCGCCTATAATTAGTATTTTTCTGCTGCAACACATCCCCTACTGTTTGGAAGTCCTGTTGTATTAGTGTCATTATTGCCGTATTACGTAGGGCAGCTGCTGGGTGATACGTAGGTATCACTATCGTTTTATCACACTGTCCTATGCTCGTCAGTTCATCTACATCATACGGAATACCGTGCACATACTCCATAGTACAAGGTCCAAGAAACCACTGAGTAGCAACTACGCCTAATGTAACAACTATTCTAGGACTTACTTTACCAAAGACGTTAAACAAGTTGTAAGAACAGATATCTATCATGGTCTTACTAGGGGTCTTGTTACCACTAGGCCTACACTTCACAACGTTCTCTATACGCACATGTTCCTGCCGCAATCCAGCATACCTAAGGTACTTGTCTAGTTCTTTCCCACTATCCCCTACAAAAGGTCTTCCCTCCTTTTCTTCCCATTTTCCTGGAGCTTCTCCTACTATAAGTACGAGAGAGTCCATAGAACCACGTCCATGTACCTTACGTCTTCCTAGTAATGGGCAATCAGAACAGTTCATATCAAGCCCCTGTTAAACACACATCCTAACGCCCATAAAGAAACTATAATAAATAGAATAAAGTAGTTGTAAATTAATGTACACGATTCTGTGTCTTTATCCCAGCACGTATTCCACACGAATTTCAACGTATAAACCATACAATATATTCCCCAGCCAATCATATATAGTCTAAGCGTAGCTCTGCCCATCCTATCTTTTATATAGTGTATGCAAATTATTATAAAAATTCACCCTATTCAAATTAGTATTACGCTTTGCCTCATTATACATAAAATCTACGTCAGATTTAATAATGTAATCTACCAAAGACTCAACTTTATTTTCAGCGCGCATGCGCATTTTTCTTGCTATCTTATCGTTAAACTTTATAGTGATCAGGTTTGTATACTCATTTATACGCTTGTCTAATTTTAATAGCCCAAAATACTCAAACATCTGATTCACACAGGGGCTCAACAACAGTTCACAGGCATTTATAGACCAGCTATTCCATCCTAAATAAGCCATACTTTTATCAAATGCATTAGATCTTAATAACATCTCTATACAATACCAAATACATAGTTGTATATCTGTGTAACCACCCGGATTAATAGGTGCTATATTGTCATCACTACTTGGGTCCAAGTACCACCGCTTCCCTGTTTTAGTCCTACCCGGTATATCGTTCAACTGGTACATAGATAGTGCCACTTCAGTCACAGGCCTATACAAGAATATTAACTCAAACTTAACCCCCAGCGCAATCATAGCCACAAGTAAGTCCTTGCATATTAGATGCCCTGATTCAAAGTATATAGGTGCATCAACTGCGGCTATACTCGGCAGGTATTTATTTATTAAGAAGTATAGGCGTAGTGATGGTTTCTCAGGAAACTGCCATCTGTAATTATCCAAGCGTAACGGCGACTCATGCACCGCATGTACATTATCCTGTAATTCCATTATCTTGGACAATAGCATCGTTCCACAGCGCCCTGTAGAAAATACGAATATGATTCGTTTTTGGTCTAACCTCTCCAAAAGGCTCTTTTCTAGCATTTCACTCCTCCATACGAATAATACGCATAATACGCTCTGCTATTTTAGGTCCTATGCCCTCTATGCTCATAAGCTCCTGTTTATTCGTAGTTACTAAATCCCATAAAGTTCTATATCTATCAGACAAGCTTCTGGCTTTATTCTTGCCTATATCAGGTAATTCACTAAAAACCCGCTGTAGAAAAGGGACCTTTTTAGTATAAAACTGTGCATACTGATTATATTCCTTCTCTATACTCACATGTTCGTTAAACTCCTTATCATTCCACCATGAATACATAGCCTGAATCCACTGAGCAGATTCACGTGGTGTAGCTGTAGTAGGGGCTAACCTAATCCCACCAAGTAGGCAGAGTGTATTGATGTACTTATACACATCACGAGCCATGAAGCGGCGCTTACCTTGTGTCATTGGTATCCACCTACGATTGTTTACGTAAAACTCCATAACCCCATCACGAGGATTCGGTCTCCATAACCCTTCTATAAGCAAATACACAACTTCGTATGAATTGCGTAATCCGGGTAACTGGTGCCCAGCTAATCTCCCACTAGTCATGGAATTCACAAGATCACCTATTCGTTTGCGTTCTACCCCTATTGGGAAGAACCCGTCCTTACCGTTTCCCATGAAAGCGAAATCCGCAAACTCTAGTCTAGTAAGCTCCACAGTACCTTTTCTAAAGTAGTTGTACAGCTCCTTGGACCCCGCTCTGTTATCTATATAGATCATCTATGTAGTACTTCTCTCATAGTAGTTTATTTCTATTACCCACTGTTTCATCTGTTTACTCCCATACCATTGATCGTAGTATCTCAAATCCCTGTTTCGGGTCATACACAGGTAGTTCCATCTGTTCAACTTCCTTGTTTTCCCTGCATTTCATAACACGCATGTAATACTCTCCATCCTGCTTATACATCTCCAAATTAATCTTTACTATAAACGGCGTCTCCTTAAACCCCTTCATCTCGTAATCCTTAGTACGCTTGTCATTAATATACACAGGAGCTGCCTTATGTATAAGTACTACGTTCTTATCACTTTCAAATGACTCAACTAGTAAATCTGTATGCTCCCTGTTTACCTCAGTGTACTTAACTGGTAATACTTGAGCAAGTTTACCAAGTCGCGCCAATCTATTTAATTCCCACGCCTCAGTTGCTGTATCTACAACCAGAGTCTTAGCCCCCGATTTAAGCGCGTTGATGAAGTCCTGTTTAAACTGAGACCACAATATCTTATAGTCATCCATAGTGGAAAATGCCTTTGCCCTATACCGTACCCTGTACATTTCTGTATCAGAAAACTTCTCTATAACACCCTCATCCCCTGTATCGAAATTAAAATATAATATAGGTCCAGGAGCAGAAAAACCAAAGCTCGATTTACCAGTACCTTCACGACCATACAAGGACACAATCATGCGCCTATTACTCTTACTACCATTTGTAACTTTTTCAAAATTTTTTATCATATTTTCTCCTTACTTCTAACAGAAAACTCCAAACAATACCCAAGTCCGTCCAACATTTTGAAGCACTCCCCTAGTGTCCATACCTCTTTTTCCATAAGTATATCAACCCCACTAGGCAACAATCCCATTATACATTCAATTGTGCTACGCTCTACCTTCTTATCATCCATTATCTTCCGCGTGTTTTGAGTCAATAATCTCAAAAACTTTCTTTCCATATTCCATGGAAATTCTTCATACATTTATAAATCCTCCTTTACGAGCATTAGTCAATAGCATATTCCAATTCGCCTCTATCTCCTCATCGGAGAATATAAATAAGTAGCTGTCTGGTTTAGGCCTCATCGGTTTGTAGTCGCCGTTTACATACATAACATAGAACATTACTTTGTTAAGCCTAGCCAATTTACAATAGGCCTTTACCTGCCACATCCAGCGCTGTCTATCTTTAGGATGTGATTTTGCCTTAGACCTCCAGGTGAGTTTCATCTCATGGACAATGCCAGTGCTTAGATCCACACCATCTGGACTTCCTGTAATACCATCTAAGGTCAACTCTCCTTCAAAGAAGTCCGGATTTGTATCCGCCTTTAACAGATTCCGCTTTATATATGTCTCCCATATAAACCCCATCTCCGCCCAATAAGCGTTACTTTCGTTTTCCGTAAACTCCCGCTTTCCAAACACCATTACCTCTATAAAATCAAGCACGTCAGATACGTGTACTCCACTACTTCTTTCCGGGTGTTTATGCCATGGAAACCAGTCAAGCACCTGTGTTATGTCCATAAGACCTCCTATAAAGTGGTAGGGCGCGATTACCCTACCACTATTATATACTCTGTTTTAAATACCTATACTACTCCATACTCACTTTCCCGTTTTTGTACGTCCAAGGACCATTGGACAAGAACTCATCCTTAAATATAAGCCTACTAACCTCCCCAACTATTTTTTGGCCTTTAAGGGCTTTTTGAACATACTTTATAATAGCAGCTTTAGCCACTTCGCCCCCAACTTCACTAATGTAGTCCATAACCAACCCCATAGCTATGGACTCAACATCATCTCCACCTTGTGTTGCGGGCTCTTGCTTAGGCTTAGCTTTGCTTTTAGCTCTACTTGACTTACCTTTCGGCGTAGACTCTTCCCCAGGCATCTTGTGTATCTTAGACACTACCAGTACCTTACTGTCTTTTGTACTTTCCAGTCCCTTACGGTACCCAGATACAGTCTCCACGTGGCACTCCATGCCATTAAATGCCGATAAATCCCCATCACGTAACAGGGCCATATCAAACCCGGCTTCCTTGAGTGATTTTATAAGCATACCACTGTTCGTAGTTTTACTTATTTTTTTATTATCTCCTATAGAAGCAAACCTCTTACCATCGTCTGTGGGGGTCCAATCTGACGCCTCACCAGCTTTCCAGTATTGATTGTATATCTCACCATCTTCAAGACATTCTAATTTCCAATGTAAAGCTGGGACTGAGGCGGACTTACCGTTATAATCGTACATACATGTGTTAGACTCAAGCACACGTACATCTGCGTTGTCTAAAAAGCTATTGGGGTCCGCCATATCATCGTAATCAAAGGACGCGTAATTTGTCATTTCTTCCTCCTATTATGGGTTAATGTTTTGTATAATCCTGTATTTGGTTTTGTTATGCTATATTCTTCTATGGGTCGGCATCACCTCCTTGTAACAATTCAGTATAAACGTTGTATATACAATTATCATCCTATGCTCCTTACAAAGGTTCCGGCAATACACTAATAAACTCCACAGATTCCCTAAACCACTCAGGGGCCCAATGCGACGTCTTGTTATAAAACCATCTAAAGTGATCATCCACAATCAACGTCTCACATGTGTCATCTGCATATCTCATACCACGTCCACAAATCTGCACTATGTTCTGTATTGCCAATAAGTTACCAAGATCAGGGTTTTTGGCCTTGCGTGCCTGGTCAATAGAAGACCTTAAATCAGGGAATGGTACTTTGCATATGATCTGCCATCTACACTCGTCGTACGGGAAGTCCCAACCCGTTACTACCGAAGGTGAAACAAGTATACACTTGTCTGTACATTTCTTGAACAGCTCCACGGCCTTTTGCGTGCCTTTACTCGTATGTGTCATCATTAGTTCTCTGTACTTGCTATTCTCCAATATGTACTTACACCTATCATAACTTATTCCGTGTATTATACCGTTAATGCCTAGCCTGTCCCCTATATAGGCATCCATTAAGTCTAGCCATCGGCGTATCATAACATCTGTCATGCGAAAATCTACCCGTACACATGGTATGGTATACACAGGACGTTGTTTTACCGGAAACGTACTATGGTATTCAGTATACACAGAGTTCTTGTTGTCTAAGCCGATCCGCTTACACGTCCCTCTGTCAATAGTCGCCGATGTTAGCAGTACTTTAGGTATAGTACCGAACAACATAGTTTGTACAATATCTGTAGGCTGTATGGCCCCTGCCTTAATCATGCCCCCTGTATGTTCTATTACCCAGTTATCAGAAGTTATCAATGGTATCCTAGACAATCTCCTATGTAACTTCACTAAACTAGACCTGTCCTTTGCCTCTCCGTATTGATTCTTTATTGACCTAACTTTACTACTCAACTTACTATACAGTTGCTTCAACCACGCATGATAAAAACTAAACGACTTATGTCTTTCTGGCCAAGTCACGAAATCCTTTATATGGTTCGGACGTACAGTCACGCCCATAAAGTCCAGTGCGTAGTTTGGTATTATATGCGCCTCATCACAGACTAGGTAATCAAACGGACCTATATCGTGCCACTTATGTTTATTTGACAACCAAAAAGAGTAGTTAGTCACTACTATCTTTTGTGTAGCGGAGTAACGTAGAGCCCAGTTATACCTACATCCAGACGCAGACTTATCTTGACCATAAGCACAAAACCCGCCAGTACGACAGGCCCCTTCTTCACAAGTGTGCTTAGCGTCTTTCTTACACCTATATGCTCCTCTTCCCATGAGAACGAATAGATTGAAGTCCCGGCGCAACTGCTCCTGCAATCCTTTGAAAGAAGTAAGTATAAGCGTTCGACCAGTACGTAATTTCGCTGCTGTTACATAACACAGTGTTTTACCACTGCCAGTTGGTTGAACCTGTACCAAGAAGCGCTCATCAACGTCTAATGCCTGCTGTATAGCCACCACCTGCTGTGGTCTCCACTTACTAAACTTATGCCCAAAATTAAGTTCGTGTAATGGGGGTATACCCATATATCCTCCTATATGACTTCTGCGGTCACCTCTCCAATAAGTCCCGCATATTGCTTCTTTGTTTCTTTTAGATATTTATCTTTCCAAAAACTACTTGGCATTTTCTCCATAGAGTGCAGTGTTGAGTTTAGGTATAACTTTGCCTGCTTTCTGTCCTCCAGCTCTAAGTATACTCTAATGTTTTTATCTAGTATACCTTTAAGTTTGTCGAACTCCTCCCGCGTATGATCGTTTAACTGATTACGGACTAGCGCTGCTATACCATAATAAGCGCTATTATGCGGTTTATCCCCCCAGTCCTGTATAAACTTCAGATGCTTAAACACCGCATCACGTACAAAGTCTGCTTTGTTAAAGTAAGGTAAGTCCCTATCCTTTATATACTCCTCTATTTGGCGCACCCACGCCGCAGGGACGCGGGTGCTTAAACCTACATTATGTCCAAACTTAGCGTCACTAGCTGGGATATTAGCTGGTTCCTTTTCAAAGTCTATCATGTAGATTTGATCTCCTTATTGGTTGGTTTATGCGCAGGATTTTGCTGTCTAAACAATCTACACATATGATCCCACCCCCAAAGAGCGTCTGATTTACTAATGTATATTGGTCCAGAAAACGCGCATTTAGGACACTTAACAAACCAGTGAGCTAAAACATCTTCTTCAGTAATATCCTCTAAATTGTGCAAATTCTTCTCCGCGATTTTACTGCCACACTTAAAACATTTTTCCATGTTAATTTCCTATTATAAGATTGACTAAAGCTGTTAACATTAGAGCTACTAACTGTACAATACCTACATTAACCTTAGATTTGATTTCGTTGTGTTCACGCATATTGCTTACCGTAGCCCTGTGTGATTCATCTGTAATGCACTTTGACAATACGGATGTTTGGTTTTCTATAGCACTTAATAACTTCTGGCTTAGTTCTATCTGCTCTCTGTATAGATTCTCCAACTCATTCATAGCGTGTGTTCCTTTCTGTACTCTCGTATGTACCTGTTTATCGTAGTTTGGCTTATTCCGTACTCTTTTACTAAATCTACAACACGGGCATTGTCACGTAAATACCTAATAGCTATAGCTTTTTTGATATTATACGGTTTTGTTGGTCTACCTCCAACATTAATCTTCTTAGTGTCTACTTCAAAGGTATTAGGGTCTATGCACCTCCGTATCTTCTCACACGCTCTTCTTAACGTAGTTGTGACCGATTGTGGACTTACAGAGAATAACTTAGCTATCTCACAGGTATTTAACTGTACACATCCAATTCCGTAATACTTAAACACTACATCAAACTGATTAGCATTAAGAACGTTCTTCAACGTTTCTACAACATCTAGAGTTTTTTCCTTGTTTTGTACACCAGAATATGTAACGGCCTCTTCACTTGTAAAGTCCTCTAGATAGCATACTTTAGTGCGCTCCTTATACATCCTGTATGCTGTCATTTGCACCACACGTCCTACATACGAACTAGCCTGCTCAGATGAACAATCCAGATTGCCTGCCTTCAGTAGGTTTAACCAACTCTCCTGCACTAAGTCCTCAGGGTCCAGACCGTTAGACGCAGCGTATCTCCGCCCTAAAACAACTATTAAACGCTCTAAATCGTATACACTGCTCATAACTCCCCTAATGTATATTGTTTGAATGTTTTTTGATTCGTGTTACAGCGTAATCTTTTAAACGCCTTCTTAAGTAACTGTCCTATACGTTGTTTACTTAAGCCCATAATACGGGCGACCTCTGTGTTTATGTGTTCCCCCTTATGATCATCAGCCAACCCATACACCAATTCAACAGCTCGACGTTCGTTCTCAGGTAGTACACGCATCACCTTCTCTAGAGTTTTTCTGTACGTAAGCTCATTGTCCAACGACCTACTACTAATGTGGTCTTTTGAACACTCCTCTGGCACTTCATAAGAGTGCTTAATACAGTTCCTAAGCAGGTTTCTTGCAGTCCACATAACAGTGTATATTATGTAAGTCCGGGCTCCATAAGCATAGGGATCAAACTTTCCCCGTATCTTGGAAAACTGTAACCAGCTTTCCTGCCTTAGCTCCTCATAAGATAAATTGTAGCGCAGAGCATATCTGCTTATTACAACATCCATAAACCTGTCAACATCGTATACTACGGGTTTTTCCACGATTTTACCCATTCATCTATGTCGATTACCTGATTCCGTTTTAGCATCGCCCTCTGCTCATACCCATTGTCTAGTACAGACTGTAGTATGCGCTTCCGGGTGTTTTCGTCTAGTTTGCAGTATCTAGAGAACGTTTCAGCACGTTTTTCCCCGCCGAACATATATGTCGCTATAATCTGGTTACGCTTATGATCTGTATAGTACCAATTGTAATCACGTTTCTCTGCATAATGGTGTAGTGCACGTACAGGAGATATCCAGATTTCGTAGCCTAATGTAGCTAAGGTGAAGTTTATAAAGTTCTCCCCACCACCGTATATACCTAACTGCTCTGGCCATCCGCCCAAGTCATCATATATAGACCGGCGCATTAGCATACCGCATGTAGACATACAGGGTACTTTGTACGGATGGTCAACGTTTTTATGCCGTGTGAACGAATAATGGTATCGACATTTTTCTATATCAGCTACTAGTTTGTAGTCTAGAGATACACCGTCGTTTTCCAAGAAGTATGTTACAGGTATATGCATAGTCCCGTTGTAATGTGTATCTCCAATATACGTACCTAACGTACTTACCAGTGATCCCCGCGGTATCATACAATGTCCATCTATAAAGAATAACACATTTCCAGTAGAGCTGTGTACTCCAAAGTTCTTAGCTTGCCAATGGGACAATTTCTTATCATAGTGCAGATATTTTAACCAACTGTGCTTTGCTGCGTAAGCCTTTATCCTATCCCCACACACATTCTCATGAGGTTTCCCGTCTTTTTTGAACCTCTTCCCCCAGAAATGCCTACGTAGGAACTTTGTGGTGTGCCCGCATTTGCAGGTGTCTCTCCACATGGGTTGGTTTGCTGCTTCCTCGCACCAGTTGTTTATTGCTATTATTTCGTAATCTATGCCGCTGTTCTGTAGTTCCCAGTGTATGTCTAGTATAGTGTATAGTACTTGTGGGTACTCGGCTACAAAAGGTATTATTACTGATAGTTTCATAGTTTATACCCCCTATCGTTGATAACATCGAGAATGTAGGAGATCATGGAGTCGTGCGCATTACGGAAATATAGGCATTTAACAAGATACCGATACTTAGTTAAACCTGTAAGACAAATCCGGTTGAATGTTCTGATAGAGCTAATTGTATATCCTATTGTGTCCTTTCCTATAAAAACCGTGATCTCAGCTTTTAAATCACATAGTATAGTGTGCACTTTACCATAAGCGGGCGATTTTCTAAAACTACGTAATATCTCGTCCTTTAAGCGGTCTATGGTCCCAGTAGAGGCTCTACTTGGCGTTTGGATGTTGTACAGACGTATACAAGGGTCTTTGTCTTTTAATATTTCCTTTTCCGTAGTGCTATACCCAAGACTATAGGTACGGCTGTGTATTAGGTCTTTGTCTTTTAATATTTCCTTTTCTGTAGTGAGTGTTTCAGCGTAGTAATCCTTTGTAAAGTCAATACCGAATGCTTTGCGTATTTCATCCCCCGGACTTAGGCTGTTTACAGTATTGGCAGTTGCACGGCACATGCTTATTATATTATCAATAGCAGCCTTTAAGTTTGGTCCTATTTCACGCGTCATTTACATTCCCTCCTATTTATATATGCTATTAATACGTCTATTATCATCTGCTTATGAGTATATGTGCGCTCCATGTGACATATAAGTTCGTTAATAACCATTGGGCTACTAATACTCATAGTGTGAAACTCATCCCAGGGTGTTGTACGTATAAACATGTCCATATCATGGAATAACACCAAAAGTCGTGAGCTTACATCATAGAAAGCTGTATCTCCTGGAAACTGTTCGTACAACTGCGAGGATCTTATACCCTTTATCATTCGTTCTTTACTCCTAGGGGTTGCAAACGCAAAATTGTACACGTGGAAATCTATAACAAAGCCCTCCTGTAATTTACCTGGTTTCTTAATATTAGGCGTACCAAGACGCTTACAAATACGGTCCGTTAACCTGTCTATTATATCCACCTTTTCAATAACTTCATGTATATTATTGCCCTGTATACCCATTATACACCCTCCTGTTTTTCCCAATTAGTAAAGTGTGCCTTACTCCCCACTTTTCTATACCCATTCTTGATCATCCATTTACGGCCCAAATCCCGTATAAGTGCTGGTGAGTCAGGTGTATTGTACACCCCAAATATATGTGACCCAAAATAGGGCTTAAGCACCGGATTACGCCCCTTTAACTGCTTCTCTGGGTTAGACTTGCCATCCAGTACTTTTGTGGCTAGTTCGACGAATTCCCGACGAATTAGAGAGGGGTGTCCTGCAAAACCTAGTAGTCCCCGCTCTGCGTCACTTATTTGGAAAAAATCCCCGTTATATTCAGTCCATCTATTCCAAATCTTCATAGAGGTAGGCCCGGATCTAAATGCAGATAGGCGGAGTATTGCCAAATCCGGATAACTTAAGAAAGTGTATAGCATATCCGGTAAAGAAATGTGTCTAAGAAGCTCCCAATCATCTTCTAAGTGAAATACAAGGTCCGCGTTAGTCTCCAGTACCTTTGTCCATACGCGTCTAAATGCCCTTGGAAAACTAGCCGTATCTGGGCATGTAATGTCAAGAGTGTACGGTACAAGTTCCGCTAGCATAACTTTTATCTCTTCAATTGTACTAGGGCCTACAGGATCTACGTTTACTACATACTTATAGCGTATGTTTGTGTAAGGTCCAAGGAAATACTCCTGAAAACTCTTTAGAGTTTTGTATAGGATATCGCGGCGTCGTGTAGCTGTCATGGTTATAGCTATATTTATCATAGTATCTTCCTAAACACATGTGCATTCTGTGCATACGCTTTAATACCCTTTTTATGCGCCATAGGTTCTATAGCCCTTTTAAATTCCTTCGTAAGTTTATAATCTAAATCGTAGTTGTGTATATCGAACTTGTAAAACCAATACGCTGTAGGTTTGCAGTTTACGTGATAGTGACCTTTTTGTCCGGGTTTTGCGAACGAAAACAATACAGTATCTGATAAATTTACCAAGTTTTCTACAAATACAGATGCGTATTCATCTTCTACATGTTCTGCTACCTCTAAACATATACACAGATCGTATTTAGTGTATATCAGATTATGTGTACGTATGTCGTGTATATGCAAAGTACCATTGTAGTTCCTTTTTATCGATTCAATACTGTTCTTTGTTCCTTCTATCGCAAATGTACGTCCTATACCTGATTTACGTAAATAACCTATTATATCACCATTCCCACAACCTACATCTACAACACTTTTCGGTTTAAATGTGTTTTTTATAGCATCTCCAACAAGCTGGACCCGCCAATTCAACGACTGTCTTCGTCGAAAAAACTTCTCCCCATAAGCTTTGTCTAACTCATACATTCCAACATCTCCCGTAGTTTATCCGATTTTGCTAACTTTCTAAATGCGTTGGTTTTTATTTTGAAAACCATAGTAGTAGAAATATTCAGGGCTTCTGCTATATCGGACAGCGTCACTTTTTTATCATCGGCCAACCGAAACAGAAGCGTAATAACGGCCCTCTCCAGGGGTTCTAGTGTTTTTAATTCCTCCAGTATTATTTTACACATATCTGACGCAGGCTTAGTCCTTGTAGGGTCTACATTAATCCTGCCCATATGCTCTTCACTTAATTGCTCATGCATGTTTCGGATCTTCTTTAAACGTAGTAGTAAAGCATTACGTATACTCGTATATAGGTAGTTTAGAGGGGCTTTGCGGCCTCTCTGCTTCTTATACGTTCTTATTGCGTTGTATAGTGCAAAGCATCCATCACTTCTAAGTTCGTTTATGTTGGAACTACCTAGCCCAGAGTATTTTTCTATAAGTACGTTCACTAGCTTCTCATAGTGTTCATACAAACTAGACACATCAACAGTATAGGTAGTACTGGTACTACCGGTACTACTGGTACTATAGGTACTACTGGTATGTGTCCCAGTAGTAGGCTTTTTTATAAAATCATATAAACTCACAGAAAACTCCTTAATGCGGAGGCATCCCCAACAGACCTATTCACCAAGGCGTCTAATACGCCACTCATGTGGGGGATTGCGTTTGTATATAACCCATTTACAGCTAAGTATTGTTCAGCTGTGTGCTTTGGATTACATACTATCCTTGCAATCTCAATTTTAATGGCTAACTCTTCCGGATCTATACTAGACACTACACAGGATATAAGCGGGGATACAGACTTTGGATTTGTAATAACAACTTCACACCCACAACAGGCCGCTTCAAGTATACCTCTATCATTTTGTCCACCAATGCCTCCATGTACAAACACCTTAGTACGATTCATGAGATGGGCTAGCTGTGGCCTTGGCAAGGCACCTACCCATTCTATGTTTAGCTCTGGGTTTTTCACTGCGTCCATAATGTACTGGTTATTTGTACTACGTATGTACCCACCAGGTAGCACAGCCTTTGGACTAAACCCGTATATTTCCCGGAACTTCTCCAGTGCCTTTACAGTATTATACTGTCCTTTTTTATTGTGTATGTGGCTGGCACCTATCATAACGTCTACATCACGCGGTATCTGATTAGGGGAGTCTATGTACCCGAAAATAGACTCATTTACGGGTTTGTGAAAAGGTATGTGTATGCCCGTTCTACCTTTGCAGGGCTTAGTTATAAGATCATTAAGTGTTATATCCCAGAAAGGCCAATGCCCGTGTGCGGTGTTGGCCCTATAATATAACATCCAGTGTTTACGATCATTATGTAACTTCTTGAGCAATGGTAACCAATTCCGGAACCCTCCGCGCACTATAATTATAGAGTTAGGCCATAGGTGTTCTAGTACACCCCATATAGAGGGTATTACGTATAGTCTACAGTGTTCGTTTATCTTTATTAAGCCAGGGGAATGAACAGAATCTATAAATATCTCTGTACATTGTATGTTCTCGTTGTGGCAGGGTAATTCACTGAAGAGCTTTATCATGCCATCGGAGAGTGCAGCTTTAGCATATCTGTTTGTTGTATCGTTTAGCAGATAATCGTAGTTATTTTTATTGTAGGACTTCAGGTCTCCGTTCGCCCCGCCAGTTGTGTATAGGTATACTAATTTCATTAAAAATCCTCAACTAGTTGATAAGTCGGATAGTCTGTTACCACAACCTTTTGTTTACACAGCCCAGCATCATCCGCGTCACCAAAAGGAGCCCAATCTAGTTCTGTGTTTGTATGCGTTGTTTGCAGGCACTTTTCCCAATCCAGTTCCTTACATTGGGTTATTATATACGAACCGCCATAATACCCATTGTTGTCATTACGCATATCAAAAGTAACACGTCCTCTAGAAGTACGTAGTACAAATCCAAATTCGTCCAAATATTCACCACAATTCCTACGTACCTCTTTATATTGGATTTTATCTACACCTAGTATCTTCTGGTTTATTAAACAGTCAATACCTTCTATATGCTCAAACCACACTGTATTACAACACTCCTTTTCTGCCTCTATTAGTACATACCCTTCTCCGTCGTATAGTATCAAAGTTTCCCTATCAGTAGAAATACAAATCTTTTTAAATGTACGTCCAATCAAATCTTGTAATTTCATACCATCCTCCAATTATTTTATTGGGCGGCCGAAACCGCCCTGTATTTAACCAGTTATTACACCCATGTTCTAGACTCTAACAGTATAGGGGCGTAGTAGGTCTTGTATAGATAATCGTAGTTGTATCGTTGACGCATAAAGATCTTAGTGCGTATGGATTCGCTTTGCAACATACGACCTAATATAATAAGGGCTATATCATGGGTATACCTATCCCAATTGTCTACCCTGTGTTCAGTATTACATGAACCAAAATTAAAGTATAAGCTGTTGTGTCCACTAATTTCACGCATCATATTAAGTGAGCCGTTTAATACTACAAGTGGACTACCCATTAAACAGGCCTCCGGCAATACCAGACCAAATGTTTCTTCCCGTGTTGGAAAAATGAACAGATTGCTGAGCATAAATAGTTCACGTATCATGTGTTTTGGTATACCTACTCCGAATTTTCCTATACCTGCTGAGTTGGGTTTGTAATCCGAGGTAAAGAAAATATCTTCGTCAGGTTGTAAACCAAATTCTATCGCTAACTTTTTGTAATTGTTGAGTGTGTCTAAGTGTCTTTGAACATTGGCCCATTGTGTGGCCAATATGAGGGCAACTGACTTGCTAAATCTCTTTATATGCGCAAATATCTGCATTACCTCACGAAGACGCTTAGCTTCAAGTCGATCTACTGAACATGGGTATAGCTGTATTATGTCTGATTGCATTATACTGGGGTAGGTGTCTAGGTAATCTACTGTGTCTTGGGAGAAGTCTGCAAACGTGCGTATGTCCTTTATGTGTGGGATTACACGTACATCATCTATCATCCCTCTGTACTGTTCAGCTACTAGTACACGATCAGACGCATTAGGATATACAAGTTTGTGCTTCTTACCATAGAGTTTTATATCCCAGAAGTCAGAAAACGCACTAGGTACGGAGTGTATTGCGTGCAACCACCTGACGTTTGGTAGGTCTTTACTCGCTTCCATTATAGCTACTGCAAACGGAAGGTGCCAGCCCTGAAATACAATGTCCTCTGTGATCACTACGTCATAATCTACTAATTCTTCCCGTAATGTAACTGCAAAAATGTTCTTTATGCGCTGATGTTCAGCAGGTGAGTCTGTGCCCTTTACAGGGGTATACTTTGGGTCTTTACCTTGAAACTGTGCCATAGTCTTGTAATCCGCCAAGTGCGTAAATGGCACCTTTTTGTCTACGTGTATACCCTCTGGAAACCCCTCACCGTTGTAACGTTCTGATACCCAAATATGTACTTCATGCCCGTATTTTTTGAGCATTGCTGCTCTGTCTTTCACTATCCCAGTAAGAGAGTACTGAGGCATAAAAGACTGGAAGGTCGTGATAATAGCTATTTTCATACATAATCCTCCTGTGCTGTATGATTAATAAAAGAGCCGCTGATAATGGAGAACCAACTGCTCTTGTATGTAAACGTCATTTTTTGTGAATGCAAAACACATACCAGGAGGAGATGAAAATGACCGGTAGAATGTGAATCTCTTACACGGTCATTTTCTCCCCTATGGCAAGGTTATGGGGGTGAAGTGGTCGTAGTTGTCGTAGTTGTAGTTGTAGAAGTAGTTGTAGTCCAGGCCTTAGGATAACCGCTAGGACAGCCATCTGCAAAGGTTAAGTTGTCGAAGTCTACATAACCCCCGCGTGTGTTTACATCAAATGCTCTTACTAAAACTCTATCTAAGTTAGCCGCGTATGCACCGAATGCGTATGTGTGTAGTAGATACCATGAAGACGCATAGTAGTATACCTTAATATCTGTACCATCACGTACTATTCTGAATTTTGTTGGTCGTGGTGCAGGATAGTCCGTGTAGTTGCCATCGAATACCCCGTTTATAGTCGCGTTTGTACGCGCCCACCAATCATCCGGCTGGTCGAAGTCGGCCCGCAGCATTACCTGTACAAGGTCTGCATCCCCATCTGCGTAAAATCTAAATTGTGCATAAAATCCATTATCTGAAGCGTCTGGGGTGTAGTTTGGCACATCAATGCGTATGTCTGCATCCCCTGCGGATACAAGATATTGGTATAGTACTGTAATGTCGGTGTCTTGTGAATCTGGAAGATCCAATCTAAGTGCCCCACTTTGCGATGTGGCCGTCTCACCGCCGTGTTTAGTATAGGTTACTTGCCAAAGGTCTATGTTATCTATAGTATCATTGTAGTCACACCAATATGTTGATGTTGTAGTTGAGGAACTAGAGGAGGTGGTCGTAGACGAGGATGTTGTACTGGTTGTGGATAACGTAGAAGATGTGGAACTGGATGAGGCTGTAGACGACGTTGTAGAAACGGTAGAAGCTGTAGAGGACGTAGAGGAGGACGTTGTGGTGGTAGACGAGGTAGAGGCTGTAGAAGATGTGGAGGACGTAGAGGAGGACGCTGTTGTAGACGTAGTAGTTGTTACTGTCGTGGTTGTGGATGAGGAAGAGGTAGTAGAGGATGTGGTAGTGGTAGACGTAGAAGAGCTGGTTGTAGAAGTAGACGTAGAGGTAGTAGTGGAAGAAGATGTGGTTGTACACGTAGATGTCGAGGAGGATGAGGTTGACGCCGTTGAGGACGTAGAAGATGTTGAGGATGTAGAGGATGTAGTCCAGGATCGGACTTGTACTGATCCGCGGGCACTCACCCATGCAGCATAATCCAGATCGCTTACCTCAGATAGGTAGTACTTAGGACAACCATCTAAGAAGGTTATGTAGTCTATATCGGTGGATAAGCCGCGTAAAGCAGTATCCTCGGTCAACAAGTACACCCAACCAAGAGTTCCATCACGCCCATTGGTATAGGTGTACGAATCCAATAGCGTATCCGAACCACCTGTAGACCTATAGTACACAGATAATGTACTACCAACACGAGTGATACGTAGATATTCTAGTGTAGCAGAGGTCACATTCGCTGTAGATTGTTCAACCCCGACTTCATAAATACTTGACGTTATGCGAAAAGCCCCAGAAGCGTTTTCATGATAGAAGTTTATTTCAGCATAGTTTTGCGCATCAGAACTAGATAGTCGGAACCTAACACGCCCACTATCAAACCCGGCTGTGTAGTTGAAGCTGTGTATACGTGTAAGTAAATCTGTTTCGTAATTGCCTACTACAGGTTGGTATAGTAGGGTAGAGCCAGCATCAAATCCGTCAGATATTACGGAGCGTAGGGCGTAGTTCCCACTACCTAAACTTACTACAGTGTTTGCCTCTGCCACTCCATGCTTGTCCGTAATCTTCCATAGGTCTAATGTACGGAATTGCTCATCGTATGGACAGTAGTATGCAGGTTCATCAGCAGGGCCCAGCTTTTCGTTTAGGTATACAGTAAGTGTTATTGATCCAAAGTAATTCGTAAAAGACGTTATAGTTGCTGAGTAAATACCGTCTTCCAGGGCTATGTGTACTTCACTATAAGTACGAAATATGTACTCTAGGGTATCAGCAGCTGTCTCAGACAACCCGGCTTGTATTGTCAAAGTACGATCCCCGTGTGAGAACCCATTGTCAGTTATTGACACCCCACCATCTAACGTAGATACGCGGGTTACACGTCTTGTTAGTGTTTTTGTATCCGTGCCTGTTATGTCTGGTTTAAACATTACATAACCGTTCGGATCAAAAACAGTGGATGTTATAGATATGTAGTGCATAACTCCTCCTATGATAATCCTAGCAGGAATGAGTTGTAGGATTCCGACGCCCGTATCTGTATAGCAGAGAGTATCTCCCACATAAAGGCCTCTAAGTGTGGTTGTAGACCGTCTCCAGAAACTGTTATTAGGGCTTCGCCTGATTCCAGTGCCTGTGATCGTTTGTTGAGTAGGTTTATCTGTGCTTCGGTTAATTCCTTTTGCAGTTCAAACGCCTCTTGTTGTCTGCGTTCTTCAGCTTCTAACTGTGCCGTAATTTGTGTACGGGTTAGTAGGTCTAGGTCTTGCGTTGCTAATGTTTGGTATAAAGTAGTTAAGGAAGATGTGGACGCCTCGAATGTGTCGTTTACAGTTTGCATAGCTGTTGTAATGCGTTCAGAATCAGATTCTATTTCAGTGGCCAGGGTTCTGTATTGTTCCTGCATTACAGATGCATTAGTACGTACCTCCTCACGTAGTAATTCCTGGGCTGCCTTGAACTTTTCGTCTGCTGGTGGTTCTACTTCTTCAATTGGTTTGTAGGAGTCTTCTAGGGTTTTGGAAAGTCGCGTACCGGCTGCGTCAGCCTTCTCAAACGCCTCTACCTGTTCGTCTCCAAAGGCCCCCAAAAATGCAGATGTTTTACCCATGGAATCTTGTATCGTCTGCGTAGTACTACCAATTACCTGGTCATTAAATGTCTTGACAAACTCCCCCTCTTTTTTAAGTCGGTTTGTTACCTCAGTGGCAGTACCAACTGCGTCGCGTTTGTAGGCTTCCCAGGCCTCACGGTTTTCATTGGATTCTAAGGACGCGTTGGTTTCCTTTATCCAAGTGTCTAGATCAAGTGCGTCGAATAGGTTTTCCTTAATACGAGTAGCTTCTAGAACAGCTTCACGATTTATACGTCGTATCTCCTCATCTATCGTTATTGCTTTAAATGAATTCTCAGCGCGTTCCAAAGGTATTACAATCTCATCGCCAAGGCGTTCAAATTGCTTGACTGATCCATCCACTAACTCCTTCGTAGATTTAGTAATTTTGTTTTTCGCTTCCTCAATTCCATCCGAGAAATGATCAATTATTTTAAGTATAAGAGACGTGTTAAAAAAAGCAGTAGATTTTACTACACCCAGTTTATCTAACACACCAAGAAAGAACCTGACGTTGCTAGCAGTGAAAACCGCCGAAGTACCCATCTCCTTGAATCTATCTATAAACGGTTCCGCTAGTGATACGATAGTGCGTATACCACGGGCTACACCCGCTGTAGCTGCTAGAAAGTTGCCGCTAATATCTACAAAATCCTGAATAAAACTCTTCAAACCTTCCGGTGTAGTAATTTCTAAGTCTTGGAATACTCCTGTGATTTCAAACTTGAGTCGTTCAAATCCTTCTAGAAATTTACTGTAATCTAGATCTGCCAATATGTCGGGGAGAGCTTCGCCTATCATGTCTATGTAATTAGCTAAGTCTTTCCCCAATTCCTCTATAAGCTTGAAAAACGGTTGGAAAGAGCCTTTAGACAGATTCTTTCTAAACCCGTCAAATAGGTTCTCTATAGAGTCGAGTACAGCCTCAGCCGCAGGGGCCAATCGCGCCCCTAGTGCTATAGAGGCTTGGTCTATTGTTTCTCTAGCGCTTTTGAAGCGTACTTGTAATGCATCCCAACGTTCCTGTACCTGACGCACGGTATAGTCGTGTGTGACTGCTGCGGATACCGATTCTATTTCCAACACGTAGTTTAAATCGCGTAGAGAAGCTAACAATCGTGCTGTTTGTCTATTACCGAATATTTCTGATGCTATGTATAGTTGATTAGCCCTAGACGCTCCTTCAAAAGCTGCTGCTATGTCAAATATTATATCGCGGGCTGGGCGTAATTGACCATTAGCGTCACGTTGTGCTATCTCTAACTCGTCAAGTACCTTTACTACTGGTTTGGCGTCATCAACCACCTTTATAAGACCACGGCGTAACGCAGTAGCTGATTCTTCTCCATCACGGAACACTTCTATTACTGGAGTTACAAAACCTACCAGTTCGTCGAAAGATAGTCCAGCAGTTTCTGCTATTGGGGATAGCTTTGCTAAGGCTATCCCTAGCTCTTCAGCATTGGTAGCATACTTGTCCGATATTATATTTATAGAATCTATTATATGTGTGGAAGCTTCTGCCGTGAAGTTGAACCCTTTCAGTATACTTATCAAGTTCTCAGTACTAGTAGACATGTCTGTATTCGCAGCCGAGGTGAGTTTCAAAGAGTTCTCAAGTAGTAATAATGATTCGTCAAGTGTAAACGACGCACGTCTAAATGCTGTAGTGTTGTTTATTAGACCTACAGTACTCTCCCCGTATACACGAGCCAATGATTGCAAAGCTTCCTCAGCTGCGGGGAGAGTTTTCTTCTCCGTATCGTCTAGTACTTTGTTCAGATCTATCAATGCAAATTGGTAATCACTGAACTTCTTTAAGGCGAACCCACCCACAGTACCAGCAGTAGCTAGTGCAGCTGCCTCAAACTCAAGCATCCGTACAGTAGCCTGACGTAGAGGTTCGTTTATGGCGTGTATACCACTTTCAAGTACGTTCAGAGCTGCCGCTATTTTCCCTACTACGGGTGTTATGGTCTCTTTCCCATTGAATAGTATGTTTATTGATCTACTTAGATTCGCCATTATTTATTCTTTGCCTTAAGATTGTAGTATTTACTCCATAATTCTATTTCTGTAGTTGTTAGTAACCCTTCTGGAAAAACGTCTGGTATTATTTCGAAGAGGAAGCGTTTATGGGCGTAGCAGAGGTCGAGGGCTGCTCTGACTCTGTTGCTTTTCCAGAGGGCTGCGACTTTCCCAATGGGGATTGTCCTAGTCCTGTCAATTCAAGTATTTTGGTCGTGAGTGTGTAGAACTCTATTGGGTAGACACGCGCTATTTTCACGGATAAGTCCATTTCTACTTTTGGTTCTACAGACCCGACTACAAGCATTTCCAATCTCTTTGCAAGCTCTACAGGTACAGAGTCAGATATACCTAACGATTTGCGTAGTGCCTCTGTCTTTTCCCTAGCAGCCGTAGATAGTATTCCTTCCATTATGCTTGCTATGTTACGTTGGCGCTCTGCTGCTTCTTTTATGTTAGTAAATTCGGTTCCATCTAAACCACGTACCGTAAATTCCGGTTCCCCGTCTTCAAAGAATTCTTTCATGTCCGGGACCTTTACCTTGTCAGTACGGTACTCGAACTTTGTCTGCATAAATTTCTTAGTATTAAAAGCCATAGGGGTATTCTCCTTATTATATTACGTACTTTCTGCGATTGCTGTTGTTTCTGCGGAAATAGTACAAGCGGCTGTCATTGAGTCGTCAGCAGAGTAAGTTTCAGATACGCCTAACTTACCTTGACATAACTGAAAACCGTCTTTGTACCTGTCTGGGTAAAATTTAAACGTTAGTACCTCGTTCTTGAGTTTAATCATAGGGTCGTTTATACCATCTGTAAGGTAGAATGTAAATGATCCTTGGCCTAGTGTTGAAGATCTAGAGCCTATAGTACCACTGTATACCTGTGTCGAAGATACGCTATGTGTTTCACCAGGGGGTACAAAATCTGAAGCTGGGCGTGCCTCAGCAAATATAGGATCTGCGTAGGATGCGTAGACCTTTTTAGGTGTTGGTCCTACGTGATCGTCGGGAAGTGCCGAAAGGAACGTAATGGACCCGCCATCAGCAGCTCCTGGTTCGGTTGGAAGTCTATTCTCTTCCCATAATGGGTAGTCATAACGCTCCAGGGAAGTTCCAGGTATTTGGAATATTTCGGATGTGGTTATTACAGCGTTCGTAGTAGAGGACGTCTTTACCTGTCCTACCTCTATATACCCCACCGTTATGAGTGGAGGTCCACCAGCTGCACCTCTTGTAGTAGAGTACGCAGCCCCAACTGTGCCTGCAATCTTATCATAGGCACCTGCATTGGTTATGACTATGGAGTTTATTCGATACGGATTACCACCATCAGCGGACCTGGTAATCGTTACTTCAGCTGCGGATACTGAGGTCTTTACACCTGCTAAGTAGCATTGGCAGGCAGGGACATCTACACGGTCATTCACGGCTGAATCGTCAGGGATTATCGCAGGGGTGTTTATTACACCATCTGGGCGTACATCAGGTTCGTATCCAGCACGCCCAGAGAAGTAGGTGGCGTTTGAGGTAAAGGTTGTGTTGTCGCCTGAGTCGGTTAAAGCCTCCATAGCGTATGAAGTTTGTCCAGCCTCATATACTAGCTTACCATTCTCGGCAGTACTTGCGCGCATTGTCATATGTTATTCTCCTTGCTTGTAAGGGTTGCCAGTTAAAGTTGCGTATGTTACCAGGAAAGTGGAAGTTACTTTAACAACGTCTTCTCCTGGTTCTGGGTAATTTGTAACTACTGAATCTTTGTAATCTATTTCGTTAACAAGTGAGTTGAGTCTAGGTATACGGGCTAAGTGCCCTGTAGTAGTAGCTACTAGTTCAGACCCCGTGTTGAGTAAATTCTCCAATATAAAGGTCCCAGATAATAATCTGAAGTTAAAGGTACCTACAGCGTTATGTGCTGCCCAAGATCCGGAGGACAGTACTACTTCTTCTAATAGGGCTGTAGCATTTGAGGTGGAACCGGTAAGGTATTGTCCTACACCGGGCTCTCGGTAACCCCCTGTAAAGGGCATTGAGAATCTTTGAGACGCAAGGCAGGATATGTGATCTCCCAAGATCTTTTCAGACTCTGAACTAGCATTATGTGTTTTGTAACGTATAAGTGATATTACGCCTATGTCGAATTCATACATAGTTTCGTTATAGTTTTTGGTAGAGTTATCGTCACCAAATGAAAATAAAAATGTGCAGGGGATTTCTTCGGGGGAGGCGTTGTTTCTCCCCCGAAATACCCTTGTGCCTATGTTAGTGTTATAACCATTGGCGAGTGTTATTGTCTCCAATTGACTATGTATTAACTGTATTATGCGTTCTCTTATTGTTAGCATATTACCACTCTAATAAGTTCCCGTTAACACCAGTACCTGCGTAAAGTGTGCTTCCATACTGCAATAAACAGTATAGATAGGACTCACTCCCTACTTGTCCGGCCTCTTGTACCCAGGCGTTGGAATCGTTCCAACGGAACAATCGGCCACCATCACCAGTTACTGCGTATAGCTTGTTTTGGAATACAGCTAAAGCGTACACAAGTCCTTGGCTGTTTAGCTCTGGTGCTACCTGTGTCCAAGCGTTTGTCCCGTTCCATTCGAATAGTCTACCATCTGGACTCGTACTACCGTATATTTTGTTGTTGTATACAGCTAAGGATTGTATTTGTGTTTGGCTGTTAAGTTGGGACGCCTTAGATACCCAAGCGTCTGTACCATTCCACTCGAATAATTGTCCGTTTGGATAGGTACCGCCATATATTTTACTATCGTAAACAACTAGTGATTTGATGTATTCTTGTGAACTTAACTGTGGAGCTTTCTGTACCCAAGCGTCTGTACCATTCCATTCGAATAGGCGTCCACCACCCCCGGTACCGCCATATAGTTTACCGTCGAACTCAACCATAGCATATATATGCGTTTGGGAGTTTAATTGCGGGGCTTTTTGTACCCAGGCATTGGAATCATTCCACTCAAATAACCTACCACCTGTGGCTGTACCCCCGTATAGTTTACTATCGAATTCCAAAAGTGAGTATATATTTACTTGACCGTTAAGCTGAGAAGCCTTGGACGTCCATGCATCTGAACCATTCCACTCGTATAGTAAGCCGTTANNTAGTTTCCCAGCTACACTTGCCATATCGCCACCGTCGTATAAGGTAGCTGTTGTTGTGGTGGTAAAAGTTGAGCTTGTGGACGTTGTAGTAGTTGAGGAAGAGGTTGTGGAGAGTGTAGAAGCGGTAGAGGAAGAGGAGCTTGTAGTCGTTGTTGTTGTAGAAGAGCTGGTAGTAGATAAGGTAGAGGCGGTGGAGGAAGAGGAACTGGTTGTGGATAGTGTAGAGGCTGTGGAAGAGGTGCTAGACGAAGTACTTATAGTGGATAAGGTCGAAGCGGTAGAAGCCGTAGAGGACGTACTTGATGAGGTGCTGGTTGTGGATAGGGTAGATACGGTGGAGGCTGTGGAAGAGGAGGTGGTTGTGGTTGTGGAAGTGCTGGTTGTGGATAGGGTAGATATGGTGGAGGCTGTGGAGGAGGTTGATGTAGAGGTAGATGTTGTGGAACTGGTAGTAGTGGATAGTGTAGATGCGGTGGAGGCTGTGGAAGACGTAGAACTCGAAGTAGTAGTAGAGGAACTGGTAGTAGTGGATAGTGTAGATGCGGTGGAGGCTGTGGAAGATGTAGAACTCGAAGTAGTAGTAGAGGAGCTGGTTGTGGACAGTGTGGAGGCAGTGGAGGCTGTGGAGGAGGTTGATGTAGATGTACTTGTTGTACTAGTTGTGGATAATGTGGAGGCAGTGGAGGCTGTGGAGGAAGTACTTGAGGAGGTTGAGGTAGACGTACTAGTTGTGGATAATGTAGAGGCCGTAGAGGATGTAGATGTAGACGTAGACGTAGTAGATAATGTAGAGGCGGTGGAGGCTGTTGAAGACGTAGAGGACGACGTGGTGGTAGTGGTCGTTGACGAACTCGTTGTAGAATATGTGGACGACGTGGTAGTACACGTGGTTGTTGTTGTACTGCTACTACTGCTGCTAGAGGAAGTTGTAGTTGTAGATGTTGTAGTAGAGGACGACGTTGTTGTTGTAGATGTGCTGGTGGTGGATTGTGTAGACGCTGTTGACGATGTAGAACACGTACTAGAGCAGGATGACGTGGTTGACGAGCTGGAAGATGTTGTTGATGTAGAGGATGTGGTTGACGAGCTGGAAGATGTTGTCGTTGTTGTAGTTGTGGACGAGGAGGATGTAGAGGTAGATGTAGACGTAGTTGTAGACGATGTAGTTGATGTAAACCCTATTAGGTTAAGTACATCATCTATCGAGCACGTGTGTGTTCTTCCGTTGTGTACTATTAACAGCAAGTCTCCCCACGCGGGTTTTACTTGCGTGTAATCGCTTATTCGCATAGGCTTCTCCTTTAGTCTCTGAACTAGAGCTTGGCCGTGGGCATCATCGCCTACGTTTTGGTTTTGGTTTGTAGTTTACTATTGCCATAGGTTCTCCTATGTTATGTTTGGAGTATATTAGTAACGATTCCGGATGCGGGGGTAGCAGGAGGTAAGAAGGATATATCATAAGTTGTTGCTGGATTGCCTGGTCCGGTATCATAGATATCGACAAATTTATTGGTTTTGAGGGCTATAAGATCCCCTTTGTTGCCCAGAGACATACATAGGTTAGACACATTACCTGAACTGACCAGTAGTGTCTGGTATATGTCTGTTATTGTCCCGGAATAGTTTGCTCGTATTATACGGTAGACTAGTGCGGCATCGTTGCGTATATAACGCTGTGTGAGTATTAGTGTACCAGTGTCTACTGTTATGCCGTCTAGGGTGGATACTTGTCCTGATTTTATGTCTGCTGGTTCTGGGATAGTTACGGAAGATGCTATAGTAAGTGTTATACCTGTGAAGAAGTAGACATTATGATCTCCTGGAGTGTAGCTAGTACCTATAAGGCGGTTGTTTGGTATATCGTAGGCTATGTCCTGAAAAGAGTTACTGTAGGAATTGGAGCTTAGTATTGTTTGGTTTGAATCACCTACATATTCTATAAGGATATTTCGGGCTAAGGCTACGTATCCTGTGGGTACGTAGGATAGACCTGTGTATACTGCAACGCCGTAAGCGGACGGTGGGTCTGTATGATCTAAATCACCGGGGTTGCATTGGAAATTGTTAAAGTAGTATAGGGCACCGTCAGCTTGGAATGGGGCAGATTCACCCTGTATGGTAATCCATTGGCTTGGTATAGTGCGGGAAGTTGTAGTGGTGTAGGAGGATGTGGATGTACTTGATATACTACTGGTTGTTGTGAATGTAACTGTTGAGCCAGTTGTAGAAGCGGTGGTAGTTGTTGTAGTTGTTGTACATGGGTTCTCGTAAAAGCCGAACACTTCTGGAGATTCGTAGTCTTGATTTACGAAGCGTAATATGACCCGATCTCCTTCGGAAAATTGTGCAGAGTCGTAGTTCTTTACGTTAAATGGGACATTGACGAAAGTTGTTGCACTCTCTACGTTTATGGTACCTATTTCAGCACTAGTGCGGGGATCGTGTATAGTTACTGTACATACATCACCATATATGCGGTCTATGTCTGCCACACGGTAGGTAGGGCGCCATTTTTGCCAAGCAGGGAACATTGCAAAGTTGTAGGCAGCAGCTTCCGGGGTAAGGTAGGCCGTTGGTGTGTTTTTGCCATGTGTTCTTGGCGTGTATAGAGCGTCGTTTTCATGCCCAGGATGTATAAGCAAGTGCGTAGGTAGGCCGTACAGTTCTATAGTAGCCACCTCTCCGGATAGGTTTCGTGAACAATCGGCACACCAGACGTCAACAGGTTTGGAAAGCAACAAGTTTTGTAATAAGACTATACGTTGCTGCATAGACGTTACCTGGAGTTTGGATGAGGATAGTTTATTGCGTAGATTGTCTAAGGACTTTTGTGCAAGGGTTAATGTTTCGGATGCTGCGGACTTTTCATCGTCAGAGGCGTTGTTGAATATTACACGGTTAAGGTTGTTGTATGCTGCGTTGACTTGGGAATTGGCGTCTGATATTTCAGACTCAGTTGCAGGGATGATGTTGGTTTGTATGTCATTTATCCTAGATGTATATGTAGAGATGAGTACCTTAGCTTTGTAATCATCTAATATAGGCTGGATTTTGTACTGGCCATTGCCTAGATTGTCTAGTATTGTTGCTTTACCCATCACTACTTACCTCTATTGAAGAACTGGTAATGGAGACGAGTAAAGCCGTGAACGTATACGTAGCTGATTCGGAGGAGTACGTTACACTATCTGAAGGGTATACTAAGTTTGCTGGGGCGCAACGCACACGGTATGTTACATCGTATTCGTTGTTTAATCCGCGTTTTTCGTAGGAGACACCAACTAGAGTACGTGATGCAGGATTTTGGTTCCATGTAGCGCGGTGGCCTGTAAGTACTATGGAGTCGGATCTTGCGCCGTTTTCTAGATTGGCGGTTTCCACATCTACTGTAGTAATTTCGTATGAAGTGTAGGTGTCTGCTGAGTGTAGACGTTTGTATAGTGTCATGTATGGGGTTCGGCACTCTTCCATATAGTCTATTACGGTGTCTTGATAGTCTGCGTAGCTACCTATCGTCACTTGTAAGTAGGATTCGGCGTCGCCTTCACGGAGTCGAGCAGAGAAGTTCTCTATTGGGATCGTGGTAGGTCCAAGATCCGCATGGTTTAACACGAACTGGTATGTTATTTTAGTTATCATGGAGGTGATGTGGTTGTGGTTGTTGTAATTGTAGAGGTAGTTGTAGTCCAGGCTTTTGGATACCCTGAGGGGCAACCATCAGCAAATATTAAGTTGTCAAAGTCTACGTAACCTCCACGGGTGTTTACGTCAAATGCGCGGATTAGAACTCGATCTAGGTTAGCGGAAGTACCTGTAAAATCGTAAGTTTGGATTAACGTCCAAGAACCATTATAGTAATAATAGGCCTTTATGTCGTCCCCATCACGTACTATACGTAATTTAGTTGGACGCCCTGCTGGATACAGGAAGGTAGTTCCACTAAAAACAGTGTTAATTGTAGCATTTGCTCCTGCCCACCAAGTGTTGGCCCCGTCAGCGTCTTGGCGTATCATTGTTTGGACTAAGTCGTTGTTGTCAGAACTGTGGAAACGGAGTTGAGCGTAGAATCCATCATTGGTACTATCGGGGGTGTAGGTCGGTAAGTCTATACGGATGTCTGCATCCCCAGAAGCTACTAGGTATTGGTATTGTACCTCTATTACGGTGTCCTGTGAGTCTGGTAGGTCTAAACGGATACGCTCATTGTTGAGCGTAGCGGTTTCACCACCATGTTTAGTATAGGTGACTAACCAAGCGTCTATGTCTTCAAACCTGTCGTTGTACTCACACCAGTAGGTTGTAGTTGTTGTGGAGGAGGAGGTTGTGGATGTAGAAGATGACGAAGTCGTGGTAAGCGTAGTTGTAGTCGAGGTTGTAGAGTGCGTTGTACTTGTAGTGGATAATGTAGAAGCCGTTGATGATGTGGATGAGGAGGTTGTGGTTGTGGATGTTGTTGTCCAACGCGGGGTTCCGTCGGGGCACCCTTCCCTAAACATCAGGTTATCTATAGTAGCGTCCCCGCCTTCCCAAGCTTCCTCTACATCATCGTAGTGTGCTTGTAACTTGACAAGTACTTCTACTATATCCGCAGCAGAAGCCCCCATAGCCTCTGAACTTACTAGTTCCCACTCTCCTACTGATAACGCCTGCTGATTGTAGTAGTAAGCGTATAACGTAGTACCATCCCGTTTTATACGGAAACGTGTCGGCCGTTTGGTTGTTGGATTTTTCGTAGTGATGTGGTCAGTTGCACTGTAATAATGGTTGGCACGTACATCCCAATCGGTTGTATCCGTCTGGTGGAAACGTATTTCTGTGTACGTGTTTTCACTTACGCCGTCGCGAGTAGTAAAGTAAAAGTAAGGTCCATATGAGACGTCGTCGGAATTGTATAGCGGGAGATCTATATCTACTATAAAATCCCCAGAAGGAATGCTGTATTTATACGTAGCAAAAGCCTCTGCGTTCGGTGTGTCTTCTGGGACGTCAAACTTCATCTGATTGCTTACCGTTGTTATAGTACCATCACCAGGACTTTTCTGCCATAAGGTTACTCCAGAATCGAACCTGTCGTCGTAGTCGCAGTAGAATGGGCAGCCTGTTGTGAAGAGTAGGTCGTCTACATCGCATGACCCGCCATGGGTGGCGTTGGTGTCTGCGTATAAAGTTATTGCTGTAAGATTACCTACACGTGTGGTGTAGTCTTTACTCGTTATGTTATTCCATGTTCCGTCGTAGTAATCACAGTACATAGTTGTTCCTACACGACGTATTCTCAACTTCTGTGGTACAGAGCCAAGACCGGTTTGCGTTGTTGCTGCATCCGTAGAACTATTGTACCGGAACTGCCCTCCGACACTATCGTCGTAGGCATATACCTGCACACTGTCAGCACAATCCCCGAAGAAATGGCCAAACTCTAATACACGCAACCGTACATAGAACGGATTTCCACTATCATCTGCGGAATAGTTATTTAAGGCTATTTCTAAGGAGTAGTTACTTTCAGGTAAGTAGTAGTAGTAATCCCCCCAAGCGTAGTAATTCCCACTTGAATTTACATCTAATGTAGCCTTACCAGACGCAAATGTTATAGATCCACCAGAACCGCCTGTATCCCAGTTGTAGTCACCATTGGAGAACTGCTCACTGACTTCACACCAGAAAGTTGTTGTGGTTGTACAGGTAGTGGAAGACGTAGAAGTGGTAGAAACAGTTGAAGATACTGTGGATGAGGTAGAAGAGGAGGATGTTGTAGAGGCGGTAGATGAAGAGGAAGTGGTAGTGGATAGGGTAGAGATTGTGGACGAGGTTGAGGTTGAGGTAGACGATGTTGTTGTTGTAGATAGGGTAGAGGCTGTAGATGATGTTGTGGAAGAGGAGGTAGTGGTGGATAGGGTAGAGGCTGTAGATGAGGTTGAGGTTGAGGCAGATGAAGAGGAAGTGGTGGTGGATAGGGTAGAGGTTGTGGACGAGGTAGATGTTGAAGTAGACGATGTTGTTGTTGTAGACAGGGTAGAGGTAGTAGAAGCAGTAGATGAAGAGGAAGTGGTAGTGGACAGGGTAGAGGCTGTGGACGATGTTGAGGTTGAAGTAGATGAGGAAGTAGTAGTAGACAGTGTGGACACTGTAGATGCTGTGGATGATGTCGTAGATAATGTAGAGGCAGTAGACGAGGTAGATGAAGAGGAGGTGGTAGTGGTTGTAGACGAGTGTGTAGTAGTTGTTGTTGTGGACGAGAGCGTAGAGGAGGATGTGGTTGTGGTGGTAGTGGTAGAGGTAGATGTAGAGGAGGATGTAGAAGTAGATGTAGTTGTTGTAGACGTAGTAGTTGCAAGTTCGGAGTGTACTAGATAGCCATTGATAGTATCTGCCAATTGCCAAACAAGGATAGAGATCGGCTCACCATTGGTTATGTCTGTGTATGAAGCGCCTAATGATGACACAACAGTAGTAGGGGCGACATACGGAGATACTGTAGGTGAGTATGTGTCTGTTTGGCTGTAATATGTACGGGATAGGTAGTTGCCATTTGTGTCTAACCACACAACTACACTATGGTCTACACCGTGTTGACCGTTAGCTATAAACGAATCCCCAGCAGTATTGTGTATTACTGTTTCAGCACTCCAGGATTGCGCAGATCCTCCAGGACGTGTTCGAAGTGCTGCTTTGTTGTCTGTATTTATGTACACGAGTACTGTCTTCTCGGTGTTCTGTGCACGGTCTACGTAGAAATTGTAACCAAAGTACGTTATACAGTTAGCAGACTCACCAATATAGTCGTTTGCTTCCCAGTCGTCTCCACCAGATGGTACGTTGTCGAGACCATCGCGGTAGGCAGAATAGAGCGACGTACCTCCCTGCTTCCATACAGCCACTATGGACCCGGTAACTGCTGAAGTACCATGGCGTATAGAAGAACAGTTTATCGAGCTTTGGTCAGACGTGAGAGTCTTCGCAGCGTTTGCTGTTGTGGGTAACGTGTCTGCTGAGTTCGAGTGCCGTACTAGTAAATCGTATAAACCATCAGCAGTCTCTACAAAGGTTCCAGCCACGTTTATACGATCTGAGCCTGCACTCTTGGATATTGCAGGTTGTGTGTACGTACCTCCATCTGCGGACCCATCGTATATAGTTGATGCTGCCCCCCATGAGAAGTTAGTTGCTGGATACCCAGTAGCTTTTCGGCCTAATATATCTTCACTATCGCTGTAGACTACGAATGCATTATTCAAGTCACCAAGTAACTCAAAGTCAGCATATACCCCTGTATCTGTTATACGTGCGTTGGTGTTTTCAGTCCAGTCGTCTGGGTCTACTAATAAGCGGGCACGTGTGGAGTATTCGAATACTATAGCGGGTATTGTAGGCTGGTAATAGGCGCGCCAATAGTTTGTATTGTCGTAGAATTGTTTGCTCTGTGCGGTGAAGGCTAGCATTGCAGCTGGTTGTACTGTTGTAGTAGTTGTGGAGCATAAGGAGGAAGTAGATGTAGATGAAGAGGACGAGGAGGTAGTAGTGGAAGAGGAAGATGTAGACGAGGTTGTAGAGGAGGTAGTGGTAGAGGAAGTGGTAGAGGAAGTGGTAGAGGTCGATGTAGTAGTTGTAGAGAGCGTAGTGGTTGACGTTGTGGAGGTAGAGGTAGAGGTGGAAGTAGACGTTGTGGAGGTAGATGTAGAGGTAGTAGATACTGTTGATAATGTGGAAGAACAGGTGGAGGTAGATGTGGAAGTAGAAGTAGACGTGGAGGTGGAAGTATACGTGGAGGTGGAGGTGGAGGTTGACGTTGATGTAGAGGATGTAGAGGACGTGGAGGTAGAGGTGGAGGTAGAGGTAGATGACGTTGTAGATGTTGACGTAGATGAGGACGTAGTAGTAGAGGAGCTTGAAGTACTTGTGGTTGTTGATGTAGTTGTACTTGTACTTGTCGTGGACGCCGTTGTAGTAGACGTTGATGTAGAGGAGGACGTTGTGGAGGACGTTGTGGACGTCGAGGTAGAGGATGTGGTAGTAGAGGTGGAGGATGTAGTAGTTGTGGTGCTGGAAGTAGAGGAGGTGGTAGAAGTCGAAGAAGACGTAGTAGAGGTGGAGGATGTAGTGGATAACGTGGATAGTGTGGAGGCCGTAGAGGACGATGATGATGTGGTCGAGGTAGAGGATGTGGTGGAGGAACAGCTACTAGAGGATGTTGTGGAAGATGTGGTGGAGGTTGACGTTGACGTAGAGGAGGTGGAGGATGTAGTAGTTGTGGTGCTGGAAGTAGAGGAGGTGGAGGACGTAGTAGTTGTGGTACTGGAAGTAGAGGAGGTGGAGGATGTAGTAGTTGTGGTGCTGGAAGTAGAGGAGGTGGAGGATGTAGTGGATGTTGACGTTGACGTTGTTGTAGAGGTGGAGGACGTAGTGGACGTTGACGAGGACGAAGACGTAGTAGTGTATACAGGAGATACTGTAACACGTATAGTCTTCTTAACGCTAAGCTTCTCAGGAATAGATGCGTCTACTTTATACGTTGGGAAACCAGGTACGGACAGTATATCACCCCGCTCAGGGGTATATACCAAGTCAGAAGCAAGGACAAAAGCCTCGACTATATCCTCTATTACGTAGCCTGCTGTTTCGTCTGGGATCTCCCTAGACTTAAAATGTAGTAGTATTTTACAGGTGACAGGGGTACGCAGAGGATTAGCAAATGTCCAGGTACCTTCAGTACCAAGTATGTTTATACGATCACTTGCAGCGCGTTCCCGTATTGCATCTATATCAATTGTCATGGTGTCCAGTCAGGGTCAAAGTATATGTCATTGTTTAGGGTGTTTATTGGTCCGGCGGAGGCGCTTTCTAAGTAACGCTCTTTCATGTACCCATCTATGTCGTTTTGTATGGCGGCTATTTGGTTAGTGTATATAGTGTCATGGATTGACTCACCCCAGATGTGTTCACTTACCCAGTTTTTGGTATACAGGGTTTCTGGGTCTGTAGACCAACGCACTATGGAGTCTAATGGTATAGGGTATATGTCGGCGTGGCGTACCCAGTTCTCTACGTAATATACTGTAGAGGATATTGTTATTTTAAAGCAGTCGTCCTTTTTCCTGGATATGGATACGAATTCTATCTCGTGAGTTGTTTCTGTACTTTCTATGTATTCTACTGTTGGTACAGCCATTAGAAAAATGCTTTCTTCATCATAAAGGTTAATTCATGGTCTAGATTACGGTAGAGTATCTCGTCTGCGGTTTTGAGTACCTTGTCCATGACGGGTTGGTTGGATAGTATATCAGGGATACGGGAGCCGTATAGTTGGCGTATTGCACGGGATGTTGTATCGTATGGGTATGAACGGACAAATAGCCCTCGGTGTCCGGATCTCAATGGGGGGATAAAGGCATGTTTGAGCTTCGTCCGTTTGCGTTTGCGTTGTACTTGTACTGATATAGACTTTGACCGGCGCTTCCTATTACCCCGTTGATTAGAGTAATATATAAGTGGGACATTGGCACCGCGTGTGCGTACCCAACCAGACAGGTCGTGTAGGCTAGCTTTTTTATCATAAAACGTGCGCTCAGTTACCTTACCATCCTGTTTGTATATGAAGCTCTTGGCTACGTTAACTACTTTATGTATTTCTGCAGCGATGACTTTCTTTACTCCGCCGCGCTTTTTTCCTATTACGTGATTGATAGAGCGGACTATGGCAATACGTGTTTCACGAGGCATAACCTTAATACCAGCTCGTACTTTGAGGAGTTGGAATTCGTCTATACTAACTGAAAATGTTGTCATGGGAGTTCGTCGAGTAGGCGCCTTCCTTCCTGGTCTAGTATAGGATTACCGTATTCATCAAGGAGTATCTGGCATTCAGAGTCCTCCGTCTGTACAATTGTCAAGGATACCGGTTTTAGTTCGGGGGTTTGTAGTATTGGCGGGTACACTATCATGGGTTTCGTACTCCTGAGATTATAGTAGCGGTATAGGTTTTGTCTGCATCGAATCCTGTAGGGGTTAGGCGGATACTATCGGCAAACCCCCAGAATTGGAATATACTTGGATCTGTTAAGTCTATAGTAGGGGCAAGGTCTACGTATGTAGCGGCGCCGGGAGTTCGTATGGAGACTGTGAGTGTACCAGCTGCTGGCGTTGCAGACACCGCTATATGTATTTGGCTGAGTTGAGCCTCATCGAATATATTCAGACTGACGGTTTGTACACCGTCAGCCTGTGTTTTAGTAAGAAGCTCGTTTTTGTATATCATAGTAGAGCTCCTGTATTAATTAGATGTGTATACCTCAACTGTAAGTGCAGGGCGTTTACATATAGGTAAGAGATTAGTCTGTGTGTGAAAGTCCACCCCTCGGTTGAATTTGCGTGTTTCTTGTTTCGCGTAGTAGGGTTTGCCAATTGTATTGGTAGTTTCCAGGAAGTCGGCAGGGGCAGCATAAGTTGTGAATGTGTCGCGAGTGCCTAGTGGGAATGCAATACCATAATCAGTAGCGAGGAATTTTCGTTCTACGCCGTCATGGGTTGTGGCTGTACCACGGTATTCCTTGAAGCGGAGCCCTGCAAATGGAAAGCCTTGTTTTCTAAGGTCTTCTCGGAGGAATTCTCCGTCCATCCATCGTTCGTAGGCAGTGGTTACCTGGGTGTGTTTTACGAACTTATCCCAAATGGACTCGTTTAACAAGACCATTGGGGAACCAGACATTACCTCGCCCTTAAGATTGTCCTCTATGTGTCGTGTGATTTCCACACATTTGCCTTTTACGTCTGTAGTGGCAGTACCAAGTTCGAAGTCTACAGACTTCTTATCAATGACGAACTCCTTATGGTAGTTATAAATTTCAGTAAGTGAGGCGTCGTAGACTATACCCTTGAGTGCGCCCATACGCATATATTCAAGTGTTATGTCATGTTTGTCCTTCATGGTCTGGAGTTTGTCGTTGACTATAGTGGAAAGGGCTTCGAATATGGATTCCTTACCGAAGCCGCGCAATCCATCGTACTCGTGCGGTAGCAAGACGTCGTCCAGTGGTATATGCGGGATAGCAAATGACCTTACCACACGTAAAGCCTTGTCGTTCTTCTGTCCTTCACTACCCACTGGTAAGGCATTAAGAAGGTTGAGTTGGCCGTTTTTCTCTTCCACAAGTATAGATCTGGTACGTACTCCCTTAATAGGGAATAAACCCATGGACCCTATTAGTCCGTAATTGTTCGGCAATATGTTTATAGCCGACACAAGCGATTGCAAACTAAATGCATCTGTTGAAAAAGGATCTAGCATTGGCATGTGTTTTTCTCCTGTGTTATATAAAGGGGGCTGGGCAATACCAACCCCCTAGTATTTGTATTATGTAAGGTCGCGCTCTATAATACCAAGGGCAGCGAGTTCTGTTTTGGCTTGTGTTTTTTGTGCGGCTGTCGCACCAGTAGGCCATGTAAGATAGTCGTCTACGTATTGTGCGTCACGTGCTATGATTACACCTGCAAGGTCGGATGCGGCTATAGCTGAGGAGTTCCCTGCTATAGTAGCTACGTTGGTATTCCCGCCTACGTTCAAGTTCTCGGCCTGGAATGTACCTATCTGACCGTCTAAGTATAACGTACCAGCCGCGTCACCGCCAGCCCACGTACCCGATGATAGGTCTACATAATATACGCGGGCTGTTGCCCCTGAGGTTGCTCCTGTTACAGTATCATTGGCGATTATTTGGTATGTGCCACCTGAGGTAAATGCTATTGTCCTGTCTCCGGAAGCGGAGGCGTCGTAGTCGTCAATAGGTATACCAGCGGCAATTGCAGAACCGTCTACAGCTGAGAAGTTTACAGGTACGTACTTCCCACTACCAGCAGGAACTGTAACTGTGAATATGTCTCCAGCTACGTAGTCAGTAGCCCCATCGTTTATAGTAAAGTTAATCTCGGAACTAGTGTAGGCCACACCCACACCAGCTGCTGGGAGGGCTGCTCCGTTTGGGTCCTCTACTGAGAATACTCCGGCGTTTGTAGCTGCCTGAATACACGTCATAGTGTAGATGCCCGCCTGTACGTATTTCCCGCCAGTAACGGAAGTCATAGTACCATCACCAGTGTTGCCCCCATCGGCAGTACCGGTTGTAGGTACAGCACCCGCACTAACCTTACCTAAAACCTCACCAAGGGAGACGTTCTCCCCCGCGAGTATGGTAACATCGTCTCGGCTGTGCCGTATATCTTGTTCCCACTTTATAATGTCCTGTAGTGTCCTAGATTGAGTCGTATCAGTTGGCATTGTATAAACTCCTTGTTAGTCTTCAGTTTTCTTAGCCGCTTCAAAGGAACCGTTATATGAACCACAGTGGGCTCTGGCCTCTGATGCCGACCAAGTAGTTTTAGGATATCGGTATGCTTGATCTTGTGATTTGTTGTTGCGTACGCCGAATATAACGGAATATTGCTTACCATTGTGTGAGCGCTTCCCACGAGCAAACCTAGAGAAGTTTCCCGGAGGTTGTAGTCGGCACGCATGTTCGTTTGGGTACGGCATGCTACCTAACCGCTCTGGCCTTTGCGTCTTTTAGCAAAGGATTTTCACTTGGCGCTATCGTGGCTGGTACGTTTGAATGTACTGTAGTAGATTGGGTTGTAGCATTCTTCATCGACAATACCATCTTACGGGCGGTGTCTGGAGATGATCCGTCCAATATCATGTCTGTAGCTATGGATATGCAGTCTCCAAGTACGCAGGCCTCTAGTACTTCAAAACACCTGTCACGTTCAGTTTTTATTGCGGAGGCTGTTGCGTCTTGTACTGCCTTATCCACGTCGGCCTGTGTTATTAATTGGGGGATTGGTTCCGGTATGTTCATTTTAGGACTGTTTGGGCCATCGGTAATTATGCGGTCTGGTGTCTTTGCCATGTGTTTTACTCCTGTGTTGTGTTTGGTTAAGTGTTCTATAAAATAAAACTTTGTTGTTATTTCATGGGCAAGGCCTATGTTTACTGCTTCCTGCCCCATGTATATTAAAGCCTCGGTATCACGAACGCTCTTTTCATTAATGTCGAGGTTCCGCGATACCGTAGACGTAAACACGTCATATATTTGGTTTACACGGCTCTGTGCGCGTTTAATAGCATCCTCACTTATCGGGGCGTTAGGAGATCCATCTACTTTATGCTTTCCTGCGGATATCTCAATATATTTAATCCCAGACTTTGTATTAGCCTCCGATCTATCAGTGAGTAACATACGTACTCCTATTGATCCAATAAGAGCAGTACGAGTTGCATATACAGTATCAGCGGATGAAGCCAGACAATATGCAGCTGAACAACACAGGTCATTGGCAAACGCTAGTATAGGCTTAGTTCCTCTAGAGTTGTATATATAATCTGCGGCGTCAAAGGCCCCGGAGACTTCCCCTCCTGGAGAATGCACATCCAGTACTACTACATCCGTGTCTGCGTCTTCCAGTGCTGTTCTAAATCTACTTATTATACTGTCATACGACATAAGTCCAGATGCAGCCCTGATTCCTCCAACTTTGTGTACTAATGTCCCTGTTATAGGAATTACAGATGCGTTAGTAGGGTAGTCATGGGATATAGGACCTGTGTGCTGGTCCTGATACGCATACGTAGTAGGATCTTGCGTATCTAACTCGATTTTCAAATAAGAATCCCTGTCTAGGACGCTTACTATTTCATACAACTTACCACTGGTAACAAGTAGCGGTACGTCAAGCACCCGTGATTGCAATAACTTTAACATTATGTGCTCTCCTCATTTGCGGGGTTGGATACTGTATTGTTATCAGTACCCTTCCCGTGGCGTGGGTCTGAATCATATATCAATTTCATGTCATCTGCTCGTTTATTATCATTTGAAACCTCTTGGTCTATTACTTCCGAGTTACACCCAGTTTGTCCTATAATCCTAGACCTAGATGTGAACCCACAACGTACATTTATCTTATTGGCCTGTGCGTGCTTCACAGGGTCTACCCATTCCCAGCCATCTGGGTCCCATATAGTGTTAGTTATAATTTGTCGGTTTTGTAAATATCGTGGGATACGTATTGCACGGGATAGTACGGCCATGTCCAACCACGCAGATGCTAATGGCCGGAGCCATTGGTGTATTAGTATATTGTACTGTAGCATACGACATCTGCGTTGAAATTCAAGCAGAGATGCACGAATCGTGGCCCAGCTTGCGCCCTCTAAATCATTTGTGAGTTGTTCATAGGTTATACCGAATGCAGAAGATACGCGGAGTAGTTGGTTACGCATCCAAGGGGCGTAGGCAGACGATAATTCAGGCGGGTTTGCAAACGATACGTTCTCCCCTGGACGTAGGGTAGTCATAGATGCTGGCTCTAGGCCTAAAAATTCCTCGCTATCGTACGTTACTGACTCACCAAACACCCCAGGGTCTATTGCTTCTCCGTCTGGGCGAGTTATAAAAGCAGAAAACAGTGCAGATGTTTTCTGAGCGTCTAGTGCACCATCCTCGTACTCGTCTATAGACTTAAGACGTGTCAATATACTAGCCAACTTCGGCCACCCACGACATTGGCCAGGACGCAAAGGTTTATACACATGTAACATGTCCTGAGTTTTCACTTGTATAGTTTCATAGGAGTTGGAATAGGCACTTAATCCTGTTTCTCCAGGGTGATACTTGTGCAGATGGTAGCATACACGTTGATTTCGTTGGTTGAACTCTATACCCATTAGTAGGTTATTACCATTGGATAGCAGTCCAGTATAGTCTTCGTAGAATTGGTCTGCCTCCATAATCTTGACTTGAAATGGCACTAACAGGTCCTTAGTGGGTTTTAGATATTGGTAGTGACATAACGCATCCCCTGATAGGATAAATGTACGGGCAACTAATTCCTGTAAACCTGCAATGTCAAGCCTACCGTCGAAATCCAGTTGTTTGGACGATATACCCCACAGTCGAAGTATCTCCTCATCTAAGGTCTTGTCCCCTGTATTCCATCTAGGGGTAATGCCTAACCCTACCATGTTGGATACCAATGAGTCTACACAGGACACCGCTATTGGGTCATTACGATATGCATGTTGGCTACGTGCGCGTACAGTTGCTACACTTTCCTCTATAAGGGTGTTTGGTCCAGATACAGTAGTACCCCAAGTACGCATACGACGTCCTACACTGGCTGATTCCACAGCAGACTCTGCCTTAGGTTTTGGAGGTTCAGTATCAGTTGTAGAACTCCAAAGTGATCGTACCGTTTGTATTATACGTCCTATCATTACTAGTATCCTTTGCTATGTACTACGCGCTTATAACGGGCCGTTTCTAAGGCCTTGTTCACGTCTGAATTTATACGGTCTCGTAAGGCCATAAGCGCAGGTAACGATACACTAGCGTACTCCGTAGTCTCCCCATCAATGGTTACAGTCGTAACACGCTCCCCACTGGCTAACTCTTTTATAGCTGTTTCCACTGAAGCTAAATCGGATGCTGAAAATGCCATAATGTCTCCTATCTTCTCATGTATTTACTTGGATATCTTTGTCTAGTATTGTGTGGTTTAGCCGTAGGTACAATTGGTGTGGTACTTTCCTGTATTTTCCGTTCTTTGAGGTTTTTATGATGGGTGTATACGTTATCCCAGTTCATGTGGAGTAGCCCTACTTTTATAGCGGCTGCAAGTGCGTATACTTCGCAATCCAGAGCCTCGTTACGTTTGTGTTTAGGTAAAAACCATTCCTTATGTCCGAATCCAAATTTATCGTAGCGGGTTACGTGTTTTTCGGCAGTGAGTTGGCGGTAGTAATCGTCTGGCGCATCTAGGGTAAAGTGTATTCTACCATGTGCAGGTGTTTCGGCTTCTAATCTGTCGTATATAGTTCGTTTAGCCGTATCAGTACCCACTGGCCATAACTCCACCCCATCCTTTATAACACACCCTTTGTAGTTTACATCTTGCTTTGTAGGACGTCCGAGTATAGGTTTTCCAGTCTGTGACTGACCCTTTATAGCTATGTACTTGCTGCGCTTACGTACAAAATTATATACTACATGGGTATTGTCACTAGAATCTATGGCTGTGCATAGTACTGGGAGTTCAAAACCTAGCGCATGTGTAATAGGCCTTGATATTAGACCATCTAGTTGATCCCATACGTCTGTAGATTCAGTATCCGTGGTATCGCCAAACACCTCCCCCCACCATATAAGCCAGGACTCTTCATTACGACCCCAGCCCTTTATAACTACGGCTAGTCTGTTGCGTTGTACGTCCACACCTGCGGTAACAAATCCTGCGTGTTCAGGAGCATACCAGTACTTGTATGGTTCGGAGCGGTTCTTTAGTAGGGTCCATTCGGGTTGCTGCCCCCGCTCTTCAAATGGCAGGCCGAGTCGTGTATTATAGTATACTTTGAGTTTACGCGGCTCTTTGTATGAATCTAGGAACTCCTTGGCCATCACAGACCAGCTAACCCAGCCATACGGAGAATAGAAACTAGATAACTGAAACCCCCGACTTAACTTTACCTTTGGATTAGTAGGTATCCATTTGCCTTGTTCTAACATGCGTGTTTTATGTATTTCAGGTATAAGGGTATGGCATTGTTCACACAAATACTGAGCAGTATCCGGATCGTTATCTTTCCATTTTAGTCCGTAGTCTGTATCTGGCCCACCAAGTTGCAGTGTTTGCCCATGATCACAAAAAGGACAAGGTACGTAGTAATAACACTGATCAGTTAGCAGAAATTCGGCCCAAATTCGTGACGTTTCCAGAGTAGTAGGTGTGCTCATTAGGAGGATTTTTGCGATGGCTGAGAACGCATCAGTACGTTTTTTGATAATGTCTATGGGATCGCCTTCATCCCCTAGTTCCATAACAAACCCGTCTACGTCGTCTAGTATGAGATTGCATATGGATACAGAGCGGGCGGCAGAGGCTGAATTTGCTCCGAGAAACATCCAAAAACCACCGGGAAATTCCTTAAGCAGTATAGACTCATCTCGCTTCTTCCCACCGTGTGCATCACGTATTATACCATGCATACATTCCATAGCGGCTAGAGATTTGTCCATCTTAGACTTAACGTGTCTACGTGCTAACTCCACAGTAGGTAATATCGTAAGGCAAGGGCGTGGCTTTTTATGTGCAGTATACAGTAAGAAGTTATTACCTAGTCCGTCTGTGGCACCAATCTGCGTTGGCTTAACCACTACTATGTTTTTTACAGGGGATCTAGGACTTAAGCACATTAGCGGTTCGTGCATATACGGGGTACGCTTTACCCTGTAATCCCCGTACTCATGTGTAGATTCCCGTGGGAGTTTGCGGTACTTATCCGCCCAATCAGGCATATTTAGGTCTTCATCAGGTTCTAAACCAGCTATAATCCCTGAAAGTATTGGATGGTAGGTGGGGAAGGGTATGCAGTGTTGGGCTGTCACTAACCCTTCCCCAATAGGAGGATTGGATGGAGTCGGCTTATGGGCCGGGCTCTCGTTGTATTCGCTATTCACCAAGTAACTTCTTAAGATCCTCTACTAAGGTTGACAACAGTTTATTAAACTCATCCGTGAGCGTATTCCGTATAGACAACTGATTAGTATCGGCCGCTAACGGCCCACACATTCTATCTATAAAACTATACAGCGCATCACGTAACTTCCTAGCAGCTAAAAAGCTACTATCCTTCAATGGAGCTGACTCGACCAATTTACCGTTTTGTCGGTCAAGGTCGATCTTTGCCAGCTCCGCTTTATACTTTGTCAATAAAGTCCGTTGTGCCGCATAACTATCGGCATCAATAGGACCGTTTGTTGTCGAACCTACTGTTGGATTAGTAGCGGCCTGTACAACACGCTCACTACACTGATCCAACATATAGTCGGAAAGCTCTACATCTACTTTCCCGTCACTGGCAAATACTATATTACCATTTTTCACGTGTTTGCTTATCGCAGCACGTGATACTTTCCTATACTCAGCATATTGACTCTTGGTCATAGTATGCATCACATCCCTCCTTACTATATTAAAGTTTACAACAGTTAGATTTTAACCACGGCTATACTATACCAATACCATATACATAGTCTTTATGTATACTGTAGACGCAAAAG
>JABAHS010005909.1_pt1 | contig 43863 bp, 37 predicted proteins | sample 7062111 | NCBI WGS metagenome assembly JABAHS01 (sample SAMN14534600, study PRJNA622989) | marine sediment metagenome | biome: marine biome [ENVO:00000428]; feature: marine pelagic biome [ENVO:01000023]; material: deep marine sediment [ENVO:00002113]; isolation source: pool of 4 deep marine... | reverse complement strand
CCGTACTCGAAGCGCTCACCGGGATCGAAAAGCAGCGGCTGCTCGGCGAGCACTTTCATCGTTTGGTCGACGGTCGCATTCGCCGTCGTCAGACCGTCGATGATTTCCGCATTGCGGTAGGTCGGACTCAGCTGGCCGCCGAAGGCGCCGTAGCTGATGCCCGCGGAATGCGACAGCAGGTCGACGATGCGGATCTCGCGGCGCGCAGGGCGCGTTTCGGTGACGTTGCCATCGGCATCGAACGACACGGCCACCTGCGGCTTCGCAAATTCCGGCAGGTACATCGAGATCGGGTGATTGAGCTGAAAATAGCCGCGCTCGTAGAGCATCATCACGCCGACGCTGGTGATCGCCTTGGTCATCGACGCAATGCGGAAGATCGAGTCGGTATTCATTCTGCGCCGCTCATCGATGTCCGCATACCCGAACGCCTTGTGATAGACGATCTTGCCGTCGCGGGCCACGAGGGCGACAGCGCCTGACAGCTTGTCGTTCTCGATGTCGCGCTCGATCGCAGCGTCGATTCTCGAGAGACGATCCGCTGCGAACCCGGCCGACTCCGGCGCGACGGGATCTGCGGCGATGGCCGGCATCGAGAAGGCGACTGCGAACAGCGCCAGGATAAGTTTGTTCATGTCGGGCTCCGTTCTGCCTGGACGTTTGCCGCAATTATAAATAAGCGACGGTCGCTGCGCGCGGCCTTCTGCGGCTAGAATCCCTGCTCGGCCCTGCAACCAGGAAAGTACGTTCCCTTGGATTCGTTAACACAGGCGGTTTTGGGCGCCAGCGTCGCGGGCGCCTGCGTGCCATCCGGCCAGCGACGAACGGCGATGCTGGCCGGCGCCATGCTCGGCACGCTGCCCGACCTCGACGTGCTGATCGACTATGGCGACGCGGTCGCGAACTTTACCTATCACCGTGGCTTCAGCCATTCATTGCTCGTGCTGGCTCCCTTTTCCGTTTTTCTCTGGCTTGCGTTAAGACGCTGGTGGGCGCCGGTTCGCGATGCGCCAGCCCAGTGGCTGGCGGCCATCAGTCTCACCCTGCTCACCCACCCCTTGCTCGACGCGCACACGGTTTACGGGACACAGNNAGCCCGCCGGAGATGTGGTCCACCTTGTTCATCATCGACCCGCTCTACACGCTGCCGTTGCTAGTTGGCATGTCATGGACGATCGCGAAACCGGCGACCCGCGCGCTTTTTGTCGGCCTGGCGCTGTCGACGCTCTATATCGGCTGGTCGTGGACTGCCAAGCTGATCATCGAGGACAACGCGCGCGATGCCCTCGCCGAACTCGGCCTCGAAGACCGGCCGATGTTCTCCACGCCGGCGCCATTCACCACGCTGCTGTGGCGGGTGGTCGTGCTGACAGACGACGGTTACCTGGAAGGCTTCGATTCACTGCTCGTCGACGAACCGGTCATGCGCTTCGACGCCTATCCGTCAGACACGGTCTCTTTGCAGGCAGCATCCGGCATACGATCGGTAGCGCGCCTGCGCTGGTTTGCGCGCGACTTTCTGCGGGTCGAGATCGAGAACGAGCAGCTGATTATTGCCGACCTGCGGATGGGCTGGGAACCGAACTACGTGTTTACGCACGCCGTCGCCGAGGTCGGCAATCCGCACTGGAAGGTGATTCCGAGCGAATTACGGCCGTTCGAGGTCGAGGACCGGGCCCTCGGCCGGGCCTGGGCGCGAATCTGGGCCGAATGACCGCGCGGGGTCCTGTGGATAACTAGTCGCCGATCTCCACGACAGTTCTTCCTGTCACTTTGCCGTCGATAAATGCTTGAAAAACACCTGGAAGTTCGTCGAACGTGATGGTATTTGCGGCAATCTTGTCGAGATGGCGCGGTCCCAGGTCGGCCCCTATCCGTTGCCAGACGGCCAGTCGCAGGTCGCGCGGCGTGTCCACGGAATTGATCCCGAGCAGGCAAACCGCGCGCAGGATAAAGGGCAGCACCGTCGTGTTGAGCTCGTGGCTGGCCGCCAGTCCGATACTCGCAATGTTGCCGCCGTAGTCCACGGTGCGGGTCAGCCAGGTCAGTGCCTCACCGCCGAGATTGTCGATGGCGCCGGCCCACTGCGCCCGCTCCATCGGCCGTTTGCCGTAGTCAACCTCGTCGCGGACCAGCACGTCGCGCGCGCCTATGCTTTTCAGGTAGCCCGCCTGCTCCGACTTGCCGGTCAGGGCGACCGCTTCGTAGCCCCGGCCGGCGAGCATGTCGATCGCGATGCTGCCGACGCCGCCGGTCGCCCCGGTGACGACGACCGGCCCGTTTTCCGGCAGCTGCCCGTTCTGCTCCATGCGGTGTATGGCGAGCGCTGCGGTAAAACCGGCAGTGCCGATCTGCATCGTCTCGGCGGCATTCATCCCCTCGGGGATCGGCACGACCGCGACGGCGGGCACGCGCGCATACTCGGCATAACCGCCGTCCACCGTTTCACTGAGCCCGCAGCCATTGACCAGGACCGGGTCGCCCGCGGAGAAGTCGGCGGACTCTGAACTGACGACCGTGCCGGCAAGGTCGATGCCGCCATTCAAAGGAAACCTGCGCAGGATCCTGCCGGCACCGGTTGCGGCGAGCGCATCCTTGTAGTTGATCGTGGAGTGACTCACCTTGACGACGACGTCACCATCGGTGAGGTCGTCGACATCCATCGTCGTAAACCCGGCGACGATTTTGTCGTCCTGTTGGTCGATGCGAAACGCACGAAAATCTTTCATCGATGCTCCTTTCTATCTGCCGTGATCGAGCCAGAACTCGAGCCCCATCGTGTTCAGTATGACGTCTTTGCCAACGATTTCGCGAATCTCCTCGTCGGAGCCTGTGAAACCATGTTCACGAATTTCGTCGATAAAGTAATCGTACATGCTCGCATGTACGGCGTCGGTACGATTTTCGCTGTCCGCATGCCGGGACACGAGGTCGACAAAATCATCGATGCGCCGATGCAGGTCAATCGCCAGCCTGTCGAGGTCGCTGATGCGGCTGTAATGCGTGAGGAACAATTGTCGCGGTTCGAAGCCCATGATCCTGTCAATGGCTTTGTGTGCTTGCGGCGGATCGAAATGAATCGGCGTTGTCGTCGGATAGATGAACTCGCCCTTGTCGGTATCGAGTTCGCGATAGGACAGGCCGAAACTGTCGCCGGTAAATACCGACCCCGAGGCGGGATCGTGAAAACAATGATGGTGCCGGGCGTGACCCTCGGTGTAGACGCTGTGGAAAGCCCGACCGGCGAGCGAGAATGCCTGCCCGTCCCCGGCGACGACGACGCGCTCCTCCGGAATCGCCACGATGTCCCCGTACTGACGAAAATACTCTTCCTCTCCGTACACGGCCTGCGCGCCTTTGATCAGCTTTGTCGGATCGATCATGTGCGGCGCGCCGCGGGGGTGCAGCACCGCTTTGGCGTTCGGCAGCGACTGCATGAGCAAGCCTGCACCGCCAGCGTGATCCAGGTGGACGTGCGTCAGCAGCAGGTAATCGACGTTTGCCGGGTCGATGTCTTTGTTCCTGAGCGCGGCGAGCAGCAGCGGCACGCTGGCGTTGACGCCGCAGTCGATGAACGCGGCCCGCCCGTCTTCGACCACCAGGTGACTGGCATCGAAATAGGGTCGCAGCAGACCGGCGTCGACGGCGGTGATGCCATCGTCATACGCAGTCATCCTCAGGTTGGATTCGGGCATCGAGCCCTCGCAATTGGCTGCCGGTTGTCTTTATTCGTCCAGCGTCTTTACGCCTTCCTGCGCCGCATAGAATCTGGCAATCAGCTCCATGTCCGCGGCAGACAGATTGGCGGCAAACGCTGCCATAACATTACCGCTTCGCGTGCCATCCTTGTACTGCTGCAATGCGTGCACGAGGTAGTCTGCGTGCTGGCCGGCGAGCACCGGCGGCGCCGGCTGCACCGCTGCGCCGTCGGCGCCATGACAGGTCACGCAGATCTGCGCCGCCGCGACGCCGGCGACCTGCTCTGCGGTGGCCGTATCCTCCGCCTGGCCGAAGCTGGTCAGCCAGGCGAGCAGGTCAGCGATATTCTCATCGCTGAGCGAGCCCGCCTGCGCCTGCATCGTCGGATGCGGGCGGGTGCCCGCGCGATAAGCGTTCAGCGCGACCTCGAGATACTCGCGATTCTGGCCGCCGAGCCGCGGCACGCGGAAAGAGGGGTAGGCATTGCGCTGGCCTTCGATGCCGTGGCAACCGAGGCAGGTATAACCGAGCTCGCGGCCGGTTTCGGCGTCGCCCTGAGCGAGCGCCATGCTGGAGATCAGCAGCAGCGCTGCCGCACCACGGCCAAAATTGGTGTGTGTCTTCATGATCTGTCGAACGTGGTTCCGGTCCCGAGGGTGGTGGCGTCGGGCCGCTGTTTCAAGGAGGGCGCTATGGTAGTGACTGTCGCCGGGCATTTCCATACGCAAACGACCCGGGAGCGCTTTTTGCGAACGGCGCGGCGGGGGAAGGTTCGGACGATGCGCGAGCCGTGCTAGCATCACCGTCCGCTTCGCAGAATCAGGGTATCGCCATGAAAAAATGGCTGGTCGCAGCGCTGCTTATCCTCGCACTGCTGGTACTGGTCGCGCCCGGCATCGTTGGCCGGCTCGCCGAACAGAATATCGAGGACAACATCGAGTGGGCAGAAAGTGACAGCCCGGGCGTCAATATCCAAACGGAAAGATTCGAGCGCGGCTGGTTCACCTCGGTAGGCACGCACCGGGTCGTTCTCGAAGGCGGGCAGTTTGCGGAAGCGTCGGCGGAGTATCGGCAGGCGACCGGCAACGCCGAGCTGCCGTCCCTGATCATCCATACCGAGCTGGCGCATGGCCCGCTGCCCGGCGGCTCCCTGGCGCCCGGACTTGCAAGCACCGTGTCGACATTCCAGGTCGATCCCGGCAACGGCCAGCCTTTCGATGTGCCGGGCAGCCTGACCAGCAAAGTCGGACTGGGCGGCGATTCGGACTCGCATCTGCTGCTCGAGGCAGGCGCCTATACGCATGACGGCGCGACCATCGAATGGCAGGGCGTCGATATGAATATCGTCTCCAATCCCGGTCCGGGCAGGGTAGCGGTCGAAGGCGAGATCAAGCCGTGGCGAATCGATGCCGAAGACGCGTCGATCAGCGTGTCGGCCATCATGATCAAGGCCGACCAGGCGCGCAGCGACTTCGGCTTCAACGTCGGCTCTGTCGAAATGGAAATGGGTCGTACGGAGATAATGGATGACGGCATGCCGTTGTCGATCGACGGCATCGTCCTCGCCGGCCAGTCCTCCATCGACGGCGATCGCGTCGATGCCCATTCGACCTTCGCGATGAATGCGATGACGATACCGGCGGTCGGCGAGGTAAGCCTCGACGTCGAGTTTGCGCTGGACGGCGCCGATGCGGCATCCGCAAGTGCCATCGGCACGGCCATCCAGGATGCGCAGGCAGCGGACGATCCGGAGGCGGCGCTCGCCAACCTGTATCCGTCGATCGAGGACGATCTCGGCACGCTGTTCAACAAAGGCTTCGACGTGCGCCTCGACAAACTCGATATCGCGCTGCCGCAGGGCGTGGTGGCGACGAAAGTCGAGCTGACCGTGCCGGAGAACGACGCGGACGATGACTTCAATTGGTCGACGATCCTGCTGCGCATGAGCGGCAAACTCGACATGCGCATACCCGGACCGATCTACCAGATGGCGGCGATGATGAACGCCCAGGCCGGCTCGCTGGTCGCGATGGGCGTCCTCGTGCCGGACGGCGACGATTACGTCATGAATGCCGAGTACGCCCAGGGGCTGTTCAGCGTCAACGGCGCGCCGATGCCGATCCCGCTGCCGCAATAGCAGCGGACCGGTCCGGCGGCGCGGGTCGCGACGCGGTCGGTCAGTAGTCGAGGTCGAGCTCTTTTGCCCGGTGACAGGCGACGGTCGCGCCGTCCTGCGGCAGGGCAGGCGGAATCTTCTCTGCGCAGACCGCCACGGCGTGCGGGCAACGCGGATGAAACGGACAGCCGGCAGGCGGCTGCAACAGGGAAGCCACTTCTCCGCTCAGCGGGACGCCTATCGGTGGCGCCTCGGGATCAGGCAGCGGGACCGATGACAGCAGCGCCTTGGAGTAAGGATGCCGGGGGCGACGGAACAGCTGGTGGTTCGGCGCGATTTCACAGAGCCTGCCCATATACATGACGAGAACCCGGTGGCTGATCTGCCGCACGACGGCAAGGTCGTGGGTAATGAAGATGATCGACAGCCCGGCGCGCGCCTGCTCGGCCGTCAGCAGGTCGAGGATGTCGGCCTGAACCGTACCGTCGAGCGCGGCGACGGCCTCGTCACAAATCAGCACTTTCGGTTGCATGATCAGCGCCCGGGCGATCGCGACGCGCTGCGCCTGACCGCCCGACAGTTCGTGCGGATAGCGACCGCCGAGCGTTCGCTCGAGCCCGACGCTGTCGAGCATCTGTTCCGCCCGGGCCAGCCGCTCCGCGCGTGACGCCCCGGGCTCGTGAACGATCAGCGGCTCGGCGACGATCTCGCGGATCTTCATCGCCGGGTTGAGCGACCCCAGCGGATCCTGGAATACCATCTGGACCAGCCGCCGGGTCTTGTCGGAGCGCCGCCCGAGATCGGTTGGCAGCGCTTCACCGAGGAAGCTGACGCTGCCGCTGTCAGGATGCACGAGCCCCAGGACGGCGCGAACCAGGCTGGTTTTCCCGGATCCCGATTCACCGACGAGCGCGATGGTTTCACCCTCAGCCAGCGTGAACGACATGGGTCGGACCGCGTTCAGCGACTCGCCCCGGCCTGCCCGGCGTTCGCGAAAGCGCACCGAAATATTGTCGACATGCAGCACATCCGCGGCCTCCTCGCGGAGCGCCGGGGCCTGGACCGGCGACCTGACGCTCGGCGCGGCTGACAGCAGCGCCCGGGTTTTCTCGTTAACCGGCGCGCTGAAGACGTCGCGGGTAGCGCCCTCTTCGACCAGGGCGCCCTGATCCAGCACCAGCAGTCGCTCGCAGTTGCCGGCAATAACGCCAAGGTCATGCGTGATCAACAGCAACGCGCTGTTGGTCTCTTCGTGGAGTTCGCTGATGAGATTGAGGATTTGCGCCTGCACCGTGACGTCCAGCGCCGTTGTCGGCTCGTCGGCAATCAGCAAATCCGGCTCGCCCAGCAAGGCAGCGGCGATCATGGCGCGTTGCCGCATCCCGCCGGACAGCTCGTGCGGAAACGCCTTGTACTGGCGACCCGGGTCCGGCAAGCCGACCCTGGACAACATCTCGATCGAGCGTTCGCGGGCTTCGCGGATGCCGCACAGCTTGTGGGCAATGAGAATCCTGGACAGCTGCTTGCCGATCCGCACGTAAGGGTTGAGCGCCGAACGCGGGTCCTGAAACACCATGGCAATCCGGCAGGCCCGGTATTGGTTGAGCACGGCCTCGCTTGCGCCAAGCAACTCCTGGTCCTCGAAGCGGATGCTGCCGCCGACCTGCGCGTTAGCCGGCAGCAGGCCCATGATCGCCATCGCCGTTTGCGTCTTGCCGGACCCCGACTCACCGACGATGCCCAGCGCTTCTCCGCGTTGAATCGCGAAACTGACCTTCTGCACCGCGGCCGCAGCCGCGTCCGAATAGCGTATGGACAGCTGATCGACGGCAAGCAGACTCATCGAGTCGCCCGCTTCGGATCGGCGATGTCGCGCAAGCCATCACCGAGGAAGTTGAAGCAAAACAGGATGAAGGCCAGCGTCGTCGCCGGCGCGATCAGCAACCACGGTGCCCGTTCCATCTGGCTGACGCCGCCGTTGACCAACGCACCGAGCGACGTCTGCGGCTCCTGCACGCCGAGCCCCAGGAAGCTCAGAAACGACTCGACGAGGATTGCTTGCGGGATCGTCAGCGTGACATAGACGAGCACGACGCCGAGCAGGTTGGGCGCGATGTGGCGCAGAATGATTCTCGGCGTCGAAAATCCGATCAGCCGCGCCGCATCGACGAATTCGCGGTGTTTCAGGCTGATGGTCTGTCCGCGCACGATGCGGGCCATGTCGAGCCAGTTGATCGCACCGATGGCAACGAAGATCAGGAAGAAGCTGCGCTCGAACACGACCATCAGCAGGATGACGAGAAAGATAAATGGCAATGCGTAGAGCGCGTCGACCGCCCGCATCATCAGCGCATCGACTTTGCCGCCGATGAATCCTGCCGTCGCCCCGTAGATAACGCCCAGCCCGAGACTGACGACGCTGGCGATGACGGCGACCAGCAGCGTCACCCGCACGCCGAGCAAGGTTCGCGCCAGCAGATCGCGGCCCAGCTCGTCGGTCCCGAGGAGATGCATGTCCTCGAGCGTCGGCGCAGCAAGTCTGGCGTCGAAGTCGGTCGCGATATAGGAGTGCGGGATGATGAACGGCAGAATGAGCGCAAGCGCCGCGACCAGCACCAGGATAAGCGCGCAGCCCGTGACCATGCGGCTTTTGCGCAACTGCCGCACCAGCGGTGACGTTGCCGCCGCGTTCATCGTGCCCGGATCCGCGGATCGAGGAGCCCATACAGCAGGTCGACGATCAGGTTGAGGAAGATCACCAGTGACGCATACAGCACAGTGATACCGAGCACCAGCGTGTAGTCACGGTTCAGTGCGCCGCGAATGAACAGCTGACCGACCCCCGGTATGCCGAAGACTTCCTCGACCACCACGGAGCCCGTCAGGATCGCGGCGATCGTCGGCCCCATGTAAGAGAGCAGCGGCATCATGGCCGGCTTGATCGCGTGATAGCGGACGATTTCGAGCGTCGACAGCCCTTGCGCGATCGCCGTGCGGATGAAGTCGCTGCTCATGACGTTGATCATGCTGGCGCGGCTGAGTCTTGCGATGTACGCGATCTGCGGCAACGCCAGCGCGATCAGCGGCATGATGAGGCGGCCGGGTCCTGTGCTGCTGCTCCAGCTCGCCGGCAGCCAGTCAAGGAATACCGCGAACACCAGCACCATGACGGGCGCGATGACGAAGATCGGCACCGAAATGCCGATCATCGCGACCCCGGTGATCAGCCGATCGACAAGCGAATTCCTGTTCAAGGCCGCAACCAGGCCGGCGGCGATGCCGAGCGCCACGGCGACAAGCATCGCCATCGCGCCGAGCATCATCGACAGGGGCAGCGCTGCAGCGATCAGCTCGGAGACGGTGTAGTCCCTGAACCGGTAGGAAGGTCCGAAGTCGCCGCGCCACAGCCCGCCCAGGTAACGCCCGAACTGCTCGGGCAGGGACTCATCGAGATGATAGGCGCGCTCGACGTTCGCCTCGATTTCCGGCGGCAACGCGCGTTCTGAATCGAACGGGCCGCCCGGCGCAGCGTGCACCATCAGGAAGGCGACGCCGATGACCAGTAGCAAGGTCGGTATCGCACCCAGGATGCGCATTAGCGCGTAACGCAGCACCAGAAGCCTATTTATTCATTGTCTGTGAGACCGAGGTGCTGACTGTAATGGTAATTCAGCACATTGTCTCCCCAGCCCGTGACGGCCGTGCTCACCATGCTTCTGTTGATATAGAAGTAGATCGGAATCAGCGGATAGTCGTGGAGCATCGCCTGCTCCGCCTCTTCGAGATAATGCTTGCGGGTCGTCGGGTCGACCTGGGCTGCGGCGCGGGACATCAAGCCGTCGAACTCTGCACTCGAATACTGTGTGAAATTCGAGGAATTACCGGTCTCGAGCGTCGTCAGGAATGTATGCGGATCGTTGTAATCACCGTTCCAGTTCAGGCGAAAGACCTCCATGTTGCCGGACTGAATATTCGACAACAGCACCTGGAAGTCTTCGGTAAGCAACGTCGCCTCGACGCCGAGCAGTTCGCGCCACATGGACTGGATTGCTACCGCGATCTTGCGGTGCGTTTCATGGGTGTTGTAGCGGATCGTCGTCTGCAGCGGATTGTCAGGCCCGTAGCCGGCCTCACGATAGAGCTGCTGCGCCCGCTGTTGCCGCTCCTGTCTGGACATCCTGCTCCACGAATAGACCTGCGGTTCGTAGTTGTATGTACCATCGGGGACCCAGCTGTACGCCGGCGACTCCCCGCGGCCCGTAATGCTGACGATCGTCTCGCGGTCCACTGCCAAAGACAGCGCCTGGCGAAGTTTCGCGTTGCTGGCGAACGGCTCGCGCGTCATGTTGAACCCGTAGTAGTAGACGCCGAGCGCCGGCGAGACGCGCACCTCATCCGGCCGCTCCTCTCTCATCTGCTGAAACAGTTCCGGCGGAATAGCCCGGGTAATGTGCAGCTCCCCGGCCCGATAGCGATTGAGCTCCACCATTGGCTGCGGCGTAACGTAATGGCGCACGCGGTCGATCGCGGTATTGGCGTTGTCCCAGTAGTGTTCGTTGCGCTCGATCTCGATAAAGGCGCCGATCTCCCATGCCTTAAGGCGATACGCGCCGTTCGACACGAAGTTTCCCGGCCTCGCATACTGATCGCCATGCGCTTCGACGGACGGCCGGTGGACCGGGAACATGCTCGGATGCGCGAGCAGGGCCAGGAAATAGGGGACCGGCTGCGACAGCGTCACCTGCAGTTGATGACTGCCGATGGCTGCGACGCCTAGCGCATCTGGCGCGGCTTCGCCGCGCAGGATGGCGCCGGCGTTTTCGACCGCGTTGATCGAGTCCGTATACAAAGCGGCTGTCGCGGGATTGACCAGTCGTCGGTAACTGTAGACGAAGTCGTCCGCGGTGACCGGGTCGCCGTTCGACCAGCGCGCCTCGGGTCGCAGCGTGAAGGTGTATACCCTGCCGTCCGCCGACAGTGTCCAGCGATCGGCCGCGGCGGGCCGGATCTCTCCTTCACGGGTGTATCCGACCAGGCCTTCGCCGAGATCCCGCTGCACGTGCCCTGCCTCGGTACTCGTCGACTTGTGGATATCCAGCGATTCGGGCTCTTCGCCGTTGCCGCGGTGCAGGACCGTGATCGCCTGCGATACGTCTGCCCGTTCCCCGCACGCGACCAGCGAGCAGACCGAAACCAGCAGCAACAGGGCAAGGCGAATCATGGCCCCAGAATACCGCAATACCGCGCGCTTTCTGTGTTTCGGGTCACTGTTCCGATTGGTCCGGACCCGGCGTCGGGATTGTTCAGTCCTCGGCCATCTTCAGTTCGTAATTGCGCTTGGTGCGCCTGAGCTCTACGAACGCCGCTGCGACCTCGGGATGCTCGGAGACCGCGGTCGTCATCTCGACGCGCAGCGCTTCCTGCTTGCGCTGCAGCGTGGCGGTCGACGTGGTCGCATTGCCCACGCCGCCGGTCGAGGAACGCCGGTACATCTCTTCGCCCAGCTCCTCTTCGTACTCCCAGAGAAACTCGGCCTGGCATTTGCGCTCGCGCTTGCGGCTGCCGAGCACCGGCGCGGTCTTGCAATCCATGTCGAACTCGTCGTCGCTGTTGACCGCGTTGAACGCGTCGTAGAAGGCCTCTTCGGCGTCCCGGTACTCGCGGCGCAGCTGGCGAACGGATTTGTCCTTCCAGCTGTCGTCTTCTTCCACTGCCGCGGCCGGCGCTTCCTGCTCGGCTGTCTCCTGGGCGAACGCCGGCGTCCAGGCAGCGACCAGCAACCCGGCCGCGGCAAGGCCGGCCACGCTGCCGGCTGGTCTTTTTTGTCGTGTCATTTGCCTGCTCCCCGTTAGGCAGTGATTCAAGCGTACACCAATCGATAGCAGCCTGAATGCGCACATACCGAAGCGGCGCGCACAGCTCAGACGACCGCTTGCGACTGCGTGCCTGGTGCGAGATTGAATCTAGGCCGATTTCTTCAGCTGGCGCTTCTTGAGATGGATCAGCAGAAGCGAGACCGTGGCCGGAGTAACGCCTTCGAGCCTGGCGGCATGGCCGAGCGTTTCGGGACGCGCCGCTTCGAGGCGTTGCCGCGCTTCGTTGGACAGGCCGGTCACGGACTCATAATCGAGATCGGCGGGCAGCGCGAGTTTGTCCTGTTTCGTGTGTTTCTCGATCTCGCGCGCCTGGCGTTCGATGTAGCCGGCGTAACGGGCGGTCACCTCGAGCTGCAGTTCGACCTCTTCGACACGCTCGGCGGGCATGTCGGCGCGCCACGGACCTGTGCCCACCGCGGCCAGGGACGTCACGTCACGATAATCGAACTCGGGACGTCGCAACAGATCGGACGCGCGGCATTCACGGCGAAAATCTCCGCCTATTGCAGCCAGGTCAGCGTCCGTCAGCTTGGCCGGATGCAGCATGACGCCCGCGAGGCGTCCCTGTTCCACATCTATCGCGTGACGCTTGGTCTCGAATACCCGCCAGCGCTCGTCAGCGACGAGACCAAGGCGCCGGCCGATTGGCGTGAGGCGCAAGTCGGCGTTGTCTTCGCGAAGGATCAAGCGATACTCGGCGCGACTCGTAAACATGCGATAGGGCTCACTGACGCCGCGCGTAACCAGGTCGTCGACGAGTACGCCCAGGTAAGCTTCGTCGCGCGACGGATACCAGCATTCGCGTTCGGCCGCGCGCCGCGCCGCGTTGCTGCCCGCCAGCAGGCCCTGTGCGCCTGCTTCTTCATATCCCGTCGTGCCGTTGATCTGTCCGGCAAAAAAGAGTCCCGCCAGGAATTTCGTTTCGAGTGTGGGCCTCAGGTCGCGCGGGTCGAAGTAGTCATACTCGATGGCATACCCGGGCTGCGTGATCTCGGCACGCTCGAAACCGCGCATCGAGCGAACGAAACGCACCTGCGTCTCCAGCGACAAGCTGGTAGAGATGCCGTTCGGATAGACGATGTCGGTGTCGAGCCCTTCCGGTTCGACGAACACCTGGTGCGAGGTCCGATCCGCGAAGCGTACGATCTTGTCCTCGATCGACGGGCAGTAGCGTGGCCCGACGCCCTCGATCTGGCCGCTGAACATCGGCGACTCGTCGAGGGCGCCGCGGATGATGTCATGCGTCGCCTCCGTCGTGTGCGCGATATGGCAGCTGACCTGGCGCGGATGCTCCTCGCGTCTGCCCATAAAAGAGAATACGGGCATCGGTACATCGCCCGGCTGCTCGGTCATCGCGCCATAGTCGAGGCTGCGACCGTCGACGCGCGGCGGCGTGCCGGTCTTTAAGCGGGCAACCCGGAACGGCATCTCACGGAGCCGCGCCGCAAGCCTGACGGACGGTGGATCACCGACCCTGCCGCCGCTCTTTTCTGTGTTACCGAACAGGATCCGTCCGCCGAGGAAAGTGCCGACGGTCAGCACCACATTGCTGGAGAAGAACTTCTCTTCCCGGTCCGTCACCACGCCGCAGACGCGGTCATTGTCAACCAGGATGTCGTCAACCGAGGCTTCGACGATGGTCAGGCCCGCCTGCGCTTCGAGCATCCCCCGGATCGCGCGTCGATAAAGCGTCCGGTCCGCCTGTGCGCGCGTCGCCCGGACGGCCGGTCCCTTGCTGGCGTTCAGGGTGCGGAACTGGATACCGGCCACGTCGATTGCGCGAGCCATCGCGCCGCCGAGCGCGTCGATCTCCCGGGTCAGGTGACCTTTACCGATCCCGCCGATCGCGGGATTGCAGCTCATCTGACCGAGCGTCGAGCGTTTGTGCGTCACGAGCAAGGTGCGCGCGCCGGCGCGCGCGGCGGCAAGGCATGCCTCCGTACCGGCGTGACCGCCACCGATAACGATGACGTCAAATGTCCTATTCGCAGACATTGCTCAAAATTTGACCAGTTATTCGAACGGGGCGCTATTCTAATCGCGGCAGCCGTGCGTCGCCATATTCCTTTACTTATTTGCCGGCTTTCGGAAAGATATCGGCGCCAGTCATTCCGGACCCCACATTGAAGAAAATCGCACTGATTACGGCGGCTGTGCTCGCCGGGCTGCCTGCCGCGGCACAGGAAAACGGGCCGGCCGCATCCCTGGTCCTCGAGGACTGCCGCATTCGCGCCGCCGAAGGCTTTCCTGGCATCAAGGCCCGCTGCGGGACCTTCGACCGGCCGGAGAATCCTGCCGATCCGGGCTCGCCGCTTCTCGAACTGCATGTCGCCGTCGTGCCGGCATTGAGCCTGGAACCCGAAGCCGATCCGTTCGTGCCGATCGCCGGCGGACCGGGTCAGTCGACGGTCGAATTCTACGCCAGCGTGGCCAACGCCTTCGAAGACGTGCGCCGCACGCGCGATATCGTGTTGCTCGACCAGCGCGGCACCGGCAAGTCCGCGCCACTCAGGTGCGAAGTCGACGAAAGCCTGATCGAGGGGCGTTATTCCCGCGAGCAGACGATCGAGGAAACCGAGTCCTGCCTCGATTCGTTGCCGCATGATCCCCGCTACTTCACGACCAGCGTGGCCGTACAGGACCTCGAGGCCTTGCGGGCGGCGCTCGGTTATTCGCAGTTCAATATATACGGCATTTCCTACGGCACCCGTGTCGCCCAGCATTTCCTCAGGCGGTACCCGGCGTCCACACGCAGCGTCATTATCGACGGTGTCGCCGCGCCGCAGATCGCGCTCGGCCCGGCGATCGCGATCGAGTCGCAGAATTCGCTCGATGCCGTATTCGAACGCTGCCTGGAAGACGAAGCGTGTAACGAGCGTTTCCCGAACCTGAAGCCGCGCTTCGACGCGCTTCGAACCTCGCTGGCGGCCGAGCCGGTCACGGTGCGGATGCCCGATCCGCTCACCGGCACGCCCGATGAAGTGCGCTTCAGCGACGTCGAGATGTCCGGCGCACTGCGCCTGCTTCTGTACCATCCGTCATCCATCGCGCTGATACCGCTGCTCGTCAGCGAAGCGATCGCCGGCAACTACCAGCCGCTGGCGGCGCAGTTCCGGATGGTTGCATCGTCACTGTCGGAGACGATCAATATCGGCATGCACAACGCGGTCATGTGCACCGAGGACGCGCCATATTTTGCCGCCGAGAACGTCACCCAGGATCAGCTCGAGGCGACCTACATGGGCCCGTTGCAGCTCGATGCGCTCGAGGCGATGTGTTCGGTCTGGCCTGCAGGCGTGCTCGACGAGCACTTCAAGGAACCGGTGGCAAGCGACGCGCCCGTGCTGCTCCTGTCCGGCGAAGCCGACCCCATTACGCCGCCGGCCTACGCGGATCTCGCGGCCGTCGACCTCGGCAATGCCCTGCACCTGACCGGCAAGCGGCAAGGGCACGGGCTGGCGCCGCGCGGCTGCATGCCGGCGATCATCGGCGATTTCGTCGCAGCGGCCAGCGTCGATGGGCTGGATACCGGCTGTCTCGAGCGGCTGCATGCGATGCCCTTTTTCCTCGACTTCTCGGGCCCATCGCCATGATCGTCGTCGACAAGCTGCACAAGTGCTTCGGCGAGGTGAAGGCCGTGCAGGGCGTTTCCTTCGAGGCCAGGGACGGCAAGATCACCGGCCTGCTCGGGCCCAATGGCGCCGGCAAGTCGACCACGCTCAGGACGCTTTACACGGTGCTCAAGCCCGACGCCGGAACGGCGACGATCGACGGCGTCAATGTCGTCGACGATCCACTTGGCGCGCGCGCCAGGATCGGCACACTGCCGCATGGCTCCGGTCTCTATCCGCACTTGACCGCGCGCGAAAACATCGCTTACTACGCGAAGCTCTACGGCATGGCCCCGGCGGCGATCNNGCCGTCATCGACCAGCTCGACATCCAGGGTTTCGCCGACCGCAAGACGAAGGGCTTCTCACAGGGACAGCGTACGAAAGTCTCGCTGGCGCGTTCGCTGGTGCATGGCCCGCAAAACGTCATTCTCGATGAGCCATCCAACGGTCTCGACGTCATGGCGACCCGCGCGCTGCGCGATCTCATACGACAGCTGAAAACGGCAGGCAACTGCGTGCTTTTCTCCAGCCACGTCATGCAGGAAGTGGCGGCGCTGTGTGACGAGATCGTCATCATCGCGGCGGGCCAGGTCGCGGTGCACGACAGCCCCGACGGCATCCGTAATACCACCGGTTGCGACGATCTCGAGGAGGCTTTCGTTAAAGCCATCGACATGGTGGAGCTGACGGAATGAAGACGATCCGCACCGTGTTCCTGAAGGAGATCGTCGATAATTTTCGTGACCGCCGGACCCTGCTCTCAGCGCTCCTGATGGGTCCGCTGTTCGGCCCGATCCTGTTCGCGTTCGTCATCAACCTGTCGGTGAATCAGTCGTTGGAGAATGCAGAAGAAACGCTCGACCTGCCGGTTATCGGCGCGGAGTACGCGCCGAACCTCGTCGAATTCCTCGAAAGCCGGAATATCAATATCGAAGCAGGCCCGGAGAATCGCGAGGCAGCCATAGCGAGCGTCGGCACGGGTGCGCATGACGTCGTCATCGTGATCCCGGCAGATTTCGGCGAGAACCTGGCGAACATGGTCCCGGCAACGATCGAGGTCATCACCGATCAGGCCAACACGACTGCCGAACGCCAAACCCGGCGCGCGACACGTGCCCTGTCCGCCTACGGCCAGGAGATCGCGGCGATGCGGCTCACGGTGCGCGGCGTCAGCCCGCTGGTCATGCGGCCGCTGAATATCGACCAGGTCGACGTATCCACGCCGAGCGGCCGATCCGCGATCCTGCTCGGCATGCTCAGCTACTTTTTCCTGTTCGCATTGTTGACCGGCGGCATGAATCTCGCGATCGACGCGACGGCCGGCGAACGTGAGCGCGGGTCGCTGGAGCCGCTTTTGTGCCTGCCGGTGAAACGCGACCACCTGATCTTCGGCAAGATCGGCGCCACCTGTTTCTTCATGGCCATCTCGCTGTCACTGAGCCTGACCTGCTTTCATTTCGTGCTCGAATTCATGCCGCTGCAGGAACTCGGCATGACGCCGAACTTCGGCCCGCTGGTCGTGTTGCTGGCTTTCCTGCTGCTCGTGCCGTTCGCGCTGGTCGGCGCGTCACTGATGACGCTGGTCGCTTCGTTTACGAAGAGCTTCAAGGAGGCGCAGACCTGGGTCAGCGTCGTGCTGCTGGCGCCCACCCTGCCGATCCTGATCGTGTCGATCCTGCAGGTCCGGCCGAGTACGGAATTGATGGTGATCCCTTCGCTCAGTCAGCACCTGCTGCTCGTCGACCTGATTCGCAATGAGCCGATCAACCTTGCGCATGTCGCCGTGTCGGTCAGCGGTACGCTGCTCATCGGCGGCATCCTGACCTGGATCTGTGCGCGCCTCTATCGCCGCGAGGGCCTGCTCGGCTGACATAAGCCGCTGAAAAATTGACAATTTGCGGCATTGCTCCAAGANNCAAGATAGACCGATGACCCGCACGCAAAGGCCAGCATGTCTTTTTTTTCGGAACTGAGGCGTCGCAACGTATTTCGCGTCGCGCTGCTCTACATGGTGGCCAGCTGGCTCATCATGCAGATGGCCGATGTCGGCGTATCTTTGCTTGGCTTGCCGGACTGGACCGGCCGCTTCGTGGTCTTGCTGCTCTTTATCGGCTTTCCGCTCGTCATGGTGTTCTCGTGGGCCTACGAGATCACGCCGGAAGGCTTGAAGCGCGAGAAAGACGTCCCACGCGACGCGTCGATTACCGCCGAAACGGCACGTAAGCTCAATACGGCAGTCATCGCGCTGTTGCTTGTCGCGGTCGCCGGGCTGATCGCAGACCGGCTGATACCCGAGCAGAGCGCGCCGCCCGCAGAACCGGTTGCCGAGACACCGGCAGACGCAGCCGGGCCGTCGGCTCAGTCCATTGCCGTATTGCCGTTCGTCAATATGAGCGCCGACCAGGAGAACGAATATTTCTCTGACGGGCTAGCCGAGGAGTTGCTTAACCTGCTCGCAAAAATTCCCGATCTGCAGGTAGCGGCAAGGACGTCCGCGTTTTCTTTTAAAGGCTCCGACGCCAGCATCCCGGAGATCGCCGGAAAGCTGAACGTGGCACACGTCCTGGAAGGCAGCGTGCGCAAGTCAGGCGATCAGATCCGCATAACGGCACAGCTCATCAAGGCGGCCGACGGCTACCACGTCTGGTCCGAAACCTGGGACCGGCGGCTGATTGACGTCTTCGCGATCCAGGACGAGATCGCCGCCCTGGTTGTAGACGCGCTGAAGGTCAGCCTGCTTGGCGACTTGCCGCACGCGCGGGTGACGGACCCCGCCGCCTATGACCTTTACCTGCAGGGAAAGGCTGCCGCGCAGCTCTTCACGGAGGAGGGCTTCCAGAGATCCACGCAATTGCTGACCGAGGCGCTCGCGATCGACCCGGAGTACGCGGAAGCCTGGGTCGAACTCGGCACGACGATCACCAATCAGACCGGTTGGGGGTTGCTGCCGAACGAGGAAGGCTTCGAACGCGCGAGTCGGGCCGCCGAGCGCGCGCTCGCAATCGAGCCCGACAATGCCCGCGCTCTGTCCAGCCTTGGGTGGAAGAAGATGTATCACGAGCGCGATTTCGAGGAAGCTGCAAGGCTGATTCAGCGCGCGTACCGAATCGAGCCGGGCAACGCGAGCGTGTTGAACGCGTACGCCGTGCTGAACGGCGTCTTCGGCAAGCGCGAGCGAATGATCTCGCTATACGAGGATGCGCTCGAGCGCGATCCCTACGCAATGTCGGTCCTCGGCAATCTGTCCTCGGCCTACACCGTGGCAGAACGCTATGCGGACACAGAAACACTGCTGGAAAGGATGCGTGAGATCTCGCCGGCATCCAATACCATCGTCGCCACTGAATCTTTTCTGCGCTGGTTCCGCGGCAATGCGGAAGCAGCGCTCGACGGTTTCACCGAACTGGGTGGCTCGATGGGCGATTTCGGGCAGGCGATTTCCCTGTATGACCTGGGTCGGGACGAGGAGGCAGCAGCCATTGTCGAAGCGATGGCAGCGAATGATGAAAGCCTCGCGCTGGTTGCCGTCTGGCATGCCCTGGCGGGTGAGGACGACAAGGCATTCGAATCGCTGGACCGCGCGTATGAGATCGGCGATGACGAGCTCATCGAGATTCGCATGTACGCGGTGCTCGACCGCCTGTATGACGATCCGCGCTGGGAAGCACTGCTGGAGAAAATCGGCATATCGGATGCCGACGCGGAACGTATTGACCTTTAGTGCCGAGCTCAAAAAACGGGTCCGCCCGCTTTGACTGTATTGACGTTCCCGCTCGGTGCGAACCCACATTTGGTGCGGAGGCAAAAAAACCCCGCTGTCGCGGGGTTTTTTTGATGCTGCTAGCTACTGTGGCTTAGTCGCCGAAATAGAACCTGCCGCTCAGCGTATAGATTGACAAATCATCGCCCCAGGAACCGCTCAGGCCGAGCTCGACATTGTCAGTCAACGCGAACTGCCCACCAGCGGTGAAAGCCGTGTCGTCACCGAACATGTCTCCAAGGTCGACGTACTGGATGCCGCCATTGAGTTCGATCGATTGAGACACTCGAGCGCGTAGTCCAACACCAATGCCGAAACCGTTGTCATCGATGCTGACACCCTGGTCTTCGAGTTCCTGGTATTCGTACGCAACCGTGCCAAAAAAGTCGACCGTGTCCGACAGCGGCATGCGGTATCCAAGGCCCACATCGTAGACCGTTACGTCCACGTCTCCCGCAAAGCCGCTCGCTTCGAGCTCGCCAACCTGGAGTGACCCAAATAGAAAGATATTCTCGTTCAGCTCGTAGGAGCCCGCTGCGCCGAACGCATCGCCGTCGACACCGACCCCGATAAATTCGTCGTCAATATCAATCTGGCTGTAGCCCACCGAGAAAAAACTGTAATCAAAATCCTGCGCGGTCGCCGATGCAGACAACGCAAGCAGTGCTGTAAAAAGTACAGAACGCAACATGTCGTTCTCCTAATTTGCCCAAGAAAAGCGCTGAAGATAGTTCAGTGGGAGACAGGCTATCGGCTGTCACACACGGATTAGTGCGACAGTTCACAAAACGGTTTCAACGCTGCTTTATGTAAGCCATGCGAGGACAAAAACGTGCGCTGAGTAGCGCTTTTTTGCCGTCGCTGTTGCGGCTGCGCAACGCCTAGATGCGGTCGGCTAAAGGTATTTGCGCAAGAATATAGCGCCGCTCATACGGGCCTTTGGCAATTCGTTTGTTCAGCGAGGAAAAAGCAGCCGCTCAGTCGAAATAAAGCCTGCCGTTCAGGCTCCAGGTGGACACCTCGTCATCCCAGCTGCCGGCCACGCCGACCGCGAAAGCGTCGCCGAGATTCAGCAGGAAACCGGCGTCAAACACCGTCTCGTTGCCGCTGTCCAGATCGAGGTAGGTGAGGCCGCCGTGGACTTCGATCCAGTCGTTCGCGCCGACTCGAATACCGGCGCCGAAACCGAGCCCGTCGTCATCCACCGAACCGACCAGCGGCGCATCAATTTCCGTGGTCTGGTAGGAGAGCTGCACGACCACGTCCATTGTTTTGCTGATCGGCGTGTTGAGACCGATGCCTGCGTTCCAGCCGCTGGCATCGACATTGGAATCGGCATCGATGCCGGCGTACCCGCCGAAGATGTGAAAGTTAGGCGTTAACTCGAAGGAGGCCGAAAGTCCCAGCCCGTCGCCGCCGCCAAAATTGTCGGAGTCCACGTCCGACCAGGACACCTGCAGCCAGGTATAGCTGAAGTCATCGTTTTGTTGCGCGGCTGCCGCGCCGGACAGCGCGAGTACCAGGCATGCGAAAACTGAACGCAGCATCACATTCTCCCCAGGTTGATCGCCCTTCGGACGGGTCAGTGGACGCCAGTTCACTCCCGTCCTGTTACAGGCCCGAATTATGCCCTACTTGCCGATGCAAAACTCGGAGAATATCCGACCGAGCAGGTCGTCACTGGAAAACTCCCCGGTCAGGCTCGCGAGCGCCGCCTGCGCCAGGCGTAGCTCCTCTGCCAGCAATTCGCCGGCACGGTCCTTTTCGAGCGCCGCTTTGCCACGTGCGAAATGCGCGGCTGCGATCAACAAGGCATCGACATGGCGCTGCCGCGCGCTGAACGCGCCCTCGCCGTGGTCGCTGTAGCCGACGATGCGGAGGATGCCGCATTTGAGCGCATCGACACCCGCACCGGTCTGTGCGCTGAGGTTGAGCGTCGGCGGCGCCGCGCTCACCTCGCCGGCGGATTCGCCGGTCAGGTCGATCTTGTTGCGAACCACAATAGTGGGCACGTCCGGCAGCGCCGTATCCTCGGGCAGGCCGGTATCGGGATCCGTCGCATCCTGGATCCATAACACCGCGTCGGCGTTTGCCAGCGCCTGCCTCGCGCGACGGATGCCTTCAGCCTCGATGGCGTCGGGATCGTCACGCAGGCCGGCCGTGTCAACCAGTTCGACGGCAACGCCGTCGATGTCGATCTGTTCGCGGAGGATGTCGCGCGTCGTGCCCGCGTACTCGGTTACGATGGCGGCTTCCTGACCGCTCAGCAGGTTCAGCAGGCTGGACTTGCCGGCATTGGGTTTACCGACGATCACGACGTGCAGACCATCTCGCAGCAGGCGACCCGCGGCGGCCTGCTCCTGCAGGTCGTCAAAGGCGCGCTGACAGTGCGCCAGCTGGTCGGCGAGCGCTTTGTCGGACAGGAAATCGATCTCTTCTTCGGGAAAATCGATCGCGGCCTCCACATGCAGGCGCAGCCTCACCAGTTGTTCGGCCAGCGAATCGAGCGCCACCGAAAAACCGCCGGACAACGAACGATGCGCGGCGCGCGCTGCCTGTGCCGTGCCGCTGTCGATGAGGTCGGCGATAGCTTCTGCCTGCACCAGATCGAGCTTGCCGTTCAGGAATGCGCGCTTGGAGAACTCGCCCGGATCAGCCCGGCGCGCGCCGAGATCCGTCGCCGCCTGCAGGATCAGCGACATGACGACGGGGCCACCGTGACCCTGCAGCTCTAGCACCGATTCGCCGGTGAATGAATCGGGGCCCGGAAACCACAGCGCGAGACCCGAGTCGATCGGCTGCCCTGCCGCATCGAGGAAACTCGCCCGGGTGGCCAGCCGCGGCGCGGGCAAGCTGCCGAGCATCGCCACCGCGATTGTTTGCGCCTCCGGCCCGGATATGCGCACGATGCCGATGCCGCCCTTGCCCGGCGGCGTCGCGATGGCGGCGATCGTATCCCTGGTGTAGTCGGGGGTGTCGTTCATACCTGCCCCGGGTTGGTTCAGGCGTCTTCCGGCTGGTCTTTCTTCTTTTTCTTACCGCCGCCCTTTTTAGCGACCGCCTCTTCATGGACCACTTTGTTGATGTACCACTGCTGGGCAATCGACAGCAGCGTGTTCGTGACCCAGTAGAGCACGAGACCCGAAGGGAAGAAGGCGAAGAACACGGTGAACATGACCGGCATGATCTGCATTACCCGCGCCTGCACCGGGTCAGCAGGCGTCGGGTTCAGCTTTTGCTGGAACAGCATCGCCGCGCCCATGATGATCGGCAGGATGAAATAAGGATCGCGCGACGACAGGTCCGTAATCCACAGCGCGAACGGCGCCTGGCGCATCTCGACGCTCTCGAGCAGCACCCAGTAGAACGCGAGGAAGAACGGCATCTGGATCAGGATCGGCAAACAGCCGGCAGCCGGGTTCACCTTCTCGCGCTTGTAGAGATCCATCATCGCCTGCCCGAGGGCCTGGCGATCGTCCTTGTAGCGCTCTTGCAGCGCCTGCATTCGCGGCTGGATCTCGCGCATCTTGGCCATCGAGCGACCGCTTTTCTCGGTCAGCTTGTAAAACGCAAGCTTGATCAGGATCGTCACGACGATGATCGCGACACCCCAGTTGGCGGCAAATGAATAGACGAGGCTCAGCAACCAGAACAGCGGCTGCGAAATGATCGTCAGCCAGCCATAGTCGACCGTGAGCTTGAGGCTCTCGGCGACCTCCTCGAGCTGTGCCTGCAGCTTCGGACCCACGAATGCCGTCGTTGTAAAGCTGTGCGACGCGCCGGGCGGCACCGTCAGGGACGGCGTGCGGATCAGGCTGGCGATCGCCACATCACTGCTGACCGATACCGTGTAGGCATATTGCGTATCGGCCGGCGGGACGATGGCGCTGAGGAAGTGGTGCTGAATGGAAGCCACCCAGCCGTTGGCTGCCTGCAATTCATGGGCGGCTGATATCAGGTCGTCGCGGTCCAGCTTTTCGGATTTCTCGCCGTCGTAGATGATCGGGCCGACGAACGAATAGGAATCGACGTCGAACATCGAGCGCTCCATCTCCCGGGAACGCCGCAGGATTTGCGCATAGTCGGCGCCGCGCCAGTCCACGTCACTGTTATTGGCAATCCGCTGGCTAATGTCGACGCGGTAGCTGCCGCGAGCGATGCGAAAGGTTTTTTCGACGCTGACGCCCTGCCCGTCCGTCCAGGTCAGCGGCACGACCAACTCGTCGGCATCGCCGAGCTCGTAGGAAGCTTCGGCGCTCTCGAAGACCGCGTTGTGATCGGGTTTGGCGCCATCGCCGAAGGCGTTGAGCCCGGTGCGGATGAGCCCGAGTTCGCCGCGGCCGGGATCGAGCAACTGCACGAGCATGTCGGGCTGGTCTTTGGTGACCGGGTAATTCAGCAGCCGCGCCTGCTGCAGCGTGCCGCCTTCGGTGCTGATCTCGAGATCGAGGACGTCAGTAAGCAGGCGGATCGTGTTGGCGCTCGGCTGGACGTCTGTCGCCGGCGTCTCTGTCAACGCTGGCGCGGCGTCTGTCATGGCTGGCGCGGCGTCTGTCATGGCTGGTGCAGCGGCGTCTTCGGGCGGCAGCGCCGGGGCGCCGAGCTCCTCGGCCGGCTGAACGATGTCACTGTCGGTCGTGGTCGGGCTGGCAGCTGGTTGCGGACCATAGTCCGCAACCCAGGCCTGGTAGGTCATCCATAACAACAGGCCGAATGATGCCCAGATCAGCAGACGTTGGTTGTCCATCTATCGCTTTCCTGCCCCGTCGGTATTCTTCGACCGACATCTCTTCCAGTGTGTGTCCAGGCTGTCGAACAGCAGCTTGTTGCTTGCTGTTGCAGCCGCCGCCTGGTTCATGACGACGATGTCGATGCCGCCGAGCTCATCGCGGTGTTGCCTGAACGATTCCCTGACGATGCGCTTCAGGCGATTGCGTCCCGTGCTCAGGCGGCAGTTCCGTTTGCCGATAGCAAGCCCCAGGCGGGGCACGTCGCTACCGTTCGGTCGATAAAGAACGGTAAACATGCTGTCGCGACTGCGTTTTGATCGTTTGAAGACGCGACTGACGGAATGCTTGTCGGCGAGCCGGCTGACGCGCCTGAAGCGTTTGTCCGGGGAAGGGCTGCTTGTCGTCTTTCTATTCGTGACGAGTGGGTTCTGTTCGAACGCTTCAAGGCGTCAGCTTCGCCCGGCCTTTTGCGCGACGACGCTTCAATACGAGACGGCCGGCCTTGGTAGCCATTCGCGCTCGGAATCCATGGGTGCGGGCCCGCTTCACATTGCTGGGCTGAAATGTTCGTTTCATTTGAGTGCCACCTGGCTTTAAACTGGTTGCGCGTTTTGAAGGCGCGGGTACCTGTATCGGCGGGCCATGTGCCCACCCCAAAGAAGGCCGGCAAGGGTACGCGTGAGGTACTTTTCTGTCAATAGAATAAGGCCTTATGGGGACTATCCAAAACGGGTCGAAATATCGGCCGGAAGCGAAGCCTGGTGCGGGTTTGCGCGTCTGGCAGAACGACCCCTTCCGGTATAGACTGCCCGGTCTCTTCTCCGCATAACAATGACGACAACGTGCTCTTCGGAGCAAGCCCGGGGACATCCTTGCAGCCCGAAACGACAGTATGGAATCGCTGTGTTCGCGACCTTCAGGCGGAACTGCCGGAACAGCAGTTCAACACCTGGATCAGGCCCCTGCAGGCGGTCGAGGAAGGCGAGGTGCTCAAGCTCCTGGCGCCCAATCGATTCGTCGTCGACTGGCTGAACCAGCACTACCTCGGTCGCATCGAAGAGCTGGTGGACGGCACGGGTGGCGGCACCGAGGTCGTTGTCGAAGTAGGATCGCGACAGGGCCCCGTGCGGCCGGCCATCAGCCCAGCGCAGCCTGTCGCTGACGCCGGCGCCCCGCAAATTGCCAGCCGGTTGAACCCGGATTTTGTCTTCGACAATTTCGTCGAGGGTAAGAGCAATCAGCTCGCGCGGGCGGCAGCAAGCCAGGTCGGCGAGAACCCGGGCAAGTCCTACAACCCGTTGTTCATCTATGGCGGGGTGGGCCTCGGCAAAACCCACCTGATGCAGGCCATCGGCAACGCCATGCGCAAGACCAACCCGGCCGCGCGCGTCAGCTACGTCCATTCTGAGCGTTTCGTTGGCGACATGGTCAAAGGTCTGCAGCACAATACGATCGCCGAATTCAAACGCTCCTACCGTTCGCTCGACGCCCTGCTGATCGACGACATCCAGTTTTTCGCCGGCAAGGAGCGCTCACAGGAAGAATTCTTCCACACCTTCAACGCGCTGCTGGAAGGACAGAAACAAATCGTGTTGACCTGTGACCGTTATCCGAAAGAGGTCAACGGTCTCGAGGAGCGGCTGAAGTCGCGCTTCGGCTGGGGACTGACGGTATCGATCGAACCCCCGGAACTCGAAACGTCAGTGGCAATCCTCAAGACGAAAGCAGCCTCGGAGGGCGCGGCGTTACCGGATGAAGTCGCTTTCTTTATCGCCAAACGTATCCGTTCGAACGTTCGCGAACTGGAAGGCGCCTTGCGGCGGGTTATCGCCAACTCGACCTTTACGGGCCGACCAATCAACCTCGAGTTTGCGAAGGAAGCGCTGCGTGACCTGCTCGCGCTGCAGGACCGCCTGGTGTCGATCGAAAACATTCAAAAGACGGTGGCGGCGTATTTCAAGATCCGCGTGGCCGACCTTTTGTCCAAGCGGCGTAGCCGCTCGGTGGCAAGGCCCAGGCAAATAGCTATGGCGCTTGCCAAGGAATTGACCAATCATAGCCTTCCGGAGATTGGCGACGCCTTCGGTGGTCGGGATCACACGACGGTTCTGCATGCCTGTCGGCGCATCGCGGCGTTGCGGGAGACGGAAAAACGGGTCGATGAAGACTTCGTCAACCTGTTGAGAACCCTGACAGGATAATGTGGATAAGCGGTGGAAAACTGGGTCGTCGAATTTTATCCACAGCTAATTCACAAGCGGTGGGCAGACTATACGGTATTCCGAGACCCGGACTTTCTTATTTAAGTCATTGTTTTTAATAGATTTTTAAATTTTATCCACAGGACTTAGTTGGCTTAATAATAACAATAAAAGATTTATTTCCAATATTTATTAACAGGTGGAATTGATGAAGTTAAACGCTGCTCGCGAAGCATTGCTGAGGCCTTTGCAGGCTGTTATCGGGGTAGTAGAGCGGCGGCAGACAATGCCGATCCTCGCCAATGTCTTGTTAGTGGCCAAAAATGGCCAGGTATCGATTACGGCGACCGACCTGGAAGTCGAGCTGGTTGCGGTTACGGATGTGGATGTCGATAGCCCGGGTGAGGTCACGGTGCCGGGGCGAAAGCTGCTCGACATTTGCAGGGCGCTGCCGGAGGATGCGCAGGTATCGTTGAGCCAGAGCGGTGACAAGGTCGTCGTCAAATCAGGCAGGAGCAAATTTACCCTGGTAACGCTGCCGGCTGCGGAGTTTCCGACCGTCGAGGACATTAATGCGGGGCAGTCCATTCCGGTATCCCAGTCGGTGCTCGGCCGGTTGCTCGAGAAAACGCATTTCTCGATGGCTCAACAGGACGTCAGGTATTACCTCAACGGCTTGCTGCTGGAGACCGGCGGCGCCTCGCTGCGGGCGGTCGCCACGGATGGCCATCGGCTGGCCCTGTGCGAGGCGGAGCTCGAGGCCAGCGACCTGCCGGAACAGCAGGTGATCGTGCCACGGAAAGGGGTGCTGGAATTGCAACGGCTGATGAGCGGCGAGGGCGACCTGGCGATTGAACTGGGGACCAACCATGTCCGCATTCAGCTGGACGGGATCCGCTTTACGTCCAAGCTGATCGATGGTCGCTTCCCCGAGTATGACCGGGTGATACCGCAGGACACGAGCAACGCGATGTCGGCGGACCGGGCGGCATTTCGGGCCGCCCTGCAGCGGACGGCTATCTTGTCGAACGAGAAATACCGGGGCATCCGGCTCATCATTCGTAATGGCGGGATGGTGCTGCAGGCGCACAATCCGGAGCAGGAAGAGGCAGAGGAAGAGCTCGAAATTGGGTATGGCGGCGAAGAGATCGAAATTGGCTTCAACGTCAACTATTTGCTCGACGCGTTGGCTGCTGTCGAGTCGGAAGAGGTGAGCCTGGCGGTGGTGGACAGCAATTCGAGCTGCCTGATTACGGAGCCCGGCAAAGAAGACTGCAAATACGTGGTCATGCCGATGCGCCTCTAGGCGAGGCGCAGCTTGGCGTTATTGAGCTTCAAATGCACGGACTTCCGATGCCTGGCGTCCGCAGAGCTGACATTTGCGCCGACCCATAACCTGATCTACGGACCGAATGCGGCCGGCAAAACCAGCATTTTAGAGGCAATCGCCTACCTCGGCCGGGGTCGGTCCTTTCGTGGCGCCGGTAACCGGGAGCTCGTACGCCACGGGCAGGAGGATTTCATCCTGTTTGGCCGGGCCAGCAGCGGCAGTCGGGAATTGACCCTGGGTGTGAGAAATGGCAAGTCGGGGCTGGAAGTCCATACCGATGGGGAAAAACGTTCATCCGCCGCAGCGCTGGCAGAGGCCTTGCCGCTGCAGGTCGTGGATCCGGAGGTGCACGAGCTGGTTGCGGGCGGGCCGGAGGGACGCCGCCGGTACATTGACTGGATAGCGTTCCACGTGGAACCAGGCTACCTCGAGCGATGGCGGCGGTTTCGGCGGGCGCTGAAGCAGCGCAATGCGGCGCTGCGGGCGGGCAGCGGGCGGGACGCGCTGGCGGGATGGGACGAGGAGCTGGCGGAGCTGGGTGACAGCGTCGACCAGGCGCGGCGGCGCATGGCGGACATCGCAGGGCCCGCCGTGGAGGAATTCGGCCAGGTCTTACTCGGCAGCGAGGTCGACATCGAGTATCTGCAAGGCTGGCCAGCCGGCAAGACGCTGGACGAGGCGCTTCGCGACTCGGTGGAGCGTGATCTGCAGTTGGCCAGCACCCAGGTTGGCCCACACCGAGCCGATGTGCGATTGAATTACCACGAGCGACAGGCCCGTAAGCTGGTCTCCCGCGGACAACAGAAGCTGCTGGCCTGCGCGATGATCCTGGCTGCGACCGAGATTGTGCAGACCCATCTCGAGAAACCCTTGTTGTTGTTGCTCGATGATCCTGCGGCAGAGCTTGACAGTGATTCCGTTGGGCGCTTGATGGGCGCTGTCGAGCAGCTCGGCTGCCAGATCGTGGCTACGACTCTCGATCCCAATCAGCCGCTTTTCAGCGAAAAACCCATGTTGTTCCACGTGGAACAAGGGGCCGTTGCGCAGGCCGTCTGAGCACCTCACCGAGGCGGTTTTTTTACCGTTTTGGAAAGCATAAAAAATCCAGCAAAAACACGCATTAAGCGCCGATTCGAGGGCCCTTTACGGGAGCGAATTTGATACAATGCGTCGGTTACGTTGCCAGGAAATCTGATGGCTGAGGACATCGAATATACTTCCAGTAATATCAAGGTCTTAAAAGGCCTCGAAGCGGTCCGCAAGCGGCCCGGCATGTACATCGGTGATACCGATGACGGCACCGGCCTGCACCACATGGTTTTCGAGGTGGTCGACAACTCGATCGACGAGGCGCTGGCCGGTCACTGCGACATCATCACGGTCACCATCCATGCCGACGAATCCGTGACCATCGCCGATGATGGCCGCGGCATCCCGGTCGACATGCACCCGGAGGAGGGACGCTCGGCCGCGGAAGTCATCATGACCGTGCTGCATGCGGGCGGTAAGTTCGACGATAATTCCTACAAGGTTTCCGGCGGTCTGCACGGCGTCGGCGTCTCCGTGGTCAATGCGCTGTCCGAGCACCTGGTGCTGACGATCCACAGGGATGGCGAGGTCCATCAGCAGGAGTACCGTCATGGCGAGCCCGATGCGCCGCTCGCGGTCGTCGGCAAGACCGACAAGACGGGCACGACGCTGCGCTTCAAACCCAGCGCCGACACGTTCACCAACATCGAGTATCACTACGACATCCTTGAGCGGCGCCTGCGCGAACTGTCCTTCCTGAATTCCGGCGTGCGCATCGAGCTGACCGACGAGCGCGACGAGAAGTCCGATGTCTTCGAATACGAAGGCGGGATCCGCGCCTTCGTCGACCACCTGAATCGCAACAAGACGTCGATTCACGGCTCGGTGTTTCACTTCCAGGATGAGCGGGACGGGGTCACCGTCGAGGCCGCCCTGCAGTGGAACGATGGCTACCAGGAAAACATGTTCTGCTATACGAATAACATTCCGCAGCGCGACGGCGGTACGCACCTGGCCGGATTCAGGAGCGCCCTGACCAGGACGCTCAACAGCTACATCGAAAAGGAGATGTCGACGCGCAAGGACAAGTTCACGCCCTCCGGCGACGATGCCCGCGAGGGCCTGACGGCGGTGCTGTCGGTGAAGGTTCCGGACCCGAAATTCTCTTCCCAGACCAAGGACAAATTAGTTTCATCTGAAATTAAAGGCATCGTTGAGTCCGCCATGGCGGGTCGCCTCGAGGATTTCCTGCTGGAAAACCCGCAGGAAGCCAAGGCCATCGTTTCCAAGATCGTCGACGCCGCCCGCGCCAGGGAGGCGGCCCGTAAAGCCCGCGAGATGACCCGTCGCAAAGGGGCGCTCGATATCGCCGGGCTGCCTGGCAAACTCGCCGACTGCCAGGAGAAGGATCCCGCGCTCTCCGAACTGTTCCTGGTCGAGGGTGATTCCGCCGGCGGCTCTGCCAAGCAGGGCCGCGACCGACGCACGCAGGCCATCCTGCCCCTGAAGGGCAAAATCCTGAACGTCGAGAAAGCCCGCTTCGACAAAATGCTGTCCTCGGCTGAAGTGGGCACGCTGATCACCGCGCTGGGCACCGGCATCGGTCGCGACGACTTCAACATCGACAAGCTGCGCTATCACCGCATCATCATCATGACCGACGCCGATGTCGACGGCTCGCATATTCGTACGCTGTTGCTGACCTTCTTCTATCGGCAGATGCCTGACCTGATCGAGCGCGGCCATGTCTATATTGCGCAGCCGCCGCTGTACAAAATCAAGAAAGGCAAACAGGAAGTCTACGTAAAGGACGACGCCGAGCTGAACACCTACTTGCTGAACGCCGCGCTGGATAATGCGGAGCTGCACGTGAATGCCGATGCGCCGCCGTTGTCCGGCGCCGCACTCGAAGCGTTGGCTAAAGAAAACATGACCGTCGACAACATCATGCTGCGTTTGTCGAAACGCTACGATGAGACGGTATTGCGCGCGCTGACCGAGATTGACGAAGTGACGCCGGAGATGGTCGAGGACCTCGATGCCCTCGAGGCGTGGACGGCAAAACTGTCGGCGGCACTGCCGAAGGACGCGGGGGATCGCGCAGCCAACGGCAACGGCGGCTCCTATTCTGCAGACTTCGATCACGGCGATGGTGATGGCGAAGGCGTGCGCATCGTCATCCGCAAGCTCCATCACGGCCTGAGCCAGACCCGCTACATCCCGCGGGAGTTTTTCGATACCAACGAATATCGCCACATCATGAGCCTGGCGAGCAAGCTTGATGAACTCCTCGGCGAGGATGCTTACGTGCAGCGCGGCGACAAGAGGATGGCAGTGACGGAATTCGGCGAGGCAGTGGACTGGCTGATGAACGAGGCGCGCCGCGGCCAGTCGATCCAGCGCTACAAAGGTCTTGGTGAAATGAACCCCGAGCAGCTCTGGGATACGACCGTCAATCCGGAAACCAGGCGGCTGATGCAGGTCAAGATCGAGGATGCCGTCAAGGCCGACGAGATCTTCACGACGCTGATGGGCGACCACGTCGAGCCGCGCCGCGAGTTCATCGAAAAGAACGCGCTGACCGTATCCAACCTCGACATCTAGGAGCGTCGCTGGCATGCAGCGGGAAAAGCGACGCGAGATCCTGGAGGCAGTCGGTATCTTCGCCGTCGTCGCGTCACTGGTATTTCTCGCCTGGGAGATACGCCAGAACACCGCCGTCGTCAGCGGCCAGTCGGTCAATGAACTCTATGATGCGGTACGTGAGATCGACCTGATCATCCTGGCTGACAGAGAGCTGATCAGGATAACGGAGCACACGGCAGACACCGTCGCCGAACTCACCCCGGCAGAGCGCCGCCAGTATGTGCACTACCTGTCACTGATGATCGAGGTCTGGGAACGCGCGATTGCTCGCGAAAGTGATGGCCTGATCGATTCCGAAAACGTGGACGGCTGGCACATCTACTTCGAAGACTTTATCCGCCGCCACCTGACGCAGGAGATCTGGCAAGACATTCGCTGGAACTGGAAGGACCCGGCGCTGCACCTGCGAGTCGATGCGGCGCTGACCGGTGAACCTGCGTCCTCGAACCGTTAGACGACATCCAGAAGCCCTGCAAGCTCGTCGACCACTGCCGTCGGCTGGATACCCCATGGATCGAAGACGGCCGATGGGTCACGTTGGATCCAGGCCGCTTTCCAGCCGACCTCAATCGCCCCGATGACATCGAAGGGATTGGCTGACACCAACCATGTCTGGCCGAGCACGGCGCCGGTATGCTCCAGGAAGAAGGCATAAACGGAAGGATCGGGCTTGAAGCTTTGCGTTTCATGCACGCTGACAATGCCGCGAAACAGTCCGGCAATCCCGGCGTTGTCGAGCACGCTTGCCAGCGTCTCCGGTTCCCCGTTCGAAAACGCATAAAGCCCGCAACCTGCGCTCTGCAGGTCCGCGAGCGCCTGCTGCGTCCCGGAAAATGCCGGTAACCGGAGGTACTGCGCCATCAGTGCGGCACGCTGTTGCGGATCGAGGTCGTGACCCATATCGAGGCAGGTGTAATCCAGGGCCTGTCGCGTGCAGACCGAAAACGGCCGGTACCTGCGAGCCAGCCCGCGGCGGAAAAGATATTCGAGCTGCTTTGTTCGCCAACGCACCGCGAATTCCGCCGCCTGCTCACCGACCTGTGTCCGCAGCGTGTCGGCAATACCCAGCGGGTCGATCAAGGTGCCGTAGACGTCAAAGGCGAGCGTGGCTTTCATGCCTCTGCAGACGGTGAGGCGTCGACGGGTTTGTAGCCGATGCTGATCTCGCGCATTTTCGCCTCCACCCACGCCTGCGCTTTGAGGTTGATCTCCTTCGGCGGCAAATCAGCGGGATCGATCGGCGGGCCGATACAGAAATGAATCAGACCCGGACTCTTTTTGAGCCCGCGCCGCGGCCAGAAGTCGCCTGCATTGTGCGCCACGGGCAACACCGGCACCTGCGCCTCGCTGGCCAGCGCCGCGCCGCTGATGCCGTAGCGCCTGGTCTCGCCGAGCGGCATGCGCGTGCCTTCCGGGAAGATCGTTACCCAGATGCCCTCGGCCAGCCGGGCCTTGCCCTGTTCTATGACCTGGTTCACCGCGTGGTGGCCCGCCCCGCGGTCGATCGCGATCGGCTTCATCGCGGCGAGGCCCCAGCCGAAAACCGGGATCCAGCGCAGCTCGTGCTTGAGCACCCAGGTTTGCGGCGGAAAGACTGCCAGCTGCGCGTAAGTCTCGAACACGGTGGTGTGCTTGATCATGATCACGCTCGGCGTATCCGGGATGTTCTCCCTGCCCTCGATGACGTAGTCGAGCCCGCACAGGCGCTTGCCGACATACAGCATGCTCTGTCCCCACAAGCGGGCGATGCCGAAGCGCATCTTGAAGGGCAGCAACATGCAGAGGAAGATGAGTGAGGCGGCAAGGCAAACAGAGCCGAAGAAGTACACCTGGAACAACAGCGAGCGCAGCCAGACCATCAGCCCGACACCGTTTCATTGACGATCGCTTCGGCGGCCTGCAGCAGGTCGTCAAAGGTTTCTATGACCAGGCCCTGCGCCTCCAGCGCCGCCGCGGCAGCCTTGCCTTTGCCGGTCCGCACGAGCATCGGCCGGGCGCCTACGGCAATCGCCGCCTCGATGTCTCGCGCCGCATCGCCGATCACCGGGACCCTGTCGAGCGGCACGCCGTACCGGCGCGACAACTCATGCAGCAATCCAGGCAACGGCTTGCGGCAATCGCAACCCGCCTCCGGGTGATGTGGGCAATAAACGATCTTGCCGATGTCACCACCGGCCGCGTGGACGGCCGCCTGCATTTTTCGATGGATCGATTCGAGCGTCGGTTCGTCGAGCAGTTTGCGGCCGATGCCCGACTGGTTGGTCGCTACGGCAACTTCGAAACCGGCGGCCGAGAGCCGCGCAATCGCCTCGAGGCTGCCGGCTATCGGCTGCCATTCGTCGGGCGACTTGATGAACTCGTCGGAGTCGTGATTGATCACGCCGTCGCGGTCCAGGATGACGAGTCTGCGTGACATGCAGAGCCGCTCACTCCTGCGCGGGCGTCAGGCGGGAAATATCGGCAACGTTCATGAACAGCGCGCGCAGTTCGGCGAGCAGCGCCAGCCGGTTGTTGCGGACCGCCTCGTCGTCGGTCATCACCATGACGTCGTCAAAGAACGAGTCCACAGGTGTGCGTAGTTCGGCCAGCCGCCGCAACGAGTCGGCGTAGCGACGTTCACCAAGCAGCGGCGCAACGTCGTTTTGTGCCGACTGCATCGCGTGGTAGAGAACCCGCTCGGCATCATCGGTCAGCAGTGCGGTTTCGAGACCGTCGCTGTCGCCGAATTCCGCCTGGCGGAGAATGTTGGCTGTCCGCTTGTTGGCGGCCGCGAGGCTGACCGCCGGTTCCAGCGTGATGAATTCCGCAACGGCCTGCAAACGCGCCCTGAAGTCGACCAGCGACGTCGGGCGGCGCGCGCGGACCGCTGCGAACATATCGCTCGTGAAGCCTTCGCCGGCGTCGACGAAATAACTGCGCAGGCGGTCGATGATGAAATCATAGACCTCGTCACGAACGCTGCCCTGGCGGTCGTCGATCGACGGTTGCTGGACCACGGCGGCAACCACGGCTTCGCTGAAGTCGATGTCCAGACCGCCCTCGATCAATATGCGGATGACCCCGAGCGCCGCGCGGCGCAGACCGAAGGGATCGCGATTGCCGCTTGGTTTCCTGCCCAGCGCGAAGATCCCCGCCAGCGTGTCCAGCTTGTCGGCGACGGCCAGGATCTGCCCTGCGACCGAGGCCGGCAGAGCGTCGCCCGCAAAGCGCGGCAAGTATTGTTCGCCAACGGCGGCGGCCACCGTCTCCGGCTCATGAGCGGCAGCATAGTAGGCGCCCATCGTGCCCTGTAGCTCCGGAAACTCGCCGACCATGCCGGTCAGCAGATCGCACTTGGAAAGCACTGCCGCACGGGTCACCGCTTCCTTGTCTTCGCCGAGCTGCTCCGCAATCATCGACGCGAGCGCGGCGACGCGCATGCTCTTGTCGTGCAGTGAACCCAGTCCATCCTGGTAAACGACCTTCTTGAGAGCGTCCGCGCGCTCGCCGAGCGGTGTCTTCTGGTCGGTCTCCCAGAAGAACTTGGCGTCCGCGAGTCGCGGCCGAATGACGCGTTCGTTGCCGTCGCGGACGCGATCGGGGTTTTTGCTTTCGAGGTTGGCGAGCGTAATGAACGCAGGCATCAGCGCATCGTCCTTGCCAACGACCGGGAAATAGCGCTGGTGACTCGTCAGGGTTGCGACGATGACTTCCTTCGGCAGCGCCAGGAACGCCTCGTCGAAGGAACCGGTCAGCGGAACCGGCCACTCGGTCAACGCCGTCACCTCGTCGAACAGCGCGTCGTCGGCAACTGCCGCACCCCCGGCGTCCGTGGCGGCCTGCGTGACCGCAGCAACGATCTTGCTGCGGCGCGCTTCAAAGTCGGCGATCACGTAAGCGCTTGTCGCGAGCGTCTGTTCGTAGTCGCCGGCCGTTGCGATGTCGATCGGCTGCGGCGCGTGGAAGCGATGGCCGCGGGTTGTCCGGCCGGACTCGACGCCGAGTACAGCAGCCGGTATGACATCCTCGCCGTGCAGCATGACCAGCCAGTGAACGGGGCGCACGAATTCGTCGTTTCGATCGGCCCAGCGCATCCGCCGCGGGATTGGCAGCGCGTCGAGCGACGCCTGCACCACGCCGGGCACCAGTTCGGCGGTGGCTTTGCCCTGTTCCTTGCCGTGGAACGTCAACCATTCGCCGGCGTCGGTCTTTTCCCGGCCCAGCGCGTCCACCGCCACGCCGCACTTTTTCGCAAACGCGAGCGCCGCCTTGGTCGGGTTGCCGCCGTCATCGAAGGCGATGTTTACCGGCGGCCCTTTTTGGTTTGTTTCGCGGTCCGCCTGTGATGTCTCCAGCGCCGTCACGACGACAGCAAGGCGACGGGGGCTTGCATATGGGATGACGTCCTCGTATCCGAGTCGCGCCTCGTCGAGGCCACGGCCGATACCCTCGGCAAACGCCGTCATCAGTTGCCTGAGCGCTCTCGGCGGCAACTCCTCGGTGCCGACTTCGACGAGCAGGTCGCGCGTCGCCGTCATTCCCCGACCGCCTGTTTTGAGACCGTGTCGAGCATCGGGAAGCCGAGCGCCTCGCGGCTCGCGTAGTAGGTCTCGGCAACCCGTCGCGCGATCGCACGCACGCGCAGGATGTAGCGCTGGCGCTCGCTCACAGAGATCGCCTGGCGGGCGTCGAGCAAATTGAAGGTGTGTGACGCCGTCAGCATCTGCTCGTAAGCCGGCAGGGCAAGTCCCGCCTCGATCAGCTGCTCACTGACCTTCTCCGCCTGGTCGAAAGCCGCGAACAACGCGTCGATATCCGCCAGCTCGAAGTTATATTTCGACTGCTCGACCTCGTTTTGGTGATAGACATCGCGATACGTGATCCGCCCCAGCGGGCCGTCAGTCCAGGTAATGTCGAAAATGCTTTCGACATCCTGCAGGTACATGGCGAGCCGCTCGAGCCCGTAGGTAATCTCGCCGGTGACGGGCCGACACTCGAGCCCGCCGACCTGCTGGAAGTAGGTGAACTGCGTGATCTCCATGCCGTTCAGCCAGACTTCCCAGCCGAGGCCCCAGGCGCCGAGCGTCGGCGATTCCCAGTTGTCCTCGACGAAGCGAATGTCGTGCACGAGCGGATCGATGCCGATGGCGCGCAGCGAATCGAGGTACATGTCCTGGATGTCGTCGGGCGACGGCTTGATGACGACCTGGTACTGGTAGTAGTGCTGCAGCCGGAACGGGTTGTCGCCGTAACGGCCGTCGGTCGGCCGCCGACTCGGCTGCACGTAGGCTGAACTCCAGGGCTCGGGACCGACCGCCCGCAGGAACGTCGCCGGGTGGAAAGTGCCGGCGCCCATCTCCATGTCATAGGGCTGGGCGACGACGCAGCCGCGCTCGGCCCAGAACTGTTGCAGCGTCAGGATCAGGTCCTGGAAGGTCTGCTTGTTCGCGGGTTTTTCCTTGGCCATCAGTGAGTACGCGTTGCCGCGGGCATGAAGGCGCGCAGTATAACCGCATGCATCGAGCCAGCGTGACTTTTTGCGGCTCGCGGCGCTAGCGAAAGCGCTGCGCACACCGACCGGCTGGTCGAAAACAGTGCAGACCCCGGCAAATTGCACTACTATGGTGCGGCCCACATCGTTGATGCACTAAAATAGTGCAAACCCGGCTGACCCTGATCATAGTAATTACAAATAAAACAACAACTTACTTCGATCTCGCGGTTGGCACACTTCATNNATCGTTGATGCACCAAAATAGTGCAAACCCGGCTGACCCTGATGATAGTAATTACAAATAAAACAACAACTTACTTCGATCTCGCGGTTGGCACACTTCATGCAGCACCGGGATCAATACGGGCGCTGTCGGTACCGATGGCGGCCATTTCTTTTTTGCATGAGAAAACTGGAGGAGTTTTGCATGAGCGTCGCTGAGGTGATCGGCCTGATCAAAGAAAAACACGTCAAGTTCGTGGATTTTCGTTTCACGGATACCAAGGGCAAGGAATTACACGTAACCGCACCCGCGCGCACGATCGACGAGGACGTGTTCGAGGAAGGCAAGATGTTCGACGGCTCGTCGATTTCGGGCTGGAAGGGCATCAACGAGTCGGACATGATCCTGATGCCCGATCCGTCGACCGCGGTCATTGACATCTTCTCCGAGGACACGACCCTGAACCTGCGTTGCGACGTCATCGAGCCGGCCACGATGCAGGGCTACGATCGTTGCCCGCGCTCCCTGGCAGAGCGCGCGGAGGCCTATATGCGCTCGACCGGCATCGCCGACGACGCCTACTTCGGTCCGGAAAACGAATTCTTCGTCTTCGATGACGTCCGCTGGGACGACAACATGCAGGGAGCGTTCTATTCGGTCGATTCGTCCGAAGGCGCGTGGAACACGAGTCGCAGCTACGAAGACTCGAACACGGGACATCGGCCGGCCGTCAAGGGTGGCTACTTCCCGGTGCCGCCGGTCGACTCCCTGCACGATATCCGTTCAGCCATGTGTCTCGCGCTCGACGAGATGGGGCTGGAGACCGAGATTCATCACCACGAGGTAGCTACCGCCGGGCAGTGCGAAATCGGCGTGAAGTTCAACACCCTGGTGCGCAAGGCCGACGAAGTGCAGATCCTGAAGTACGTCGTGCACAACGTCGCGCACAGCTATGGCAAGACCGCGACTTTCATGCCGAAGCCGCTGGTCAACGACAACGGTAACGGCATGCACGTTCACCAGTCGTTGTTCAAGGATGGGCAGAACCTGTTTACCGGCGACGGCTACGGCGGCCTGTCCGACATCGCGCTGTATTACATCGGCGGCATCATCCAGCACGCCAAGGCGCTGAACGCCTTCACGAATGCATCGACGAACAGTTACAAGCGCCTGGTTCCCGGGTTCGAGGCGCCGACGATCCTCGCCTACTCGGCACGCAACCGTTCCGCATCGATCCGTATTCCCTACGTGGCGAACCCGAAAGGTCGGCGTGTCGAGGTGCGTTTCCCCGATTCGATGGCAAACCCGTACCTCGCATTCGCAGCGATGATGATGGCCGGCCTCGACGGTATCCAGAACAAGATTCACCCGGGCGACGCGATGGACAAGGATCTCTACGATCTGCCGCCGGAAGAAGAGAAGAACCTGAAGCTGGTCGCTTTCTCGCTCGACGAGGCGCTGGAGGCGCTCGACGGAGACCGGGCCTTCCTGAAGGCCGGCGATGTCTTCTCTGACGACCTGATCGATGCCTACCTCGACCTCAAAGGAGAGAACGTCACGCGCTTGCGAATGACAACGCACCCGGTCGAATTCGACATGTACTACAGCCTGTGACGGCTGAACGGGCAAATCGTAAGTCTCTGATTTTTATAGATGACGGCTTGACGCGATGTTGCCCGACTTTGCAGCAACCGGCTCGTTAGCGAGCTTGCCGGGCCCTTGACGGGCAAGGGCCCGGCATTTGGCGCAAAAAATGTGATCCGGGCGGCACTTTGCCGCCCGGTCACTGGTCAAACTCGAAGTAGCACTGATATGCTAAGTCCATGCTTATGCGCACTTTTATCGCACTCATCGCGGCCCTTGCGGCAGGCGCGGCCCTGGCGCAGGCGTACAAGTGGGTGGATGAAAACGGGGTGGTTCATTACTCCGATACACCGCGCGAGGGCGCCGAGCAGATCCAGCTGCCGTCCGATGGCCGACGCCCCCAGCGGCCGGCTTACACGCCGCCGCCGCAACCGTCACAGGCTGCTGCAGAGACTGCCGAACCTCCTGAAGTCTTCAAGTACGACAGCATCGAGGTCGTTGCACCGGCGCCGGAAGAGACGCTGTGGAACATAGAGGGCGTTCTGAACGTGGCGCTCCGGGTGAGCCCGGCCCTCAGGCCGGAGGACCAGGTCAGGGTCTACTTCGACGGCGAGCAGCAGCTGGTCAGCGGCACGAACTTCCAGATCCAGGAAGTGTGGCGCGGCGTGCACAACATCCAGGCCGAGATCGTCGACTCAACGGGCCGACTGATGGCCCGGAGCCTGCCGAACCGGTTCTACGTGCAGCAGAACTCGATCGCGAACTAGGCGACCGGCATTCCCGGAAACAGAGGCGGTCGCCGGACTCTGGCGACCCGCCACCGTGGCCGTCCATCGCGGAACAGCTCAATACCGCGGTCATCATCGTCGATGACAGCCTGCTGATCGACTGGCTCAATCCGGCGGCAGAAAATCTCCTCGGCATCAGCCTGGCGCGGGCGACACGCCAGTCGCTGCTGCAACTCATCGGCGACGACGACGAACTCAAGGACATTCTGCACAGGGTTCGCGACAGTGGCGCAACCTATGCCAACGAAATGCGGCTGCCGCCCACGGAAGTCCAGAGCGAGGAACGACTCGTCGACTGTCGGGTGTCTGCGATCGAAAAGACCGGCGGCCTGCTCATCGAGATGTCGGACGTCACGCGCCGCTCGCGTATCAGCCGCGAAAACGCGCTGTTGATCCAGCATGGCGCCGGCCGGCAGATGATTCGGCAGCTCGCACACGAAATCAAAAACCCGCTCGGCGGACTGCGCGGCGCTGCCCAATTGCTCGAGCGGCAACTCGACAGCGATGACCTGAAGGAATACACGACCGTCATCATCAGCGAAGCTGACAGGCTCGCGGGCCTCGTGGACACCCTGCTCGGACCGGGCGGGCCGCCGAACAAACAACTCGTCAATGTCCACGAACTTATCGAGTATGTCGTCCGCCTGGTGACACCGGCAGAAAGCAGCCGCGTCCGCATCGTCCGCGACTACGACGCCGGGCTTCCCGACATCGAACTCGATCGCGACCAGATGGTGCAGGCGCTGTTGAACCTGGTGCAGAACGCAATGACGGCGCTGGACGGCCAGGGACGCGTGCTGCTGCGAACGCGTGCCGTCATGAATTTCACGATCGGCGACGTGCGTCACCCGGTCGTTGCCAGCATCGAGATCGAGGACGACGGTCCGGGGATCCCGCCCGACCTGCAGGACTCGGTTTTCTATCCGTTGGTGACCAGCCGGTCTGACGGCACCGGTCTCGGTCTGCCTGCCGCCCAGGAACTGATCAGCCGACATGGTGGCCTGATCGAATTCGAAAGCCGCCCCGGCCGCACCGTTTTCCAGGTACTGATTCCGCTGGATCGGCAGGAGCCGGACGATGGCTGACACGCTGACAGCGTGGGTCGTCGATGACGATCAGTCGGTTCGCTGGGTGCTCGAGAAGGCCCTTCGCCAGGCCGACATCGAGACCCGCGTGTTCGAGCGTGGTGAGCATCTGCTCGAGGCGCTGGAAGCGGACGAACCTGATGTCCTGATCACCGACGTCCGCATGCCGGGTATGGACGGGCTGACCCTGCTGGACCGACTCAGCCGATTCAAGCCCGAATTGCCGGTCATCATCGTGACGGCGCACTCGGATCTCGAGAATGCAGTCGCCGCTTACGAGGGTGGCGCGTTCGAGTACTTGCCAAAACCGTTCGACGTCGACGAGGCAGTGTCACTGGTCCGCAAGGCGGCGCGACAGGCCGGCCATGCTGTGCCGGGCGACGACCGCAAGGCGCGCGCAATCCCGTCGCTCATCGGCCAGGCGCCGGCGATGCAGGAAGTGTTTCGGTCAATCGGTCGACTGGCCAGGTCGAGCATGACCGTGCTGATCACCGGCGAGTCCGGCACGGGCAAGGAACTCGTTGCACGCGCGCTGCACGAACACAGTCCGCGCGCCGACAAGCCCTTCGTCGCGCTCAACACCTCGGCGATTGCTGCGGAACTCCTGGAATCGGAATTGTTCGGTCACGAGCGCGGCGCGTTCACCGGCGCGGAAAGCCGGCGCATCGGTCGCTTCGAGCAGGCGGATGGCGGCACGCTGTTCCTCGACGAGATCGGCGATATGTCGCCGGCACTGCAGACGCGGCTGTTGCGCGTGCTTGCCGAGCGGGAGTTCTACCGCGTCGGTGGTCAATCATCGATCCACGTGGACGTTCGTGTCATCGCCGCGACCAACCAGGATCTTGCCAAGGCAGTCCGCGAGGGTCGTTTCCGCGAAGACCTCTATCATCGCCTGAACGTCATGCGCATCAATACGCCGCCGCTCAGGCAGCGCCGCGAAGACATCCCGTTGTTGCTCAATCATTACCTGGCCGATGCCGGCAAGGAGCTCGGGGCCGCGGCGAAAACGTTGAACAACGATGCCGTCGAAATACTCAAGAACTACGAGTGGCCAGGTAACGTCCGCCAGCTCGTTAACGCGACCCGCCGCCTGACGGTCACGGCACCCGGATCGGTGATCACCGGCCAGGACATTCCCGAAGACCTCGGTGGGGCTGCAGGCGCCAGGGATGCCGAGGACGAGTGGACAGAGAGCCTCGCGTACTGGGCCGAGCGGGAACTCGTCGACGAAGACGGTCAGCCGCTGGTGTCCGCCGCGCTGCCCGCGTTCGAGAAGACCCTGATTCGCATCGCGCTGGCCAAAGCCAACGGTCACCGCCAGGAAGCCGCCAAACTCCTCGGCTGGGGCCGCAATACGCTCACTCGCAAGATCAAGGCGTTGCACCTCGAGTAAACCCCCGCACTCTCCGTGCTGCGCTAAGATGATGCTTCCGCGAGAGCAAAAGGGGGAGCGCGAAATGACCGTAACGCGAAGAGAGGTGCTCGCCGGGCTGGGCGCGGCGTCGGCTGTCGGTCCGCTGTCGGCGGTGGCACAAACCGTATCGGCCGACCGCTTCGATCCATGGCTCGAGATCGACGCGGCCGCATTGCGGGATAACGTCGAGGTCATCTCGCGTCTTTCCGGCGGCAGGCCGATCCTCGCCGTGATTAAAAACAATGCCTACGGCCTGGGCCTCGCGACCGTCGCGTCGATCCTGGCGCCGCTGCCGCAGATCGCCGGTTTCGCGGTCGTCAAGACGTCGGAGGCGCTGCGCTTGCGAGAAGCCGGCATAGACAAGCCGGTGCTGTTGATGGGACTGTTCGCCGAATCCGACGGCGTCGAACTCGTGCGGCGTGACGTACAGCTGAGTGTCTGCACGAACGACGTCGCCGCCCTTATCGAGGCCGCGGGCGCGGCTGCCGGCAAGCGACCGACCGTGCAGCTTTACCTCGATACCGGCATGGGACGAATGGGCATTCCCTATCACCGGGTGGTGACGGTTCTCGATGACATGGCGACACGCGAACTCGAGGTCGCGGGCACTTTCACGGGCTTCACCGAGAGTGACTTCGATGTCGAGCAGTTACGGCGCTTTCGCGACGTCGAGGCCGTGGCCGGCGAGCACCGATTCGATCTCGGTACGCTGCACGCGGCATCGTCGCATGCCGTGTTCAATTTCTCTGACGCGCACCTGCAGCAGGTGCGCCCGGGCATCGCCCTGTTCGGCGCGTATCCTTCCGATGCAGAATCGGAGAGCCGCATCGCGGCGCTGACGCCCGCGTTCCGGCTGCGGGCGCGCGTCGTCAGGGTGGCGCAGCTGCGGCCCGGTGACAGCGTGAGCTACGGACGCAACTACATCGCCGACAAACCGACGTGGACGGCGACGATCCCGACCGGCCATACCGACGGCTACCCACGGGCGGCCGTCGACGGCGCAAAGGTCGTCGTCAACGGCGAGTCCTACCGGGTCATCGGCGCGGTCAGCGCAAGCCATACCATCATCGAGGTGGGCGAGGAGCAGAAGGTCGAGATCGGTGACGTCGCGACGCTGGTGGGCGGCGGGCATCCGGACATTCATCCGAACACCGTCGCCACCACGACAGGCACGTCGGTCTATGACCGACTCATGCACCTGTCGCCGGTGTTGCCCAAGATAGTCGTCTGAGAATAAGATGTTTGATCGCGCTCAGCGAGCGCTCCTAGGGTGCTCATAGCGCTGTAGGAGCCTGCGCTGCAGGCGATCAAACCTTTAACGTCCCCACCAGCTCCGATACCGACCCCATCTCGTGGCGCGCCAGGTAGTCGGCGATCCCGGCATTGATCTTCTTGCAGAGCAGCGGATCGTAGAAAAGCGCGGTGCCGATGCCGATTGTCGTCGAACCGGCGATGATGAATTCCAGCGCATCCTCGACCGTCGTGATGCCGCCCTGCCCGATGATCGGCACGTTGCGCGGTCCTGCAACCTCGTAAACCTGGTGGACCTTGAGCAGCGCGATCGGCTTGATCGCCGGCCCGGACAGCCCGCCGCGCACGTTGCCGATGACCGGCTCGCGTTTCTCGGCGTCGATCGCCATGCCCATGACGGTATTGATGACCGCCAGCGCGTCGGCGCCGGCTTCGATGCACAGCCGCGCGTTTTCCTGGATCTCAGTCTGGTTAGGCGACAGCTTCGCGATCAGCGGTTTGTCAGTGGCCCGCCGGCAGGCTTCGACCACGTTCGCCGACATGTCCGGGTAGTTGCCGAACGAGACGCCGCCTTCCTTGATGTTCGGACAGGAGATGTTGATCTCGATCGCGTCGATCGGCGAGTCGTCGAAGCGCCGCGTCACCACCTCGTAGTCTTCGACCGTCGAGCCACAGACGTTGGCCATGAGACGGGTTTCGCTGAAGTCGAGGCCCGGCAGGATGTCGTCGACGACCTTGTCGACGCCGGGATTCTGCAAACCAATGGCGTTCAGCATGCCCATCGGCGTTTCGTAGACGCGGTGCGGCGGGTTACCGAGCCGCGGCTCGCGCGTCGTGCCCTTGAGAACAATGCCGCCGACGTCCGTGTTGGAGAATCCCTCGATCCGCGTATATTCCTCGCCGAAGCCCACGCAGCCGGACAGCAGGACGATCGGCGAGCGGAGCTCGAGACCACAGAAGTCGGTGCGCAGGGGATTCGGATTGGATGTCAAAGCAACGGCCATAGCTGGGGCGCGATCTTACACCGTTTCTCCGGGGACAGTTT
>JABAHS010011874.1_pt1 | contig 43927 bp, 46 predicted proteins | sample 7062111 | NCBI WGS metagenome assembly JABAHS01 (sample SAMN14534600, study PRJNA622989) | marine sediment metagenome | biome: marine biome [ENVO:00000428]; feature: marine pelagic biome [ENVO:01000023]; material: deep marine sediment [ENVO:00002113]; isolation source: pool of 4 deep marine... | reverse complement strand
AACGGATTCCAGGCCCAGACGCTCGAAGATGCGCTTGTAGGTCTCGTACATGAGATCGTATGCGGCGCGCATGCCGTCGGCGTCAGCATCGAACGAGTAAGCATCCTTCATCAGAAATTCACGACCGCGCATGACACCGAACCGCGGCCGGATCTCGTCACGGAACTTCCACTGCATCTGATAGAAGTTCGCCGGCAATTGCCGGTAGCTGCGAATTTCGTTCTTGATGAGGGTGGTTATCACCTCTTCGTGGGTTGGTCCCAGACAGAAGTCGCGCTGGTGCCGGTCTCGCAGGCGCAGCAGTTCGGGACCGTAGTCGTCCCATCTGCCGGATGCCTTCCACAGCTCTGCCGGCTGGACGCCGGGCATCAGCACTTCCTGGGCGTTGGCGCGATCCATCTCCTCGCGCACGATGTCCTCCACCCGGCGCAGGACGCGCAGTCCGAGCGGAAGCCAGTTGTAGATGCCGGCCGCGACTTGCCTTATGAGACCCGCTCTGATCATCAGCTGATGACTGACGACCTCCGCATCGGCCGGAGTCTCTTTCACCGTTGCCAACAGAAAGCGCGACGTACGCATGATCGACTCTGCTCTGTCTCAGCGATGTCGGTCAGCCAGTGGATTGACCAGCCTGACATCGCGATGTTTGAACAATGGTATGAGAGCCATACCGGCGACGAAGCCGCCGATATGTGCGCCAAACGCCACGCCCCCTCTTCCCGGGGCGGTCATGGCGGAATTCAACACCTGTATCAAGAACCAGAACCCGAGTACCCACATGGCCTTGAGACGCACCAACTGGGAAAGAAAGCCCAGGGGAATCAGGATGAGGACGCGTGCGTGGGGATGGAGCAAAAGGTAAGCCCCGAGCACGCCGGAGATGGCGCCGCTCGCTCCAACCATGGGCACCTGCGACGCGGGATTCGGCAGCGCGTGTGCAAAGACGGCTATCGCGCCGCACAGCAAATAGAACACGACGAATCGAGCGTGTCCCATGGAGTCCTCGATGTTGTTACCGAAGATCCACAGGTACAGCATGTTCCCGAGCAGGTGCATCCAGCCGCCGTGCAGGAACATCGAGGTCAGGACCGTTGCGCTCGGCGGGACGATGGCGAGCTCGGGAGGCAGTTTCGCGTCGCCCAGCAGCGTAGCTGGAATGGTCCCAAGGCCGTAGACGATGGCCTGCTGAGCGCGGGTATCGTGGGAGACCTGCCACGCGAACGCCAAGACACAGGCGGCGATGATGCCGACGGTGACGACCGGCTTGATCCGGGTGGGGTTGTCGTCGCTGAGGGGAATCACACTCGTTCCAGCTCGCTCGGCTGCGTCGGCGCATGATACCGGATTAGCAGGGCGGCCCAAACTGCGCGGGGTATGGAATCCGCCGCGGCCGGTGCGATGGCGGGCAACGGGCATCGCCCGCCATTGCAGCTCCGCAGGCCGACGTCGACGCTGGCGTCCGGAATCGCTAACATTGCAGCTTAGGAAATGGTGATCGGTGGAGCTCATGGGGGCAACCGCAGTCGCGTTGGCTGTGTGCCTGTCTTTGATTGTCGCTGGCTGCGCTCGTATGGGCGGGTCGCGCGATGGCGACACGGCGGATGCTGTCACCCGCAGCGGCATGCTCTCCGTGGCGGATCCGCAGGAGTGTCGCGTGCCGAGTGGCTGCGGCCCCAAGTACACGTTGCTCGATCCGACGTTATCGCAGCGCGTTGCACTGCTCGGCAACATACGCGATGAGCACGCGCAGTTGATCGTGACCGTAAAGGGTCGCTGGTCGACCCCGTCCGAAATGCAGCAGGGCTACGAGCGCGCCATCAAGGTGAATAAGTACCGGCTGCGTTCGTCCATCAAATATCGAGCGTTCCTTCTTGAGCAGGCTGCCAGGCACACGCAGCGCAACTACGGCTGCACTCTGTTGTGGGACACGTCGTTTGCGTGGCAGATCGATGAGCCCAAGGCGTATCTGATCGTGCGCATGACGGACATGCTGGAGGGACGTAAGCAGCCTTACCTGGAGCTATGGTATGACGCCGAAAACGGAGAGATCGTGAGAGAGGCGAAGAATCCCGGCGATCTCGACCCGTGCGCGCGGGCTTGAAGGGCGTGTCGGTGTTTTCTTCGAGAGCCCCTCGACAATACCTGCTTGCTGCGCTCGTCGTCGCCGTGCTCGCAGTTTGCTCGAACCGGCTGCTTGCGGATTCGGTGTTGGCACCGGATCTGCATCCGAGTCCCAACTATTCGCCGCAACAGGTCGTTCGTATCCAGATCGGCGCGCTCGCCCGCAATGACTGGCCGCGCGAAGATGCCGGTATAGAGATCACGTTTCGCTTTGCTTCTCCCGACAACCGGCGCATCACCGGGCCGCTGAACCGCTTTGTTGCTTTACTGAAGAACCCGCTTTACCGCCACATGCTCAACCACACGGAGGCGGAGTTCGGCCCAGCGATGATTGAGCAGAATCTGGCGCAGGTCCCTGTCATCCTGACATCCGAGCAAGGCGAGCGCGCCGGCTTTGTATTCACGCTCTCGCGGCAGAGCGAGGGCGAATTCGATTCCTGCTGGATGACCGACAGCGTCGTGCGGTTTCGGGTGCGCAGCGAACCGCGGCCCGGCCGCCGTGGCGAGCTTTCCATTTGACGGCCTGCGCCGCGCGCGACTCCGCGCCGCATTCAGCCGGTTTGCTTGTGCGCTGCGGGTCGAGGTGGCGCGTCGTAGCGACAGGAGGGCGACCCGATGACGGACAAGCCCGCCCGGGAAGGTCCGTCCATGTACCAGCGCATCTACGCGGTCGTCGCCCAGATCCCCCGTGGCCGGGTGGCCACGTACGGGCAGATTGCAGCGATCGTGGGCCGGTGCTCGCCCCGTGTCGTGGGCTACGCGATGGCGGCGTCGCCTGCGGCGCTGGATCTTCCCTGGCAGCGTGTCATCAACAGTCAGGGACGCGTGAGTGCGCGTAGCAGCGGCGACGGTAGCAGGGACCAACGCGCGCTGCTGGAGGCGGAGGGCGTCGTTTTCGACGCGAAAGGGCGCGTCGACTTCTCGCGCTTTGCCTGGCTGGGCCCGCAGTGGGAGTGGTTGCAGGCAAACGGCTGCTATCTCGCTCCGCCTCCGGCGTGACCGCCGCCTGCGACGGTTGACCCGCCGCGCCCGCGTCGCGGTTCCGGCACGGCCGGCCGGGTGTTTTGCCGCTGCGCGGCGTGGCTGCCGCGTCGACCGTTGCTGCTGTGGGCACCCCATTCCCAAACCGCTCTAGCAGCCACCCAGTACTGTGATTCACATCGCACTTCATTTTCTCGTTCCGGGCTTGGTGGCACGCGTGGGCTATGCGCCGATGTGGCGCCGTGCCTGGATCGTGATGCTCGCTGCAATGGTGATAGATGTCGATCACCTGCTCGCGGATCCCGTCTTCGATCCGAACCGCTGTAGCATAGGATTTCACCCGCTGCACTCTTACGCAGCGATAGCGGTTTACCTGCTGTTGCTGTTGGCGCCGGTGACACGCCTCATCGGAGTTGGTCTGATCATTCACGTTCTGCTCGACGGGCTCGACTGCCTCTGGATGCGGGTCGAGGCGTAGATCAGCCCGTGCGCGGGAGAAGTATCGGCCCTCACCAGCGAGCCTTGTTCCACCTTTGCGGATTAGCCCAGTGGCGTGAATTCAGCCAGTCGGGATCGGGCTTGTAGGTCGCTACGTCGTAGTGATAGAGGCGCACCGCGTCGGGCGCCGCCGTTTGTCCCGTCAGGTTGAAGCCGAGCGCCGCCAGCCGCGACGGCGTCCACTGACTCGACTGCCCCGGCGTTTCCCGCTCCGCACGCAGAGCTATGCAGATTTGTCGCGCGAGCACGTCGCGCAGGCGCGCCAGCAGCCGTTCGCCGAGGGCGAAATCAAGGCGCTCGAGCGTGTCGACGACCACGGCGACATCGCAGACGTCCGCTCCTGCCAAGGGGTCGAGTGAATCGACGATATGGACTTCGCGCCAGCGGTGCGCCGGGAATTGCCCCTGCAGCGCGGCGACTGCCGGCGTCTGCGGTGGCGCCACCGCCAGCACGCGCAGGGGCTGTGGCCGGCACAGCAGCGCTGCCGCGTCGTCCAGCCAGGTGGCGGCGCTCGTCCCCGGGTTCACGGCGCCGGGCTCTGCGCAGGCCACAGACGGGCCGCGCCTCGCACCCCAGAGCTGTCCCCGTGCCGATTGCGCACGATGAGCGTGGCGAGGGTGTCGTTGAAGACGTGGCGCGCTACCTGGGCGCGACCCTCTTCATAGAGCGGCGCGATATTCGAAAGACCCCCGCCGAGCACCACCGCATGCGGGTCGAGGATGTTGATCACCGCGGCCAGTGCTTTCCCGAATCGCTCGAGAAAGCGCGTCAAGGCCGCCTCGGCGGCCGCCTCTCCGCGCGCCGCGCGGGCAACGACCTGCGCGGCCGGGACTTCACTCTCGCCACCATGCAGCGCATAGTCGCGGGACAGCCCGGGCCCGCAGAGGAGGGTCTCAACGCAGCCGCGCTTGCCGCAGTAGCAGGCGGGGCCGTCCGGCTCGAGAACGTTGTGCCCCCACTCGCCGGCGATGTGTTGTCGTCCTGGCAGCAACTCCCCGTTGACGACGAGACCGCCGCCGACACCGGTGCCCATTATGACTCCGAAGACGACCGCATGACCCTGTCCGGCCCCGTCGATCGCCTCCGAGAGGGCGAAACAGTTGGCGTCGTTCTCGAGGCGCACGGTGCGCCGCAGGCGGACCTCGAGGTCCTTTTTGAGCGGTCTGCCGATCATGCAGACGCTGTTGGAATTCTTGATCAGACCCGTTCGCCGGTCCAACACGCCGGGCGTGCCGACGCCCACGCGGCACCCCTTGCAGGTGTCGTCCTCGAGCTCTTCCACGAGGGTGCCGATTGCGTCCACGATGGCGGTGTAACCCCTGTCCTGGGGCGTTGCTCGCCGCCGGCGCGCGAGAATCGCGTCGTCGATATCCATGACAACGCCCTCAATCTTGGTGCCACCGAGATCGATCCCAATGCGCATGGTGCTGCCTCTGCGGCAAGGCGATGCGGTTCATTATACCGATCCGTGACGCGCACGAGCGGGCGTCTATACTGACTTAAGGACGGCCGCCACGACGGCGCCGCTCTACTCCGGGGCTCGGTATTGAAACTGAACAGATCGCAGTTTGCTCGTGGGGCACTGGCACTGTCCTCGGCGTTGACCGCTTGGTTGCTGTCGTTCGCGGCCCCCGCCATCGAGAGGGTGACTCTGTTGGCGCTGACCCGGGACAAGGCGATCGTCAGCGTGGACGGTGCAAGGCGGGTGCTCGCGCGCGGTGAAGTCAGCCCGGAGGGTGTCCACCTCGTCGAGGCCAACACGCAATTCGCAGTGATCGAAGTCGACGGCCTGCGGCAAACGCTGGAGTTGAGCGCCGTGGTGGCGCCGATGGCCGCTCCGGCCGGGGAGGAGAACGGCCCGGCCACGGTGACCCTGTGGGCGGGATCCGAGGGCTTCTTTCGGGCCGATGGGGCCATCAACGGCTATCCGGTCCGCTTTCTGGTCGACACGGGCGCCAGCTCCATTGCACTGAGCGGCGACACCGCCCGACGTGTCGGCCTCGATCTGTCGGCGGGGGAGCCGGGCTTCGCGCGAACGGCGAGCGGGATCACTCAGATCGTTTCCGTGAAGCTCGACAGCGTATCCGTTGGCGATATCACGCTGCGCAACGTTGAAGCGGGCGTGATCCCCGGATCGTATCCCGAGATTCCGCTCCTCGGGGGATCTTTTCTGGGGCACGTCGATATGGTGCGACGCGGTGACCGCCTCGAGCTGATCGAAAAACCCTATTAGTGCAGAGCTGTACGGGCGGGGAACGTTTCGGTTCAGTCCCCGGAGGCGTTCTTGTCGCGGGTGATCTGCGCGTACGCCGAGTGGTTGTGAATCGATTCGAAGTTCTCGGACTCGACGGTGTACGAGTCGACTCTGTCGTCAGCGTTGAGCCGCGCCGCGACGTCGCGCACCATGTCTTCGACGAACTTGGGATTGTCGTAGGCTCGCTCGGTGACGTATTTCTCGTCGGGGCGCTTCAGTAGTCCGAAAATCTCACAGCTCGCCTGCTGCTCCACCAGTTCGATCAATTCCTCGATCCAGATGAAGGCACGTGATTTGACCGAGACAGTCACGTGCGAGCGCTGGTTGTGGGCGCCGTACTCGGAGATCTCCTTCGAGCACGGGCACAGGCTCGTTACCGGCACTATGACCTTGATCATCATCGACAGGCGATTACCGTCGATGTCGCCGGAAAGCGTCACGCAGTAGTCGACCAGGCTCGCAACCCCCGTGACAGGGGCTTTTTTCGAGACGAAGAAGGGGAAGGTCATCTCGATGTGGCCTTTCTCGGCGTTCAAGCGCTCCGTCATCTCGCGAATCATTCCCTTGAACGACTGCACGGAGATCTCCCGTTCGTGCTCGTTCAGGATCTCGACGAAGCGCGACATGTGCGTGCCTTTGAAGTTGTGGGGCAGCTCGACGAACATGTTGAAGCTGGCAACTGTGTGTTGCTCGCCTTCGGTGCGGTCGCGCACACGCACCGGGTGACGTATGTCCTTGATGCCGACCTTGTCGATGGCCAGCCGGCGCGTGTCGGGACTGCCCTGCACGTCGGCGATGACGACCTTGGAGGCGTTGTGGCTGCTGGCACTCATATTTGCTCGGGACGATCGGCGGCGAGTCCCTGGCGGGCCCGCCCCGCGGCTAAAAGTTGACGAGAACGCTCAAGTTTAGGCTTATCGGCGCGGGCGAGCAAGGGTCGAAGCGGGCCGCGCGGGGTCCGAGTGCCCGGGTCGGTTGCCCGCTCCGCCCGCCGGCATCGCGCCTGCGCGGATCAGTCAGAATTTACGCTCGACGACGAAATCGGCGAGCTCGCGCAGGGCCGCCGTGTCCTGCGTCAGGCCGGCCAGGGCGTCCAGCGCTGCGGCGTGCCGCTCACGGGCGGCGGTCCGCGCGCCCTCGACGCCCAGCACCGAGGTGTAGGTCGGTTTGTTGAGGGCCCGGTCCGCACCGCTGCGCTTGCCTAGGGTGCCGGTGTCGCTTTCCTCATCGAGCACGTCGTCGACTATCTGAAACGCGAGGCCTAGGTGGCATGCGTACTGGTCGAGAGCCAGCAGCGCCGCGTCATCGGCCTCACCCGTGAGGGCGCCGAGCGTCACGGACGCGCGGATCAAGGCCCCCGTCTTCGCCAGATGCATGGTTTGCAGCTCCTCCAGCGTGGCGCTGCGGCCGACGGCGGCCAGGTCGCGTGCCTGCCCCCCGACCATGCCGCGCGAGCCGCTGGCTGCGGCCAGCGAGTCGAGCATACGCAGGCGCCGCTCGGGAGCGACGTTGAGCGCCGGATCGGCGGTAAGCACGGCGAAAGCCAGGGTCAGCAGGGCGTCCCCCACGAGGATGGCGGTGGCCTCGTCATAGGCGCGGTGGCACGTGGGCCGGCCGCGGCGCAGGTCGTCGTCGTCCATCGCCGGCAGGTCGTCGTGCACGAGCGAGTAGGCGTGCACGAGCTCGACGGCGCAGGCCGGTACGTCGAGCATGTGCTCGGGCGCACCAAAGATTTCACCGCCGGCGTAGACCAGCATCGCCCGCAGCCGTTTGCCGCCGTTCAGGCAACAGTAGCGCATGGCCTCGTGCAGCCGAGCGGGCGGCTCGGTGGCGGCTGGCAGCCTGGCGTCGAGTGCCGCGTCGGCACGGGCGCGGCGGTGCTGCCAGCGCTCCTGGAAGGCCGTCAATCGGAGCCTTCCGCTTCCGGCTCGAAGGGTTCGCTCGTGAACTCGCCGTGTTTCTCGACCAGCGCCTCGATACGCTGTTCCGCGGCTTTCAGGCTTTCCTGGCAGGTCCGGGAGAGCTCCATGCCTCGTTCGAAATCCTTCAGGGAAGCCTCCAGACTCTGCTCGCCCTGCTCCATCCGCTCGACGATCTTCTCGAGCTCCGCCAAGGCCGATTCGAAATCCAGCGTTGAAGAACGTGTCGATTTTGCCACGGGTTCCCTGCAGCGTGTGGAGTAGCGTACTATGCCCACGATGGCGCCGCGGGCGGGCGCGGTCCGCTGCGCTGCGTTGACAGCGCCAACAGCGGTATTTAGACTCGTTCTAAATTACATTCCGCGACGCGTATGTTAACGCAAGTTGCACGGATCACAAACAAGTTGGAGTTGCAGCAATGAACCTCAAAGGCAGCAAGACCGAGCAGAATCTCAAGGATGCGTTTGCCGGCGAGTCCCAGGCGAACCGTCGCTACCTGTACTTCGCGCAGAGAGCGGACGTCGAAGGCTACAACGACGTCGCCGCCGTGTTTCGCTCGACGGCGGAGGGCGAGACCGGTCACGCGCACGGGCATCTCGATTATCTGCAGCTGACGGGCGACCCGGCCACGGGGCTGCCGATCGGTAACACCTCCAGCAACCTCAAGGCTGCGATCGCCGGCGAGACCCACGAGTACACGGACATGTACCCCGGTATGGCGAAGACCGCCCGCGAAGAGGGATTCGACGAGATCGCGGACTGGTTCGAGACGCTTGCCAAGGCCGAGCGCTCGCACGCCAACCGATTTCAGAAAGCGCTCGATACGCTCTGAGTGCGACGACGCGTTCGAGTACAGAGATCCCGGAGGGGCCGGCTCGCGCCGACCCTCTGCTTTTGTTCCTCGCGAAGGGCGAGCGCTGGTTCCCGGGCCCTTGCGTGATGTGGCGCACACCATGGGGTGATATCGATGACCGAAGCTCATAAAGAGCCGCCCCGCGAAGGAAGTCTCGAGGCACCGACGCGCCACGCCCTCGACTGGCGCTCAGCGAGTTTTTACGACGAGGGCGCGCTCATGCAGGAGCTCGAGCGAGTCTATGACATCTGTCATGGCTGTCGGCGCTGCTTCAGTCTGTGCAACGCGTTTCCCACACTGTTCGATGCTATCGACGAATCGGACACGATGGAGCTCGACGGCGTCGCCAGGGAAGTCTACTGGCAGGTCGTGGATCACTGTTACCTGTGCGACATGTGCTACATGACCAAGTGTCCTTACGTGCCGCCGCACGAGTGGAACGTCGATTTTCCGCACCTGATGCTGCGCGCCAAGGCCGTGAAGTTCCGCAAAGGCGAGATGCGCGCACGCGACAAGATCCTGTCGAGCACCGACGCGATCGGTCGGATGGCGACTTTCCCGGTGGTCGTGCATGCGGTGAACGCCGCCAACCGGGCCAAGCCGGCGCGCAAGCTGTTGCAGAAGACCCTCGGGGTCCATCCCGAAGCGCGGTTGCCGGAATATCACCGGCCGACTGCCAGGAGCGCTTTTGCCGACCGGACTTCCAGACCCGTGTCGGCCGAGCCGGCGGGACCGACCCGCGGGCGGGTGGCTGTGTTCACCACCTGTTACGGCAACTACAACGACCCGCGGATTGTCGAGGACCTGGTGGCCGTGTTCGAGCACAACGGCATCGCGGTGACGACGCCGAGACAGGAGCGTTGCTGCGGTATGCCCAAGCTGGAGCTGGGAGACCTCGAGGCGGTGGCTCGGGCAAAGAACGAGAACGTGGCGGAGCTGCTGAGCCTGGTTGAGGACGGTTGGGACATCGTCGCTCCGGTGCCCTCCTGCGTGCTCATGTTCAAGCAGGAGCTGCCGTTGATGTTTCCCGACGATACCGACGTGGCAAGAGTCCGCGAGGCCATCTACGACCCGTTCGAGTATCTCGCTCTGCGCCACCGTCACGGCAAGCTCAACGTCTCGTTTCAGAGCCCCCTCGGCGCCGTGGCATACCACGTGGCGTGTCATCAGCGCGTGCAGAACATCGGGCCGCGCACGCGCGAGCTGCTGGCCCTGGTCCCCGACACCCGTGTGGAGATGATCGAGCGCTGCTCCGGGCACGACGGTACGTATGCAGTGAAAGACGAGTTCCATGACACGTCGATGAAGATCGTGCGACCGGTCGTCAATCGTGTGAAGCAGGCCGAGGCGGATCACTACACCAGTGACTGCGCGATGGCGGGGGGCCACATTGCCAACGGCCTGGGAGACGGCAGCGAGCCGAAGCACCCTTTGACACTGCTGCGCATGGCTTACGGAATCTGAGCCGCGGGGCGCCGGTGTCTAACGCCCGCGACGTTGTTGGAGCATAAAAGCGGATGGAAAGGCTCACTCGCAAGGATCTCTACTCTCTCGAAGACTACGCGTCCGGGCGTTCCGAGTTTCGCGGGCGCGTCATGGAGCACAAGAAAAACCGGATCGTGGCCATTGGGCCGCACGCCACGCTGCATTTCGAGGATCGGCTGACGATTCAGTACCAGATCCAGGAAATGTTGCGCGCCGAGCGTATTTTTGAATCCGAAGGGATCGACGAGGAGCTCAACGTCTACAACCCTCTGATTCCCGATGGGCGCAATTTCAAGGCGACTTTCATGATCGAGTTCGAAGACGTGGAGGAGCGTCAGCGCGCGCTGGCGCGCCTGCGGGGAATCGAGGACCGGGTATGGGTGCGGGTTGGGACGCACGAGCGCGTCTGGGCGATTGCCGACGAGGACCTCGACCGCCAGACCGAGGAGAAGACCTCGGCGGTGCATTTCCTGCGCTTCGAGCTCGATGCGGACGCGGCGGCAGCGGCCCGGGCGGGCGAGCCCATCGGGGTGGGCATCGACCACGAAAACTACTCCCACCAGATCGACCCGTTGCCCGCGGCGGTGCGCGACTCCCTGGCCGCCGATTTGGACGACTGACCGTCCTTCGCAACGTCATCGCAGCGACGCCGGCGACATCCCGAAGGTCGCACTCCCGGCCGTGGAGCGATCGGCGTCGCCGCGTTCGGCGACCGCTTGACCGGAGCCCGCGCCGTTGCGGCGGGAAACCCTGGACGGCGCTCGCGGCGGGATGCAGAATCCCGCGTTCGCGCCGGGTTGTCGACAATGCCGCCGGGTCTGAATCGGTGATGCGTGCCAAGTCCCAGCGAAGCACCTGTTCATTTCGTGCGCGTCTGCGCGTCTGCGCGGGTGCGCGGGTGCGGGGGCATTGCATGCGGGGGATCGGCGCGATCTCGCCGTGAGTCGTGGGTACGGCAAGCGGCTGCGTTGCGCTTGCCGCGCCACCGCGTTCCCCGCTCCGCCTGTCTACGGGAAAACCATGCGATCGAACAGCCCCCATCACGGGTCGATCTAACTATGCAGGGCAGCTACGACGCCTCGGCGATAGAAGTTCTCACGGGGCTGGAACCGGTGCGCAAGCGCCCCGGGATGTACACCCAGACCGAGCGTCCCAATCATCTCGCCCAGGAGGTCATCGACAACGCGGTCGACGAGGCGATTGCCGGCTTCGCCGACACGGTCGAGGTGCTGCTGCACGAGGACGGATCGCTCACGGTTGCCGACAACGGCCGCGGCATGCCGGTCGACGTGCACCAGGACGAGGGCGTCACGGGCGTCGAGGTCATCATGACCCGGCTGCACGCCGGCGCCAAGTTCTCCCACAAGAATTATCGCTTCTCCGGGGGTCTGCACGGAGTCGGCGTGTCCGTGGTGAACGCCTTGTCGAGCAGGCTCGAGGTCTGGGTGCGCCGTGACGGCAAGCAGTACCGGATGCGCTTCGCCAATGGCGAGAAGAAGAGCGAACTCGAGGAGGTGGGCAAGATTTCCAAGCGCCTCACCGGCACCGTGCTGCGCTTCTGGCCGGACCCGGCCTATTTCGACTCGATCAAGTTTCACCTGCCCCGCCTGAAACGCCTGTTGCGGGCCAAGGCGGTGCTGTGCCCCGGTCTCGTCATCAGTTTCGGCGACGAGCATGAGCCGCAGAATGACGAGTCCTGGTGCTACGAAGACGGCCTCAGTGATTATCTGCGTGATGAATTGAACGGCGCCGTTCTGGTGCCGGAGGAACCGTTCGTCGGGCACTTCAAGGGCGGCGAGGAGGAGGTCGACTGGGCGGTGGCGTGGCTGGCCGAGGACGGGGATCCCGTGGCCGAGAGCTATGTCAACCTGATACCGACCGTACAGGGGGGAACTCACGTAAACGGCTTTCGCACCGGTCTGACCGAGGCGATCCGGGAGTTCTGCGAGTTTCGCGCTTTACTGCCGCGCGGGGTAAAACTCATGCCCGACGACGTCTGGGGCCGGTGCAGCTACGTACTCTCGGCCCGCATCAGGGAGCCTCAGTTTACCGGACAGACGAAGGACCGACTCGCTTCGCGGGCGACCGCCGCATTCGTCTCCGGCGTCACCAAAGACGCCCTGAGCCTCTGGCTCAACCAGAACATCGCCGAGGGCGAACGCATTGCCCGCATCGCCATCGACAACGCGCAACGCCGTCTGCGCGCCGGCAAGCGCGTGGCGCGCAAGAAGGTTACGACGGGACCGGCTCTACCGGGCAAGCTTGCCGATTGTACGAGCCAGGATCTGGAGCGCACCGAGCTGTTTCTCGTCGAGGGAGACTCCGCGGGCGGATCGGCGAAGCAGGCGCGCGACCGGGACTTTCAGGCGATCATGCCTCTGCGCGGCAAGATTCTCAACACGTGGGAGGTCGACTCGGGGGAGGTTCTCGCCTCCCAGGAGGTGCACGACGTCGCCGTCGCCCTGGGAGTGGATCCGGGTTCGGACGATGTCCGCGGCCTGCGCTATGGCAGGGTGTGTATTCTAGCCGACGCCGATTCGGACGGCGCCCATATCGCCACACTCCTGTGCGCGCTGTTCCTGCAGCACTTCCGAAGTCTCGTCGAGGCGGGACGGGTCTGTGTTGCCATGCCGCCTCTGTATCGCATCGATGTCGGCAAAGAGGTTTTTTACGCCCTCGACGACAGCGAGAAGCAGGGCATTCTGGATCGCATCGAGGCGGGCAAGTACCGGGGCCGGGTGAACGTGCAGCGATTCAAGGGACTTGGTGAGATGAATCCGCTGCAGCTCAGAGAAACCACCATGAATCCCGATACGAGACGCCTGGTGCGTCTGGTGGCGAATCCCGGCGACGGCACCGCCGGGATGCTCGACATGTTGCTTGCCAAGAAACGTGTCGCCGACCGCAAGCGGTGGCTGAGCGAGAAGGGGGATCAGGCGCGGCTGTGACCGCGCCGAGGAACACGGCAATGGCAAACGGCAAATCCACATCGTCAAGAAAATCAGCAAGCAGGGGCGCGATGGCGAGTCAGCTTCAGCTTCCCGGACTGATCGGCGCGGACGTCGAGGGTGTACCGATGTCCACGTTCACCGAGCGTGCCTACCTGAGCTACTCGATGTACGTGATCCTCGACCGTGCCCTGCCGCGTCTGGAAGACGGGCTCAAACCCGTGCAGCGGCGCATCGTCTACGCCATGTCCGAGCTTGGCCTGAACGCCAGCGCCAAGTTCAAGAAGTCAGCACGCACGGTGGGCGATGTGATCGGCAAGTTCCACCCCCACGGCGACAGTGCGGCTTACGAAGCAATGGTCTTGATGGCGCAGTCGTTCAGCTATCGCTACCCCCTGATCGAGGGGCAGGGCAACTGGGGCTCGGCCGACGATCCCAAGTCGTTCGCGGCCATGCGCTACACGGAGGCGCGCCTGACTCCTTTCGCGACCCTGCTGCTGTCGGAGTTGCGGCAGGGTACGGTCGAGTGGACGAGCAATTTCGACGGTACGCTGGAGGAGCCCAAGCTCTTGCCGGCACGCCTGCCTCACGTCCTGTTGAACGGCGCATCCGGAATCGCCGTGGGCATGGCGACGGACATCCCGCCGCACAACGTCAAAGAGATCACGAGCGCCTGCGTGCGCCTTCTCGAAGACCCGAAGGTAACGACGGCAGCGCTCTGCGAGCATGTGCTTGCGCCGGACTTTCCGACCGCGGCGGAGATCATAACGCCCGGCAGCGAGATGCGCGCCATGTACGAGACCGGCGTGGGATCGGTGCGGCAGCGAGCGGTCTGGGAGCAGGAGGGTGCCAACGTCGTCGTAACCGCGCTGCCCTATCAGGTGTCCGGGGCCAAGATCCTCGAGCAGATCGCGGGGCAGATGAACGCCAAGAAACTGCCGTGGGTTGCCGACCTGCGTGACGAGTCCGATCACGAAAATCCCACACGCCTGGTGATCGAACCGCGGTCGGGCCGCGTGGACGTGGCCGCGCTCATGAATCATCTGTTCGCCACCACCGATCTCGAGCGCTCCTACCGCGTAAATCTGAACGTCATCGGCCTCGACGGCCGCCCGCGCGTGTTCGGGCTAAGAGAGCTGCTTGCGCAGTGGCTGGAATTCCGCATCGAGACGGTCCGCCGCAGGCTGCAGTATCGCTATGATCGTGTGGCGCAGCGTCTCCATGTGCTCGACGGCCTGCTTATCGCCTACCTCAATATCGACGAGGTCATTCGCATCATTCGCACGCAGGACGAGCCCAAGGCGGCATTGATGAACCGCTTCGGGCTGAGCGATGCCCAGGCGGAGGCCATTATGGAGCTCAGGCTGCGCCAGCTCGCCAAGCTCGAGGAAATCCGGATCCGCGGCGAGCAGCGGGAGCTCTCGGGTGAGCGCGACGCCTTGGCGCGGACACTGAAATCCAAATCTCGCCTGCGCCAGCTCGTGCGTGACGAGCTGATCAAGGATGCGCAGGAATTCGGTGACTCCAGGCGTTCGCCGATTCACACGCGGGAAGCCGCACGGGCGCTCGACGAGCGCGATCTGGTGCCCTCCGAGCCCATCACCGTCGTGCTCTCGGAGAAGGGCTGGATCAAGGCGGCACGCGGCCACGAGGTCGACCCCAGGGCACTCGGCTACCGCGCCGGGGACGCGTTTCTCAGCGCGACAAGCGGCAAGTCGAACCAGAGCGTCGTCTGTCTGGACTCTACCGGGCGGACATACTCGTTGCCGTCGCACGCTCTGCCCTCGGCGCGCGGCTTTGGTGAGCCGCTCAGCAGCAGTCTGAACCCGCCGGCGGGCGCGAACTTTGCCGGGATCATCATGGGTGAGGCGGACGAGCTGTGCCTTATGAGCTGCGACTCCGGTTATGGCTTCGTGGCGCCGTTGGGCGAGCTGCACGCCAAAAACAGAGCGGGCAAGCACGTGATCAAGGTGCCGAAGGGTGCGCAGGTGCTGCCCGCGCGACGCGTTGCCGACATCGAGGAGGACTGGCTTGCGATCGTCACCAGCGCGGGCAGGCTGCTCGTATTCATGGTCGGAGAGCTGCCGCTGATGAGTAAAGGCAAAGGCATCAAGATGATTAACATCCCCGCGGCCAAGTTCCGCTCGGGAGAGGAGCGTGTGGTGGACGTGGCGGTGTTCTGCGAGGGAGATCATCTCGTCGTGCACTCGGGAAAGCGCTACTTGAAGCTCAAGCCCGCGGACATCGATTACTACGTGGGCGAGCGGGCATTGCGTGGGCGCATGCTGCCGCGTGGGTTCAGGCAGGTGCACGGCATCGAGGTGGAGAGAGCCTGAAGCGACACGTGGCGCCGCTGCCCGCTACGCGCTACCAGTAGTAGAAGGGATGAGGGCCGTAGGCGGGGTGTCCCCAGGGATACGGCCAGAATACGGGGTAGGGGGGAGCGTAGTAGGCGGGTTCCGGCTGCCAGAGATACACGTCGCTGGCGACGACCACCGGAAATTCGTACGGATACTCGCCGATGTCCTTTTGCGCCGTGCCCCGCAGGGTGCCGACCACGGTGACTTCGCGGCCCTGCTCGAAAACGGCCGGATCGAGAAACCCCGGCACCACGGCGAGGAAGCGCCCCTGAGACGGCGCCTCGATGCGGGGTCGGCCGTTGCGGGCCAGCGGCCGGCCCACGATCTGCATGGAGGTGCGCTCGGCCTCGTTCTCGATCGAGGCGATCGTCCCGCCCCAGCGGACACGCACGTCGAGATGGGCGCCGGGATCCTGCCTCACCTGCGTGAGCGGCGGACTGCCGGGAAGCGGCGTTCGAATCCTCTCGGGAACGGTGGAGGCACAGGCGCAGAGCAGCAGCGCCGCGGCGGCGAGGCCGAGACCGCGTGCGCCCGCCGCGGGCGCTGGGCGGTCACCCTCGATCGATGTTGCCCGCAGGCGCGAGTGCATCTGCGCCTAGCCCGTCGGCCTGGCCGGAGTGGCTTCCCCCCGCCGTGGCTCCCGCCGGCGCCGCGCCGCGGCTGCGCCACGACGCAGGGCTCCAGCACCCCCCAGCAGCAGCGCCGCGACCAGGGCAGCGGCGGCAGCCAGCGACGCGAGCAGAGCCGTCGGCAATACGGAAGTCGCCTTGCGCAGGGTTTTCCCCGCGCGGGAGCCGACCTTGATCGAGGCGACGAGCGCGCCGACGTTGCCGCCGCCGCGCGCGATACGCTCTATGCCGGTCTTGCCGAAAACGGTGGCAAGCACGTACGTACCGTGGGGATCGACGGCGGCTGCGTCGGCCACGCGCTTGAGCGTGTCCGCATCGTCGACTTGCCTCATGACACCGGCGAGGGGCCCGGGCCCGAGCCGCCGCGCGGCGCGCCCGAAATCGGTCAATGTTGCGGTGAGCGCCTCGAAGCGCCCGCTCTTGACGGCGGCACGGCTCATCGCGGTGAGCTGCCGTGTGAAATCCGCCGACAGTGCGCCGATGCGGCGAAAGCTCTTCATGAGCGCGGGCGCCCAGTCGAGGTGCGGCGCCAGCGTCGTCACCAGACCGACGGCGGAAAGGGAAAGTATGACGGTGTCACCGTCGTCGTACTGCCAGTGTTTCCAGCCCTGCACCAGCAGATCGCGTACGTCGCCGATGACGAACAAATCGAGCGACACGGAACCGATCAGACCCGCGACGTCGTTGGGCTCACCCGTGACCGCGCCGTGAACGAAACGCTCCGCCGTCCCCAAGAACGAGTCCATCGCCGCATCGGAGCGCTCGACGATGTCGCGCGCCCGCTCGGCGTCGCCGAGCTCGGGATTCGCGATCACGAACTCCCCCAGCATCTTGGCTTCCGCCCAGTGCCGGGTGCGGGACAGCTCCTCAGCCGGTTGCAGGAGGTCGCCGGGAAGGATGAGAGATTCGTCGGCGTGGCGCAGACATATCGCGTGCAGGCTCAACAGGCATATTGACGCGGACAGCAGCGCGAGAAAGAATCGGAGCATGTGTGGCGACGGCCTGGCGCGCAGAGCGACATTCGGTATTGTCGCACGCAGGCGTGTAAACACGCACCCTTTGGGGCAGCGCGAGGCTGCGGCATGTCGAACGGCGGCAGGGGCCAGCGGTGAGCGTTGATCACGAGCGGCTACCCGTCGACGGGAGGCTCAACCTCAAGCCGGCGGAAGGTTGTTGGGGCGCCGCCGACCGACCGCTGCACACGCGTGTGCCGACGCGGGACGCGCGGGGCCGTCCCGTCAGCGATTTCATGATGCTGTTTCCGGGGCTGCGTGAGCGGCGCCATGCCGAAATCGCGGATCGAGTGGAAGGCCTCGGCGCGCTGCTGGGCAGTTACGAGGAGGTTCTGTTCGCCGATCTCAACCTGCCGCTCAACCTGCTTTGGGTCTCGGTGCGTCCGATTCCCGGCGCCATCAGCACGCTGGTCGCCGCAATTCAACAGCGCTTTCCCGAGGCGCTGCTGGTCGCGCCGGACACCCGCTCGCTCTGAGAGCGCTCTCAGAAAGGCAGGGCGAGCCCGGGTTTTACCGACTCGACGAGTGCGCGAAACCGCTCCTGGATCGATGCGAGCGTTTGCGTATCGTCGGCTTCGAACCGAAAGATCAACGTCGGTGTGGTGTTCGACGCGCGAACCAGGCCGAAGCCGCGGTCGAAATCGACGCGCAGGCCGTCGATGGTGGCGACGTGGGCATCGGGAAAACGGGCCTCTCGCACCAGCTCGCCGATAAGCCGATGATGCTCGCCTTCGGTCATTTCCAGCCGTAGCTCCGGTGTGTTGACCGAGTCGGGCAATGACGCAAAGACCTCGCGGGGGGTGCGGGTCTCGTGCGAGAGCAGTTCGCACAGGCGAGCCCCCGCGTACAGGCCGTCATCGAAGCCGAACCAGCGTTCCTTGAAGAAGATGTGTCCGCTCATCTCTCCCGCCAGGGCGGCACCGCTTTCTTTCAGCTTGGCCTTGATGAAGGAGTGTCCGGTCTTCCACATCGTCGCCCGGCCGCCGGCCGCTTCGATGGAGCGGGGAAGATTTCGCGAGCACTTGACGTCGTAGATGATCTCGGCTCCCGGTTGCCGGGTCAGGACGTCCCGGGCGAAGAGCAGCAGCTGGCGATCGGGCCAGATGACCTGACCGTCGGGCGAGACGACGCCGAGGCGATCGCCGTCGCCGTCGAACGCCAGACCCACATCCGCCTCGCCTCTGGTGACCGCGTCGATGAGATCGCGCAGGTTCTGCGCCTGGCTCGGATCGGGGTGATGGTTGGGGAACGTTCCGTCCACCTCGCAGTAGAGTTCCGTCAGCTCACAGCCCAGCTGCCTGTAAAGCCGCGGCGCCACCGCGCCGGCGACACCGTTGCCGCAGTCGATGGCGATGCGCAACGGTCGGGCGAGCGTGATGTCGCTGACGATGCGATCGATGTAGGCGTCGATCACGTCCATGCTGCGTCTCGCGCCATCGCCTTCGACGAGATCGTTGTCGAGCAGGCGTTGGCGCAGTGCCTGGATGGCATCGCCGGCAAGAGTTTCGCCGCCAAGCATGATCTTCAGGCCGTTGTAATCCGGCGGGTTGTGACTGCCGGTCACGGCGATACCGGAGCCGGTGTCGAGGTAATGGGTTGCGAAGTAGACCAGCGGCGTCGGCACGACGCCGATGTCGATGACGTCGCAGCCGGTGGCGAGCACCCCGCGGCCGAGAGCCGCGCTCAGCTCCGGGCCCGAGAGCCGGCCGTCGCGGCCGATCACCACGCTGTTTTGCTGCCGGGCGCGAGCCTCCGAGCCGATGGCACGCCCGATTTGCTCGACGCCCTGGGCCGTCAGCGTCCGACCGACGATGCCTCGGATGTCGTAGGCCTTGAAGATTTCCGGCGCCGGGACGGCTGCCGGGTTAGCCCCCTCCTTGCTCATGATCGCCTTTCCCCCGGTGGAGAGTTCAGTTTGCCTTGTGCAGCGCCCGAGCGTCCACGGCCAGGGCGGCTTCGTGCAGCGCTTCGGCGAGCGTCGGATGTGCATGGATCGTTCGGGCAATGTCCTCCGAGCTGGCGCTGTACTCCATGGCCAGCACCGCTTCGGCGATGAGCTCTGAGGCGTGTGGCCCGATGATGTGCACGCCCAGCACGCGGTCGGTGCGGGCGTCGGCGATGACCTTGACGAAACCGACCGGATCGTTCATCGCCTGCGCCCGACCCGTGGCCGCAAAGGGGAAGGTGCCGCTGCGGTACTCGATTCCGGCCTCGCCGAGCTGCTGCTCGGTGCGCCCGACCCAGGCAACTTCGGGAGCCGTATAGATAATCCACGGTACGGCTTCGTAGTTTACGTGCCCGCGGCCGGCGGCGATGGTTTCGGCGACGGCGATTCCTTCCTCCGAGCCCTTGTGCGCAAGCATGGCGCCGCCGATGACGTCTCCGACCGCATAGACGCCGCTCAGGTTCGTGCGCCATTGCGCGTCCACGCGCACGAAGCCGCGCTCGTCGACGTCCAGACCGGCTTCGGGATGCACGAGCCCGTGCGTATACGCTCGGCGGCCGATGGCGACGATGAGCCGGTCGACGTCGAGGCGGTGCTGGCCGCCCTTGTCCGAATAGGAGACCTGGACCTCCTCGCCCACAACACGCGCTGCCTCGACCCGGGCACCGAGATGAAAGCTCAACCCCTGACGCGTAAACTGCCGCTGCGCCTCGCGGGCAATCTGCTTGTCCACCGCGGGCAGAAACGTATCGAGCGCTTCGAGAACGGTGACCTCGGCCCCGAGCCGTTGCCAGACGCTGCCCAGTTCGAGCCCGATCACGCCGGCCCCGACGATACCCAGGCGCGCGGGCACGGCCTCGAAGTCCAGGGCGCCGGCGGAGTCGACGATCCGCGAGCCATCGAACGGCGCCGACGGCAGCACGATGGGCGCAGAGCCGCTCGCCAGGACGACGTTCGCCGCGGTGACGGTTTCGATGACGGCACCCGAGGACACGTCGCTGATTTCAATGGCGTTGTCGGGCATGAGCCGCCCGTGTCCGTGGATGGACGTGACCTTGTTCGCCTTGAACAGGGTGCCGATGCCGCGGGTCAGCCCGGCAACGATGCTGTTCTTGCGCCCGATCATCGCAGCGACGTCCATCTCGGCGCCGCTGACGGTTATGCCGTGGGCAGGAAATTGGTGCTGGATCTTGTGATACTGCTCCGAGGAGTCGAGCAGCGCTTTCGACGGAATGCAGCCGACGTTGAGACAGGTCCCCCCGAGCGCGGCATTGCCGTCGGCGTCGCGCCACTCGTCCACGCAGGCCGTGTGCAGGCCGAGTTGGGCGCAGCGGATGGCACCGACGTAGCCGGCCGGGCCGGCCCCAATTACGACGACATCGAATGATCGGCTCATGCTCGGGCCTCGAAACGTCTCGATCAGTGAGCGTGGGCGGTCTTTGCGTCTCGGCTCAGACTCGCTCGCGCGTGTCCGCGCGCGGCGGCGGCACGAGCGCCCCGGAAATCGGGAGCGGTCTCAGACCTGCAGCAGCAGACGGCCCGGGTCCTCGAGCAAGTCCTTGATGGTCACCAGGAACTGGACGGCTTCGCGGCCGTCGATGATGCGGTGATCATAGGACAGGGCCAGGTACATCATGGGCCGAATGACGACCGCTCCGTTCTCCGCCACAGGGCGGTCCTGGATCTTGTGCATCCCGAGGATCGCGCTCTGCGGCGGATTGATGATGGGCGTCGACACCAAGGAGCCGAACACGCCGCCGTTGGTGATCGTGAAAGTGCCTCCGCTCAGATCGTCCATCGACAGCCCGCCCTGCTGGGCTTTTTCCGCAAACTCGCTGATGTCGGATTCGATTTCGGCGAAGCTCTTGCGGTGGGCGTCGCGCAAGACGGGAACGACCAGGCCGCGAGGCGAGGAAACAGCGATGCCGATGTCGTAGTAATCGTGGTAGACGATGTCGTCGCCTTCGATGTAGGCGTTGACGGCGGGAAAGCGCGACAGCGCCTCGACGCTCGCTTTTACGAAGAAAGACATGAAGCCCAGGCGTGCGCCGTAGCGCTTCTCGAACTCATCGCGGTGCTGGCGACGCAGCGCCATCACGGCCTGCAGGTCGACTTCGTTGAAGGTAGTCAGCAGGGCCGCCGTCTGCTGTGCCTCGACCAGGCGCCTGGCAATCGTTCGCCGCAGCCGCGACATCGGCTGGCGCCGCTCGGAGCGTTGCGCCGAGGCGAGCGGTGCAACCGCCGCCTTGGTCACGCCTGCTTCGGCCATGATCGGCTCGGGCTCGGGCTCGGGCGCAGGCGCCGTCGCGCTCGGCTGCGTGGGTGCGGGCGCGGTAGCCGCGACGGGGGCCGGTGCCGGCGCCGGTGACGTCGCGGCGGGGCCGGCGGGCGCAGCGGGCGCGGCCGCAGGTTCGGCAGCCGCCGGCGCCGGCTCCAGTTCCGGTGTCGCCTGCTGCTCGAAATAACGCAGAACGTCCTCCTTGAGGATGCGTCCGTCGGGTCCTGTGGCCTTGATCTGCGCCGTGTCGAGGCCGTATTCGTCGACGAGCCGGCGCACGGCGGGGCTGAGCGCCGCCGCCTGCGCGGTCGCTGCGGGCGGGACCTCGGCTGCGCTCTGCTCGGCGGCGGCCTCGGCGGGCGCCTCGGGCTGTGCCGACGCCTGCGTGTCCAGAACGGCGATGACCTCGTCGGCGACGACCGTGTCGCCGCTGTGCTTGCGAATCTCGGCGAGGACGCCGTCCGCGGGTGCCGGCACCTCCAGCACGACCTTGTCGGTCTCGATATCGACGAGGTTCTCGTCGCGCTTCACGACATCCCCGGGCGACTTGTGCCACTCGAGCATGGTGGCGTCGGCGATCGACTCGGGTAGAGTCGGGACTCGTATCTCAACTGCCATGGGCTTGCAACCTCTGCGCCATCGCCTCCCCCCCAGCGGCCGCGTGCAGGGTCAGCGCTTCGTCAATTAGAGCACTCTGCTGCTCGATGTGCAGCTGATAGTAGCCGGCCGCCGGGGCCGGGGATGCGGGACGGCCCGCGTAAAAGAGCCGCTGTTGCGGCGTCACGCACTCACGCAGGAGGTCGCGAATGTAGGTCCAGGAACCCTGGTTCTTGGGCTCCTCCTGGCACCAGACGATCTCTGTGGCGTGGCCGTAGCGTTGCAGCTGCTGCATGAGCCGATCACGGGGGAAAGGGTGCAGCTGCTCGACGCGGATGATGGCGATGTTTTCCAGGCCGCGCCCGGTGCGTTCCTCCAGCAGATCGAACGCCACTTTGCCCGCACACAGAATCACGCGCTCGATGCGCTCGGCATCGAGGGCCTCGATCTCGCCGATGACGGGCTCGAAGCGCCCCTCGGCCAGTTCTTCCACGGCGGACGTGGACATCTTGTGCCGCAGGAGGCTTTTCGGCGACATGATCACCAGCGGGCGGCGGTAGGGACGCAGAACCTGCCGACGCAGCATGTGGAAAATCTGCGCGGGTGTCGTCGGCACGCAGACCTGCATATTGTGCTCGGCACAACTGCAGGAACCGCTCCAGCCGCGCCGAGGAGTGCTCGGGGCCCTGGCCCTCGTAGCCGTGCGGCAGCAGCAGAGTCAAGCCGCACAGGCGAGCCCACTTCGCCTCGCCGCTGCTGATGAACTGATCGATGACGACCTGGGCGCCATTGGCGAAGTCGCCGAACTGGGCTTCCCAGACGACGAGGCCGCGCGGCTCGGTGGTCGCATAGCCGTACTCGAACCCGAGCACGGCTTCCTCGGACAGCAGTGAGTTGATCACGGTGAAGTCGCCGATCTCGGCCAAGGGGACGTACGTCTGGCGATCCGCCTGGTTGTGCAGAATAGCGTGACGGTGAAAAAACGTCCCGCGGCCAGAGTCCTGGCCGGTGAGGCGCACCAGAAAGCCCTCGTCGACAAGGGTGGCGTACGCCAGGTTCTCGGCAAACCCCCAGTCGATGCGCTGCTCGCCGGCGGCCATCTTGGCGCGGTCGTTGAGGATCTTGCTCACCCGCGGGTGCAGCGCGAAGTCGTCGGGAAGTTGCTGCAGACGATCGGCCAGTGCCCGCACCGCCGCGATCGGCACCGCCGTCTGGGCCGGATGCGTCCACTCCACACCCAGGTAGGGTGTCCAGTCGATCATGTCCTTGTGCTTCTCGGGAATGACGATCTGTCCAGCGACGATATGCCCGCGGTCGAGAGCATCGCGGTATTCCATAATCATGTTCTCGGCGTTCGCTGGGGCGATCACGCCTTGCTCGATCAGACGTTTCGTGTAGAGGGTGCGAGTCGAAGGGTGAGACTTGATGGCGCGGTACATGAAGGGCTGGGTGACCGTCGGCTCGTCCGCCTCGTTGTGCCCGTGGCGGCGGTAACACACGAGATCGATCACCACGTCCTTGTTGAACTCCATGCGGTAGTCCAGGGCCATCTGGGTGACGAACAGCACCGCGTCCGGATCGTCGGCGTTGACGTGAAAGATCGGTGCCTGCACCATTTTCGCCACCTCGGTGCAGTACAGGGTCGAGCGGGCATCCAGGGGATTGCTCGTCGTGAAGCCGATCTGATTGTTGATGATCACGTGCAGGGTGCCGCCGGTGCCGAAGCCGCGAGCCTGCGACATGTTGAAGGTTTCCATGACCACGCCCTGCCCGGCGAAGGCGGCGTCGCCGTGGATGAGGATGGGCAGCACGAGCTTGCGCTCCTTGTCGCGGCGCCGGTGCTGGCGGGCCCTCACCGAGCCCTCCACGACCGCATCGATGATTTCCAGGTGCGAGGGGTTGAACGACAGCGCGAGATGAACGGGGCCCCCGCTGGTGGCGATTTCGGAGGAGAATCCCTGGTGGTACTTGACGTCGCCCGTGTGCGCCTGGGTCGACGTGCTGTAGCGGCCTTCGAATTCTCCGAACAGATCGGCCGGTGATTTGCCGAGCGTGTTGACGAGCACGTTGAGCCGTCCGCGATGGGCCATGCCGATCACGATTTCACGGGTGCCGGCAGCGCCCGCACGCTGGATCAGTTCGTCGAGCATCGGGATCAGGCTTTCGCCGCCTTCGAGCGAGAACCGCTTCTGGCCCACGTATTTCGTGTGGAGGTAGCGCTCCAGACCTTCCGCCATGGTCAGGCGGTTCAGGATCTGGCGCCTCAGCTCCGGGGACAACGGCGGCCGCGCCGGAATACCCTCCAGGCGATTCTGAATCCAGCGTTTCTCCTGCGTGTCGGTGATGTGCATGTACTCCGAGCCGATAGGCCCGCAGTAGACGTCCTCCAGCACGGCGATGATCCGACGCAGCGTCATTCGCTCCGCCGCCGCCAAGGAGCCGGCATCGAATACGGTGTCGAGATCCGCGGCGCTCAGGCCGTGAAAGCCGAACTCGAGGTCGGGCACCTCGACACGGCGGGTCAGCTCGAGGGGGTCGAGTTTCGCGACCTGATGCCCACGCGTGCGGAAGGCGTTGATCAGGCGCAGAACCGCCGCCTGCTTGTGTGCCGCCTCGGCCGTCCACGCGGGGGCGGCCGCCGGCGCCGCGGCGCCGCTCTCGACGCCGGTGTCGGCGGCCTCGAGCAGCGCGAACGCGGCGCGCCAGCGGGGATCCACGGCGGCGGGATCGCTGCGGTAGCGTGCAAACAGTTCCTCGAGAAACGCCGCGTTGTGGCCGGAGAGGTAGGAAAGCTCCCCGATGTTCTCAGACGCTTTGACGGGCCCGGTCATGTCGTGTCGTTGCCGCAGGTTCGCGCATGCGGTGGGCGTGCCCGGATCCGTGCCTGCGGAGAACCGTATTTCGCAAGTGATGCAGCCCGGCGCCGGGGCCGCGTCGCCGCCTATTATAAGAGAGACGGCGCACGGCGTGTGAATTCCGTGTCGACGCAAAGCGGTTTCGCACAATCGCGGCCGGCATTCGCCACGGCGCCCGCCCGCCGCCGAGGATGCTCCGTCGCCGCGACCGGGCCGGGGTTGGTCGTCTAGCGACGCCCCGTGTGACCGAAACCGCCCGCGCTGCGCGCGCTCGGCTCGAACGCGTCCACGCGCTCGAATTCGACCCGCTCGACCGGGACGAACACCAGCTGCGCGATCCGCTCGCCGGCGTCGATGGTGTAGGCGTCGCGCCCCCGGTTCCAGCACGAGACGAAGATTTCGCCCTGGTAATCGGAGTCGATGAGGCCGACCAGATTGCCTAGCACGATGCCGTGCCGGTGGCCCAGCCCGGATCGGGGCAGCACCACCGCCGCCAAGCGCTCGTCCTCGATATGAACGGCGATCCCGCTCGGGACGAGCTCACAGTCGCCCGGTTGCAGCACCAGCGGCCCGCCGACACACGCCCGCAGGTCGACCCCGGCCGAGCCCTCGGTGGCGTAGGCCGGCAGTGGAAACTCAGTGCCGAGCCGCTCGTCGAGGACTTTTAGCTGGACCTTGCGCATGGAAGCGATTGCCGATCTCGGCGACGAGGTCGCGTGCCAGCGCCCATTTCGGGGCGACGGCGAGCTCGGTAACGCCGTTTCTGTCGATCAACGTCAATGCGTTGGTGTCCGTCGCGATGCCGATTCCCGGCCCGACACGGTTCGCGGCGACGAGGTCGATGCCCTTGTGCAGCAGCTTCTTGCGGGCATTGGCGCTGACGTCGGAGGTCTCTGCGGCGAAACCGACCGTATACGGCGGGTTTTTGCCGGCGGCAACGCTGCCGAGCACGTCCGGGTTCTTGACCAGCTTCAGCGTCAGCGTCTCGGCGTCGCGCTTGATCTTCGTGTCGTGGCTCTCGGCGGGCCGGTAATCGGCGACCGCCGCGACGGCGATGAAGATGTCCGTGCCGGGCAGATTCGCCTGGACCGCCGCGTGCATGTCGGCGGCCGAGATCACCGGCACGATGCGCACGCCCGGCGGCGCCGCCAGAGCGGTGGGGCCTGTCACCAGGGTGACCGCGGCCCCCGCCGCGAAGGCCGCCGCCGCGACGGCGTAACCCATCTTGCCAGAGCTCATGTTGCTCAGGCCGCGCACCGGATCGATGGCCTCCCACGTGGGTCCGGCGGTCACCAGAACCGCGAGGCCGGCGAGCGCGTCGGTTCCCAGAAGCGCCTCCACCCGCGCGGCGAGCTCCTCCGGCTCCAGCAGGCGCCCCGGACCCACCTCTCCGCAGGCCTGTTCGCCCGCAGCCGGCCCGAGGACGGCGACACCCTGCTCGGCAAGGGCGCTGACGTTGCGGCGGGTGGCGCCGCTGGCCCACATTTGCTGGTTCATGGCCGGGGCGACGGCGATCTTCGCCTGCGTCGCCAGGCAGACGGTGGACAGCAGGTCGTCGGCAAAACCGTGGGCCAGGCGGGCGATGAAGTTGGCGCTGGCCGGCGCGACGACGACGAGGTCGGCCCAACGGGCGAGCTCGATGTGGTCCATGCCGGATTCGGCGTCCGCATCGAGCAGTCGCTCGCGCACCGGGTGTCCGCTGACGGCCTGCAGCGTCAGCGCCGAGATGAAGCGGGTCGCGTTGGCGGTCATGGCGACGCGAACCTCGGCGCCACGTTCGCGCAGGCGCCGCACGAGTTCAGGGCTCTTGTACGCGGCGATGCCGCCGGTGACGCCGACCAGGACCGTCTTTTTGTCCAAAGTGCCCATGTGAACTAGAGTTTACTGTGACTCAACCCGTCAAGGGAAACAGGCAAGCGGCGCTGGCATGGACGGCCGGCCGCCAGTTCGGCACAGGGAGGTGAGCATGGGAATCGTGCACTGGCCGCGGGGCGATCGGCCCCGCGAGAAGCTCGTCGCGCAGGGCGCGGCGGCGCTCAGCAACGCGGAGCTGATCGCGATTTTTCTGCGCGGCGGCGTTGCCGGACGTTCGGCGGTCGATGTGGCACAGGCGCTGCTGACTCGTTTTGGCGGCTTGCGGGGCCTGCTCGCCGCGAGCGCGGCGGAGCTCTGCGCCGTCCGGGGGGTGGGGCAGGCAAAGTACGCCGTGCTGCAGGCGGCACTCGAGATCGGCCGGCGCCATCTCGAAGAAAGGCTCTGCCGCGAGGGACCGGTGACCCGTCCACGGCAGGCGGGTGCCTTCCTGACGGCGCGCCTGCGGGATCGCGCCGAGGAGGTGTTCTGCTGCCTGTACCTGGACAGCCGCCATTTCGTGATTGGTTTCGAGGAGCTGTTTCGAGGCTCCATCGGCGGCGCCACGGTGCACCCCCGCGAGGTCGTGAAGCGTGCCCTGGCGGTCAATGCCGCCGCCGTGATCGTGGCGCACAACCACCCCTCGGGGATCGCCGAGCCGAGCCGCGCGGACGAGTCGGTGACCGGCCGCCTCAGGGACGCGCTGGCCCTGGTCGACATTCGCCTGCTCGATCACCTGATCGTCGGCGACTCGGGGTGCGTCTCGCTCAGCGAGCGGGGCCTGCTGTGAGCCGGCGGGGCGCTGCGACCCTACCCAAGCGCCGCGTTTTCTGGTATAACGCCGCGTCTTGTCGAAGTGAGATCTTAATCGAGTTCGAGGCGACAACACGATGCCCAGGGTTTGTCAGGTCACGGGAAAGAGCACCGTCAGTGGGAACAACGTTTCCCACGCCAACAACAGGACCAAAAGGCGCTTTCGGCCTAATTTGCAATATCGCAAGTTCTGGCTCGACAGTGAGAACCGTTGGGTGCGCCTGCGCGTCTCTACGAAGGGTCTCAGGACTATCGACAAGAAGGGTATCGACACCATAGTGAAAGAGCTGCGTGAGCGCGGCCTGCGGGTATAGTTCGGACGAGGAAGCCAGACATGCGGGACAAGATAAAGTTGGTATCGAGCGCCGGTACGGGTCATTTCTACACCACCACCAAGAATAAGCGCACCGTGACCGAAAAGATCGAGATGAAGAAATACGACCCCGTCGTCCGCAAGCACGTCCTGTACAAGGAAGCGAAGCTGAAGTAAGGCTTCAATCGCGCGCGCCCGCGGCCGCGGGGCGCGCACTCGCCGCGACCTCGGTCGCGCCCTCGGCGCGCCGTGCCCATGTGCCGCGTCCCCAGCCCGTTGCGGGCCCTCCCTCCTCAGGGCGACCCCAAGCGGCAGACTGCCGGCCCCGGTGCGCGGGTGGACCCGCATCTTTGTGGTTTATAATCCCTGCGCCGGTGTCTCGTCGGCAATCGAACTATCGAGCGGGGAAGAGACGGTGTACGACCTCGATCAGTGTGGACTGCGCACGGATATGGCCGGAATGCCGCTGGACTGGATCAGTTACCAGCAAGCGGTGCGGCTGTATCATCTCGGCCAGGTCCTGTACTCGTGCGGGGAGGTCATGTACCGAGTGCGCGGCGGCACCAACGCCGTCAGCGGCACGCGTACCGTCATAGAGGTCAATTCCATCATCGCGACGCGGGGCCACACCCTTGCCCCTTACGGCAAGCGCTCGCAATACGTGCCGCCGCTCGGCAACGAGGCTCTGTTCTCCCGCGACGGCTACATGTGCATGTACTGCGGCGAAAGGCCGCCCAAATCCGCCCTGTCGCGCGATCACATCACGCCCTTGAGTTGTGGCGGCAGTGACACCTGGAACAATGTCGTCACCGCCTGCAAGCGTTGCAACAATCACAAGGCGGGGCGCGCCCCGGAAGCCGCCGGACTGACGCTGCTGGCGGTGCCGTTCACACCGACCCATGCCGAGTACGTTTATCTGCGGGGTCGCCGGGTGTTGGCCGATCAGATGGAGTTTCTCGCGGCGCACTTCCCGCGCAGGAGCCCCCTGCACGAGCGCTTGCGCGCCGCGGCGGTTACCAGGTCCGGCGCCGCGTGAGTCGAAAAGCGCCGCCGCCGGATCAGATCGCCGGGGCGAGCGTGTAGCCGCGCATGCGGCGGGAGAACTCGCGCAGGGCCTCGATGCCCGATTCCTCGGCCGCTCGGCACCACTCCTCGAGAGCGCTGATGAGCGCCTCGTGCGAACCCGCCGATCGCGACCAGATGCCTTGCAGCGCCTGCTTCATGGCGTAAACCTTGCGCAGTCGCGGGTTGCTGTTCAGGAGCCGGTCGAGGCTCTGGCGGTTGGCTTCGTCCAGGCGGGTCTGCTCGCGCGCCATCAGCTTGCGCGCACGCTTCACGAGCGCCCACTGCTCCTCGTTGCTGCGCGGCACGTTGCGCAACTCTTCGCGGCACACGTCCCTGAGCACCTCGCTCACGAAATCCGCCATGACCTGGAAGCGATTGCCCAGCACGGCGCGGACGGTATCGAGATCGCAGTGACGCTTTGTCGGCTTGACCACCAGGGTGGGGGCCAGTTTCTTGACGCGAGCGAGCCCCAGCACATCCATGATGCGGACATAGATCCAGCCGAGATCGATTTCCCAGCGTCGGCTCGAGAATTTAGCCGAGCTGGCGAATGCATGATGGTTGTTGTGCAGCTCCTCGCCGCCGATGATCAGACCCCACGGAACGATGTTGCGGCTGGCATCGGGAAGGTCGAAGTTGCGGTAACCGAGGAAGTGCCCGATCCCGTTTATGACGCCGGCGGCCCAGAACGGAATCCAGAGCATTTGCGTTATCCAGATGGCCAGTCCCGGTCCGATACCGAACGCAGCGACATTGAGGATCAACATCAGCAGCGGGCCGACGTACGTCAACGGCGTGTAGACCGTGCGCTCGACCCAGTCGCACGGCGCTCCATAGCCGTACTTCTCCAGCGTCTGCGTGCAATGAGCCTCCTTGCGGTAGAGCAGTGCTCCGAGCCACAGCACCCGATTGATGCCATAGATCTGCGGGCTGTGCGGGTCCTCGGCGGTCTCCACACGAGCGTGATGCTTGCGGTGCACGGCAATCCATTCACGTGTGACTATCGCCGTCGTCAACCAAAGCCAGAAGCGGAAGAAATGGCTGACGACCGGGTGTAGGGTGAGCGCCATGTGAGCCTGATGCCGATGCAGGTAGATGGTCACCGAGGCGATCGTGATGTGGGTCAGGCACAGCGCGACGATGACGTATCCCCACCAGGGCAGTTGCAGTAAAGGCTCGATCATGAATTCCTCCTCTGGTCATTTTGCGGGCACAACCGACCGCAGGACGACACCGAAGTATAGCATTCGGCCGCGTGGCCCCGCGGGTCTTGGCTCCGGCTTGCGCTCTCGCGGCTCCGGCGGCAGTTCACCGCGGAATTGACGGCAGCTCGAGCGCCAACGGCTCGCCTGCGTAGCCGTGAACACTGTCGTGGGCCTCGATGACGACCCGCTCGACGCCTTCAGGGATGGGCACGGCATCGAGCGCACGCGTGAACGGTTGTTCGTTGACGTGCGGGTGCAACAGCACACGCCGTCCCAGTTCGCTGCCGTTGGGCGTCAGCACGCGCCAGTGGTCGGCGTAGTGATCCCAGCCGGTGTCGGCATGGCGAACGCTCACCGAGAAACGGCAGCCGCCGGCCTCGCACGTCGCCTCGGCGTCGACGACGTCGGCCTCGCCCGCCCAGGCAGCGGACAGGCTAAGCGCGAGGCAAAGCAGCGGGAGTCTAAGCTCAAGCAGCATGGATTCGGCAAAGCGCGAGACACTGTCGCCCGGCGACGTGTCAACGCATACGGTAGGTGATGCGTCCTTTGGTGAGGTCGTACGGTGTTAGCTGAACGGTGACGCGGTCGCCGCGCAGAATACGGATGTAATGTTTTCGCATCTTTCCGGAGATGTGCGCGGTCACGACATGCCCGTTGTCGAGTTCAACGCGGAAACGCGTGTTGGGGAGGGTCTCCAGCACGGTGCCCTCCATCTCGATGTGATCTTCCTTTGCCACTCTATTTTCGGTTCGCCAAGAGCGATCTGACCCTGCTCGGGGCTGCGTATGATGCCGCAAGCGGGTAGCCCGGTAAACCCCGGGTCGATCTCCGCCTCATCCGCGCAAGTCGCGCCAGCGCCCGTCAAGAAAACCCTCCACAGGTCGGAAGCGGATCTTGTAATCCATTTTCCGGCAGTTGTCGATCCAGTAGCCGAGATACAGCCACTGCAAACCTTCATGCCTGGCGGCGTCGATCTGCCGCAGGATGGCGAAGGTTCCGAGCCCCCGACCGGAGAGTTCGGGCTCGTAGAAGGTATAGATCGCCGAGAGGCCGTCGCTGAGACGATCGGCAACCGCTACGGCGGCGAGATCGCCCCCGAGGCGCATTTCGTAGAAGACCGTGTCGACGCTCGAGCGGGTGAGGAAATCCGTGTACTTCGTCGGATCTGGGTCGTCCATGCTGCTGCCGCGGTGGCGCTTCGCCTGGTAACGTCGGTACAGCCGAAAGTGCTCCTGGCGAAACGTCGACGGCAGCTGTGCTACATCGACGTCCCGATTCCGTTTCAGGTTGCGCCGCTGCGATCGGCTGGGAACGAACCGCTGAACCGGGATGCGCACAGAGACACAGGCGCGGCAGCCACGGCAATGCGGTCGGTAGACCAGCCCGCCGCTGCGTCGAAATCCGTGCTTGATCAGAGCATCGTACACCGGCGTCGAGATCGGAAACTGCGGATCCACCACCGCCGTGCTGGCGGTGCGTCCCTCCAGGTAGGAGCACGGATGCGGGGCGGAGAGATAAAGACCGGGCAGGTCGGTCACGACACAGGCTCCAGGTCCGGATCCAGTCGCCAGATGCCGCGGCGATCGGTGTGTGCGAGCGCCTCACGCAACTCGAACAGAAACCGGGCACGCCGGATTTCGTGGGCGCCCAGGCGGAATACGTGCTCAGAGGGAAGCTGACAGTCGATGAAGGCGAAGTCCCACCGGCGCAGCTGGCACACCAGATACACGAGAGCGACCTTCGATGCATCGGCGGCGAAACTGAACATGCTCTCGCCGAAAAAGGCCCTGCCGAGGGAGACGCCGTAAAGCCCGCCCACCAGACAGTCATCGAGCCATGTCTCCACCGAGTGGGCGTAGCCCTCCTCGGCGAGGCGGCAGTAGGCTTGGAACATGTCGTCGGTAATCCACGTGCCGGCGCTGGGGTTGGCCCGCCGCGGCGCAGCGCAGCCGTTGACGACGCCGCTGAAATCACGGTCCATGGTGACGCGGAGTCGGCCTTTTCGCAGCCTCCTGCGCAGGCTGCGCGATATCTTCAGTTCGTCGAGATAGAGCACGGTGCGCGGGTCGGGGCACCACCACAGCACCGGCTGTCCCGGGTTGTACCACGGGAAGATACCTTTGCGGTAGGCGGCCAGCACGCGTTCCAGGCCGAGATCGCCGCCGATGGCGAGTAAGCCCTCCGGGGAGGCTTCCTCGGCGGGAGGGAAAGTCAACTCGCCCGTGTTGCGGGACACGACGTACACGTTCAGAGCTCCGCTCGGAAGGGGGAATTGGCTCGCAAGGCGTCGATGTACTGGGCGACGCCCCTTTGCTCGCGGCTCAGATACTCGGCCACCGCGGCGGAGAATTCGGGGTGGCTCAGCCAGTGCGCGGAGTAGGTCGGTGCTGGCAGCAGGCCCCGGTTGAGCTTGTGCTCACCTTGCGCGCCGGCCTCGAATCGTTGCAGGCCCTCGATGATGCAGTATTCGATCGAGCTGTAGTAGCACAGCTCGAAATGCAGGTCCGCAAACCAGCTGTCCGCTCCCCAGTATCGGCCGTAAAGAGAATGCGAACCCCGTAAGTTGAGTGTGCCGGCGACAAAGTCACCGTCTTTGCTCGCGAGAAACATCACCGCTTTCTCGGGCATGCTCCGGCCGAGTTCGGAGAAAAACTCGCGCGAAAGATAGGCGATCGCGCCGTGATTGCGGACGGTAGAGTGGTAGAAACGATAGAAGCTCTCCCAGTGATGCTCGGTGATGTCTTCGCCCGTGAAGACCCTAACCTCGATTCCGGCATCGCGAACCCGGCGCCGCTCGCGCTTTATCTTCTTGCGCTTGTGAGACGTAAAGTCCTGCAGGTAGTCGTCGAACGTCCCGTACTGCTTGTTCTGCCAGTGAAACTGCGAACCGACCCGGCGCTGCAGACCGTGGCGATCGAGCCGTTCAGTGTCCTCACCGGAGGTGAAAAGCCAGTGCAGCGACGACACCTCAAGCTTGCGGGCGAGCATGAGCGCGGCGCTGATGAGCGAGTCCTTCACCGAGTCCGCATCCGCGTTGGGCCGAGCGAGCAGCCGCGGTCCGGTCACCGGCGTGAAGGGGACGGCTGCGACCAGTTTTGGGTAGTAGCTCAAGCCGATGCGGCGATAGGCATCGGCCCAGGCCCAGTCGAACACGTACTCGCCCCAGGAGTGCGATTTCAGATACAGGGGTACCGCGCCGAGCGGTCTCGCGGTGGGGCTCTCGTCTTCGTAAAGCAGTATGTGCTGGGGGATCCAGCCGGAGTCCGCGCCGACGCAGCCCGTGCGTTCCAGCGCGCAGAGAAACTCGTGACGCAGGAACGGGGCATCGGACGGAACCATCGCGTTCCAATCCTGCCGCGGAACCTCTCGAAGTCGATCGTGCACGCGTGCCAGCATGCTTTGTAGTTTACCAAAAGCTACCGCAATGCCGCGGTGGGAGGCCTTCTTGTATACGCCGCCCCCTTGACCCAGAATAACCGCTAGGACGGTTTCAGGCGCACCCACTGGCGGACGGTACTGGATGACGGCGACTCTTTGCGTGGCCATCGCGCAGCTGAACCTGACGGTGGGAGATTTCGACGGCAACGTCGAGAAGGTGCTGCGGGCGGCGGCACGCGCTCGCGACGAGCTCGGCTGTCGCGTGGTGTTGTTCCCCGAGCTGACCCTGACCGGCTATCCCCCCGAGGACCTGCTCTTGCGTCCCGCTTTCGTCGATGCCGCGCAGCGTGCTCTGGACAGGCTGCTGCGCGAGCTTTCAGGCATCGCCGCCGTCGTCGGCCATCCCCTGCAGCGTGATGGCCGCCTCTTCAACGCGGCTTCCGTGATCGACGAGGGTCGCGTCAAGGCGCGCTACCTCAAGCATCTGCTGCCGAACTACGGCGTGTTCGATGAAATGCGTTACTTCAGCGCCGGCTCCGACCCCTGTGTCGTCGACATCGACGGTGTTTCCCTCGGCGTGACCATTTGCGAAGACGTCTGGGAGGAGGGGCCTGTCGAGCTTGCGGTACGTCACGGGGCCCGGCTGATCCTCAACCTCAATGCCTCGCCGTTTCATATCAACAAGCCCGAGGAGCGTGAGCAGGTAGTGGTGGCGCAGAGGGCCCGCACATTGGGTGTGCCGATCGTTTACGCCAACCTCGTGGGCGGCCAGGACGAGCTCGTCTTCGACGGCAGCTCGTTTGTCGTCGACGACAGCGGCACGGTTACCACGCGATGTCCGTCGTTCGTCGAATCGATCGTCGCTACCCGTTTCGAAGTGGCCGAGAGCGTGACGCCCGCTCGGGGGGTGGTCGAACCGCTGCCGTCACTGGAGGAGCGCGTCTACGCGGCCCTTGTGCTCGGTATTCGCGATTACATCACCAAGAACCGCTTCGCGGGCGTGGTGCTCGGGCTCTCGGGAGGCGTGGACTCCGCCTTGACGCTCGCGCTCGCCGTCGATGCGCTCGGTGCAGAAAGAGTTGAGGTTCTGGTGATGCCGTCGCGATACACGCGGGAGATGAGCGTGGAGGACGCGCTGGCCGAGGCCCGGGCGCTCGGTGTGCGTGCGGATGTCATACCCATAGAGCCAATGTTCGAAACCTTCCTCGAGCAACTGCAGCCGCTCTTCGCAGGTCTTCCTGCCGACGCCACCGAGGAGAACATACAGGCGCGCTGTCGCGGGATTCTGCTGATGGCGGTGTCCAACAAGACCGGAAAGATCGTATTGACGACCGGCAACAAGAGTGAGATGGCCGTCGGTTACGCGACGCTTTACGGCGACATGGCGGGCGGATTCGCAGCCATAAAGGATGTGCCCAAGACGCTCGTGTACCGCCTCGCCCGCTATCGCAATACGCGCTCGGCCGTCATTCCCGAGCGCGTAATCGACCGCCCGCCCTCGGCGGAGCTGGCTCCCGATCAGCTCGACGCGGACACCTTGCCGCCTTACGAGGTGCTCGATGCCATTCTCGAGGCATACGTCGAAGAGGATCGCTCGCCGGAGGAAATTGCCGCCGCGGGATTCGACGCGGCAACAGTCGAGCGCGTCGTGAAGATGGTCGATCGCAACGAGTACAAACGGCGGCAGGCGGCACCGGGAGTGCGCATAACCCAACGCGCGTTCGGTCGCGACCGGCGCTATCCCATTACCTGCGCCTACCGACACGGGGTCGAGCCGCCGTTGGCGGCGCCTGCTGACGTTCCCCGATCCGTGACTCAGACGTAAGCGACGATATCGTCGAGGCTCCGCCGCGGCGTCGGCTCGGGAACCTCCGCCGGATAGCCGATGCTGAGCAGCGCCACCGGCGTGAGGCTTGCGTCGAGCTTCAGTGCGCTGCGTACCCCCTCCTCGTCGAAGTCGCCCACCCATGTGGATGCGAGCCCCGCCGCTACGGCGGCGAGCTGCGCGTAGCTGGCGGCTATGGTCGCGTCCTGCAGGGAGAACAGCGCCTCGCCGCGAACGCCGAAGCGGTCGGCAGAACGCTGCTTCTCGCTGGAGAAGACCAGGCACACCGGCGCCTGCTCGATGAATGCCTGGTCGTGCGCCGCCGCGCGCAGGTGCGCGCGCGCCGTGTCTGACGTTACCACCGTGATACGGTAGGCCTGCAGATCGCCGGCAGACGGCGCCGCGCAGGCCGCCTCGAGCAACGCGTGAAGCTTCTCAGGCTCCACCGACATGTCGGTGCGGTAGCGACGCACGGAGTGGCGTTTGCGAATGGTTTCGAAGTAGTCCCACATGAGCTTTGAGGAAGTCTTTGCTCGCGCGCCGGGTCGCTCTTAGCCGCCGAATCCCGCCAGGTAAGGGCTTTCGGGATAGTTCAACCGCAGCACGCGCAGGGTGTCGTCCTGTAAGCGGATCATACCCATCTCGCGATAAGCAATGGCCATCATCCCCAGTGCGTCCTCAACGGCCGGCGTACTCTGATAGTTCTCGATGACATGCTTGGATCGATTGACGACCGCAACGTACGCCCCGCGTTTCATGTAGTAGCGGGCCACATCGAGATCGTGCTCGGCCAAGGTGTTGAGCAGATAGGCCATCCGCTGGCGGCCGTCTTCGGCGTAGCGGCTGTCGGGATGACGGGTGACCAGGTCGCGGAAGGCATCGAACGCGTCGCGGGCCGCCTGCGGGTCCTGGTCCGAGGCAGACAAACCTCCCGTCAGCTTGTCGATCATGCTGGCGTTTGTACCGGTGAACGAGATGAGCCCTTTGAGATAGTATGCGTAGTCGACGTTCGGATGCGTCGGATGCAGGCGAATGAATCGATCGGTAGCGGCGAGGGCCAGCTCGGGCTGATCGTACTTGAAATAAGCGTAGGCGACGTCGAGCTGCGCCTGCTCGGCGTAGCGACCGTAGGGGAAACGGGATTCGAGACTCTGATACAGCGCAATCGCGGATTCGAAGTCGCCGCTGCGCATCGCAGCCTTGGCCGTGTCGTAGATGCGGTCCATGGGCCAGTCGGCGGTCTCGTCGGGCTTCGGTGTCGAGGCGCAAGCCCAAACCGAGAGGGCAGCTGCCGCAACCGCGGCGTGCTTGAGAAGTCTCATTCGCTGTCCGTGGCCGTGCGTGGAAACAGCAGCATACCCTGAAACACAGTTTGCGTGAAGTGAGCAGCGCCCGGGAGCATACGAACCCAACGCAGCGGCGGGTGTCCATCCCGCCCGAGCTGGCGGGACAGCGCCTGGACCGGGTGTTGGCGACCCTTTTTCCCGAGTACTCGCGCACGTTGTTGCAGCGCTGGCTGCGGGACGGGCGGGTGCGTCTCGACGACCGCTGTCCGCGCCAGCGCGAAAAGGTCTCGGGCGGTGAGCGTCTCGAGATCGAGCTCGTCGAGGAGCCCGCCGGCGAGTGGCTTCCGCAGGCCATCCCCATCGAAGTGGTTTACGAGGACGAGGCGCTGATGGTGATCGACAAGCCGGCGGGCCTGGTGGTGCACCCCGGTGCGGGCAACCCGGACGGCACGCTCTTGAATGCGGTGCTCGCCCGCGACCCCGACCTCGCCCGGCTGCCGCGCGCGGGTATCGTTCATCGTCTGGACAAGGACACGTCCGGCTTGCTGGTGCTGGCGCGTACGCCGGGTGCACGTCAGAGCCTCATCGAGCAACTGCTGGCACGAAGTGTCGTGCGCACCTATGTCGCCGTGGTGTCCGGCGTCATGATTTCCGGCGGCCGGATCGATGCGCCCATAGGTCGGCATGCTCGGGACAGGCGCAGGATGGCGGTGACCGAGCGCGGCAAGGCCGCGGTGAGCCACTATCGCGTGATAGAGCGCTACCGGGGCCACACGCAGATCGCGGTGCGTCTGGAGACCGGGCGAACCCATCAGATTCGCGTGCATCTGGCGCACCGCGGCTTCCCGGTCGTGGGTGACCGTGCCTACGGCGGTCGCCTGCGCCTGCCTCCCCATGCAACACAGCGCCTGGGGGAGGTGCTGCGAGGCTTTCGCCGGCAGGCGTTGCATGCACGCGGGTTGAGCCTGCGTCACCCGGTGAGCGGCGAGACAATGAGCTGGCGCTCCTCGCTGCCCGCGGACATGCGTGAACTCATCGAGGCGCTGCGCGAGGACAAGCGCCTGAGCGCAGGCAGCCCGTGACGCGAGAGGCCATCGCCGTGTGGACTCCTCCCTGGGACGCTCCCGCCGGAGTGCACGCCCTGACCACGTTGCGCCGCGGCGGCGTCAGTAGTCCCCCTTATGACACCCTGAACCTTGCCGACCACGTCGGCGACGCGCCGCTGGCCGTTCGGGAGAACAGGCGGCTTCTGCGCAGCGCGCTCGCGTTACCGGCGGAGCCGGTCTGGCTGCGTCAGCGCCACAGCGCCCGCATCGTCGACGCCGGCGGCGCCGTGGCGGGCGGCGCCGTGGCCGACGCGAGCTTCACGCGCCGCGCCGGGGTCGTCTGCGCCGTGCTGACGGCGGACTGCGTCCCCGCCTTCGTGTGCGACGTCGAGACGCCGGCGGTGGCCATCGTGCACGTTGGCTGGCGCGGGCTGGCGGGCGGCGTCGTCGAGGCGGCTCTGGCGGCACTGGGGGCGGGGCCACAGGCCCTGCGCGTGTGTCTCGGGCCGGCAATCGGTGCGCAGGCCTACGAAGTGGGCGACGAAGTCTACCGTGCGCTCGTGGGTGACGGCGCCGAGACCCCGCTGGCGCGGCCCTCGCCCCGCGCCGGCCACTGGTTCGTGGATCTGCGCGGACTCGCGGGGGCGCGATTCGCGGCGGCGGGAGTGCGCTCGGTGGTGGTGCCGGAAAACGGCACGTGCACGCTCACGCACGCCGACGATTTTTTCTCCTATCGGCGCGAGCGCGAGTGCGGACGCATGGCGTCGCTTATCTGGATGGGGGCATGAAAAAGGCGGGTTGCCCCGCCTTTCTCACCTCGATATCGCTGCGGGCGTCAAGACGCCGGTTTCGCCGTCGACAGTCCGAGGATCGACCAGTCCTGCATGCCGCCGCGGTACCACTTGATCTTGTGCGCCGGGTAGCCGAAGCGCAGCAGGTTCTGGATGTTGTTGGGCGACTGTCCACACCACATTCCGTTGCAGAACATCACTGCGGTCTTGCATTTGCTGAAATCGAACAGCCCCTCGCTCTCGGAGACGTTGAAAACGTTCTGCATGATCTCCGCAATTTCGATCGGTGTCGCACCCTTCGCCGGGTTGAGCGAGGTCCACGGAACGTTGATCGCGCTCGGGATGGTTCCACGGCTGACCCAGTCGGGTGTGCGCGAGTCGATCAGCACGATGCTGTCGTCGCCTGCGCTCATGCGCTGCGCATATTCGATGATTTCCACCTCGCCGATGGTCTCGACACCCGGAGCCAGGGACGACGGCTGAATGCAGAACGGCGGACAGGGCCGTGAGGTCTTGGCGAAGGCCGGGTCCACCGTGGCGTTGTTGTCCTGGTTGCGCTCGATGACGACGTCGCTGCCGCCGTGTTTTACAGTGGCCTTCATCATGTCCGGTGTGATGCCGACCGGTTTGTTCTCTGCCGCGGACACCCCGGGCAGAAGAAACAACGCCATTGCGACGCCGGGTAGTGCTGCTTTGGAAAGTTTCATCTTTTCCACCTCCTGATCTCGTGGGCCTTGACTTTACCGCGAGGGACGGGGCCTCTGCACGACGTCTCCCGACCAGCCGCTCCCTCGCGCCTGGCGTTATTCTGCCATCGAACCTCGCCGAGGGAAACGCGGCACGCGGGCGTCCTATCCGCTAGACTAAGGCTTTCGTACGGGCGCGATCCGCTCGGCACGCCTGGGCCCCGGCTCGGCGCCGCCGCACGAGCCGGAGCCCGCCACGGAGCATCACAGGTGTGTCGACTCTTCACAGGTCTCCTGCTACTCGCCCTTCTCGGCGCTCCGGCCGCCGCGGTGCAGCCGGTCGAGCTCGTCCTGCCCGATCTCAGTGGAGCCCGCCGCAGTCTGTCCGAATTTCGCGGCAAGTGGGTAATCGTGAACTTCTGGGCGACGTGGTGCTCGCCGTGCCTGCGGGAGATCCCCGAGCTGATCGACTTCCAAGCGCGACACCGCAACGACGCCGTCGTCGTCGGCATCGACTTCGAGGAAATCGAGCGCGAGGAGCTGGTGGCCTTCGTCGAGAAGATGGGTATCAACTACCCGGTGCTGCAGATCGGCACCACGCCGGCCGTGCCCTTCGAGCCCTTGAAGGGTCTTCCGTCCACCTTCTTCGTCACGCCTCAGGGCGAATACGTGGCGAGTCATGTGGGCCCGTTGACGGCAGCCGCCATCGAGGATTTTCTCGCGCGTGAGGCGGCCAGGGCGCCGTAACACTCCCCCGCGGGCCGATGAGCGAGACGGCACACAACTTTCTCCTGCGCTGGCTTATTTTCGTCGGCGTTCTTGTCACGGCGGCCGCCGTTGCCTGGCACCAGGGACTCTTCGCTTTGCTGCTCGACAACGATCCGAGCCGAATCTCGATCGTCATCCTGCTGGCGTTCGTGTCCATGACCGGGCATGCGGGCTGGCGCATCGCCGAGCTCACCAGACAGCTCGATGCGGCGCACGCGGCGCGGCAGATCCTAGAGGCCGACGGGAGCCCTGTGCTGCGCCTCGAAGGCGGCACGCCGATCCTCGGCTCGGGACGCGGCATCCCTGTCGGATGGCTCGCGGGACACATTGCTCAGCTGCTCCGGAAGTTTGCGCGGGGGGGCGCGTCGCTTCGGGCGCCCGCTGAGCACAGTCAGCTCCTCGACGCCCTGTCCCAGCGCGTGCGAGGGCCGCAGCAGTTCGGCTGGCTCGTCGCCGATCTCATGATCAAGCTGGGCCTGCTGGGAACGGTCGTCGGGTTCATTCTCATGCTCGGCGCGGTGACGGACGTCGAGCAGCTGGACGTGGCCTTGATCCAGCAGCTACTGACGAAAATGAGCAGCGGCATGCGCGTCGCCCTCTTTACGACTGTGTGCGGACTGGTTGCGGGCACCCTTCTCGGGATTCAGTACCACCTTGCGGACCGCACCGCCGACGAACTGCTGGCGAGCATCACCGAGATCGTCGAGGTTCATGTTCTACCGCGTATCCTCGGCGACGACACATCGCTCAGGCCCGAGCGGGCAGACTGATCGATGCCGCAAATCATACCGCGACGGTAAGCCGGTTTGTCCAAACCTGTAATTGGATTCGGGCGCCACTACGTCACCGATCCGTTCACGGATCTGCTGTTCAATGCACTGCTGGGGGTCACGTTTCTCTTCTTTGTCGCCATCATGCTGGTGAATCCTGCGCGCAAGTCGGGCATCGTCGATCCCAAGGCTGAGTTCATCATCACCGCCACCTGGCCGGAGAATCTCCCCGACGATATCGACATCTGGGTCGAGGACCCCAACGGAGAGGTCGTTTCCTATCTGCAGCGAGACGCGGGGTGGATGCATCTGGACCGTGACGACCGCGGTGAGATCAACGACACCGTGGAAATAGACGGCGAGGTGGTGGTCTATCCGATCAATCAGGAGATCGTCACCGTGCGCGGCACCATTCCCGGGGAGTACGTGGTGAACGTGTACTACTATGAAACCGTCACCGGGAATGCGGTGCCGGTTACGGTCAAAGTCGAACGCGTCAATCCCGAGTTCAAGCTGGTGTTCGTAGACCGGGTCGAGCTCGAACGTGTCGACGTCGAACGTACGGTCGTCAGGTTCACCATCAATGACCGCCGCGACGTGGTCGACGTCAGCCGGGTGCCGAAGAACCTGACGCCCTACAGGCTGCAGCCGCAATGACGCCGGCGGTGCTGGGAATGACGGCGGCCATGGCGGCACTGGGGGCGCTGCTGCTCAATCTCGGGCTGCGCTCTGCCTGGCCCTGGCAGGTGAAGGCGGCTGCGGTGGCGGTGTCGTTCGCCACTGTCATCGCGGGCTACTTTGCCCTGGTGTCGCTGATGGGCAGGCCGACGCCGTTGACGCTGCCGGTGGATGCGGAGCTGCTGCACGCGGTCGTGCACGAGCCTTCGGCTCGCGGTGCCGACGCGGGGGCGATCTATATCTGGGCGAGACCGCTCGACGACCCCGCTGCGACGCCGCGTGCCTACGAAGCTGCCTTATGACCGCGCACTGCATGAAAGTGTTGCTGCAGCGCTGATCCGGCTCTCACAGGGCACGCGTCAGGGAACGCGGCGGCTCGCCCCGTCGCCGCAACAGAGCGAGCGTGGCGGCGGTGGCAAGTCGCTCGAATTCTTCGCCCTCGAGCGCCGCCTTCCGGAGAAGCGCTGATCGGCCTCGTAGCGGGACAACGGTCGGTGGGCGCGCCGTCAGGACCTCGCTCAGTGCGTGAATCGCAACGACAGGTCGACGGCCTCGACGTTTTTCGTCAGGGCGCCGACGGAGATGAAGTCGACGCCCGTCTCGGCAATGGTCCGTATGTTCTCCAGGGTGACGTTGCCGGAGGCTTCGAGCTCCACCCGGCCGGCGGCGACGGTCACGGCGCGGCGCAGCCCCTCCAGGTCGAAATTGTCGAGCAGCACGCGGGAGGCGCCGGCGGCGATGGCCTCCTCGAGCTGCTCGATGCGCTCGACCTCGACCTCGAGCAGGCATCCCGGCGGCGCCGCGGCCTTGGCCGCGGCGATGGCGCTTGTGATGGAGCCGCTGGCCTGGATGTGGTTCTCCTTGATGAGGATGCCGTCGAACAAGCCGATACGATGGTTGTGAGCGCCGCCGACACGCACCGCGTATTTCTGCGCAAGGCGCAGACCCGGCAGGGTTTTGCGCGTGTCGAGAACGCGTGCCCGGGTCCCCTTGACACGTTCGGCGTAGCGGTGGGCCGCCGTCGCCGTGCCCGAGAGCGTCTGCACCAGATTGATGGCACTGCGCTCCGCGGTGAGCATGGGCCGCGCGGGACCGTGCAATCGGCACAGGACCTGGTCCTTCTCGACGACGTCGCCGTCGTGAGCCTCCCACTGGATGCGGATGCTGGCGTCGAGTTGGCGAAAGACCTCGTCGAACCAGGCGGTGCCGCAGAGCACGGCCTGCTGGCGGCTCACGAGTACGGCNNGCCGTGAGGTCGCCGCTGCCGACGTCTTCGTCGAGCGTGCGCCGTACGGCGGCGATGATGTCGGCTGCAGGCGGCGCGATCACGGCAATGCCCTCGCTGGCGTGTCGTGTGTTGTGCTAGGCAGTGCGGCGCGGCGCAACTTGAGTCAGAATGGCCGAGGCCGTCGTGGCCTTGTTTAGCAGAGACAGGCCCGGCGGCGCAATGCGTCGTGCCGCCCGGCGCTCGGCGCCAGGGCCTGACCGTGGTGTAAGCCGGAGCCGAGCGGCGTGCGCCGCTGGGCGGGGTCTTCTTGGATATGACTGACGACATCTGGGAACTGCTCAGTGATTCCCTGCGCTCGCGGCCGCAGCAGCCGGCCTGGATCCGGCGCTTGCCCGCCGGTGGCCGCGAGGTGCGCAGCTATCGCCAGATTCACGACGCCGCGTTGGCCCTTGCCGCCAGACTGCATGCCGAGGGCGTCACGCCCGGCGACGTTGTCGGCATCATGGCGCCCAACGGGCCCGAGTGGGGAATCGGGGCCCTGGCGGTGTGGCGGCTGGGCGCCATCCTGGCGCCGGTGCACATCGGCAACAGCGCCCAGGAGATAGACGCCCAGGTGCGGGCGCTGGATCCCCGCCTGGTGCTGGTGCACGATGCCAAGCACGCTCTCGACAAGGCGCTCGCGATCGCGCCGCCGACCCCTGGGGAACCGGACGCCGTCGAAGCGGTGCCGGCGCGGGTCGGATTCCGCGACGAGGAAGCGGTGCGCATCTACACCTCCGGCAGCACCGGCACGCCCAAGATCGTGCGCCTGTCCCATGGCAACGTCAGCTCCAACTTCAAGGCCGCGTCCAAGATCGCCGAGATCGGCGTCGACGACCGCTTCCTCTCGCTTTTGCCGCTGTCCCACGCCATGGAGATGACGGGCGGCATGCTGACGCCGCTCTACTGCGGGGCGAGCATCGTCGTGCCCAAGGTGCTCGCGGCGACCGAGATCCTGGCGGCCATGGCCGAAGAACGGATCTCGGTGGTGATCGCCGTTCCGCGGCTTTATCGCAACATCATGCACGGGCTGCAGAAACGTTTCCGCGAGGCCGGTCCGCCGATGCGCCTGTACGTTGCGTTGCTGCGCCGCTGCCCGATCGCGCTGCGACGGATCGTGAACAGGCCGTTGCGCCGTCACTTCGGCGGGGACCTCAAGTGCTGGCTGAGCGGCGGATCGCGTCTTGATCCCGAGATCGCACGCTTCTTTCGTGATCTGGGTATGCCGCTGCGGCAGGGATACGGCCTCACGGAGACCGCTCCGGTGGTGAGCGTTCAGGACGACTTTCCCGCGGTCCTCGACAGCGTCGGCAAGCCGTTGGAGGGGGTGGAGGTGCGCATCGCTCAGTCACAGGAGTCGGGCAGTGGCGAACTGCTGGTGCGCGGTCCCAACGTGATGCTGGGCTACGTGGACGAAGCGCAGACGCGCGAGGTGATGCGCGAGGGATG
>JABAHS010130157.1_pt1 | contig 43992 bp, 34 predicted proteins | sample 7062111 | NCBI WGS metagenome assembly JABAHS01 (sample SAMN14534600, study PRJNA622989) | marine sediment metagenome | biome: marine biome [ENVO:00000428]; feature: marine pelagic biome [ENVO:01000023]; material: deep marine sediment [ENVO:00002113]; isolation source: pool of 4 deep marine... | reverse complement strand
TTGCCCAGCAAGATCACGTATTTACCGTCGCCAGCTTCAGGGGACTGGTCGTCAAGCTGGATGCTGCAACGAGTGCTGAGATCAAACGATACGCAGGCACTGAAGGCACGGAAGAAATTATTCTTTGCGACAATACACTCCTGGTGCGCACCAGTAGCCGGTATAGTAACGGCAGGGATGCCCTTGTCGCCCTGCAACTCGAAACCGGCAGACTTCTCTGGCAACGTCAGGAAACAGGATATCTGGCGGAGTCCCTGGCTGCCCGGGATGGCAGGATGGTTTACGCCAACCACGATGCATTGTTTTGCCTGAGTCTGAACGACGGTAATGTGCTCTGGACCTGCGAATCGACGGAGTTTCAAAAACACTCCTGGAGCGGCGGACCGCGTATTGTAATAACCGAAGAAAATGTCCTTGTTGGCAAAAGCCAAAAGATACTGGCTCTCGACTTGAAATCCGGAGAGCCGGTTTGGGAGAGAGCCACCGGTGGTGTTTCAATGCGCGGCGGAGATATGGTGGTGATCAACGGCTTGGTCTGACATGCCAGCGCCGGGGACATCGCAGGTTATGATCTCAAGACAGGCAAATTACAGCAAAAGATCAATCCTCGCAGCGTACAAAGCGCAGGCCACCACCTTCGTTGTTATCCCGCCAAGGGAACAGCAGGATACCTGATTACCCAGTTTCGCGGCGTGGAGTTTGTCAGTCTCAATGGCCAGGAGCATGTACAAAACGACTGGACGCGGGGCGCCTGCCGCTACGGAGTCATGCCCAGTAACGGATTGTTGTATGTTCCACCGCATCCCTGTTTCTGCTATGCCGGTACAATGATGACCGGACTGAATGCATACGCTCCGGCATCGGACGATGAAATCAGCACGATTGTTGAAGCCGCCAATACGACCGTCGACCGGTTGGAACGCGGACCGGCCTGGGGAACTGTCCACGTTACGAAAGCTGCTACAACAGACTGGCCCATGTATCGCGGCGATGCCAGACGGTCAGGTGCAACACCTGTAACCGTGCCTGATGTTCTGACACATAAATGGGAAAACAAACTGGGCGGCAAACTGACCCAACCTGTGGCTGCACAGGGCACGGTATACGTCGCGGACAAGGATCGGCAAATCCTTTATGCCTTAGACATACTTAACGGTTCACAACGATGGCATTACCCTACCGGAGGGCGGATCGATTCGGCCCCAACGATACTGGGCAATATGGTTCTGTTCGGCTGTGCGGACGGATATGTATACAGCCTGCGTGCCAGGGACGGCGCATTGGCGTGGCGTTTCCGGGCGGCGCCTATGGATCGGTTGATTGTGATCGATGAACGTTTAGAGTCGACATGGCCCTGTCATGGGAGTGTATTGACTCATAATGGACTGATCTACTTCACTGCCGGTCGTTCGAGCTATCTCGACGGCGGGGTGTTCATCTACGCCCTCAAACCTGAAACAGGCGAGATTATACATCGGACTCGCCTGGACACTTGGTCACCCACTTGGCAAGATGCAGGGGATGCACCTTTCCTGCCGGCATTCCATATCGAAGGGGCGCGTTCGGATATCCTGGTCGGTGAAGACGGATTCATCTTCCTCAACCAATTGCAGTTTACGCCGGCGCTGGAGTTGATCGATACGAAGTATCGTCCCGGTTTGGCGGAGTACAAGGAGGACCGAGGCGCCCCGGATGCCTTTGGACCGCTGGTTACAAATATGGAGGTAGCTGCCCCGAACTTCGTTGACCAGGAAACCCTGACCCGATTTCCCCAGATGGCCAAGTCGTGGTTCCGGCGCGGACACTTGGGTGCACGCCATGTCGGGAGACATATCTTCGCCACGGGTGGTTTCCTGGATGACACCTATTTCCACCGGATATACTGGATGTATAGTAATCTGTGGCCAGGGTATTACATTGCCAATGTGGCTCCGAAAACCGGACAATTGCTGGTCGTCGGGCCGGATAAAACCTATGCGGTACAGGCCTATCCACAGCGGATAACTCTCAGTCCAATGTTTACACCCGGCCGGAGCGGGTATCTGCTTATAGCCGATGACAATGAAAACGATCCTATTCTGCATGACAAAAACTGGGGACGCGACAAGGGAATGGGCTTAACACGGCAGCGGCCGCCAGTGTGGTCCGACTGGGTACCTATCCGGGTGCGAGCCATGACCCTGGCCGGAGAAAACCTGTTTGTGGCAGGACCACCGGACGTTCTGGATGAGAAGGATCCCATGGCATCGTTTGAAGGACGCAGGGGTGGGCTGATCCGCGTTTACGATGTCAACGTTGGTAAACATACACGGCAATATAGGTTGGCTGCACCACCTGTTTTCGACGGCATGATTGCAGCTAACGGCAATCTGGTGATCGCTACAACGGAAGGAAGTGTGGTATGTTTTAGAGGAAAAGAGGGAAGTAATTTTGAGTGAAACCTGTGTGACAAATGAAACTGTGACTGTCATCAGAATTTATCCGATTGCTGGTTAAGTTTACACGTTCTCATTACCATGTTATTGCGTTGTCATCTTGTAGATGTTGCAAGACAGACCAACTTCTCAGACATAATTGTAGAGAAGATACCGCAATGGTCGTTTCAGTTGATGAGAACTCGTATACAGGCCCATTTAGATTTAGGATGCTCACAATGAACCGGATACTAAAAATTCACTTACTCTTGCTGTTGTTATTTACCGCCGCAAGCCCTACACGGGCCGTGATCAAAGATGATAGCCAGTCCATCCTTCGAAAAACCGCCGCCGAAATACGCAGGGAAACTCTGCTCGCTCCAAACGGCCCGGCAGGCAGACCGCTGCCCCTCGTAAGCCACTGGAATATGGGAAGTCATGGTAAAGGCTGGACGCCGCAATACCAGGTCGAGTTACTCAATCAGGGACACCACATTCTGCCTTGGTTTGGCTGGCCAAGAGGAAATCCAGACTCGAAAGAAGACAGCGCCAAGCGATTTTACGATTACTATGACACCCTAATTACAATCTGCCACGAACTCAGCTTGCCGATATCGTTTCGAGGAACTCAGTGGGAGGCAATGCTCGTCCGCCGTGAATACCGCAACCTTCCGGAGGATACATGTCCTGCCGTTATTACACCAACGGGTGAAGTACTGCCAAGAATCAGCCCCTTCGGCCCTATCGATCCTTGGCGCGACCCCGCCAAGGAATTCGTTGACACACCGGCCATGAAAAAAATCCAGCAGATGTATCCCAATCCGCCGCTCGTTTTGTTCGTCTCCAACAACGAGGCTCCAGACCTGCGCTGGCATCAGGTTCACCAATCCAAAAGATACCTTGACAAGTACGGCAAGGGCCGGACGGACGAATTCAAGAGGAAAGTCGTTGCGGAAGGTTGGATGAAGCGCTACACTGTAATGTTCCATGCAATGCGTGAGGCACTGATCGGCGATACATGGAAGAAGAACGTTCGCTTTGTTGGCTACGGTGCATTTGGTCCATCACATTTCGGGCGCTGGTCGGAGTGGAAAGAATACTCGCTCATTACCGACCAATGGACCAGCCCCAACTGGCACATCTGGGATGGTGGCAGTCCTTCCTACTATACCCACAACTGGTGTCCTAACCGCGACCATTGGGTATGGTCCACACAGGTCCAGTCCATGAACTGGATTTTCCAACTCGAAGAAGCCTTCTCGGTCAATCCCGATTTCTGGTGGGAAGTTTCACTCTGGGACGGTAACGGCGGCGGGTGGACACCCGACAAAGGTTACATACCCGAACTCCTCCCAAAATCCAAAGCCTGTCAGTACCTCAAAGACAACCAGACCTATACCCCCGACCGCTTCGAAGGTTGGGCGCAATTTGGCATCTGGCTGTTGCGTCCACGCGTTATACGAGAATTCCGAGCCAGTACAGTACCCCTCGAGCCATGGCGGCCGTTTTTCAATCGCCTGCTCGCAATCGTCGATCGAGTATACGAACACAAAACGCTTGAAGACTTCTGGCGCCGTGGCCGCCTCGTATCAAACACTGCGCACTCCCATCCATACCAGTCAAACATCCCGAAAAAATACAGCGAACAAAACCGCTGGTTCGCCCTCGACACCAACCTCGATCCACCGAGGCCCTGGACACTAAAGACAAACATCCCCGTCTTCAGCATAGCCTTCGTAACCGGCAAAGAACCAAAACGACGCTGGCTGCTATATGCCCACAGTCCCCTCGAAAATCGCAACAGCGTGAAAATCAGCATTCCCCGGTTCGGCGTAGTAACCATAGATACACCGCGCGAGGGCACATTCTATACCATTGATGAGCAAACACGAAAAATCACTCATGTACTGTCACCCAAACAATCCCGCCTCAAATCGAGTAACTAAGAACCGGCTAAGAGATTGCGTTGGCGGGATGACCGTCTGTGCTGAGGAAATCTGCTAAACTAATAAAGAATTTGGGGGGATCAGCGTGTCCAGAAGCTATCAAAATACCCGATCTGTTGCTGGTTCCTCGATTTAGATGCCATCTGAAACAGCTATCCTTGATTGTCAAGCATAATATACTATAATCACATTCATCCAAACGCAAGAAATTGATGTATACCAACTGGCTATCAGCCAATCGACATCGGAATAGTAATTTGACTAGGAGATGCTTAAATGGAACTCGAAGGCAAAGTCGCAATCATCACTGGTGCATCAAGCGGTATCGGTGAAGGTACCGCACGCGAGTTGGCTGATGCAGGCATGAAGTTAGTACTCACGGCCCGGCGCAAACAGATGCTCGAAAAGATCTCCGCACAAATAGACACAGAAGTAGCTATTATGGCCGGTGATATCATCGATGAGTCGTTGCCTCAGAAGTTGATTGACACGGCGGTGGAAAGGTTTGGTTCTTGTGATGTCGTGTTTAACAACGCAGGCGTAATGATCGTTGGCAAGGCTGAGGATATTGATCTTGAAGCTGTATGCCAAATGGTGCGTATTAATGTGGAGGCCGTATATCGATTAGCAATCGCCGCGATGCGTCACCTTATAAGTCAGGGCAGTGGTTACCTCATCAATACATCAAGCATCCTCGGAATGAAGGTACGTGAAACTACCGGTGCTTATGCCGGTACCAAGTATGCAATAGAAGCATTAACTGAGGACCTGCGTATGCAAGCGGCCGGAACAGGTGTGCGCGTTTGTGCCCTTGAGCCGGGCCTTGTGGATACACACCTGCAGGATCATTTCCCGGTCCACCCCAAGGATATGCTCAATATCAAGGCCCCTGTTCAGCCGGCAGACATCGGCCGGGCGATCCGCTTCGTGCTCGAACAGCCCGACCACGTGGCGATCCCGCGTATTCTCGTGATGCCTGCAGAACAGGGAATGTAGTTGATCGTTCGAGATAGGCCCTTTTGAAATCCTTAAAAGAATCCACGATAATGTACAATAACAGTCAACTATACGTTTGAACACAGCTATGGCTGAAACTATGATACCATAAGAAATTAATCTAAAGGAATTGACAATGTATGATCGAAGTGATGGTTTAATGAGAGGCTCACGTAAAGAAAGGACGCAAGAAGTCTTTAGCTTACAAGAATCCGATTGGGATTTCGACACCTTGTTTGGGATAATACAGGGCCTATTAGACCATGCAGATAATGTAAGGTTGGCTTCTATGGAAACACTGCTTAAGATTGCAAGACAACAAAAAATCCCTATGAGCCTTACCCCTGTATCTGTTATTGAGTACTTTATGTTCAGCTTTACGGCATCCTCTAAGGCCACACAGAGAATTATTAAATTCCTGGTTGAAAATACAGATATACCAGGAGCTAATGAAGCTATAGAACGGGCCTTACTTGAAGACGTCCGTAATGAAGATTTTGAAAATTTTATCAACATTATTATTGAAGCAAAAAAATTAAAATTTTTCAAAACTCTTGAAGATAACAAGCTATCAAAAACAAAAGCAAAAATCTTAAAGAAAGCCCTTAATCTCTAAGCAAAGTCAACCATCTGGAGAGGAAATATGAACACTTCTAACTACTTTGGTTAGGTTAAAGAATGCCCCTGAAGCTAAAAGCCTCTAACAAAATGAATGAATATTAATAAAAGTACAGTGCCGCTGGTGATGCATACTGCGGCATCGCGGACTGTCAAACCGAAGTGTGAGGGTTCGAGTCCCTTCGGCTCTGTTTTACAAAGCTCTATAGGCTAATAACTTACAGAGCTTCTTCTCTTTTCAGAGACTGTCAAAAAAGTTATGATCTGAAATGGTCTGAAAAGAGCAGATCAACGGCATTGAGTTTTATACGCTTTTCCCGATCCGTGGGTCGAGAAGAACTTGTTCTCCCCGCTTCATCCTCACCTGTTCATCTAACTCGAAGCCATATCTACAGGTATGCTCAACCACATTTAATCCTACTTTTAACTGCCCGCTATCCTTACACTTTCCCTAAAGCCCACTTGATAAGTCAGAATGATTGCTGGATACCAATCCATCACTTTCCGATACAATAAAGGTGTTTACGGCCTCTTAGAAAGATTTTGCCTCCGGATATGGCAGGGGAAGCACAGAAGACTTCTTCGAGTTTATTTACTGCGAGGATTTCAAATGTCGTTCCTATCTTTAGAACATAACATTCGCCATCTTCAGTCTGGATGTAAATTCTTCCGTCGGCATAGACCGGGGAAGCTGTAATCGTATTGCGTTTTCCCAGTTTTTGCTTTTCGTATACGGTTTTTCCCGTTTGTGCTTCATAGCAGGTCAGGGTCCCCTTATCAAGCGGTACATAGAGATATTCGTTAATCGCAATCGGAGAAGTCACGTATGCACCGCCTCTCGAGTGTGACCAGGCAACTCCCTGACTCTGGGTTTTGCCGCCCGTTGGTGTAATATCACCCGAGGCTCCAGATCGGACTGCAATAATCGGCTGCCGCATAAACATCATACTGTGCCCGGACGATAGAAATACCAGGCCTTTAGAGGAAACAGGGGAGGGAACTGTAATCATCGATCCCCCAGCACATTCCCATAGAAGTTTGCCCGTTTCTGCATCGTATCCCCTCATTCGCTTCCTTGCGTTCGTAACAACGGTTGTACGCTCTCCGACTTCGAACAGAAAGGGTGTTGCCCATGATGCGCTTTCATCACGTTCGGTTCGCCATACCGGTTCGCCGGTAGTCTTCTTAAATGCAGCAATGTAAGAATCATCATCGCTATCGCAATTGACAATAACCGTATTCCGGAACAGGACGGGCGATGCACCCGTTCCCCAGCCGGCCCTTACACGCAAGAGTCCCAGGTCTTGCTTCCAGATTACCTTACCCTCAAAATCAACGCAATACAAGCCCGCTGAACCAAAAGATGCGAAGACATATTTTCCATCAGTTGCAGGTGTTTCGGAAGCATAGGTATTTTTGGTGTGACGGCGGGTTCTCGGTTCCTGTTGTATAACGGTCTTTGACCATCGGATGTTTCCTTTCTCGGCATCCAGGCAGATCAAACGATAAACATATCCGGACGCATCCGGCTTAGCACGGTCGCCTCCCATATACACTCCGCCGCGAAACGTCTCGACGTTGGGATCTTCTGCAACGGCTGTAGTGACAAAAACACGAGTACCCCAGACAATTGGAGAAGAGTGACCAGCGCCCGGGATTGGCGTTTTCCATTTGACGTTTTCCTGCTCACTCCATTTCAAAGGCAAGTTCTTCTCGGTTGAGATTCCCCGACCATCACCACGCCATCCCGGCCAATTCTCAGCAAAAACACATTCCCAGCTAATTAAAATCACAAAAACCAATATTGTGGGACATAAAAAATCCACTTTTTTCATGGAAATCTCCATTTCAAGTGTTCCCAGATTTTTTCTATAAAGTTTACAATATTAGTACCAAGTCTGCCTCTATCAAGTCAATAATTAATATCACCACATCAGATTGTATTTTTACACCACCGATTATTAATATCCTCCTATCCGCGTCGAGATGGTGGCAGCTATCCCCAAACACATCTCCAACGTCTCCCTACTTGCCCTGTTCCTTGCTCAAGTCGAAAATAGAAGTATATTTTCCCCTATTCAGATGTTGATATTGGGTGCTTAAACTCAGAAAAGGATGGAAAAATGTCTATAGTAGTCTTATTATTACTATTGTTGGCATTGATAATCTTTATAACAGGATTATCCGCCTTAATAATAGCTATTATCGCCTTTACACGAACATCAAGAAACGCACGCGAGATCAGTGACCTGAAAAAACATGGTGGCTAATTTATGTAATTTGTGCACTAATTACCAACGTTTAATCCAATTTGTACATTTCCCCTCGATTGATTGTCGATGCGTTCAGAACCTTTGAATACATTTTCAGCGATAATGGCACGTTGAACGTCTTTTCCAAGCTGAATTTGCGGTCGATCCTGTCGAAATTCACATCCCCGAATTAAAATAGTCCCACTTTGAGCCTGAATTGCCGGTCGTTTGCCGTCTTTGCCGCCCCATTGGGTAAAGGTGCAATCACCAAAACCAACGGTCCCTCTTCCGGCTATCTTTGCTATCTGGTTACACGGACCCCAGAACGCACAGTTCACGAAGCGGATGCTTCCAGTATTGCCCTGAGCGATTTCAATCATTGTGGGATCAGGCCCGTGAAAAGATACGAACTCACCATTGGTTATCAACAATCCATATGGTGCAGATTGTTCCACGACAAGAGCGGTATAACAATCATCTGCACCAATCCCGAGGAAGTTACCATTACATACACCCCTTCTGCTTTTTATGAATTTATATCCGATTTTGTACCCGAAACAGAATGTATTATAGACATACTGCCAGTCGGAACGGCCAAAGATAAATGCCTCACCGTTTTCCTTTTGCCACCTGAGCAGTTTGGGTTTCGTACTCCACCAGGGATTGAAGTGAACATTTTCGATTCGGCCGATGTCATAAATGGCGTCGACCATGATACCTCGCCGGATTGGCTGGCCATGTACATCGCGAATCAGGTGACGCTCGTTCCGTGTGGCGTCGATACCGTTATAGGGATTTAGCATCTCTACTGCAATGACGGCAGGATTTTTACCCCGCATAGCGATTGCCCATGGGTATTTTTTGGGTTCGTCATCTACGTTTTGCTGTGGATAATATAAAACAAGCCCCTTAAGCGTACTGTTCGTGTTGAGGGTAATAAAGGCCGGTCCATCCTCACGTCCCGCACCACCAGTCACCAAAAAAGTAGTTCCGTCATCCGTTGGTTTTGGAAGGCCCCGGTCCCTTATGCCATTATGAGCCGGGACAGATTGCCACATGCCCGCCAGGGTAACAGCATTGGGCACTTTCAGATTGCCGGTGAAGAAATAGTTCCCGCGTGGGGCATAAACCACCCCTCCGCCAGCTTTTGCTGCGGCATCCAGGGCTTTTTGGAATGCCGTTGTGTCATCAGTTTTACCATCTCCAACAGCACCGAAGGTGCGAACATTGAAATGCTGGGAAACAGCCGGTGGTGCTGGTTCTTTCGCAAAAGAGCAAGTTGTGCACACAAGTGAAAATCCGAGGACAATAATGCCAAACTGGTTTAAGATTCTTGCTTTGGAAAAACTGTAATCCATGTGTTTTACTCCTAATGACATTTCCTATTTACACTGCTTAGAAACATTGCGCCACACTTGAACCGGTATAGTACCTGATGAATATCGATTTAATCAAGTTCAAAGAGAATTAGCCTGTTTTCCTAACTTACGAGGCAACGGCCCCGCAAATATATACAGAACTTGCTGTTCTCCAATAATCATTTGAAAAATACTGGAATCCTTAGTGGCGTCGGATTAATATGTCAAGACATTGAAAGAGTCGCAGGGCAGTAAATTAGAACGTCGAATGAGAGTATGGGAATCAAAGAGGATAAATTCATAGTCAGAACTTATGAGTGCCAGCATAATGGTAATATCAAGATATACGCGCTTATGCAGCATCTGCAGGAAATAGCTTCTGCTCATGCCGATGAACTTGGTTTTGGAAGTACCTGGCTGAATGAAATAAATGGCTATTGGATCCTTTCGAATATCATGGTGGAAATCAATTTATTGCCGAAATGGAACGACGAAGTAATTATCAAAACCTGGCCAAGCGGAAACACCCGATTAATTGCGACACGTGAGTTTGTTGGCAAAAAAGGAGGTGGTCGTGAACTATTTAGAGCCGGTAGTGAATGGACGATATTAAATAAAGACACAAACCGACCCAAAAATCTATCCGGTCTTAATATGAATACGCTGGCAGCAGGGCCTAAAGTAATAGAAAAAGAAGTTGAGAGGTTAAAACCAATAGATGATTATGCACTTATAGAGCAGATTTCGGTACCATATAGCTCCATCGACTTAAACGGCCATGTCAATAATACGGAATATGTTCGATGGGGAATGGACGCCATAAGAGCCAACTTTGAATTCGAGGGAGACATCCGTTCACTACAGGTAACCTATCTGGCAGAGGTTTTTAAGGATGACAAGCTTGATTTGCTGGTCTCAGACGTCAGTAACAGGGTTTTTTACTTACTTGGCAGGAAATCCGGTGAAGCGAACAATGTATTTTTGATGGAGGTCTCCCGCTGAAAAGATTAACAAATCATAAAAACTTGAAAAAATTCCCATTTTCATGGATTTGGACCCGAAAATCGCATGCCTGCCAGTTCCACATTTTTTTGCACAAAACGGCAAATCGATTATTTGGGCCTCATATTAATATCATTACAATCTGAACCATTCTGATGTCCCCTCCTGCTTCCATATGATCGGCTTCAGACATCAGGTTTGCCTGCTTATAACCTAATAGTCAGGAATTTTTCCCCACAAGGGCTATTTTATTGGACTTTGAGGCCTATATCACAAAAAAAAACTAAGAATTAAAATTTTTTCATCAACATTTAGCCTCGTACGTACGGCTTAATAAATACAGAGCCATAACTTGCTACTATTCATATTGCTAAGTAGACAAGTATTTGGATGCTGTAGTTATGCCTTTTAGGCCTAATAATGGTTTGTAAGTTCTTTTGGGGGGAAGGTTAATGGGCAAACGCAGGCGTGTCTATAAACCATCAGAGGTCCGGCAAGTATTTGAGAAGCATGGGAGCTTCATCTACAGGGTAATCCAGTTTCAACTCGGCCATTCGCCGGATAGTGACGACATTTTTCAAAGTTTTTTTCTGCATCTTCTTGAAAAACCCACACCAAGAAAGGTGATGGATAATCGCAGCTACCTGTATCGGATGATCAAAAACAATATAATAACCCATTATCAGAGGGTAAAAGCATATGAGAGACGCATTTCAAGGTATTCGGAGGCCCAGCTTTCCAAGAAAATGTCGTATGATCCCACGGAAAAAACAACGGGGATTGACGAATTCCAGAGTGTGATAGACATAATAAATAATCTCTTGCCAGCACATACTGCTACTGCTTTGAAATTGCGATACAAAAATGACCTACCCAATAGTGCCATCGCTCGTACTATGTCTGTTAAAAGAGAGACAGTTTGTCAATATATCAGTACAGGCTTAAGAAAACTGCGAAAAATACTGAAAGGTGAGCATTCCGGGAGTGTCTGATAATGGTATCCGGGAATAAAAACAAATGCGAACTCGCCAAAGAATACTTTTATGACATTCTGGATCCTGATACTTTAGACAAGGTGCCTGAACATATTCAGGATCACATTGCCAATTGTCTTCACTGTGTCAGGAAGTTGGCCCACCTATATCAATTGTTATTAGATTCAGCCCACTGTACCCAAACAGAGCCCACTGCTATACGGCCTGAAACGGCCAGACATTTCCCCTTGTATGAAGAGCAACAGGTTGATTGTAAGATGGTAAAGGAATTCCTGCCGTTACTTGTTGATCCGGAACCGGAAATACAGATTCCTATTATTGTAACCGTTCATCTTGACCAGTGCCCGCAGTGCAGACAGGATTTTGAAAACCTGCGTTCATATTAAAACATAATTCAAAGCAATCAAGGGCCTGACGATAGTCAAACCTGTTTTTATCCGGGTCTATAAGTCTTATGAATTGAGTGTAAATAACCGCCGGCACGACAAAAAAAGGTCAGTTTCAGTATTAAACCTTTTTTGATTAGTTCCTGTATACACAAACATCAGGATAATGCGGCTATTTACCATTTTCCGCCATTCGAATATGACAACCAGTCGTCATAGATGTTCGAATGAACATTGCTATCAGGTATATCCTGGTTGATCTGATCAGGAATATGTTCCAAGTTATCAGTCTGTGATGGCCGATATTCACCCTCTGAAGCGTTTACTATCGTAGGCTGTAGGAACAGCACCAACTCTGTGTCTGCAAGTTCATTCCTCTCGGATCTAAACAGATTTCCGATAAGGGGTATATCACCAAAAAACGGAATTTTCTCTATGACGTTAATGTCACGCTTGAATTTTAATCCCCCTATCATTAAAACGTGATTATTTTTTACAGTCACAGTAGTGGTTGCGGTATTGCGATTCACTACCGGTACGCCATTTCTTATCTCGATAAGTGAACTGACATCCAGATTGATATCCATCTCAATGGTGTTATCTTCCCTTATATTTGGAATTACCATTAAGATATTACCGACCTGTAGAAATCTGACATTCTCTATTACTTGTCCGCTGTCGGCAGCTATACTAGTTTCCGTGAAAGGTTCGTCCGTGGCCATCCTGAATTCGGCGGACTGGCCGTCGAGAACGAGGATGCGCGGATTCGCCAGTATTTGACTTCGACTATCAGTTTCTATGGCACGAACGATTGTTTCGTATTGTGTCCCCGTAAGTTTTCGTACAGTAATCGAACCAAAGCGATCTTCACCTACTTGAGAAGGTAACGAACCTTCCAGTATTATATCAGTACCGTCAATATCAAAAAACGACTCAAAGTTTATACCTATATCCTTCAACGCACTAACATTTACCGCAAGAATCTTGGCACGAATAAGAGCCTGCTTGGCCGGTTTGTCCCAGTCTTCGAGAATTTCCAAGATTCTTTCCGCGACAGAAGGTATAGTAGTAAAATGTACGTTGCGTGTTTGGTTATCTACCGAGAAGCTATCTTCCTGAGGCCGTAACAGACTGGTAAGTTTGCTATCTAATTCAAGCGAATCCAACTGGCGACATTTAACCTTATAACTATACAAGTTAACAGGAACATCGAGATCTCTTATGAGTTGTTCCACTTTTGTCAGCGTTGCGAGTGTCTCAGTAATCGTAACTGTATTGCTCCGATCATCAGCTACCACTGTGCCTACCATGCCCAGGCTTTCTGCGGCAATTTCCGGTCCGGGGGTTGCGACGGGACCCGGCGAGGGCGGGGAAGGTGGAGGAACTACAGATGGGATTGTTACCTTTTCTGTTTTAGAGATTTTCGTGCCAGCCAATCCGGGCCGAGAACCCAGAGTTCTGTGAGTTATGTTTGTATCCAATGTTTTTCTTGTAGGAGTCGGGGAAACCTCTGGCGGACCTGGACCGGCAGGTTCATAGGTACGGTCATCTCTTCGAGTCTGACCTGAATATATTTTCTGGGTTCCCTGTCTTGAAACAAAAGACTCAATGATTCCGGCAACTACAGAAGCTGATGCATGTTCCAAATAATAAGTTCGTGTAAAGTATGCATCTTCACGATCGAGCTTCTTTATTATATTTTCTATCCTGTCCACCTGAGATGCACGACCAGTGATTATTATCTGATTTGTCCGAGGCTCCGACCGAAATGCACCCGGATCCGCAACCATGGCCTTGAGCGCATTTTCAATATCTTCCACCATAGCATACTCGAGCGTAAAGACATGAGTAACAAGGTCCTCGTCAAGATCCTGAATGACTTTGCGGATTTGTTCTATATTGCGCGTATTGTCACGAATGATTAGCTGGTTTCCCAGTGAATCCACTGTTATATTCTCCGGTTTGCTGGCAAGATGCGAAATTCCAGATAGTACCTGCGAAGCTTGAAGGTGTTTCAGCGGTATAGTGGTTGTCACAACTTTACTGTCTAATTCTTCAAGAAGGCCGGCAATGTACTCAACTTTTGAGGTATTGCCTGTGACAATAATCTGATTTGTCGCATCAGATACAATAATTTGATGTGCAAAATTAGATGTTTTGGCATCTCCGGTACTACTCACAAAATCAGTTAACTGCTTGGCAAGTTCAGATGCCCGTTGAAACTTTATCTGAAAAACCCTTGTGACCGCATCCTGGTCAAGCTGTGCTATCAGTTCGGCCGTTCTTGAAACGTTGCTCTGAGAGTTGAATACAACGATTGAATTGGTTCTGACATCGGCCTGGAAAGGACCCTCTTTAGGGCTTATCTTATCGAGTATTCTCGCGACATCAGCAGCCTTGGCATTTACAAGCTGAAAACGTTTTTTTACGAAACCCTGATCCAGCCTGGCGATAAGCGATTCGATTTTCTTAAGGTTTTCGGCAGTATCGTTAACAACAACAGTGTTACTCCAGGGATCAATCGCAAGTTTTCCTGTTTTGGTCAGACCGTTTTCCAACAACAGCTTTATGCTCTCTGCCTTCTGGTGCTTCAGAGAAAAAGTTTTTGTGGTTCGCCCAAAAAGTTGCTCATATTCATCCTTTGTCATCATGTAGATTACATTTCCTTCCTGCCTATAAACGTAGTTGTTTACTAAACAAAGATTATCCAGGAGCTGCCGTGCAGTTGCGCCTTTGCTCCAAAGATTAATCTTACCGCGTACTTTCTGAGAGGGGATTATTGTCCAACCGCTGGTGTCAGAAATAATCTTTAGAACGGATTCAACTTCCATATTTACAATATCCAAATCAATGCTTCTTTGCCCTGTATCCGGTGCAAATATCGAAGAAGTATCACCAAAATTCTGCTGGGACTGACCCGGTGAAGATATGAGCAAGAAGACAAAAAGACACAGTGTGACAGTTATTTTTAAGAAACTCGTTTTCATTTGCTTACTTCCTCAATTATTTTGCGAGACTATCGCTTGAGTGTTATTTGTTCATTTTCCATCTCTAAAACCAAACTGTCCTTTTTTATTTCTTTTAGGACAAACTCAGCTACTCTGTCGCCTACGTGGAAGGAGCCGGGTCCTCGCTCAGGTATAAAAACCAGAGCGGTCAGTTCTTTCTCATCTCCACTGGTGCCTAAAAATTGCAGCCTCTCAGCAAGTTGTTGAGCTGTGGTTTTGCCAATTTTCCTTTTAGATGGTATCGGTATCGATGGCTTGAACAAATTCCTTGTTTTTAGCAACTCTGTGTAAGTATCTAATGAGGCAATAGAGTTGGCCTGGTTCGCATCGGTCGCCACAGGTTGTTTATCTGTGAAGTTAGGCACAGGAAGTTCAGGCAGAGGAGACAATAACATATACAAGATGAATGAACATAAGCCTGCAGAAAGCAAAGAAGTAACTATTGTTATCCAATTTTGACGCGCAAAATTCAGAGATCTTTGCCACAACTCGGTAATTTTGGAAACCAGCGATCTTATTTGTTTCAGCCTCTTTTGAAAGAATATCTTTTTTATGTGCTGCAACATTAAACTATTCCGGGGCTACGATAACATCGCTCTTATACTTCATACCTAAGAATTGTTCAAACCAGAGTATTAGTAAGGCAGATTTCAAAACTTAACCAGTAAAAGAAAAGTAAAAGTTGTGAAGTGATAAAATTCCACTAACACATACTTTTTATATCAGACTTTAGCTACTGATATTGCTGCTGTAGTTTGCTACCGGCAGATGTCCGCGATATGAGAATATTTGCGGATATAAGGTTCGGAGCGGTTCTTAAAGCCTGGATTGTTAAAGACTCAACAATCAGGATTTTGGGGGAGGTATTGATAGCATGCAAAAGTTCAAACATATTGTGGACCCGGCCTTCAACCTCAAGCGATACAAGAAATCTTCTATAACTGCCAATCCATTGTGAGGGCAACGGTCTTATTCTTTTAACCCGAACATTTCTTGTACGAGTAAGCGATTCGAGCTCTTTTAGCAGAAAACCCAGTTCTTCCGCATCCGTACCTGTTGCAAGAATGCGCTCCTCATATTTCTTGCACAGTGCTTCAACCTGATCCCGGCGATATAGTGCTTCCTCCATAATAAGCAGTTTATCCTTTGTAAGAGCTAATCGATTATTGAGGTCAAGACATGTGCGCAGAGGCAAAGAGAACAATATCAGATAAATCACACCGGCACACAGCACAACCAGTCCCGCGATTATAAACTTACTTTGCCGTATAGATACATGCTGCAAAAAATTCATTTTTCTCCTTTCCTGTTATTTACTTGCTGAAGGTTTGCTGTGACTTCAAAATCGATCAGGAGGCTGTCTTGTATTTGGCGTTGATTGGCATAGTTCTGTTTCACATTCTGAAAATAATCTGATTGCTCGAGCGGACCTATACAATCGAAAGCCTGTGAAAGCAGTTTCGCCTGTGCCCTTGTCGTGATCTTTTTTTCGCGCTCTATACTAAGATAATGAACTGTTACATCTTTTGGCAAAACCCTGTATAGCTCGGATACAATATCAAGTGTTGATACATTGCTTTGCAACTGACTTTGAATAATATCCAATTGCTGCTTTAAGAACTGGAGTTTTTCAGCCATAGGGCTGATGGCAGAAAGTCTTTGTTCGTATCGCAGGAGCAGGCGATTCTTACGCCAGATACTGGTCTTCAGGCACAAAAAGGCCAATAGCAGCACAAAGCAAACTTTCAAGGCATGCAGTATCATTTGTCTGCGTTTTTTTCTCCGACGTAGTTTTTGCTTTAGAAATCTTGGCAGCAGGCTAATCTGATCTTTTTCCGATGATGATGACAAATAGTCATCTGAACTTATAGTCGTTAATCTTTCTATAATTGATGAGTTTTCGCCAAATAAAGTGGCGGATTCAATTTCCTCCACAGAGACACCCGTAACTCTTTCGACAATCTTTCCAAAATCAACAGCTGAATTATTTACGTTGATTGTAATGAGTTTATTCGGCCAATTAGCAAACCTATTCTCCTTAAGCATGGATAAAGAACGTTGAATCTCTGCCTCTACAAATCTTGTTTTTTCACACAACTTTCCCTTTAATCGGGCACCTCGCAGAAAAGTAACTTGCCGATTTTGAATTACAAAAAAATCCAGGTAATCATTATTAGGATAAAAATAGGCCATAGGATTTAATTCCAACGAGGTTTTATCCTTCTTTAGTAATAAGTTATAGAACACTGCATTTACAGTTATGACGTTTGGTCTGATTCCTAAAGATAGTAAATTTTGTATGTAACGGTCAATTATTGACAAAGGTGAAAGGACAATCAGCACTTTTGACGCCTCATCTTCCTGCCGGCCAATGATCGAAAAGTCCCAAGACCAGGGCTGCGTGTTGTACGGGACAATATTCGACAGTTCAAATTCGAGCATTTTCTCTATCTCTGCCGGGTCAGTCGAGGGCAAGAATGCATACTTTGTGGTGCACTGATAGGCAGGAATAATCAATACCCAACCAGCTACTTTCGGTAAATCAGGATGAGAGGATCTATGATCTGACTCAAGGTCTGTAAAAGGTATATACTGCCGCCATTGAAAATTGCCACCCAAACAGGAACAGACCTGCAGATCCAGGCCCTTGTCGTGCACAAAGATCAGACCGATTCTTCTATTTGCCTTCAGCAGTGGTTTAAAAGAGAGCATTACCTTCTCCTTGCGAGTACACGCTTTCGTGGCCGTCAAGCATAAAATACTCTATGTTTTTGATTAAAGCTCGGGATTTACGCTGCCAACTTAAGATCCTCGTGCTTTGTTCCTGTCTTTCGATAACCGCCATATATTCACACCAAAACGGCCTTCCTTTTTTGCGGACCTTTATATGAAGTTGAAAATGATTCGAGTTAAATTTAGCTATCTGGGCCAACAACAGCAAATCAGCATCATTGAAATTGTCGTTTTCTTGTATATCATCCATCGAGCTAAATTTCCGAGATGCGTCTTTCTGCATGGAAGTGATCTCACTTACAGCAGTATCAGAAAGCATAGGTATAACATCCAGAACCTGCTTTGGCGCTGTATTTATATTAATCCTGCCGTCACCATAGACTGTAAGCAAATCACACAAACCGGCAGCACTATTATGTGGAACATCATCCACGAATTCAGATATTTCACTCAAGTGGTTGTCCCCTTCAGAGGGATTATAACCATAATAAATTTCCAGTGATATTCCCTTTACAAGCAGAAGCTCTTCAATATTATCAATAGGCTTATTTTTGCACCTATAAGCACTCTCAAGGCCGGAATAATAATCATTCTCGGCACCATCCGGATTAGGCACATCGTCCTCGTCAATCCAGTCCATAATTGAGGCAACGGTGGCTTCATCCAGGCATTCAAATTCTAAAAGTAAGTCTGGAGGAGCGAGGTTGACATTAATCTTCGCAGATTCATCGATTAATCGCCAGTTCACCCGCCATAAACTCTCATCCGGGCCAATCGACCGGCCGGCGGTTTCAGTCGGTATAAGTTTGTGCCATCCGAACAACGGATCATCAAGACAGTCTAATTTATGGTCATCTGCCTCCAAAATACTGCGGGCTTGTACACAAGCAGCAAGAGCGATTTTATCCTGCTGGAGCCTTTCAGTTAAGAGTTGTGTTTCCTCTATAGTTATTCTACTTCTAAATGCCAAAGCAAAGGCCAACATGCTAAAGGCCGCTACAATATATACTACTAATATCAGTACCATGGCCTTTCGGCACTTGCCCAGTCGTATCATAACTGCTGCTCCATATTCTTGAGACCACAAGGCAACTTCACCGCCAGTGGCCATGTCTGTCCATATGCGGTGAACCTAAATTCCACATAAACAGGAAGAGATTGCTTTGAATAAAACGAGGTTTCCAACCTTTCACCATTGTGAAAGGATATGCTAAGCTCTTCTATTTTTCTTAAAATTATTTTTCTATTTTTATTATTGTATAGTTTACTGGCGCCAGCTATCGGTGTAGTAGTTCGATATAAACAAATTGAATCTTTCTCCTTCACCAATCCATACTCAATTCCGTGAATCCGGCGTATCCCGCAGACTTCATTAAATTGACCGGTTACAAGCGAGTAAAACCGCATTAGTGTCAATTCTTCAAATTCAAAGGTTGCATTATCACCGGCAAACATAGCCTCCTTCCCGAAAGACTTTGGAACCGCATGCACCAGATCTTCCCTGATTTGATCCAGGACATTTATTATTTCCCACAGTTCAAGCATAGACTGATCCTGCCTGTCGCCTACAAGTCTCAACGTTTTAAATAGTTGATATCCAGTTGCTAATACGATTGCCGAAACAGATAGTGCCACAGTAAGTTCGACTATTGTAAATCCTCTCTGAGTTTTCATTTCATTACTGAGCATTTTTTACCATCATCTGAGTCCATAGCTTGACACCGGTACCCGACTTGTGTCTAACCTCTAACCATATATCGGCGACTTTGTCGTTATCCGGTCGATAGCCAAACTGAACCTGCCAGCTATAATTCTGAAATGGCTCATCAAAGGTCCCTTCTAATTCGTCTATTCCTGTCAGGGACGAGGTTCGCAACTGAGTAAGTTTGGTTGTCACCAAGAGAGCCGCTATTTGTTTTCGCTTAATTACAGTATTAGACTTAACAATTTGCGAAAACACACCCGCCAGAGTCAGCATCCCCACTGTTAACAGAGTAAGAGCAAGGGTTGTTTCCATAAGGGTAAAGCCTGTAGATTTTCTACTCATTTTTCAATACTTCCCGGAGAACAACAGAACCATCGTTCTCGACTAAGATGTGCCATTCGACATTTCCGCCATTCTTCTCAGCGGCCAATGTAAAATGTGCTTTATTTGCACTGCCGTCCGGCCAAAAGACGATAACTCTCTCATCGCCAAGCTGACCAAATCCCTCAAGTTGGACTATCTTCACACCTTCGCCAAGAAATTGTCGCGGAACCAAAAAATCATTACTTATGTCGTCTGGAACCGGAGAGTGGCCGACACTTTTTACAGTAAAAGCGGTACTATCTGTATCAAGAGCAAAAACCATTACTTCCTGCATGGTTATAGCCATCTGCCGGGTGAGCCTGATTACAGCCAGTATATTTTTGGAACTTTCCCTTACCTGCCACCCAGATACGCTCTCGCCAATCCGTGGTGTTATGGCAGCCATACTAATCGCTATTAGAACAAGAACCAGCAACAATTCTACGAGTGTAAATCCATAAATTTCCTTACCGCGTCTTAGTATATTGTTGGTCCTTATCGAAATTCGAGATATCATCTTCAGTCCCTATCTGGCCGTCCGGACCAGGACTTATAAGGTCATAACTGTAATTACTTTGCTGGCCAGGAAATTGATATTGATATGTATTTTTCCACGGATCTTCAAAACGATTGGATTTTTTGATGTACGGTCCACGCCAGTTCGGCACTCCTTCCGGCTTTATAATTAAGGCATCCAGGCCCTGTTCGGTCGATGGATAGCTGCCTGTATCGGCTTCATACATATCCAGGGCTAAACCCAAAGTACTTTCTATCTCGGTTTTAGCGCGTGTTATGCGTGCTTCTTCACTCCTTCCCGAAAAACTCGGCAGCATTATCGCCGCTAAAACCCCAATAATGACGACAACCAGAAGAAGTTCAATCAGGGTAAATGCCCTTCTAACATTAATCTTAGACATAAATTACTCCCTTCTCTTACATACGAAAATAACCTTTCTTTAACATAGACAAAGGCTTGTTAAAATGTAAACACTCATCAGCAACAGCATCAACATCAGGTCAATGCCGGAACCAATCGCTAAACTCGAATTGGTGGATTTTCCAATATAGGCTGATGGCATAACAAAGAAAATCATCCTGTCCAACACTTCAATCTCCATACAATTTAGTGAACGAGAGTACTCACTCTAAAAATCGGCATAAGCATAGACACCACAACAAATCCTACTATGCCGCCCATAATAAGAATCATCACCGGCTCTATCATACTTGTCAGGGCTTGTATCCGGCGTTCGGTTTGCTGTTCATATTGTGCGCTAACACGCAGGAGCATCTGCGGCAAATCACCACTTTCCTGACCAATAGCCATCACTCCCAACATAGTCACCGGGAAAACCCGTTCTTCAGAAAAACATTCGTGCAGCTTCTCGCCCCTGGTTACTCCATCGCAAGCTTTATGCACCTGATCGGCAATAAATTTATTGCTTAAAGTGTCACCGGTGATACTAAGAGCACCAAGCATATTAACTCCATGTGAAAGCAAAATGCCAAGCGTGCGCATTAGCTGCGCTAATTGAGTCTTGATGATGAGCCCACCTACTACGGGAATACGTAAGCAGAACCTGTCAAACATAAATCTAACGGATTTGATTTTTAACAGTCTCAAACCAAATAACACAGTCAGCACAGCTACAATCATCACAAACGGCCATGCCCTGGCCAACAAGGAACTTACCTCCAGGACAAGCCTCGTTGGCAGTGGCAATTGATGCTCCAGGGAAGTAAAGAAAGAACTAAATTTCGGTATTACCCACACCATAAGGACTATTACCGTGCCTAATCCCACACAACTTAAGAAGATAGGATATACCATGGCAGCCTTTAGTTTGCTGCGTAACTGGTATTCCTCATCTAATAATTTGGCCAGCCTTCTTAGCATATCGGATAGCAGACCAGCCTCCTCACCAACTCTGACCATACTTACATAGGTTGCAGGGAATATCTTTGGATATGTGGATAATGCCTGGGCCAAAGGTTTACCTTCTCGCACTGATTCAGTAATTTCCCGCAAAGCTTTTCTTAGAAGGGAGGAAGAAATCTGATCTTCAAGCAGGTTTAGCGCGCGTTCTAATGGTACACCGGCATCAAGCAGGCCGGCAAATTGATCTGTAAACTCAGCGAGCATACCGGGGCCTATTCTTTTCAAGCCGGCGCGTTCAAGCACATTGAGCCTGTTCTCAGCAAAAGATTGAGGCTCTATTTGAACAGGAAACAGGCCCTGGAATCTCAGACGATGAACGGCCGAACTGATAGAGTCTGCCTCTATTGTCCCCTCGACTTTCTCTTTTGGACTTGCTTTTGCTACATACTGAAAAGTGGCCATTTCTATCCACCTGTCGTTATTAGTTCGTCCGCGTGACTCATACGTAAAACCTCACCTACGCTGGTTATGCCAGCCTTAATCTTGCGCCAACCATCCTGCCTCAGGGTTTTCATTCCTTCTGCTATTGCTGCGGTTTTTATACTCCCCGTGGCAACGCGGCGCTGGATCAACTCCCGAACAGGTTCGGTAATACGCAATATCTCACATATTCCCGTTCTTCCGGCAAAACCTGTGTGTCGACACTGTGGACAACCCACAGGTTCATATATTGCCTCAACATCATATACAGATTCAATTACACCAAGCTGGTCAAGCATAGATGATTCTACGTTTACCTGGCGTTTACAATGCGGACAAAGTATTCTTACGAGCCTGATAGCTAATACAGCCAACAAAGAGGACGCCGCCAGAAACGGTTCTATCCCCATGTCGAGTAGCCGGGCAATCGCGCCGGCTGCATCGTTTGTATGCAGAGTACTAAACACCAAATGACCCGTGAGAGCACTCCTCACTGTGATTTGAGCGGTTTCAGTATCCCTTATCTCACCAATCATCATCACGTCAGGATCGTGCCTGAGCATACTGCGAAGGGCTCTGGCAAATGAATAATCAATCTTCGCCAAAGTCTGCATCTGAACTACGCCGTCCATGCGGTACTCTATCGGATCCTCAATAGTCAGTATTTTACGATCCATAGTGTTTATTCTACCAAGGCACGCATACAGAAATGTAGTCTTTCCGCTACCGGTTGGCCCAGTTACAAGAATAACGCCATTCGGTCTTTCTATAAGGTCTTTGACAACCGGTATATAAGACTGGTCAAGCCCCAACTGATCTAATGACATAAATCTCATATGTTGTGATAAGATTCGTAAATTAACCGCTTCACCATATGAACCCGGCAGCACGGAGATTCGAAGATCATATTCTTCGGCTTTGATCCGGGTTTTGATGCGGCCATCCTGTGGCAGCCGTTTTTCTGCTATGTCAAGCTGTGCCATAACTTTGATTCGCGAGACAATATTTGACGTGAAATTTGCCATTGAAGCTGGAATCAAAACCTCATGGAGCATTCCATCTATTCGTTGTCTTATGCGGAGTTTTCTCTCGAACGGCTCTATGTGAATATCGGTGGCCCCATTTTTGACAGCCTCAATCAGCAGCATATTAACGAACTGAATTACCGAGGGCTCACCATCAACGGTTGTATCAACGAGGTCAATATCTTCAGCGATTCCCTTATCCTGAAAATCCGCCAAGTTGGACTGAATCATAAGTCTTTCTGCGGTCTCAGCTCCCAAGCCATAAAAGTTTTTTATTGCCATGGAAATATCATCTTTGGCAGCCAGACAGAAAACAGGTTCCATGGCTCTGCCATCTTGGTCGGTATACAGCAGTAACCGTAACTCATCAAACAACTGATAGTCAGTCGGATCGTTGACGGCTATCTGCACCAAGTCTCCCCTCATTTGCACTGGTACGCAGCATCTTTTTACCGCCAATTCGGCAGGAACCAAGCGTATCGCTCTTTTGTCCGGTGTTTGCGTAAAAAGATTGACTTTTTCAAGGCTTAAACGTTTTGAAAGGATATCAAGCAACGTCTCTTCCGACATGATACCTTCGTCAAGTAGACTCTTGAATAAACTACAGCCATTCTTTAATGCCGCATCTCGGGCTTTTTCCAATTGGTCCCGGCTCAAAACCTCCGGCTCAACTGCAAGAATTTCTTCCAGATTGTACAAACTGCCTTTGCGGGACATCAAAATACCCCTTTCTATTGTATATACTGAAGCGCCTTAAGCTGCTTTAACCGATGCTCATCCAACTGGATCCGCTCGAAATCTGAGCCTCGAGTAAACCGGGCTGCAAGCTTGTTATTCTTTGATGTCCATTGCTCCAGATAATGCTCAAAAGATGTCAACAAAGCTGAAGATTCTTTTGCCTGATGAATATTGTTCTGCTCTCTCGGATCATTCAACAAATCGTAGAACTCTCTGGAGCCGTCCCCGGGATTTAAGATCAATTTATATTGGTTTTTTATTACCGCGCATCTGTGACCACGCCCTCCCGAAAAGACAAAATCGTGAACTTGACAAACGCGTCCCTCGATTAGGTCTCTCAAGCTGGTGCCTTGTATGGGCTGTTTGTGTTGTATTCCCAGATAGTCAAGAATCGTAGGCATGATATCGATCTGGCTTGCCAACGCATCAATGCGCTTGCTCTTAGGAATCATGGAGGGCCACCTCAGAATCAACGGGACATGTATAAGTTCATTGTACAGCGTATGTGCATGCCCGGTCCTGCCATGTTCGTAGAACTCATCGCCATGATCCCCAAATATAATCACGAACGTTTTATCCAGAATATCAAATTTGGCAAATGCGTTTAGTAACTTTGAAACGTATGTATCCGTATCGCGGATCTCGCCATCATAAAGTGCGATTATATGGTCTAAATCCCCTTGCGAAGGACGATTGCTTCTCCGCGGCTCTTCTACTATGCCACGTCCGTCGACTGAACCATCATAGTTGGGATCAAACATCGTATCGAACGGTGGTGGAGGAATGTAGTCGTAGTGCGGATCGAAATAGAAAACAAACATAAAGAACGGTTCCTGGTGGTTCTGCTCGATCCAACGCAGAGCCGCCCGCGTAAGCGGCTTGTTGGTCAGAATCTGGTGTACATCCAGATCTGGGTCCGCATTAGGGCCGCCTACAAGCTTGCCAAAACCAAGCCAAACGGAGAAATCATCGTATAAGTCAAATCCCTGATAAAATCCATGTCGTCCATCAAGAGTCGGGTTGCTAACAAATGCAGCCGTCTTATAGTCGTTCTCCCTTAAAACCTCCGCAAGGGTTGTCACGTCTTCCGGCAGTTTTCTGTCATAATTGGTTGTACCATGCGCCTCGGGATAGAGTGACGTTAGCACGGACATAACCGTAGGCATCGTCCAGCTCGAAGTTGCCATGACCTTTGAGAAAACCACACCTTCCTTCGCAATGGCATCAAACACTGGTGTCGTATTCCTCGCGTATCCTATACACCCTACANNGCAACACATAGGGTCGGTCAGGCTCAGCCAGGCTGTCGGCGCTCTTTTTTTCAAGATCATCCAGCGCAATGGGAAGGTTATCGTCAGGAAGTGTCTCATCACTTAATCCTGGTGACACATCGCCTTCGACATGACCATAAACCATAACCATAAAAGAGTTGGACAACAGATGGACCAGCAATGCTGTTAGGAAAGACAATATTACTATATTCGAAGACTGCCTCATGGAGAGAACCTGCTCAATCGTTCGACGAAGCTCTTGGCACGTTCGACATACTGTGATTTTGGATACTGCTCAATAAGTTGTTTGAATGTCTCCAAGGCCCGGGAGTATTTTTGTCCTGAGACGTGTATGTAACCTATAAGGAGCTTGCTGCGAGCAGCAAGGTCGCTATTTGGGTATTTCTGGATAATTTCTGTAAAGCGGTCAATTGCGTCACTATCAATCCCCTCTGACATCCGGCTAAGCGCTGCGAACATCATTGCCTGACCTACATGGGGACTATTGGGATATTTCCTTTGAAAACTATCCATCTGTCCGGTCACGCTGGCATAATCCGCATCGAGGTACGCCAGCTTTCCTATCATAAACTCAACATCACTTACCTGTGTGCTACCAGGGAACATTTTGAGGAACTTTTGACATTCCTCAATGGCCTTGTCGTATAATTTCAACTGCTCGGCATAAATATCTATGATCTTAAACTGAGCTTTTTGCGCATCGAGGGTATTAAAAACCTTTTCAACAATCCTCCCATAGATTCCTATGGCCTTCTGATGATCGGCCATCTCCAAGTATATGCTTGCCATCTCCTCCAAAATTTCTACACCGGCGGTATCTGCTTGCGCAGCTGCGCTGTCCAGCGCATACCGACATATACGGGGGGAATTCACCCTCCTGGCATACATGGCAAGTCTGTACATCCGATGCAGAGAGCGGCCTTCAGGTGCCTCGCCAGCCAAAACATCGCAGATTCTTGCGAAGTTATCATATTGAATCATATGCGAGCAGAATAGAATAGGCTCGATACGTATATATTCATCGGCTACGGCATGGGAAAACACAAGTCTTTTCTTTGCCAGCGAATATTCCACTGATAGTAGGTTGCCAACACGCTCTCTCTTCAATATAGAAAATAACCGGAGCAATTTAAGATCCGGTCTGTTCTTAACAGTACCAAGGGAATCAAGCCTGGTCAGATTATCATGTACATAAATCATATAGCGCAGAAAAGCCGGTTTTTTCTCGTCTTGACATTGCACTCTCAAATCATCGCATATCCGCCTTATTAATTCGTCAATCTTCTCTGCCTGTGACAAATAGACCCTGATCTTATTGTCGTAAGAGGCTCTCTTCTGCAATTCTCCTAAGGCCTTTAAACCGTATTCCTCGGCTTTGACACAGTCACCAATCGCCATGTGTGCCAGCATGAGCATGCTGGGTATTGTTATCTCCGCACCTACATAAAGTGACCCGATATCCGTGTCATCACAATTTTCTAACTGCTCCAAGTGTAATATTGCACTACCGAAACTACCGTCAATCAAATCATTATAGCCTCGCAGAAATGCGATAAGATTATCTCGTTTTCGTGCCGTCAACTTCTCAGATCTCATCGGCCGCACGTTTACGCTATCTCTGAACCATTGTGGAATGAGTGCCACCCTCCTGACTCCGGAAGCCTGATAGTACAGGGATATTGCATCAGAGACTCTCTTCCGCGAGTATTCGACATCTGCCGCAACGATTAGCGCCCTCGCTCTTATACGGGGAAACACAGACTCACGCAGCGGACCAATAAGATTTAAAGTAGCGTTAGGATCTCCGGAATTAAAAAGACGCCTCGCTAAAAATAGCTGACTGAACTGAAAGGCCAAACTTCCCGGTTCCACTCGTTCAACCACTCGTCGCCATCGTTTGATGAGTTCTTGCTCGCTCCACAATTTGTCGTACAGCAGACATAGCTGCCAGGCCAATTCTTCCTTACGCGTGGTTAGAAGTCGATTTATCAAAAATTCTGATCTATTTTCACGATCAGTCTCAAATTGTGTTATGATGCTTTTCACATCCTTGCTCGTCCATTCTGCTCCTGAAAATCCCTGCTCCAACTGGTTAAGGAGTTCTTCAGCTCTCATGGTAGCCGAGTCAGAAAGCACCACATGAGTAAGTTTCTGCACAGCCTTTGAGGTGATATCCGGAGAATTGGCCTTTCGTACGATCACCTCACAGAGTTGCCTTGCAGCGCGAACAGATCCAATTGCTTCAAGTTCTGACACAACCTCAAGGACGTTAATATCATCTGGGAAATAGGGTGATTGATCTACCAACAAGAAACGTTGTTTTAGCGCCGGCTCAATACTATAATACTCCTGAATCCAGTTGGCCAACTGTACCTTGGCATTGAGCCTTACAGCCTGTGAACTGCCACTACGGGCCAGATACGCCAAAAGAAATGGAATCTCTGGTTCCTGAAAGGACGCCAAATGCCAATTTAAGCCACCACTGTGCTTAATCCCCCCAAGCCACGTTTCCAACTTTTGCGGCCACTGATCATCCGCTCCAATGACCCGCAGAAAGGAAAGTTCGATGCACTTGTTGAATCGGTCCCTACCGATACTTGCAAGTTTTGTACCGGCAAACTCACTGGCCAGATACAATCCGAATATGCATTCGGGATTTACGTGTAGTGGAATCCGGCCCCACATGGCGCGACTCAATGGTTCATAATCCTGCAGCGCCAATCTCAAGAATCCGTCCACTATCAGGCCACACTCTGGCAAGTCCGGAGAGGCAAAGGCAACTCTCAAACGAACACGATTGGTCATCCAAACCGGCAACGGGCACTCCTCGCAATCCAGATTAAAAAGTACCTGAACACTAAACTCACGCCACTGCTGCGCGTCAGCAACAACACCAAAGCAAATCGAACTTGTTCCACACAGCGATAACACTGCCCCTGTAACGATAACCATAACCTGCTTCCAAGACATTTAGTGGTCTCCTATTCCCTCAACTGCCTGTGGCATTCATTTTCTGTTCAAGTTCAATCACAGGCACACAAGGACTCAGTGCTTTGGCTTTAGCTAATATCTCCTTTGCATCCTGGCCGAGCATCATTTTTGCCTTAGCGACCTCGTAATAGGCTTTTGCAGCTAAAACACTATTGACCTCCCGCTTGATGAACTCCTCGTAGGCCCTGGTTGACGCAGTCATGTCGCCATCTTCAGCAGCAAGCATGCCTGTCCAGAACCAAACTTCGTTGTCCGGACCGCTATTGCAGTATTTCACGCCCTTACGGGCACCCTGTTCAAAAATATCTAATTTTAGCCCCCTCAATTCTGCTACTTTCTTCTGGCAATGTACCGCAACAGCATTAAGCCTTACATCTATCGCGAAATCAGCTACCGCCCGGTAAAGATTCTCCATGTCCAGCCCTCCGGGTAATAAGGTATTAGCTCTATAGCCTGCGATGGCTTCCTCGAGTGACTTCACGATCTTAGGCTCAGGACGGTCTTGTCCAAACAGTTCCGGTGCGAATACTTTCAAGGCAAGAACATAGTTATTATTCTTAAGGTATTCACTGTCGGCCAATGTGGTACGTGCACATATGGCCAGGGCTGTTCCTTGGTATTCCATAGCAGCCCACAAAGCTATATGTTGAACTATCTGCTGTTTCTGCTCTCTAGTGCCAATCAGGTTCAGATACCTCATTATAGCACTGGCACGTCCTTGTTTAGGGGCTTTCGCCATACAACTTCTGATCAGATGCCGATACAAACTATCACTGGCCTTACTCAACATAAGGGTATTCACCAACTTGTATAGGAACTGGGGTTTGTCAAGCAAGACTACACACGTTTCAAGGAGTAGTCCTAAGGAATCGTCTCTTTGCTGATTACCCTTTGTCGCGTACTCCTTTGATAGATAGAGGCAGAAATCCTCCAACCGTTGCCTTGGCATCTCTCTTCTCAACCATTTCCTGGCATAATCCAGGCCTTTCTTTCTATCAAGTAAGACGATTCTGCTCAAGGCTTTGGCTGCTGCCGTAGAATCAGGAAACATTTCCAGGATACGATAATACTCGCGCAAAATACGGCTATCGGAAGATCCTTCGATCTCCCGTGCCATCGCAATCACCAGAAGGCACTTCGCAATCAGATTACCATGCGTCTCAACTACCGCTCGATTAGCATTCCAATTGCCGAGCCCAAGCAAAATCCCGTACGCCTCTTTGGCCGCCTTTTTTGGATCGGCTTCTATCTCCGCATCGGGAATCCCCTCGATCCAATGCCTGACAGTCATATCGTTCAATTCGACGATACCCGCAGTGCCGGACGGATTAGCTATTACAGCCAAGCCAGCGTAGACTGTATCCGCCATATCGATGATTTGCGCATCACCTGTCTGAAACCATCTGACACTGTCATAAGAGAAATACCCTCTAAACTGGCCTCCTTTCCTCTGAAGTTTGATCCAGAAAGGAAATGAGAAAAACATGTCTTGTTCAACAGCCTCGAGAGAACCATTAAAACTTTGGTGCGTATCGTCATCAGCTATGGCCCGATACTCAAAGATGATCTTATGTCCATTTTGTGGCGATGGCGATAACGCAGTCATAGAATGTTTTGATCCAGTCTTTAACGTCTCACGAATCATGATCCCAACCTTGGTCTGCCTATTCCCAGTATTTGGCAGGATAGAATTTATTCCAACGATGCACGCTGTAACTTCTCCATCTCCGTGTAATTTGTCACAAAGATAATAAAATGAATCCTTTCGATTCCAAAGCCATCCACCATTGTTTTTGACTACCCAGGCGTCAATCCCGCTGTCGTATTCAAAATTTCCGTCGCAACAATCCCCAATATTTATACTCTGCCACTGAGATGCAAATGCCATGGCCTCCATCAGTAAGGCTATAATTATAATAGCAAAAATTACTCGTCGCATATCAGATCTCCATAATGATTCCCTTATTAATTTTCTTACTATATATTTCACACTAACCTGAAAGTTGTTGATATTGGCCCCAAACTTCAGTTTGGATCCACAGGGCTCCACGGGTAATTTCTCCATCGTTTGCTTCATAAATGCCATTCAGCAATACTGTCCGAGTGAGTCTTTCAGTATAGTTCCGGTGTCGGTTTTTCTTCCGTCGTCAGTTTCCATCCTATTCCACGCACAGATTTTATTATTTGAGGCCGGGTTGGGTCAGGCTCAATGATCTTTCTCAGTTTTCCTATATTAACATCAAATGTTTTGCCTCCCTCATTAGGGGGTGTACAAATCGAATCAACCCAGATATACGATTGCTGTAGTTCATCTCTTGAGATAACATGATTGGAATTATCCAGGAAATATTTCAATAAATCGGCTAAAATACCTCTTAGTTGGTAGCAACTTCCGTCACGCCGAACCTCTCTGCGATCAAAATCAATTATGGTATTTTTTAACCGTACTGTTCCAGTATGGGACCAAGATGACATACCGTTACAAAGACGTGCTCGTATACGTTTTGTCAACACTCCGGCTGATGTTTGTTTGCCTACTACCACATCGTTAACACCACAATCAAATAACTGCTCCTCAACAGGTTTGTTAACTTTCGTCATCAAGACTATCAGCTTAGTTTGACTACTAAGGGAACGTATAAAGGAACAAAACCTGAACACCTCTTCGCCTATAGTATCGAAATGCATAATGATCAAATGATATGAATGCTTTTTTATCAATTTTTTTGCTGCTCGGACGGTCGATGCTGCGTGCAGTTCAATCTTCAAAGTCTCAAGATTATTACGAAGGCGGTCCTGCCTCTGAGAGTTGCGGTCAATAAATAAGCCAATTTGATCCTTCATACTACACTCAAACCTCAATACGTAAATCACTGGGAATCCCTTCCTCTGTATGTAACAACGCATGTAAAATTAGTTATCTATGACTCAGTTTCGTATATTCGATATAATTTGTAGCAGCACACATTGAAAGTAAAAGTTAATTAAACGTTATTTTGACTGGTTTTCCTCAACGATCGAAACCATACCAACAGAATACAGAATTGCTGTTCGGTTATATCCTTACGCCGTTATGCGTCGTTTTCGATATGCCATTAGGCTTGCAGGCTTCGCTAATATCTTTTTCTTCAACCATCTTTTTTGTTTCTTATAATTTGTTCTGCCCTATCCAAAAGTTGCCCCAACTTACCTATGTTACTCATTTTCAAAAAACACGTTGTTTTGACCTGACTTTTCTTTTATTAAAAGGACTTTAACAACTAAAACGTTAAGTCAGAATGTTATCAAATATTTGGCCTATCATTGGCGAGGACCTGAAAAACGTGTACCCAATTGGATTTTCTGTATACATAAATAGTCAACAATCCTTGCCAATACTTATTAATATATATACCCAGCATACTGAAACCTGCAGAATCCATATACATTACTGTTTTACATGTAGTGACCTAAGCTGCGCTACTCCCCTCATATAAATAGACCTACCCGATACCAAAAAAGTTGATGGAATTTTTCTATATTTGTCGATTCACGCATGCTTTACATGAACCACATATGAGGACAAAGTAAGGCAGGCTCTTTCTATCCGGCTATCAAGAGCCTCAGCAAATATGTAACAAAATCTGTTGACACTATTGACGACTATGCCTTCAAACATGTCGGGAAACCACAGATTCACTCAGATGACTTTGCCATACCATTTACTTTTGTTTTACTTTAACAGGGATAGATTTGATGACATACTGTTTTCTCTAAAAGAGTCAATTGGAGCCAGTAAAATGAACAGACTTGATGAGATTGAAAACTGAAGTAAAAATATGGTTCGCGAAGCCTATAATCTTCTAGGAAAAACAATTACTTTGGGGTCAATGAGAACAAACTCTACTGTCCTTTTTATGCTTTTTCGAAAAGCCTTTCAAGGAAAAGTCCCATTTCCTGTAATCCATATCGAAACCTGCGAAAAAAACTCGATCGCAGATAAGTCTTCCGTGAAAAGTGGAGCATGGTATGGGACCTCGATCCAATCGTAGCGAAAAATACTTCAGAGATTGTGAGAAAAATAAGTCATATGGATAAATCGTCCCATTGTAACTTGCTCAAGAAAGATTCATTAAAACAAGACGTAAGCCAGCATTACTTCGACATAATTATGCCGGCTTTATATCACAACGAATACGGTATTCGTCCTAAAGAATGGGATTTGAGTTCGACATTTTCACCAGGATTGACCGTGCTATGTAAACTAAGACGAAGATGCTAAGCGATCTCAGAGACGACATAGTTAGCTATGGATCTCAAGACAACTGAACAGACTAATTTTAGATATATCACATATCACCTTCTCATTATGGCGATATGTCTACTCGTGCTTCTACTGCCGGGTCAAATTAATTCCAGATACTATATGATTTTGGGAACCGCCGTATTTGCAGGGATTGTCTTCTGTTCCGCTAGGACATATCTACTGGCGTTATTTGCGTTGAAGAAAAAGAATACATACGACAAGCTTCCGGATGAATTGCCACGCGTCTCACTAATCATTCCATCTTATAATGAAGAGGCAGTACTGGAAAGAACTATTCCTACTGCATTAGCAATGGACTATCCGCCAGACAAATTGGAATTGATTTATGTGTATGAATCGGCTTGTACAGACAGGACAGAACAGATCATTCAGGCCTTTGCCAGCCAGGACTCCCGGATCAAAGCTGTGCGGCGCATAACCCAAAAAGGAGGGAAGGCGGCTGTGACTAACTACGGTTTGCAATTTGCTACAGGAGACATCATCGGAATATTTGATGCCGACCATTCTTTAAACAGCGATCTTGTTCGTCTCGCCGTTGCACAACTACAGGCACCAAATGTAAAGTGCGTACGGGGGTGGTGTAGAACTATCAATCGTACGCATAATCTTGTGACGCGACTTGTAGCACTTGAGCGTGACATGGTTGAACGACTCTGCATTTACGGAGCCTGGCGAATGGGTGGATTTTCCACTTCTACCGGCGGACATGCATTTTTCCAAAGAGATGTCTTCGACGAATTTGGGACGTTTAACGAGGATATCCTAACAGAGGACATCGATTTCTCAACTAAGCTTCACGCGGCAGGATATCAGATTGCAGTTCTTCCACAAATGCAGTCATGGGAGGAGGCGCCAACATCAATGCGTTCGCTGGTTAGCCAACGAAAGCGATGGACAAGAGGGTGGATACAGGTTTGGCGGATACATGCCACCCGCATCCTGAAGATGAAGAAGGCAACACTCTTTAAGCGGATTGACATTCTCATAAGCCTAACTTGCACGGTCATATCCGGGCTGTTTGCCATATTAATTCCCTTAAAGGCTTTGTCCGCTCTCGATTTCAGAACATCCTGCTTCGACGAAAACATCTCATTTATGCTCTGGCTGTTTGCCACTACAACCCCTGGCATTATAGCAATCCTGGTGTGGTGTCTGGGCAGAGAGGAAGAAGACCCATCAGGGCCGGAAGAATTGCTTTTAATCCCACTGTTGATTCCTTATATCATCTTTTGGTTTTGTATCAGTTGGTTCTGCCTTGTGGACGAGTTTGTGCTTCGTTGGCCGTTTGCGTATGTAAAAACCGAACGAAGCGAGGAAGATCGCGTGTCTGCCGAGTTGGATACTGACCTCGTGACCGAGTTGACCACCGAAGATCAGGCGGTTGAGACAGAAGAAGTCATGGAAGGGCTAGAGGTCGGATTGTCTAAGTCCTTAGATACATAAGACAATTCGGATAAATTCTATGGCCAATCGAAGGCATCTTGACCGGAATCAGGAGTGTTCTTAATCCCGCTGTCGGTAGAATGGTTCCGTCTCTTATGCCATATGAAGGCCAGAGGAATCTATAAGCTTTAATTTGCATGTCAGGTATTAATACCGTTTTGAAAACACAACCAGTACTCGGCTTACTTACATATGCGGCTATATTGGGCAGACTGCTCGATCAATTCTTTGCAGTCATGCCCTCCATACCTTTGGCTGGTGTGACAAATGTTACTATTGATCGTTTAGGAATCAACAAGGGCTCTTGCACTGAAACTTCCTTGCAGGCGGTCAGATTTTCCACTGAATTGGTGATATAAGGGATCAGCACCCGGATGGAATTTGCTCGCGGGGTATCGGTGAAACGCAGTTTAACAGGCACGTTTTCTGATTGATAGTTCACAAATACGAGTACAACTCTATGATGATCATTGTCGTTGTAGGCCGAAACAAGCAGGCCTTCCACTGTATCCTTGGGGTCGGCCCCATCGGACCGCGATACTGCCACGCGTTTCATGCCCGGTCGAATGAACCGGCTATAGTTCCCTAATGCCCATAGTATTTTTGACTCATAGAAGTTGCCATCCCTGAAGCTCTTGTCCGCATATACGAGGCCATCCTTATAATCATAAACTGAAATTCCCAGCCACCATTGCCAGGAACTCGCCTGTGCCACAGTCAAATCATAATGGATCACTCTCGCCACATGCAGCGCCGGGTCGATCCCAAGATCCCTGCCTCTGCCTCCATCGCCGAGAATGCAGTATTCCGTCATCCAGTACTCCAGATTTGAGTATTGCAAAAGTTTCTCAGCCAATCGCTTTCTCTTTACAACCAAACCGGTTTCCGGAGTATCTGTGAAGTAGCTGTGACCACAAAGTCTGTTACCCAGAATTTCGCGGATGTCAGTACTTCCAAAGCTACCAAAGAAGTAATCAATGTAATTGAATCGATCAAGTCCGTTCTGATATAGGTAGTCAATTTTACTGGATTCAGGAAGCAATATCCGTGTCGGCAGGTCGTGCCTGCGGATATCTCTACAAAGCATATATAAAAGCAAAAACATATCAGGATTTTCATACCGGCAGCCTTCCTGTGTGGGATCAGCCCAGTCCCACTCAGGTTCATTGATCGGACTGACACAGGCAAATGTAATCCCTTCCTTTTCATGGAAATATTTGAGAACATCCACCAAATAAGAAGCAAAATCAGCAAATTTCTCGGCCGACAAATTAGTGCTTCCTGAATTAAGATCGCAGAAGGCTTTGCCGTTCTTGGTCATATGAATCGGTGGGCTATTAACAAAAAGGTCGAACTGCTCCACTCCCCGCTGTTTTGCGGCCTTCAAAAACCACCGCTGACCCGGTAGGCGAGACCAATCATAATCCCTGAAATCCTCTGACAAAAAGGTGTCGGCCCTGCGCCAGACAGAACGAATGTTCTCACGTCGACTGCTGCCGGCTCCAAGATTGAAGCGCCAGATAGATAGCCCGATGCCTTTTGGATTGTTTTTGGAATCCAAACCTGTCTCAAACAGCAGATCCGCGATTGCTCTTCGTTTCTTCAAAGGCCACTGGCCTATATACTGGGCCGTCCAACAATCAGACGCACCAAAGCCGTGAATCGTCTGTTTCTGTCGGGCTATGTCGACTGTAACAATTAGTGGATTTTCTTCACGTGTGTTCAAATTCGTCTTTCGCCCGGGCAGACATATGACTTGTGCCCGACAAAAAATATGAATAAAGAATATGAAAAATATTGTGGTCAGAATACGCCAGGAAGTCATTGTCAGGCAAACTCGCATTAAAATCTCCATTTTTCCTTTGACAAGGAAAGACACTTGAGATTCTTCAAATTTCAACTGCCGTGGTTCTCAGAAACTGAAAACAAGAGTGATTAAGGTATAATTCATTACAAATCAAGTAAATGAATTTTAAATTGTCGTGAAGGAGAACTAAATAAATCCCAAGCCCTACAGTACCGCACCTACTTGGTAGGCCGCTGCAAGAACGCTTGGCGGGTATAATCGACTTGCTTTGAGTCCGCCAATACAGGCAAAATGTAAAACCCGGGCAACATCCCTTCAGTCTTACCATTCATTTTATCAAAGCCAATTCAGAACTCAGCATAAGGTATAAGGTTTTAATCTTCTTTTACTGGTTAAGTCGGATGCTTCATGCTAAACGAATATTGTTGTTTCTTTACCATTCAATCGACTGTCAATAGTCTTCTTGAGATTGTCAATAGGAAAACGACGCTTTTAGGAGTATATTCATTTATACAACAGTTGTTGTCTATCAATGAATTTAAATTTGAATAACCCAAAAATTCTTAAATCTCCCTATTCTGGAAAGTGAAGTTTCCAATGCGACCCAAAACAGGCGTGATTCTTCCGACGTTCAATGAGGCTAAAAACATCAGCAATGTGATTCCCAAGATCTTCGCGCAAGACCCGGCCATACCTACGTATGACCTTCATGCTCTGGTAATTGATGACAACACACCTGACAAAAGCCAACATGCCGTTCGTAACTTGATAAAGCAATTTCAAAATTTACACTTGATATATTCGAAATTCTACCCGTTCATCCTTCTGGGAATCTTCGCTTTTATTGTAATGCGTATTCCTTCACTCGCAGAACCCCACTGGTATGGAGACGAAGGCATATATGCCGCTATTGCACAGGAGATGAGTTACGACGAAATATTATATAAAGACATCTGGGATAATAAGCCACATCTGATCTACTGGCTTTTCCTGCTCGCGGGCAATACCAATAGATTACTTTGGGCTCGCATATTCAATTTAGCCGCTGGAATAGCAACTATAATCGGGATTTACATACTTGCAACAGAATTAACCGATACTAAAAAGGGATTTTTGGCCTTTTTTACAGCAATTCCCTTACTTGCCACTCCTCTCCTTGAAGGGAACATTGCAAACGCAGAAAACTTCTTTTTGCCACTTATCGTCTGGGGACTATATTTAGGTTTTACCGCCGGTGAAAATAAACGGAAACAACTGATATCCGGAATATTATTTGGTTTCGCTTCACTGTTTAAACTATCCGCATTATTAGACTTTGCGGGATTCATCCTCTTTCTTATCTTTACAAGAACCAGGTTTATTAGCAAGAAACCGGATATTAAAGATGTCTCAAAGCTTTCTTTTTTCGCTTTTGGATTTCTAATTCCCATACTTTGTGTTTCACTCTTTGAACTTACTCGTAAGAATTTCGGCAATTTCGCATCAACAATGTTTGTCGACATGTTTTGTTATGTAAGTTATCCGGGTAAAAACTGGCTCGGAGTTATATTCTTCCCAATGACAGGCAAGGTGAAATTACTATTGCTTCTAGCTGGAACAATAATAGTAGGCCTTAATTTCTTCTCAAGGAAGATGGATAAAAAAGAAGTCTTTGTTGCCCTTATACTTTTATTTGAATACATGGGCACTCTCGTATCATCTCGACATTACGTCCACTACCTTCTTCAAGTGCTGCCGGGATTTTCTCTATTTATTGCCATATTGATCACAAAGTTACGCACTCCACTACCCCTACTTAAGAAAATAAATATCTTTACAATCTCCATTTTGGGCTTTTATCTGGCCCTGATAACATTTAACCAGGGTGATGCTATGCAAGTAAATTACGGATGTGGAAAGCTCAGTGACAAAAATCTCTTCTATAAGATATACGCATATTACGAAAATTACGTGAGCTACGCAATACTTCGATCGAAATCCAGGGCCGACTACAACCTATTTTTTAATAACGAAGAAGCAGATATGGAGATACTGGGGCGAAATTTAAATTCTGTTTTTGCCGATATTCCAAGGGATAAAATATATGTGTATACCAACCGTGCATGGACATATCCATATTTAGGTATCAGAGTTCCAATCTGTCTTTCCACAGAGCATCAACGATACACTACAAAAAACGGACATAATAAGCTGTTAAACGGCTTGAAAGAAAATAAAACTCAACTAATCGTATTAGAAAAAGGAGTTCCTTCTTTCGAAGGACTTGAGGTTTTTATGAGCGAGTCTTACAAAAACGTGATGGAAGATGGAAAATATCAGTACTTTATCATGGCCCGCCATCCATGAAACAAAGTCTTCAAACAGCTAAAATTATCTAAAACTGACAGTTACCACAACCGTGGTACAGGAATAACATAAAGGTTAGTTTAATAAAACCAGGGTAGCTACGTGTTTTCTTTTGATAACGAACCACACACGAACAAAGTAGTTCGACCAAAACGCAAATACCATATCTTACTTATTCTCATATTCATCCTGGGATTTGCTCTTCGACTATATCATATAGACTTTCTGGACCTTTGGAGGGATGAGGCCTTTTCAATAAATGTTGCCTCACAGCCATTACACAAAGTCATTGAGATCACTATCAATGATATGCACCCCCCCCTGCATCTGTTTCTTCTTAATTTCTGGATGAAATTGTTCGGTTCCAGCGCCATCTCTGTGAGAACGCCCTCCTTGATTTTTGGTATGTTGACAATCTACTTCACGTATTTACTGTCGACGCTTGTCTTCAGCAAACCCACCTACAGATTATTGACCGCACTTTTTACGTCAATCAATCCCCTATTCATTATATACTCTCAAGAAGCTCGATGCTATTCGATGTTTACCACATTTACGGCTGCCGTGATTTACTTTGCCTGTAGAATGAATAGCAAATCCCGGTTAAGCACATACTTCTATTTCATTCTATTTTCTATCTTAGGTCTTTATACGCACAATCTTTTCCCAATAATTCTGTCCAGTATAATGATCGCCATCCTCATAGGCATCCTGTATCCGACCTCCCATCGCACCAAACTAACCCTTGTTTTCCGACATGGTGACTTCAAACGGGCAGCAGTATCCTATGTTTGTATTTTGATCTGTTATCTCCCGTGGTTAGCAATAATATCAAAGCAGTATGCAAGGATGGGAACCGAGGGTTTTTGGCTGCAATTCGATCCCATCAAAGATGTGATCGACACCTATGGCTGGTTCTTCACGTCACGTAGTTACAATCGAAGCTTCACTCTACTTAACCGGTTCGCCTATAGTTTCATCCGGATATTTGCCATTTGGCTGAGCATAGGAGGTATTATTCTTGAACTTGCCAATAGCACCAGGCACTCTCCAAAGCTATCTTGGTTAGTGCTTCTAATGTTAGGCACTGTATTCCTGATTTCATTAAAATCTCCATTATATTTTATACGATATTTGATCTTTGTAGTACCCATCTTGTTGATACTTCTGTCTTATGGAATCAGAGGATTTCTTGCACTTTTGGGCAGAAAATTAGCAATCGTTCTGACGGCCATGTTCATCATCTCAAATCTCGTATTCTATTTGACTAACATTGCCCAGTATACTTATAAGGCCCAATATCAGAAGGCACTAAGGACTATCGAATTCGACCCTGCAACTGATATCATTCTGCATCCACATGCAGTTACATACCATAGTTTCAACTATTACTCGGATCTTCCCAACTATATTTACGATCCAAAACGCGGCATCGCATATTTTGAGGGATTGGCTTATATCTCTGAACAAGATTATTACGATGGACACCTGGAAAAGTTTAAGCGCATATGGACCTTAAACTTATGGAATAATAACAACTTTGAAAAAAAACTGGGGACATACGGATTTGAAGAGGTTGAAACGAAGCGCTTTGGAAACGGACTGTTTATAAGACTTTGGGCCAAGAAGCAGATGAAGTCCACTCCTCAGGAACAAATAATAACACCGGCAAGCAGAAAGTCAAAAAACAAAGTATAAGTCAATTTTGTGTGGAAATGAATTCCACAGTTTTATGGAATCAAAGTACACCGATTTGTCTTATTGTGAGGCAAACTCATTTGGAACGGATTAGGAAGTTGTAAAAAACATGAGAGATTAATACCTATGAATGATGAACGTGATAAAATTCCTGTTGTAATTATTGGAAGCGGCTTCACGGGACTTGCCGCCGCTTATGAGATTTCCCGCAGAGGTATTCCTGTTACTATACTTGAGAAGGATGATGAAATAGGCGGCCTCGCCGGATGTTTCAAAATAAATGGACAGTGTGTGGAGAAATTCTACCATCACTGGTTCACCAATGATAAACACTTAATCAGGTTTACAAAAGAGATCGGCTGTGAAGATCAACTGGTATACAACCAAACAAAGACCGGTGTCTACATAGACAAGTATTTTTTCAAATTGTCCACCCCCTTAGATGTTATGCTCTTCAAGCCTCTGGGATTGTGGAGCCGCATCAAGCTTGGGCTATTGGTTTTGAGAGTACGAAGGGTGAAAGATTGGAAAGAACTGGAGTCCGTATCTGCCAGGGAATGGCTGATAAAAACATGTGGGCAGCAAGTGTATGAGGTTGTGTGGGAACCGCTTCTGCGAGGCAAGTTTGGGTCTTTTGCTCCGGAAATATCCGCAGTATGGTTCTGGAATAAACTTGTACTGCGGGGGGGCAGTCGCAGTAAGACCGAGAAGGAAGAGCTCGTATATTATCGGGGTGGTTTCGAGACTTTTATAGAAACAATAGCAAATAAGATTAAGTCTGCTGGCGGTGAGTTTGTGAAGGGCGCTTCAGTTGAAGCACTGATTGTCCGGGATGGTCGTGTAAAAGGAATTCAAATGTCTAAAGAAAAAATCGATGCTCGTGCCGTTATTGCAACACCGGCATTGCCAATCACTGCAGGTCTGGTTGAGCCCCATGTCTCGGGCAAGTATGCAGACCAGCTAAGAAGGATTAAATATCTTGCCAATATATGTTTGGTGCTGGCGTTGTCCCATAGTCTCTCAGATATTTACTGGCTTAATGTAGCTGATCCCGAATTCCCCTTTATCGGTGTTATAGAACATACAAATTTTCAACCTGTCGAAAATTATGACGGCTTACATATTATTTATCTTTCGAAATATCTTCCGGAAACTGCTGAACTTTTCTACATGAAAAAAGAGCAGATATTCGAGTTTGCACTTTCCCACATCAAGAGAATGTTCCCTAAGTTTGACAGGTCTTGGGTCCAGTATTATCATGTTCACAAAGCTCGCTATGCCCAGCCAATTGTCGAACGATACTATAGCACACTTATCCCATCAAATAAGACTCCCATAGAGGCACTCTACATTGCAACAATGGCACAAATATATCCGGAAGACAGAGGTACTAATTACTCTATTCGCGAAGGGCGGCGTGTTGGACGTATAGTAGCAGAACAAATACAACTCGACAATTGACACCCGATATTCGAACAGATTCTTTGCCATACCGTTTACTTTTGTTTTACTTTTACCCGGACAGACTTGCTGACATACTGTGTTGTATAAGAGGGTCCATTGGAGCCGGCAAAATGAACAGATTCGATGAACTTGAAAAGCGAAGCATATATATCATTCGTGAAGTTTACAACGATATCGTAAAAACAGCTACTCAATTGTTACCTGAAAAACCGGCTAAATTTTGCAAAGTATCTGGCGAATGCCGGGTTCATTAGCATTTTATTCGTTTTTTTGCATGAAGCATAAAACAAGGTATAAATTAAATGGGGTGTTAGAAATGTTGGTACTTAGCAGACATAAGGATGAGTCGATTGTGATTGGCGATGATATCGAGATTAACGTCGTTGAAGTAAGGGGCGGTAAAGTTCGCCTTGGTATAACAGCGCCGAAGGAAACGCCGGTCCATCGCAGGGAAATCTATGATGCGATTCAACGTGAAAAAAGGATAAAAGCAGCCCAAGTATATTAGGTACAAACGTTTACATAACTTTTTTCTTACAATCCGCCAGAATTCGCGAATTATATATTGAAGGCCAAGTTTATTAGTGTGGTAAGCAAACGGCTTCAGCCGGGGGATAATCGTTAAATTCGGCATTTTTTTCCTCTGAAATTGGGTTTGGTTGCTATTAGTTCGTTGTTCATTGTTCATAGTTCGTTGATGTGAAATTGGGCAAATTTGGCTTTTTGGGGTAGTAATAATTGGATTCGTTTTGGGTTTGTTTTGGGTTTGTTTGGCTTTGTTTTTTCCTAATTGACCAAGTGTCCATTTATACATAATTCCTTATTATATAGAAACTTAAGTTCACTTGACTTTTTCTGAAATTGGGTTTGTTTTGCATATTTTTATTATTTTTTCGTACGTAATCTTTCGTAGTTGTAAGTCGTTTATTAACCACAGATTACGCAGATTTCGCGGACCTACTTGGTAAGTAGGCAAGGACCAAAGAATTACTTGATAAGCAGGCAAGGATCGTATTTGCCGGCTAAGAACGCTTATTGTTAGCCAAAAAAAATCATAAAAAGGCGCTTTCTTTGTCATTTATGCACCAAACTGTTCAAAAGTTGTCATTTATCATGCAAAATAACGCATTTATCTCGTATTGCGTATCGCGTATAGTGTATAGCGTATCTCGTAGTGCTCAATTTTACATTATCAATTCTCAATTGTCGTTCTTATTATACCAAACTAAGCCGGAATGTTCAATAGAATAATAACTTTTTTTTGTCCGCAGATTTCTCAGATTTTTTAACCACGAAGGTACGAAGACCACGAAGAAATATTTAATCGCGGATTATTACGGATTAGCGCAGATTTACGAAGTGAGAAGTGAAGAGGAGGCAAAGCAGGCTGAATCAAGTCAGGAAAAACGTTTACTTAACTTTTAACTGACAATCCGCCTAATTTTGGCAAGTATATAGAAAAAGGCCAAGACTTATTCGCAAGAAAATTCAGGCCATGAAGGATGAGAACGGCTAATGATATAGTGTTGAAAACCTTAGCGGCCCTGCTGATAGTCGCAGGAGTATTGAAGGGATGGCAACTACTTACAGAGCCGGTTGCTAACAATAGTATCTGGACCTGGCGGCCATTTATGGTCTTACAGGTCGATATTGAACTTGCACTCGGCATCTGGCTGCTCTCCGGCCTGTTCAAAAAAGCTGCTTGGCTAACCGCTTTGCTTTGCTTCTCTGCCTTTTCGCTTATCACGCTATACAAGGGCCTCAGCGGTGCGGAATCCTGCGGCTGCTTTGGTACAGTCCACGTAAATCCCTGGCTAACGTTGTTTGCCATCGATTTGCCGGCAGTAATAGCTCTATCAATATTTCGGCCAGTGTTATTATTTAAGCGCGAGCCCGAATCCATGAGAATCCTAATTCAGGAATTCTTTACACCGCTGCCGTCAGCATATCGATTTGCAACTACAACATGCCTGGCTTTGCTCATCCTCGGCATAACTACGCCGATATTGGCCTTTAATAAACCGGCTAAGATCACCACTTCTTATGAAGTGCTTGAGCCTGAGACCTGGGTCGGTAAGAAACTGCCGATTCTCGGGCATATCGACATAGCTTATTCTCTGAAAAAAGGCAACTGGCTCGTTTTACTCTATCACCATGATTGCCCGGACTGTGCCGCGGCAATACCAAAATATGAAAAAATGGCCAGAGATTTCGCAGGAAATGAAGATTTCCTACAGATAGCTCTAATTGAAGTGCCTCCATACGCTCAGGTTCAGGCAAGTAGAAACTCGCCCTGCGTCCTTGGGCGATTGGCCGCGGTTAAACAGTGGTTCGTTACAACACCTGCCGTTGCCTTATTAACTGACGGCCAAGTTATATCAGCCTGGGAGGCAAAAGCACCTGATATGGACACAATTATTAAAAATATGGCAAAAAATGCAGAAAAAACCGGAAAATTCGCCGTTTTTTTATCAACAAATACTTTAGCACATTCACATTATAAAAGGAGGTGAGAATTTTGATAGAGTTATTGGACGATTGGTAAAAAATTAAAATTATGTTGAACTTTGAGGGATTATATTAACCTTTTACTTGAAAAGGAGTTTGTCATGAAACTTTCAAAACGAATTAGTTGCTTCTTAGCTCTGGTAGTTATCCTTTCTGCCTTGATCGTCATTGAGGCTATGAATGTATGTCTTCAGCAGTAATGAGACAAAAAGCATTCTAAATTAGGAGACGATTTCAAC
>JABAHS010148091.1_pt1 | contig 44020 bp, 33 predicted proteins | sample 7062111 | NCBI WGS metagenome assembly JABAHS01 (sample SAMN14534600, study PRJNA622989) | marine sediment metagenome | biome: marine biome [ENVO:00000428]; feature: marine pelagic biome [ENVO:01000023]; material: deep marine sediment [ENVO:00002113]; isolation source: pool of 4 deep marine... | reverse complement strand
CGAGGACTTCGTCCGGGTGGAAACGGCGCAGCGACCGTTCTTCGCGGGCGAGGGGTGGCGTATCGGCTTTCTCTCCAACCGCCCGGGCGTATATCAGGTGTACCTGGCGTCGCAGACGTCGGCGGCGCCCGAGCAGCTCACCTTTGCACCCGACGGCGTCTACGAAGTGCGTCCCCGCCCCGCCCACGCTGAGCTTCTGTACGTCACAGACGACGCCGGCGACGAGCACTACCGTCTGCACCTGCTCGGCCTTGCGGACAACACCACCAAGCTGCTCACGCCCGCGCACGGCGTCGTCCACAATCTCGGCGCCTGGTCTGCGGATGGACGCCTGCTCTCCTACACGGCCAACAAGCGCCACCGCGCTTACTTCGATCTCTACGTGCTCGACGTGGAGGCCGATACCGAGCACCTCGTGTACCGCCACGACGGCATGAACATGCCGGGCCGCTTCGCCCCGGATGCCTCGGCAGTGATAGTGATTCGGCCGAACCTCGAGCGTGCCGGAGACAACGACCTCTACCTCCTCGCGGTGCGCCCCCACGAGTCCCCGCGGCATCTCACGCCGCACGACCGTCGGGCACGCTGGCTGTGGCCGCGATTTCAGTCTCGGGACGTGGTGCTCGCGGTGAGCGACGAGGACCGCGAATTTCTGGGCCTGCAGCGCATAGACCTCGCCACCGGCGAGCGCGCGTTCCTGCTCGCGCCCCCGTGGGACATCGAAGCCTTCGCCCTCTCCGCGGACGGATCCATGCTGGCGGTCGTCGTCAACGCGGACGGCTACTCGCGCCTGCAGGTGCACCGGCTCGATGCCACGGCTCGGCGACTCGACCCTCTCGCCACGCAGGCGCCTCGCAACGGCGTCATCGCAGCCCCGGAGTGGCGCCCCGACGCCAAGGCGCTCACCTACACCTTCGAGAGCCCGGGTCAGCCGCCGACCGTGTGGTCGAGCACGCCCGGTACGCCGCAGGCGGGACCCGTACTGCCAGCTGCCGATCCTGCACTCGGTGCAGGCCTGCCCGAGCCGGAGCTGGTGCGCTATCCGAGCTTCGACGGTCGGGAGATCCCGGCGTACTTCTACCGCCCGCCCCACGCGGTGGAGCCGCTGCCCTGCCTGGTGCTCGTGCACGGGGGACCGGAGAGTCAGAGTCGCCCGACTCTGTGGGGACGCTACGCGGCGCCGGCCTTCTTGCTCGCCCGCGGGGAGCTGACCTTGTTCGTCCCCAACGTCCGCGGGTCCACCGGCTACGGGAAGGCTTATTCTCACGCCGACGACCGGGAACGGCGCATGGACGCCGTGCACGATCTGATCGCCGCCGGCGAGTGGCTCGCCGCGCGCGACACCATCGACCCGCGACGCATCGGGGTGATGGGAGGCTCCTACGGCGGATTCATGGCCCTGGCCGCCATCACCGAGGCGCCCGATCGCTGGGCGGCGGCCGTGGACCTGTTCGGTATCGCCAACTTCGTCACCTTCCTCGAGCACACCGGCGCCTGGCGGCGGCGCCAGCGCGCGGCCGAGTACGGCGACGATCCGGCGTTTCTGGCCTCCATCTCCCCCCTCCACAAGGCCGCGCGGATCCGTACACCCCTGCTCGTGGCTCAAGGAGCACGTGATGTGCGGGTGCCGGCGGAGGAGTCCGAACAAATCGTCCGCGCCGTGCGCGAACGGGGCGGGGTGGTCGAATACCTGTGTTTCGAGCGCGAGGGCCACGGCATCCAGAAGCTCGAGAACCGGCTCACGCTGGCGCGGCGCGTGGTGGCTTTTCTGCGGCGCCACCTGATCGCGGAACGCCCTTGACATCGCACGATCGAGGCGCCATCCAGTAGAGACAGCGGCAACACGAGGAGGGCGCCATGGCGACGCAGACCGTGACCGTCGACCAAGAGCGGGCCGTGCTGCTCCTGGTCGACATCCAGCCCGACTTCATGCCCGGTGGGGCGCTGCCCGTGGAGGACGGGGACGCCATCGTGGAACCCGTCGCCCGGCTCATGAGATCGGGCGTCTTCCACAACTTCGCCGCCACCCAGGACTGGCATCCGCGCGGACACGTTTCCTTCGCGAGCCAGCACGAGGGCCGACAACCCTTCGACGTGATCCAGCTCTACGGGCACGATCAGACCCTGTGGCCGGATCACTGCATCCAGGGCACGGCCGGTGCGGCGCTCGCACCCGACCTGCCGTGGGAGCGGGTGTCGGTCATCGTCCGCAAGGGGATGGATCCCGCGAGCGACTCCTACAGCGGCTTTCGCAACAACTGGAATCCCGAGGGCGGGCGCCCGAGCACCGGGCTCGCCGGATATCTCAGGGAGCGCGGCTGGACGGGCGTGTTCGTGTGCGGGCTCGCCCGCGACGTGTGCGTCAAGTGGACGGCCGAGGACGCGGCGGGCGCGGGGTTCGACACTTGGGTCCTTTGGGATCTCACCCGTGCGGTGGACCCGGGATCGGACGACCGCGTGCGCGAGGATCTGAAGGCGGCGGGCGCCCGCGTCATCACCTCGGATCAGCTCGCGTAGGGATCAGGCGTCGGTCGCGAACGGCGCGCCGTCGGCGCTCCGCCGGAGCGGCGGCCGGGCGCGAGCGGCTTGGCAGCGTCCTTCCCTCGCGGGCAAGCTCGCTCGCGCACCTGCCGCGCGCCCTGCGCGCGGCGCGCACCTCAGAATTTCGCCACCCTCGGTTTGACCAGATCGGCGAAATCCCTGTACGCCATGCGTATCAGCTCGATATGCGTTCCCGCATTGAACGCGATCTCCTCGTCCTCGGCCAGACTCTCCTCCACGTATACGTCCATGCCGTAGAGGTTGCCGAAAGGCGGCATGGCGCCCGTCTCGCAGTCGGGGAACGCCTCCCGAAACTCCTCCTCCTCGGCGAGCTCCACGCTTCCGGCGCCGATCGCTTCCTTGAGTCGCTTCACGTGCACCATGGCTGAAGCAGGCAACACCGCCATGGCGAGCTTGCCGTCCACCTTCACGACGGTGGTCTTTGCAAGCTCCTTGCCAGGGATGTGGGCCGAGGCAGCGACCTCCTGAGCCGTGTAAGCCAATGAATGACTGATGCTCACGTATTTCACGTGGTGTTTGTCGAGCAGCTCTTTCAACGCCTGGATCGCCATGGCGAATTCCTCCTCGTAATGTGCTCAGCTCAACTTGGCGCGCGATGCCAATCTGCGCTTCGCCCCAGCGGCGCCGTTCTTGTGCCGACTTCGCGCTACATAGCGATAGCTAGCTAGTATCATAATCTCTAGAATTGCACGGTGGATAGGGTCGGTTGCGCCGCGGCGCCGCCGGATAGACGGGCATCGGCTACGGCCAGCAGGGTTGTCTTTTTGCGGCGCCGCAGAGAACCGTCGGCGACGGGGGCAAACCCATACGCGCGAAACCGATCCTGTTCAAACTTCGCGAACAGGAGGTTCGACATGACACGCAATGTATTTCTCATCGGGCTCAACGATTTCAACCTCCAAAAGTTGCGCACGATTCGCAATGCCGAGAACTACAACTTCCACGGCATCATCGATCCGGCTGCGATCCTGGAGACCGAACACTTCCCGATGAAGCAGCTCATAGAGACCGCGGAGGCGGAACTCAGAGCGTTCGACGGGTCGATAGACGCCATCGCCGTCTACATGGATTTTCCGGTCAGCACCATGTGGCCCATCCTGTGCAGGAAGTTCGGTCTGCCCTCACCCACACTCGAGAGTCTTCTCAAGTGCGAGCACAAGTACTGGAGCCGCGTCGAACAGAAACGTGTCATCCCCGAGCACATTCCGCAGTTCGCAACGTTTAACCCCCACGACGGCGACCCATTGAAGGACATCCCCTTCGATTTTCCCTTCTGGGTCAAGCCCATCAAGTCGTCGGGCTCCCGACTCGGTTTCCGCATCAACAACGAGCAGGATTTCGCAGAGGCGGTGCGCATTCTGCGCAACAACATCGAGCTCATCGCGGACCCGTTCAACTACGTGCTCGAGCAAGCCGAGCTGCCATCCGAGATTTCGGCCATAGACGGGCATTACTGCCTCGCCGAGCAGATCATCGGCGGCCGCCAGTGCACCCTCGAAGGATATGTATTCGAAGGCGAGCCCCGGATATACGGCGTCGTGGATTCCATACGGCACGAGAACAAAGTGAGCTTCCTGCGTTACCAGTACCCATCGAGGCTGCCCGTGGAAGTCCGCCGGCGCATGGTGCGCATCGCGAAGAAAGTCATGCGGCACATGGGCTTCGACAACTCCGCCTTCAATATCGAGTTCTTCTGGGACCAGAAGAAGGATCATTTGTGGCTTCTGGAGATCAATACGCGTCTCTCGCAGTCGCACTGTGATCTCTTCGAGAAGATCGACGGTCGATCGAATCACGAGATCGCCGTCGACATCGCACTCGGAAACAAACCCGACTATCCGAGGCGACAGGGACCTTTCAAGGTCGCGGCGAAGTTCTTCCACAGAAAATTCCAGGACGCTGTCGTCACCCGCGTCCCGACGGACGCAGAGATTCGCTCCATCGAGGCCCGGTTCCCGGGCACCATCATCAAACCCCAGGTCAAGGAGGGCATGCGCTTGTCGGAACTGCCGGAGCAGGACAGCTACAGCTTCGCCGTGGCGTACATCTTCATGGGCGCGAAGAACCAGAAGCAGCTTCTTCGCAATTACCGCAAGTGTCGCAAGGCCCTGGGGTTCCAGTACGAGCCGATACAGACGGAGACGCCGGACGTTTCGTTCGCTAGAATCGCTTGAGCAGCCGGCATTGAGTTCGGGCGCACAACAAGAAGAAACACTCCCGTGAAAGTCGTCACATCTTTCTCTCACGAGGTCCGCGAGCAGGAACACCTCTGGATCACCATGTCCGACGGCTGCCGGCTCGCGGCCCGGATCTGGCTGCCGGAGACCGCCGAGGTCTACCCGGTGCCGGCGATCCTGGAGTACATCCCCTACCGCAAGCGCGACCTCACCGCCGAACGAGACACCCTCACGCACGCCTACTTCGCCGGCCACGGCTACGCCTGCGTGCGCGTGGATCTCCGGGGCAGCGGCGAGTCGGACGGCGTGCTGCGCGACGAGTACCTGCCGCAGGAGCTCGAGGACGGGCTCGAGGCTCTGCAGTGGATCGCGTCGCAGCCCTGGTGCGACGGGAACGTGGGCATGATGGGCATCTCCTGGGGCGGATTCAACGCGCTGCAAATCGCAGCGCTGCGTCCGCCCGAGCTGAAGGCCGTCATCACGCTCTGTTCCACCGACGATCGCTATGCGGACGACGTCCATTACATGGGCGGATGCCTGCTGTGCGACAACCTGTCGTGGGCATCGACGATGTTCTCACAGAACACCTGCCCGCCCGATCCCGCGCTCGTGCGCAACTGGCGCCAGCGCTGGTTCGAGCGCCTCGAGGAGAGCGGCTTGTGGCTGGACACCTGGATGCGCCACCAGCACCGCGATGCATACTGGAAACACGGCTCGATCTGTGAAGACTTCGAGGCCATCACCTGCCCGGTGATGGCGGTGAGCGGGTGGGCCGATGGCTACCGCAACGCGATCTTTCGCCTGCTCGCGAGCCTGAAAGTGCCCCGCAAGGGTCTCATCGGCCCCTGGAGCCACAAGTATCCCCACCAGGGAATCCCCGGACCCGCCATCAACTTTCTCCGCGAGGCGCTGCGGTGGTGGGATACGTGGCTCAAGGGGGCGCACACCGGCATCATGGACGAGCCGATGCTGCGCGCGTGGATGCAGGAGAGCGTCCCGCCGCAGCCTTACTACGACTACCGCCCGGGACGTTGGGTGGCCGAGCCGTCCTGGCCTTCGGCGAACATCGACTACCGCAAGTTCCCCCTCGCCGCGGCGCGGCTCGGCCAGCCGGGGGAGTCGGTCGAAGCGGCGGAGCTGACCATCCAGTCTCCGCTGAGCGTCGGCCTCTTTGCCGGAAAATGGTGTTCTTACAGCGACACGCCCGACCTGCCGCACGATCAGCGCGCGGAGGACGGCGGTGCGCTCGTCTTCGACAGCGCGCGGCTGGAACACGAGCTGGAGATATTGGGCGCACCCGTGGTGGAGCTCGAGCTGGCCGCCGACAAGCCCGTCGCCATGGTCGCCGTGCGGCTCTCCGACGTGGCCCCCGACGACAAGGCCACCCGCGTCACGTACGGCCTGCTGAACCTGACCCAACGCGACAGTCGCGAGGAGCCCGAAGCCCTGGAGCCGGGCAAGCGCTATCGCGTGCGCGTGCAGATGAACGATATCGCGCAGATCTTCCCGCCCGGGCATCGACTGCGTCTCGCGGTATCAACCTCGTACTGGCCCCTGGCCTGGCCGTCTCCCGAGCCGGTGAGGCTCAGCATCTTCACCGCCGCCAGCGCCCTCACCCTGCCCGCGCGCACGCACCGCCCCGAGGACGAGGTGCTGCCGGACCTGGGGGAACCTGAGGGCGCAGCGCCGATGGTGCGCACACTCATCGAGCCGCCGCGCCAGGAATGGCTCATCACGCACGACCTGGCCCGGGATCGCTCGGAGCTCAAGGTTGTCTACGACGAGGGAACCTACCGCCTCGACCCCGTCGAACTGGAGATCCATACGAAGGTCATCGAGCGCTACTCCTTTCGCGACGACGATTTCGGCTCGGTGCGCGGCGAAGCTCACTGGGAGCGCAGCTTCAGACGCGGGAGCTGGGCGGTCCGCACGGTGACCCGCACGGTGCTGACTTCCACCGACACACACTTCCGCATTCGAGCGGATCTCGACGCCTACGAGGGCGACAGCCGCGTCTACAGCCGGAGCTGGGACCGCAGCATTCCACGCAACCTCGTGTAGCGCCGCACACGAAGCCCGCGCAGGGTGGGCTGAGCGCAGTGAAGCCCACCGGGGTGCGGGGAGGTTTGCGGTGGGCTTCGCCTTCGGCTCTGCCGACCCCACGACTGCGAACCACGAAGGGCACGAAGTTCACGAAAAAATAAGGAGAAAAAACCTTCGTGGTTCATCCTATGGTATGCTAATACAAAAGAACGAGAATCGCCCCTAGCCGGGTGCCTCGCGATGCTGACCGCCCTCTTCAGAAAACGCTACCTTGAGTCCCTGCGTGCGTACAGGCATTTCTACGACGACATCCACGAGTACGGGAGTCCAAAGCGGGCCGCAAACGTCTTTTACTTCATCCCCGGCATCAACGGTACGCCGGGCCAGATCCGTTTCGTCTTGCCGAGCCTGCAACGGATTTTCGGTCAGGCTCTGTACGTTCGCTGTTGCCACCTCCCGGAATTCTCCGCGACGCGCCCCATCTGGGAGAAATACACCCTCGCGAACGTCGACGCGAAGCGCGACGTCATCGTCTCGGATCTCCTCGAGCTGCTCGAGACGCATGGTCCCGTCACCGTCATCGTGTCGAGCAACGGCTTCTATGATTTTCTCTATGCCTATCAGACACTCAAACACCGGTACGGCGAGCCGCCGTTACGGGTGCTTTGGGGCGCATGCGCCCCGGATCGCTTTGATGAAACCGTATGGGAGTCGGTGTTCTTCCCCGTAAACGGTTTCGCGTCCAACGGCCATCGCTGGTTCGCCGTTCCCAACCACAACTGGTTGCGTGTGGTCAACCCGGAGACGACCATCACTCACAAGTGGCGATACCGCGACCAGCGCAAGATCTTCTTCAAGACGGATCTCGAGTCGCGTTTTCGCTGTCTGGGGCTGCACTGGGACTATGTCTCCGTAAGCTGCTTCAACGAGGTTCTGGCTTACGTGCTACGTGACGTGCGCGACCCGCTGCAGCTCGAAACACACGCCTTGGTGGCGTCCAAGGACGGATACTGGCAGGGACGCGCGCGCGACGAGATTCAGGCGTGCCTCCGGCGTTACGCGCCCACCATACAGGTCACCTTCAAGCCGGCATCCCACCTCTGGGTGGTCACACCCGAGAACGTGAGCGAGGTGCTGGGGCGCTTCACCCCTCCAAAGCGCAGATATCCCACCCATCCCCTGCCCGGACACGCGGGCCCGAGTGTGCACGTCGGCAAACGGTGTGCAAAGCCCCATGGATCCGGCGCCCATCAGCACGAAGGACACGCAGAGAACGCGACGCTCACGAAGGCTTCGGTCCTCAGCGATGAGTGACGCGTCTGCGGCGCCGCGCAGGCGTGCGGACACCCACTACAGCGTGTGCACCCCGCCCGTCCGATGAGCCCTAGCCTGCATTTCTCACCAGTCCACGGCTGCGGACAAAAGGGGACAGATCCATTTTTCGTTGACCACTGTCAAGTGACATGTCGCGGGGCGAAAGACAGGTCTGTCCCCTTTTGTCTCACGGCCTCGCTTCGCGCACCGATGAGAAATGCAGGCTAGCCAGCTTCGCGCTCGACTCACCGAGGGGCCGGTCCGTCATCATCTCGTACGCCTCACCCTCCCCATGATCTGGGGCATCCTGGCCATGATGGCCATCAACGCCACGGACACCTGGTTCGTGGCGCAGCTCGGCGCGAGCGAGCTGGCCGCCATGAGCTTCACTTTCCCCGTCATCATGGTGCTCATCAGCCTGGGCATCGGGATGATGGCGGGCACGTCCTCCGTGCTCGCCCGCGCCATCGGCCGCGGCGACCAGGCACGCGCCCGGCGCCTGGCCACCGACGCTTCGCTGTTGGCGCTGCTGCTGTCGCTGGGGCTGACCGCGGCCGGCCTCGCCACCATCGGCCCCCTGTTTCGGCTGCTCGGCGCGGGCGATGCCATTCTGCCGCTCGTGTACGAGTACATGAGCGTGTGGTACGCGGGATTCGTCTGTTTCCTGGTCCCCATGGTCGGGATGGGCGCCATTCGGGCGACCGGAGACACCCGATTGCAGGGCGGGCTCATGATCGGCGCCGCCTTCCTGAACCTGGTGCTGGATCCCCTGCTCATCTTCGGCTGGCTCGGCTTCCCGCGCCTCGAGCTGCAAGGCGCCGCGCTCGCCACGGTGCTCGCGCGCGCCGTCATGCTGCTCGTAGGCTTCTGGTTCATCCACTTTCGATTTCGCATGCTCACCTTCGCGCGGCCAAGACCCGCGGAGGTTTGGGCGTCCTGGCGCAGTGTGCTGCACGTGGGTCTGCCCGCCGCGGGCACCAACGTCATCATCCCCGCCTCGCTGGCGGTGGTGGTGGCCATGATCGCCCAGTCCGGCGCCTACGCCGTTGCGGGGTTCGGGGTCGCCACCCGCATCGAGGCCCTTGCCCTGGTTGTGTTCTTCGCGATGTCCGCGATCATCGGACCCTTCGTCGGCCAGAACCAGGGCGCGGGCAAGTGCGAACGGGTGCTGGAGGCGATGAGAGAGAGCGCGCGCTTCTGCATCGCCCTGGGTCTGCTCATCGCGCTCGGTCTCGGGCTGGCGGCAGCACCGCTCATTCGACTGTTCAACGACCACCCCGAGGTGGTCGCCGTCGGAGCGGCATACCTGTACATCGTGCCGATCAGCTACGGCGCGGCCGGCATCATCATGATCGCGAACGCCGCGTTCAACGGCCTCGGCCGGCCGCTGCCGGCGGTCGTCCTCTCCCTGACACGCATGGTCTTTCTGTACCTGCCGCTTGCGTGGCTCGGTGGACGGCTCTTCGGGACCGGGGGGATCTTCGCCGCCGCCTGCACCGCCAACCTGCTCGTGGGCGCCGGCGCCTACCTCTGGAACCGCCGCGTCTGCGAGCGCTACATCGCCGCTGAAGCAAAAAGTTAACCACAGAGGACACGGAGAAAAGACAAAGCCACAGAGGTACCCCACTCCGTGGCTGTCTCATCTGTCGTGTCAGGATCGTTTCCTTTCGCTTTATTCTGCGCCCTGCGTGGCTCTCTTTTGCCCTTTCACTCTTCTCTTTCCTCTGTGTCCTCCGTGCTTCTTCCTCTGTGCCCTGTGTGGTGAATCTTCCGCCGCATTCAGGCGTTCAGAGAGGTGTTCGAGGGCCGCCTGCAGGTCGGGCTTCAGCTCGAGCAGCGCTCGCAGCGGATCGCCCTTGAGCGCGCGCATGCGCTTCGCCGCGTTGGCGATGGTCAAGCGGCGCGGGTCGAGCTTGCCGCTCACCTCGCGCCAGCGCAGGGGCATGGACACCGGCGCTCCGGGCAGCGGGCGCACCGCGAAAGGAGCCACCAGCAAGCGCCCGTGGCCGTTCTGCACGTAGTCGATGTACACACGGCCATGGCGCTCGCGCAGCGCGCGCGTCACCGTGGTGACGTCGGGGAGCTCCGCCACGATCACCCGCGCGAGCAGCTCGGCGAGCGTGCGCGACTGCGCGTGCGTAACCTGCCGGCCAAGAGGTATCAGTACGTGCAGCCCGCTCGCACCGCTCGTCTTGACGAAGCTTGGGAGGGCGATGTCGCGGCACAGGGCACGGATGGCGCGTGCCGTCTTGACCACGTGCCGGAAGGGCGCCTCCTTGGGATCCAGGTCGAGGATGCACCAGTCGGGTCGCTCCAGGCTGCCCACGCGGCTCGACCACACGTGCAGCGGAATGGTCCCCAGATTCACGACGTAGAGTAAGGACTCCGCGTCCTCGACCACGAAATACCTGACCTCCCGCTGTGCGTCCTCGCTCCAGATGCGCTCGAGCCGGATCCACTCCGGCACGTAATCGGGCGCGTCCTTCTGGAAGAAGGACTTGCCTTCGATGCCGTCGGGGTAACGGGTGAGGACCAGCGGCCGGTCGCGCAGATAAGGCAGCAGCCACTCGGCCACGCCTCGGTAGTAGGCGATGAGATCGCCTTTGGTGTAACCCGCCGACGGCCAGAACACCTTGTCGAGGTTCGTGAACGGGACGGCGCGCGGCGCCTCCCGCTCCGCCACCGCGGCGGGCTCCGTGCTGTCCACGACCTCGCGCATGCACTCCGCGGGCTGCTTGTCGTCGCGAAACCGCAGGAACACCGGTGCGCGCAGGAGCCCCTGCTCGGTGCGCTCCTTGAAACGCACCTCGCACACGAGCTGCGGCTCGACCCAGTGCGCGACGACGCCGGTGTCCACTTCCGCGGGGATCTCGCAGGGCGGGTCCTCGCGCGCGACGCGGGTGAGCTGCGCACGCACGTCGTCGAGCTCGCGCTGCGTGAAGCCGCTTCCGACGCGCCCGGCGTAGCGCAGTCGACCGCCCAGGAATTGGGCCACGTGCAGCGCGCCGAAGCCGGCGCGTGTACCCTTGGGCTCGGTGAAGCCGACGACGACGAAGTCGTCCGTCTTCTCGGCCTTGATTTTCACCCAGTCGTGGGAACGGCCGCCGCGATAGCGCGCGCCCGCGGCCTTGGCCACCACGCCCTCGAGGCCCATGGCGCAGATCTGCTCATAGAGCCGCTCGCCGTGCTCGTCGACGTGCTCGGAGTAGCGCAGCGGTCCCACCGTGGGCAGCACGTCCTTGAGGATGCGCTTGCGCTGCGTGAGCGGCAGCGGGCGCACATCGAAGCTCTCGAAGCCGAGCAGGTCGATGACGTAGAGCGTCGCGGGCAGCTCCACCGCGGCGCGCGCGACGGCGGTGGCGCGGGTGAGCCGCCCCCGCTTCTGCAGGCGGGCAAAGCTCGGCATCCCGGTCTCGTCGTGCACCACCACCTCCCCGTCCAGCACCAATCGCTCGAAGGGCAGCGCGCCCACGGCGCGCGCGATCTCGGGGAAGGTGGCGGTGATATCGCGTCCCTTGCGCGACACCAGCACCACCCGCTCGCCCTCTTTTCCCGCGATCATTCGGTACCCGTCGTACTTGAGCTCGAACACCCACCCCGCACGGGAGAACGGCCGTTCCCTCGATACCGCCAGCATGACTTTCACGTCACGCGCGCGCACCACGCGCTCGGGGGCGTGGAGGCCGCGCAGCTCGGCGCGCACGGGCTCGCCCCGATCCGCCCCCGAGGCGAGCTCGTCCAGAGTGAGGCCCGAGAGCACCGAGTCCCGGGGATAGCCCTCCGTGCCCTCCTCCCCGGCCCATTCGTCGCGCTCCTTGATGAGCAGCCAGTTCTCGCGCGTGCGCACCAAGGTCCAACGGCCCCGCAGCTTGTGGCCTCTGAGCTCGAAGAGCAGCTTCCCCTCTGCGAGGCCGCGGTCGGCGTCGGTGAGCGGTACCCACAGACCGCGATCCCACAGGATCACCGCCCCGGCGCCGTAGTTGCCTTCGGGGATCCGCCCTTCGAACTCCGCGTAGTCGAGGGGATGGTCCTCCACATGCACCGCGAGGCGCTTGTCGTCGGGGTTGGACGAAGGGCCCTTGGGCACGGCCCAAGACCAGAGGACGCCGTGCATCTCCAGCCTGAAATCGTAGTGGGTGCGCCGCGCGGCATGCTGCTGCACGACGAAGAGATGCCCCGGACCGACGCGTTCACCCCCGAAAGGCTCGGGGGTGCGCTCGGCCGCTCGCTTGGCGCGGTACGCGCCCAGCCGGTCACTTCGTCTTGCAGGCATGATGGAGGGCTCCTACCATAGCTTTCATGAGCGCGCGAGCCATTGGATCGGCGACCATCGCCTTTGGCATGGTATCCATCCCCATCAAGCTTTACACCTCGAGCGAGTCGTCGCGGTACATCTCCTTCAATCAGCTCCACAAAGACTGCGGGGCTCGCCTCAAGCAGCAGCTCGCGTGCCCGAAGCACGGCCCGGTGGAGCGCGATGACATCGTCAAAGGCTACGAATACGCGCGCGGACAGTACGTCGTGTTCACCCCCGAAGAGCTCAAGGCGCTCGAAGAGAAGGCGAGCTACACCATCGAGATCACCGAGTTCGTCCTCGCCGGACAGGTCGATCGCGTGTACCTCGACAAGGTGTACTACCTCGGACCGGACAAGGGGGGCGCCCGCGCCTACCGGCTGCTCTCGGAAGCGTTGAAGAAGACCGGCCGGGCCGCGCTCGCCCAATACGCGGCGCGCGGCAAGCAGTACCTGGTGATGGTGCGCCCCGTCGACGGCGGACTGGTCATGGAGCAGCTGCGCTACGCGGAGGAGATCCGCCCCTTCTCGGAGGTCCCGATCGAGGACATCGAGGTCAAGGACTCCGAGCTCACGCTGGCGGTGCGGCTCGTCGAGCAGTCGGCCAGCGACGACTTCCAGCCCGAGCGCTACGAGGACGAGGCTCGCAAGCGCGTGCTCGAGCTCATCGAACGCAAGGTGGAAGGCGAGGACATCACGGTGGAGCCCGCCGCGGAGGCCGGAGGCGCCAAGGTCATCGACCTCATGGAGGCGCTCAAGGCAAGCCTCGAGGCCGAAGGGAAGGGCGGGCGCAAGCCCGCCAAACGCGCCCCCAAGCAGAAGGCCGCCGCCGAGAAGAGCTCGACCAAGAAGAAGACCCGCGCGCGCAGATCATGAACCCGCACCCGCCCGCGGCCCGCCCCCTCTGCAGCGGGCTGACGGGCGGGCGCCACCCGTTGGGCGACCCTATGAGGCGCTATACCACGAGCGACGCAGCCGAGCTGCTGGGGCTCACGGCCGCGCAGGTTCGCTCCTTCGCCCGCGCCGGGTTTCTGGCGCCGGAACGCGGCCCGCGGGGCGAGTATCGTTTCTCCTTCCAGGACATCGTGCTGCTGCGCGCCGCCAAGGACCTTATCAACGCCCGAATCCATCCGCGCAAGGTGCGGCGCGCGCTGCACCGGCTCAAGGCCCAGCTCCCGAGGGGGCGGCCACTGAGCACCGTGCGCATCGTGGCCGAAGGGGATCGCGTGGCGGTGCGGGACGCCGGCACCCTGTGGAACCCGGAGTCGGGTCAGGTCTACCTGGATTTCTCGGTCTCCGAGCTCGCGACGCGCTCCGCGCCGGTGGCGACGCGCATGGCCGCAGAGGCCCGCCGCAGCGAGCAGGATTTCGACAGCGAGGACTGGTACTACCTCGGTCTCGAACTCGAGCCGGTGGCCCCCGGGGAAGCGCGGACGGCGTACCGGCGCGCCATCGCGCTCGACGCCAACAACACCGAGGCGCACATCAATCTGGGGCGGCTGCTCCAGGAGCAGGGTCAGCTCGGCGAAGCGGAATCCCACTATCGGAAGGCCATGGCGCGGGCGCCGGATGAGCCCACCGCAGCCTTCAACCTGGGCACCCTCCTCGAGGACACGGGCCGCACCCGGGAGGCCATCGACGCTTACCGGCGGGCCATCCAAGTCGATCCCCGGTGCACGGACGCCCACTATAACCTCGCGCGGTTGTACGAGCGCACCGGGCAGCTCGATGCCGCCCTGAAGCACCTGCGAAGCTTCCGTGTCTTGACTCGCTGATCCCGCCCGCCGGGGGCCGGTATGCGTCGGAATACCATTCGAGCCGAAAGTTTTCGCCGTTCACGCCGATCGATCCCTGGGACCCCCTCGCCTCGCCCACCCCGGGCGATGGTCTGAGCGCAGAGGAGGCCGAGACGGATGCCGCAACGAGCGACCACCGAAGACTACCGAAGGGAATATCCGCGCATACCGGTTACGCTTCCGGTGGAAGTGCAGGTGGCGGACGGCGCGCGGATACACGTGAAGATGTGCAACATCTCGCGCGCCGGGATGCAGCTTGCCTGCGATCCGATGACCGTCAATCGGCTTCTCCCGGGCGGCCAGATGCCTCTTCCGAGCCAGCCAGTGACTCTGGATGTGCGCTTCGAGCTGCCTTTGTCCGGACAGGAGGTGGTCCCGGTCAGCGTGCGCTGCAATGCCATCTTCTCGCGGCGGGTGGCCCAGAACGAATTCCGCCTCGGGCTCCAGTTCGCGAGCTTCGAGGCCGAGGGCTTCGACCACATCGAGAATTACATTCAGGAGTGCACCGGGCAGCGATCGTTCTGAGCTCCCCCCTCGCCCGGCACCCGAACGACTGCTCACGAGCGACGGCCCTCCAATCACCAGGGTTCTGGGACGGGTGCCGCTCGCCTACAATCAATCACCCGGCGCACGTCGAGCGCCCACCCATCTCGAGGATCGCCGTCGGTGAGCACCGAGCAATACCTGGCGTTCGTCGTGGCGAGCGCCGTCCTGATCGTCATTCCCGGCCCGAACGTGTCGGTGATCGTGGCCAACAGTCTGCGCCACGGCGCGCGGGGCGGGCTCCTGAGCGTGGCCGGCACGAGCTCCGCCATGGCGGTGCAGCTCGCCGTGGTGTGCATCGGGATCACCTCGCTCATGCTCGTGCTGGCCCACTCGTTCGAGTGGCTGCGCTGGGGCGGTGTGCTCTACCTTCTCTATCTCGGCATACAGCGCTGGCGCGAAGCTGGGCGGGGACTGGACGATGCGCCGCCCGCGGCGCCCTCGCCCGCGGCTCTGTACTGGCAAGGTTTCGTGGTGTCGGCCACCAATCCGAAGACGCTTGTGTTCTACGCAGCGTTCTTCCCGCAGTTCGTCGATCCACACGCGCCCGCCACGCCGCAGCTCGTGCTGTTGAGCGTAACCTTCCTTGGCCTGGCGACGGTCCTCGACGGCGGCTACGCGCTGGCGGGCGGGCGGCTGCGGGCCCTGTTTCGCAGACGCTCTGCGCGGTGGTGCGGCCGGGCGAACGGCTCGCTGCTCATCGGCGCCGCGATTGCGTTGGCCGCAGCCCGGCGTTCCAACTGAACCCTGTGCCCACCGCGCGCTTTCCCTGAAGAAACCACGAAGGCCACGAAGGTTACGAAGTACGATCAACGAGCCGTCATCGGCGCGCCAGTTTGGCGGGCCATCTGCCCTCGGGCATGGGTACCGGCTCCAATGCCCGAGGATCGAGCACCGCATGACGGATGCGCTCGCGCCGCCAGGTGTAGGCGACGTGCACGCGTCCGTCGCGGGTCTGGATAACCGCCGGGTACGAGTACTCCCCGGGTGCGTCCTCGAGAACGCCCGCCGCCTGCCACAGCACGCCGTCCTCGGTGAGCGCCACGTTGAGCGGCGAGCGCGGTCCCCAGAAGCCGCGGCCACCGAGACGGGCATGGTTGTAGACCAGCAGCACGCGGCCATCGGAGAGGCTCACCGCGTCCGTACCGCTGCAGGGGTTGGGCAGCGGGGTGGCCTGCATGGGCGTCCAGTGCTCGCCCCCATCGACGGACCAGCACTCGGCGATGCAGCCCTGCTGCGTGCGACAGAGCAGCTGCATCCATCCACTCGGGTAACACACGATGGACGGCTGGATGGCGGCCCACGCGCGATCGTCATTGAGAGGTCCGATCCGCCGCCAGCAGCGCCCCGAGTCGTCGGTACGCTCCAGGTGCACGCGCCAGCCGGCATGCTCGGTGCTCGAGGGGCATAACCATGCACCGCTGCTCAGCGTAATGGGCTTGTTCTTGATGGGGCCCAGGATGCCCCGAGGCAGGGGCTCGGGCCGTGACCAGCTCAGGCCACGGTCCGTGGAGTGCATCCACATTCCCCACCAATCGGCGGGGTCGGGGCCGAGCTTGTAGAAAAGGAACAGAGGCTCCCCCGCGGGCCGAAACAGCACGGGATTCCAGCAGGGCCAGATCCGCCCCTGCGCGTCGTGCGCATCCACCACTCTTTTCGGCTCCGACCATCCCGCACCCGCATCGCGGGCGAGCCAGATACCGACGTCGGGGGCGCCCTCGCGCGTCCCTCCGAAGAACGCCGCGAGCAGTACGCCGTCGCACTCCGTGAGGGTGGGTGCATGACACTGAGGAACGACGGGCGTCTCGCAGATAAACTGGCTGCGTTCGAGCATCGGCGGCCCCACCAACCTCGACCCCATTAAGCCCATATTTTTGGTTTTTCGCGCATTTCCGGGAAAGCGCGCCGACGAGCGCCATCCGAGATGGGTCCCGGGGCATGTGTCGCGCAGTCGCAAGCCCACGCAAGCGTGGAGGGGGCGCGGCTCGGCCCCGCGCGCGTACGAGGTTCCCGGGTCGTGCCGGGGCTTGCGACGGAGCGACGCGTGCCCCGGGACCCAGCGTCGCTGGACGAAACCGGAGTCATCTTTCGAAGGGGGATTTATCGGGCTGGCGGTACTCGCCGTCCTCGGGGGTCTGGAAGAACGACTTGAGCGCATTGCCGATACTCTTCACGGCGTCCCCCACACCGGCGTCCTCGGCATTCTGAGACGAGTCCGAAACCTTCCTGTCGCGCAGCGGTCGGGATGCGTCGGTGGACTCGCGTGTCGCCGATAACGCGCTCGTGCTCTGTACCTGGATCTCCTTCCTCAGCGCGAGCAGCGCGGGATCGTCGGGCTGCACGCGCAACCCCCGGCGCACGAAACGCCGCGCCTCCACGTAATCCGACTCGGACAGCTCCCGCTGCGCCAACCAGGCATAGCGCTTGGTGATCTCGTTGAGCCCGTGGGAGGCTTTCCGGTTCTTGGGCTCGATGGCCAGCACCTGGCGGTAGTACCTGAGCGCGTTGTCGTCGGCGGGAGTCGTCAACCGGTATTCATCGAGCGCGCGGCTTGCCAGGGCCAGGAGCTGCTCCACCCGCGTCCGGGGTGGCTCGCGCGCCGCCTGCTGGACGTCGTCCTGCGTCTGCGGCCCGGATGCGGCCTTCGCGGGGGCCTCGGCGTCCCCACCCTCGGTGTGCGCGGTCTCATTCTCGCCTCTGGCAAGCGCCGCGTCTCCTCCAGCCGAGGACCCGGGTCCCGCGCCCTCGCGGGCCGCGAGCATCTTCTCGCCGGCAGCGCGCTCACTCTTCGGGGCAGGCGCTCCACCCGCCACGTCGGCGGCGACCGCCGTTGGCGCCGGGGACTCGCTGACGCCGCTTTGATAGCGCCAAGCGAGCCCGAACACGACCACGAGAAGCACGACGATCGCGCCGACCACGTTGGGCTGCCAGTCGAGCGAATACAGCTTTCGGGTCCGCGGCCCGGTGGAGGCCGTATCGACTGGTTCGGAGATCGCCAGCGTCGACGGCGTGATAGTGGCGGTCGGCACCGCGAGGGTCAGATTGCGGTCCGTGTCCGGCAGCCCATCCGCCAGCCCGAACTCCTCACGCCACGCCTCCACGCTGGGGGGGCGGTCTCCGACCCGCAGCGCCAGCCCCCGGTCGATGGCGGCCAGAAAGCGTTCCGAGTAGCGCCCGCTAGCCGCCTGGGCCGCGGGCACGAGGGGATCGGGCTGGTTCTGGAGAACGCAGCTGCTGCGCTCGATGGCCTCGACCGGCGCTGCGCCCGTGACGCATCGATAGACGGTCGCCGCCAGACTGTAGATGTCGCTCCACGGGCCCTGCTCCTCGCTCTTCGCCGAATACTGCTCGAACGGTGCGTAGCCCGGCGAGACCAACGTGGTGAGCGTATCCGACTTCTGCCCCAGCGCCTCGCGCGCAGAGCCGAAGTCGATCAGCACCGGCGTTTTGTCCCTTCGGATGAGGACGTTGCCCGGCTTGATGTCGCGGTGGATGAAACCGCTCTCGTGTATGCGTTCCAGACCATGGAGGACGGGGACGAGTATCCTGAGAACCTCCGCCTCCTCCAGGGTGCTGCGGGTCCTCAGGACACTGTGAAGCGTCGCGCCTTGTTCGTAACGCATGACCATGTACGCCGTGTTGTTCTCCTTGAACACGACGTGTACGCGCACGATGTTCGGGTGATCGAAACGCGCGATGGTTTGCGCTTCGATGATGAAGCGCTCGAGCCCCCAGTGGAATTGATGCTCGTGATCGTGAGAGGTGGCGTATACGGAGCTGTTGCTGCCCCGGGCGGCAAAATCGACCGGCAGGTACTCCTTGACGGCGACGAGCTGATCGAGGTTGACGTCCCGCGCGAGATAGGTGATCCCGAAACTGCCCTGCCCCAGCGTCCTCTGGATGTGGTACCAGTGCAGCATACTGCCCGCTTGAAGGGCTCTCTGATGGACTGGGCCCGTCATTCCACCCATTCCTCCGATACGAGCATCCTCACAAGCGCTGGGCTGGACTGCAACGGCGACTCTCGCGATTCCTTCGGCTCCCGGAGCTGGAACCCCGCTCCCTCAGCACCTCCGTTCGGAGTCAGCGATCCTCGAAAGATGCGCCGTTTAGCGTTCCGGCGTGTAGGAACGGATGGCCGCAAACAACCCTATCCGCTCCACTTGTGACAAGAGTTTAGTCGGCAAAGGAAACGAAAATCTTTAAGCTCTCGTTTAACTTACGAAGCAACCGGAAGTCACGCAAGCGCCGGTCGGCGGTGCCGGCGCGTCGCCGGATCGGCCAGCGGCACATCGGCCCCGCTCCCCGTTTCTCACCTGCCCACGGCTGCGGGCAAACGCTCGACCGCATCGCTCGCCGCAAACGGTCGTCTTCCGCGGGCCTCGACCCACACAGGCGCCCCCCTGCGCTGCGCGGCTGCGGCCGCGAGCGCCGGGCATCGGCATTCGAGGCGGAATGACACCTCCCTGGCGCACATAATGGCAAAAATCCGCGCGGCTGTCAGGAAGCGGCGCCCACCCGCAGGCGCCGGCGGCGGTCAACCGCGCCGCTCACTGCGGACTGTCGTCGCGAATCTCCAGGGTGAAATGCCCGTTCCCCTGCCCATCGGCGGGCACTCGCAGGAAGTAGAAGTGCGGGCTCTCCCACTTGCGGTCCCGGGAGCGGACCTCGAGCTTCCAATGATACCGCCCGGGGGGCAAACGCCACTTGGCCTTGCGCTCGGCCAGGAAGGTTTCGTTGGTGACGACGGCGACCCGATCGCCCGCCTGCCGCCGCGCGACCACCGGCACGAGCAGGGTCTCCCGGTATCTGAGGTCCGCCTCCGGGACGCCCGACTTCGGGTCGCCCGCTCGCCACCTGAGCTTGACGGGGAGACCGCTGCCGTCCGTGGAGACCAGATGGACGGTGCAGTGCTCGAGAGCCCGGCGGTGCCACGGTGCACGCAGTCCGATGGTGATCGGGACGTGCCACCAAGAAAGGTCGGCTTCTCTGGATTCTTGTCTTGGAGACCCGAAGTGCGGCACCGGCGTGCGCGAGCTCAGGAACTGCCAGATGCCGGGCAACGCCTGAAGGGGACCGAAGGTATCGGCCAGGAGCTGCCACAGACGCACGTTCAAGCGGTGGGTATGCATGTTCGTCGCTATCGACCGGCGGCGGGGCGACTTTACGCGTCAACGGGCGGCCTGCGGTCAAGGCATTTCCGCACCCCTGTTGGAGAACTACGCGCAGTGGCCCTCAGCTCGCGGCGGCGCCCTGCTCCCAGCCCGCGCCCGAGACTCCGTGCTCCTCGAGCACGGCGTTCAACTCGGCGTAGAGTCCGTCCAGGTTCGCGATCAACGTTTCCCGAAACGACTGGAAAAGAGGCTCGCGTGCGACCGGGCTGAGCCAAAGGCCATGGACGGCATCGTGGAATGCGGCGCAGATGCCGATGGGGCTCACGGGATTGGTGTTCTCGTCCACGGACGTTCTGAGCAGCTGCGTCAAGTACCCCTCGAGCTTCGCACTGCTCTCCGCGGTCTGCGCCGACGCCTCCTGCAGGATCTCCTTGATCGCCAGCCAGTCGCTGAAGCTCTGGGTGTCGACGAGGGACAGGTCACCGATGTCGTCGGTGTCTTCCAGACCCGAGGGCCGACGCCCCTTGTGTCGCATCAACTCGTCAAACCGGCTCAAAACATCTGCGCGCAGGGACATGTGAATCGTGCTCTGTAGATTGTTGAGCTCCCACATGGCATGAAAATAGCGACCCTCCTCAGCCGTGCCGATGGCGTCGGCGCAGGCCTGCGAGAGCTTGTCGTCCGCGCGCTTGTACAGGGCCTCGATGTTCGCGGTCAGATAATCCGCAACCATGCCTTTACAGCGAAAGAGCGCTCTGGATGCATCCAGTATGCCGGCATCGACGCCGGAGACCACGGTCTCGCTGGGCACGGCGAGACGCGCAGCCGCCTCCGACTTCCTGCGCGTGTGCTTGGCGTGCGTGGCCAGTGCGCGCAGTGCCTTCAGAGTGGAGACGTCGGCGTCCGTGAAGTGAACCCCGATGCCATCCGATAGCACACGTGCGACCTGAGTGAAAACCTCGAAAGATTCGTCGCGCCCCTCGACGGGCAATACGAAGCTCAAGCGCAGCGGGGCCTCCTCGCCGATTCGCCGGCCGCTGGCGGGCTCGACAAGCTCTCTGCATGCGACGAACAGCCCACCCAGGCAGAAGTCCTTGATGACGGCCTCGTGGGCATCGCCGTTCGGGGCGATGATGGTTGCGGGCAGTGATATCGGATGCCGGGTGTGGCGGCGACGCTCGTGTTCCACTCTTGTTCCTCTCTGTCCTCGTGTGCCTGTTTCCGGCGCGGAAGTCTTCCCCGTCGCTCCAGCCCGCAGTTCTCGCCCGTCCACGACTGCGGGCTCGGATCTGCCCGCATCTACGGGGATCCCCCGCCCTCGCTTCGCGCACCGGCGGGAATGCGGGCTAGGAGCGTTATCGGTCGACGGGTGGGTTGCTTGAAGAACGGCGCCGCGAGGCCCGCACCGGTCGGAGGCAGACTCTGACCTCCGAGCCCGCGAAAGCCGTGCGCCCGCCGTGCGCCGACCCTATTGAGGCGGCTGCGCTTCAGTCTTCTGCGCTGCGGCCGCTAATAGGGACGCCGTTCCTAGGAAATGTGAGAGTTGGCGGTTTCGTCAGCGCCGTCCCACGGAGTCATGGAAAACGCCAAGCGTATCGGCGTCGAGCGCGAGCGCACCGATCTCCAGACGCCACACCGGCGGCAGCCCCGAACGGAGACCCTGCATGAATGGGTCCCACCCGTCGCGACCTGTGAGCGCACCCCGGAGCTCTTGGAGGCCATCCTGGAGAACATCGACCAGGGCGTGAGCCTGGTGGATGCCGAGCTTCGGGTCGTCGCGTTCAATCGGCGCTTCCTCGAGCTGTTGGCGTTTCCCCCGGATCGTCTGCGGCCCGGCATGCCCTTCCAGGCCTTCATCCGCTACAACGCGGAGCGCGGCGAGTACGGTCCGGGCGACGTGGACCGGCTCGTTCGGGAACGCATCGACCTTGCGAGGCGCTTCGAGCCCCATTGCTTCGAACGCACGCGACCCGACGGGACCGTGCTCGAGGTCCGCGGTCGACCCCTCCCCGGCGGGGGCTTCGTCACGACTTACACCGACATCACCGAGCACAAGCGCGTGCAAACGGCCCTGCGGCAGAGCGAAGCGCGCTTTCGGGACTTCGCGGAGAGCGCGGCAGACTGGTTCTGGGAGATGGATGCGAAGCTGCGCTTCACGCACGTCTCCGAGGGGCTCGAGCGCAACACGGGCGTCGAGGCTCCGCAGCTCGTCCGGCGCACGCGGCGCGAGGTCTTCGGCACGTACGACGCCGATGCCGAGAAGTGGGAGCGACACGAGGAGGTACTGCGCGCGCGGCGCTCTTTCGAGGACTTCGAGTTCGCCGTGCAGGGGCCCGACGGAAACACCCGCATGGTGTCGGTGAGCGGCAAACCGATCTTCGACGGGAACGGGGTGTTTCAGGGCTATCGGGGCGCCGGCCGCGACATCACCGAGGCCTATCAGCTCGCGTTGGAGCTGAGCCACCAGGCGACGCACGACCCCGTGACCGGCCTCGTCAACCGGCGTGAGTTCGAGGAGCGCCTGACGCGCGCGCTCGAGAGTGCCCGGCGCAGCGACGCCGAGCATGCGCTGTGTTACCTGGATCTCGATCAGTTCAAAGTCATCAACGACACGTGCGGGCATCTGGCCGGTGACGAGCTGCTGCGCCAGATCGCCGCCTTGCTCTCCGAACGGGTGCGGCGCCGCGACACCCTCGCACGGCTCGGCGGCGACGAGTTCGGCATCCTCATGGAGCACTGTCCCCTCGACGACGCCCAGCACGTCGCCGAGGACATCCGCACACTCATTAAGGACTTCCGCTTCGTGTGGGAGCATCAGGGCTTCCGTATCGGCGTGAGCATCGGCGTCGCTCCCATCACCGGAGCCACTCAGAGCACGACCAGCGCCCTCGCACGGGCGGACGCGGCCTGCTACTTCGCCAAGGAGCAAGGACGCAATCGCATCCACGTCTACCTCGAAGGCGACGCAGGGCTCGAGCGCCAGCACAGCGAAATGTGCTGGGTGGGCCGCATCCAGAAGGCGCTGGACCAGCACCGTTTCCGGCTCTTCTACCAGCCCATCGTCCCGCTCACCAAGGGCCGGGCGGACGACGAGCACTACGAGATCCTGCTGCGCATGGAGGACGAGCGGGGAAGGCTGGTGTCCCCGGGCTACTTTCTACCCGCCGCCGAGCGATACCACCTCGCCAGCCAGCTCGATCGGTGGACCATCGATCGGACCTTCGCGTGGCTGAACTCCCACCCCCAGCACCTGCAGCGGCTCTACCTCTGCTCGATCAATCTGTCCGGGCACTCGCTCGGTGACGACGCGTTCCACGATTACCTCGTTCGCCGGCTTACGTGCGGAGCCGTCCCGGCGCGGAAGATCTGCTTCGAGGTTACTGAGACGGCTGCCATCTCCAATCTGGCCAGCGCCACGCGTCTCATGGAAACCCTGCGCAAGCTGGGATGCAACTTCGCGCTCGACGATTTCGGCAGCGGCGTCTCCTCCTTCGCGTACCTCAAGACCCTGCCCGCCGATTTTCTGAAGATCGACGGCGCCTTCGTCCGGGACATCGCCGACAACCCGCTGGACCTGGCCGTCGTGAAGTCCATCAACGAGATCGGTAAGACGATGGGCAAGAAGACCATCGCCGAGTTCGTCGACAGCCGGGCCATCCTCGAGCGCCTCCGCGCCGGCGGCATCGGCGTCGACTACGCGCAAGGCCACTACCTCGCACCTGCGCGGCCGCTCGAGAATCTCGCCTGTTAAGTGGCCTGGATGTGCGAAATCCCACAGCCAGGCACGTGCCATCCCCCTATCGTGTCAGTGGCAGGGAAGTGGTCTTGCGAAGATCCAGGCGGCACCCTGCCACCTGCTTGGCCCCGTCGGGAGACGCCCCTCCCGGCGGGGCCTTTTCTCGGCCGCCCTGGAAACACGGTTCTTCGCGGATTTCCGGGAAACCGCGCCGCCCCAAGGCGGGGTCAGGTCTTGCAACGCCGCATTTGGTCAGCCAGCCGGACTTGAAGGTGGATTCAGGTCGAATGCGGCATTGCAAGACCTGACCCCCTGCGGAGGCCGCGGGCGCGGGTCATGCGCCGACGAGGAAGCCCTCGGGAAACGGATCCTCGGGGTCGAGGAGTATCTGGTACATGCCGGTGATCCACGCCTGGCCGGTCACCGCCGTGCGCACCGCCGTGCGCCCGGCCAGCGCCACCGTGCCGAGTATCTCGGCGTCGAAGCGACTGCCGATGACGGAGCGGCTGATCATGAGCTCGCCCACCCCGATCTCCCCCCGCGCATGCATGGCCGCGAGCCGCGCGGACGCCCCCGTACCGGTCGGGCTGCGGCACACGAGCCCCGGCTCCTGGTAGACCGCGCAGCGCGTCGCCACCCCGCCCGCCCCCTCCGTGGCCTCCAGGAGCGAGAAGATACTGAACCGGATGCCACCGATATCGGGGTTGCCCGGATGCCGCGCTGAAAGGCGCCGGTCCGCGACCCGCGTCACCCGCCGGCCGACCCTCAGCAGCCGCCCGATCTCCTCGCGGGTGAGCCAAAGGCCGAGCGCCCGGGCCTCGACGATCACGTGGAACACGCCCCCATACGCGATGTCGACGGGGATGGCGCCGAACCCGGAGACGTGGAGCGAGTGACCGAGGTGCGTCACCACCGCGGGCACGTTCTCGAAACGAACGTCGACACAGCGACCGTCCCGGCAACGCGCGATGACCGGCACCGGACCGCCGGGAGTATCCAGCACCAGCCGCGTCTCGGGCTCGCGCATGGCCACGATACCCGTTTCCAGAATCACCGTGACCGCACACATGGCATTGGAGCCAGACATGGGCGGATAACCCACCGACTCCATGAAGATCACGCCCACGTCGGTTCCGGGGTGCAACGGCGGCAGCACCAGCACGCCGGACATGTGCGGCGCACCGCGGGGCTCCTGAATGATCAGCCGCCGCAGCCAGTCGGCGTTGCGCGCCAGATCCTGCATCTTCTCGAACATCGTCGCACCGCGCAGCGCGGGCCCGCCGCCGACGACGATGCGGCTGGCGTCGCCGCCCGCGTGCGCATCGACGATGGAGATCACCCTGCGCGTGCGCATGCGCCGGCGTCAGCGAGGAACGATCACCAGCTTGCCGACGAACTCCTTGCGCTTGAAATCGGCCTGTGCCCGATGGATCTCGGAGAGCGGGTAGGTCCCGGCGAGCAGGGGCTTGATGCGGCCGCTCAGCGCGTAACGCAGCACGTCGGCGAACTCGCCTCGCGTTCCCTGCGAGCACCCGATGAGGTCGAGATGCTTGAGGTACATGGTGCGCAGGTCGAGCTGAACCACGGGACCCGCGATGGCGCCGGCGGTCACGTAACGACCCTCCGGTCGCAACAGCGACAGCAGGTCGTTGAACAGCGGCCCCGCCACGAGGTCCGCCACCACGTCGAGGGCACGCCCGTCCAGCGCCTTCTGCACCGCGTCCGCGAAGTCCCCTTCGTCTCGTGTGACCACGGCCTCAGCCCCGATGTCACGAACGGCCCGCTCTTTGCCTTTGCCCACGACGGCCACGGGCACCGCGCCGCGCACGCGGCAGAGCTGAATCAGGCCCGATCCGACGCCGCCCGAGGCGCCGGTGACCAGCACCGTCTCGCCGGCCGCCACGCGCGCCCGGTTGAGCATGTGCTCGCCGGTCATATAGGCACAGCAGAAGGTGGCCAGCTCGGCGTCCGTGAGCGTCGTTTCCACCGCGTGCGCGTTCTGGGCCGGGACCGCGGTGTACTCGGCGAAGCCGCCGTCACGTCCATGGCCGATGTAGTCCATATCGGCGAGACTGTCGCCCTCGTTGTTGTAGATGCTGAAGTCGACCACCGCACGGTCGCCGATGCGCTCCTGCGGGACACCCTCGCCGACAGCGACGATGCGCCCGACGATGTCGGCGCCTTGAATGCGCGGAAACGTCAGCGTCGAGCCCTTCCGGCGCCACGTGGATACGGCCTCGGGATCGTCCTCCCTGCCGTAAGCGCCTTCGCGTACCCAGATGTCGGTGTTGTTCATACCGCAGGCGCCCACCTCGATCAGCACTTCACCGGGACCCGGAGACGGAACGGGTACGTCGTCCCGATATTGGAGCATCTCCGGGCCCCCGTGACCGATCAGCAGCACGGCCTTCATCTTGTGCGGAATCATGATCCCCTCGTCGCAGCAGAACGTCGGCGCAGGCTGAATTGGAGATTCAGCCGAGCGAAGCGGCTTCATTGTGTCACGTTCTTCGCGTGCTCGGCAGGGTGGGGCGTGCGTGCTCGCGGACCGGTACCGACGCCCAGGGTGCGGCTTTACGAAGTGGGAGGGCGTGGCATCGGCGCCGGCGGATGCAGATCGGGCGGCGCCTGCGGGCGGGGACAGCGAGGGGATCGGATCGACGCGCCCGGAAATCCGAAACCGCGGCTTGGGGCGCGTCCGTCAGCCGCGTACCGCCATCATGGGTCTCTGGGTGCGGCAGACGACGAACGCTCGAATGAGCTTCTCCTGCATGTCCGCATCACAGCGTTCGAGCAGAAACTCCAGCAGAACGTCGCGCATCAGCCGCCTCTGCGCATCGCCGTCCAGCCCGCCCTCCTGCTCCACCTGTTGCAGGATGCGGTCCGCCTTCGCACAGGCGTTGAGCTCGATCTCCGCGGCTCTGCGGATGGCTTCGAATCTCCTCCAGTCGACTCCCATCGTGTCCCCCTCGGGTTATCGTCCGACCGTGGGATTCTATTCGAAAAAAGACAGCGCTCAGAGACACGTTTGTTCTTATGTGAACGCCACGGCGCGGACGACAATCCGGATGCGCACCGGCTGGGGAAGCAATTTCTTTTCCTGGGCTCCGCCGTGCGCCGGGTCGCGGCGGACGCTCCTCCTCGTCTGTAGAGGCTGTAGTGCGGGCTGAGCGCAGCGAACCCGGGGGCCGAACGAAGCCCGCCCGTCCGGCGGCTTCGCCTTCGGCTCGGCCCGCCCTACGCGGCTACGAGGCGCGCACCGCGGAAGCCGCCGGGGCACCGCAAACCGCCCGAGTGTCGCGCCCCGGCGCACGGGGTTTCGCTCGAGTCCCATGCGTGCTAAGTACCGGGGTGGGAGCGAAGCTTCGAACCGTCCGCAGGGCATCGAGGGCGGGTTTACCGGAACCGTAAGGAGCGCACCGTGAGTCTGGACCAGTTGGACGAGAAGCTAAGCGAGGCCATCTACGACCTGGTGGAGGAGCAGCAGTTCGTGCCGCCGCTCTACGTCGCAGTGCTGGCGGCCAACGGCGAGGCGATGGTCGTCCACTACAAGGTTGCGTCCGACCTCGAGTCCCTCGAGGCCGAGATCGTGGCCGAGCACCTACCCGACGGCCGCATGCGGCTCCCGGTCAACCTTCTCTTCGTGGATTCCCGCGGACAGGCCGCACGTATGCGCATCGACCCCGACGCGGCCGACTGGGTCCACTGACGCGTCGGCGCCTGCGTTTTCCCGCGCCGCTGCCGATAGAGGACATCGTCGGCCACTATCGGGAGATTCCACATGCGTAACACAGCCCTGGGTGCGGCGCTCACGCTTGCGCTGCTCCTGAGCGCCTGCTCGATGCGCGGCCCCAGCGTCAAGATGGAGCCGGGCGAGGTGAAAGTCGAACCGGTGACGGTGGAGGTAGGCGGACGCCCCGGCTTCTGCCCTCCGGGCCACGCCAAAAAGGGGTGGTGCTGAGAAGAAAGACCCCACCGGGCGCCAACCCGGTGGGGTAACGGACGCACTTTTTAAGCGGAAACGAACGAACGGCCGCCGGTCCTTACCGGGCCGCTCCATCGCTGTTTATCGGCAGTGCGCCGGGAAACTGAATCCCACAAACGCCCTTCCTCACCAGAGCGCCGTCCGCCTCTCACTTCAGCATGATCTTGCCCCCGCCGCCGCTGGGCATTGGGCCGCCGTGGCCGCCGCCGCCCGTGAAACCGGGCGGCACGCCGCCTTGCGGAACCACGATGCGCGAAGCTTCCTCGCGGGCCATCTCCTTCGCTCGCTCGTTCAGTCGTTCGATGGCGCCCTTCACCCCTTCCGGGAACTTCTTGAAGGCCTGCTCGAGCGTCTCGGCCTCGATACCGAACTGCACCGGCATCGGGCCGACCTGGGTCATCAACGTCGTGTCGCCGATGAACATGGTCTCCCGCTCGCTGTCGGGCGAGCCATCCGGGTTGACCGGCGTGAGCCGACGCACCGAGGCGGCCCGGAGATCGGTGAAGGTCTCCTCGCGATAGAGGTTCTCCGTGTCTACGTCGAGTTCGGTCGTGGCTGTGGATTCCTTGCTCACTGCATCGCTCCTGTCGTCTGCATCGGCCGTCGGCGCCCATCCGGAGGGGGTCTCGCCCTCGCTCGGAGGAACCGCTGCGCCGGGCCAAGCGCTTGAATATGTTGATGACGAACCGTAACACACATTCGCCGTGAGGTGGTATGCGGACCCCGTGATCCGCGGGGCGCCGCTCGCGGTGCTGCCTCGCCGCACACGATAGCCGCAATGTGCGACACGCCCGGGAGCCCTTCCGGTACGTGTCGTTGTCTTGGCATTAGACAACCCCGGGAAAGCGACTATGCTTTCGACAGGCGCGATGTGACTGACAATGCTCGCGATGTCACCGGATTCGTTCAGCCAGGTTCTGACAGCGTTCCCCGATGATCTGAGCCTCTACCTAGCCACGTTGTGGGACCGCATGGACGGTGTCGTGCGACTCGAACGAACGTGGACCGTGGTCTCCACCGTGTCCGGCGCCGTCGCGGCTTTGGCCGCCCTGATGGCGGTGCGGCAAGTCAGCGTCGCCAGGGCGCAAGAGCGTCTCACGCAACGGCCTTACTTCGCGGTCAGCGCGCCCGGGATCAAGGCGCTTCCGAACAGCCCCCCGTATCGTGTACAGCTCACGCTGGAGAACATCGGCATGCATCCCGCGCAGGATGTGATTGGAAAAATGCTCTTCGTCGACAAGGCAAGCATGCAGACGGAGTACAACCTCACGTTGTCTTTGGGCGACGAGGTTCCCGCGAGATCGCCGACACCATGGCAGAACGACGCCTTCCGGCCCAAACGCAATACGCCGGAGAAATACATCGTCGTCTTCCTGCATTACGCCGACCCCCTGCTGCGCAAGACCTTCAAGCAGCAGTTCTACATGCAGTGGGGCGGTGTGAAGGAAGGTAAGATCCACCCCGATTTCGTCCACGTCTCACGCGACGAGAGAAAACGCCTCTCCAACCGTGCTGCCAAGCTCGCCAAACGCAAGTGACCCGGCCTGCGGCGCCCGTTGGACCACGGCGAAACACGCACCTGCGCCGGGATGGCTCGCATCGGGGCGTCGCGTGCAGGATGCGCCAGCCCGCGCAGCCGTAACGTAGTGTAACCGCGCACCCGTTGCGGGCATTCGGGCGGCGGCCCGGCGTAGGGAGCAGCCCGCCGTGGAATTGTATGTATACTTGAGGAGCGCTTGTCACATCGCGCCACGCACCGTGGGCACGCCATGAGACTGGAGCACCTCGAGCCAGCCGATCTCGTCGAATGGTCACCCCGAAGGCGACCGCTGTGGGGCGTGTACCAGGCGGCGCACCTGCTGCTGGGGTGGAAGCCGCCCGCGCTTTCGCAGTTCAAGGATCCCCTGCACTACTTCGGCTCGCTCGAGCCAAAGAAGGCCGCACGGCGGGTTGAGGCGCTCTACGACCTGCTCAAGGTCGAAAGCGAACGCGGCGGAAAGCTCAAGTGCCGGCGTGTGCGGATCGGACAGAGGGACGACGTGCGTCCGCTACGGCGCGTCTCTCCCGGCGACGTGGCGAGGCTCGCGCAGACCCAGGGCATCCGGATTCATCAGCACGTCCTGCGCATGGTCGCTTGCGGGATCCGCGACACGCGGCCCGATGAAGCCGAGTGGAGCAAGTTTCTGGTGCGAATGCACGACGAGCTCGAAGAACGCCTGGGGGCGACCCCCATCTACAGCCACGTGCTGAATTACGCGCACGCGCACTCGGAGAACCACTTCATTCGTCGCATCGACTGGCGCAGCGGAGAGCTCCACCGCCACGATTCAAGAGAGCCCCTTCCCCTGAAAAGCGCTTACCGCGCGCTGGCGGAAGCTTTGCGGCAACGAAGCCGCGGATAGCCTGCATTTCTCACGGGTGCGCGAACCGAGGGCGTGGAGGAACCAAAGGGGACAGATCTATTTTTCGCCCCGCGACATGCCACCTGACAGGGTTCAACGAAAAAATAGATCCGTCCACTTTTGCCTCGACGGTGGACCGGTGAGAGATACAGGCCGACGTCATTCATCCGCTGCGCCGCTCGCTCCCGGTGGCAACGCAGCCGGCTCCCCGATCTCGACCACCGTATCCGGAAAGAAACCGTTGAAGTGCGTGCGCATGGAGTGGCTGTAAGCGCCCAGTATCCCGAACTCGACCCAATCCCCGCGGCGGATGTCGACGGGCAGCCAAAACGGCTTCGGCAGGACGTCCAACGAATCGCAGGTCGGGCCGTAGAGGGTGAAGGGGCGCCGCCGGTCGCTCGCTTCGCCTTGCAGGCGGTAAACGCGCGTGGGGAACCGCACCAGGCCGTGCGAGATCACCGGCTCGAGCAGGCTCCCGTAAATGCCGTCGTTCAGGTAGACACGATCCTCCTTGCGCAGAACCACCTGTGTCAGCACCGACATACCTTCCGCCGCGAGGGCCCGCCCCGGCTCCCCCAGAAGCTCCGCGTCCGCTGGGAGCGGCAGCCCGGCCCGGGCTGCTGCGATAACCTCGAAAAACCGGGCGAGGCTCGGCGTCTCCACCTCCGGATACGGTGACGGAAACCCGCCACCGATGTCGAGCTGGCTCACCGCCACCTCAGCCTGCTCGATCACCTCACGGCAAACCGAGAGCGCCTCGCGGTAGGCGCTGGGTCGCAACACCAGGGAACCGACATTGAATGCGAGCGCAGGCATGGTGCCGGCGTCCGACGCCGCGCGCAGCAGCTCCACGCAAGCGGCGGGCGGCGCACCGAACTTGCTCGACAGCTCGTAGGTGGAGTCGGGGCCGTGAGCCGCCATGCGCACGAACAGCGTGATGTCGCGGCCGGGGATCTCGCGCAGCAGCGCGTCGAGCTCGTCGCGGTGATCCAGGACGAAATGGCGAACCCCGTACTCGGTGTAAGCCCGGCGCGCGGCGCCGCGCAGCTTCGCGGGCCCCATGAAGTAACACGTCGCGCCGGGGCACGTGTCCTTCACCAGCGCAATCTCGGGCAGTGACGCGGTGTCGAAGTACGCCACCCCGCTCTCGTGCAGGAGCTCGAGCATGCGTGGCTCGGCGTTCGCCTTGACGGCGTAGAGCACGCGCCCCGGAAACCCCTCGAGAAAGCGTCGCGCCACACGGCGGACCACGTGCGGGTAGATGCAGTAGACGGGCTCGATGGGCTCGAGCGCGCGCACCACGTCGGACGCGCAGGCATAGACCGCTCGGGTCTGCATCTCCGCTCCTCTTCACCCCGAAGTCAGCGTCGATAGCCTGACATGGACCCGGGATCCGGCGCTACAGCCATCGACGGGGTCTCGTGCGCCGGCGGCGTCGACCGGGTCGACCGTGTGAGCCCTCGAGAAAGGCGCGTCGCGAAGCGCCCTCGTGACCGGTGGGGGCGAGGTGCAGCCCGGTAAACCCGCTTTAGGAACTAAAGCCTTGCGCGCCGCGGACCGATACATTCCGATCGGTGCTCCAGATCATCTCCGCGTGCGGCCAATATCGCGCCTTCGAACGGCGGCTGGGACCCGCCGCTCTCTACCCGGCGGATTCACCCTCGTGGAGCTTTTGGTCGTGGTCACGCTCCTGGCTATCCTGACCGCCATCGTGGCGCGTCCCTTCGGCTCCACCACCGAGGAGGCCCGGGTCACCACCCTGCGGGCGGATCTCGCGACGCTTCGCACCGCTATCGAACGCTACTACCTCGAGCACAACCGCACCTACCCGGGCGCGGTAAGCGCCACGGACGGCCAGACACCACCGGCCGGCGCACAGGAGGCCGCGGCCGCGTTTCTCGCGCAGCTCACCCACTACACCGACAAGCACGGCAGAGCCAGCGCCATGCGCGACGCGACCTTTCGCTTCGGGCCTTATCTCAAAACCAAGAACCTCCCGCCGAACCCGTTCACCTTGGACGAGGCCAAGAGCCGGGACGTGAACGTGGACACCACGACGGACGAGATCACCGCAGCCAGCGCCGACCCCGCCCCGCGCGACAACACGGGCTGGAAGTTCTATTCCCTCACCGGACGCTTCATCGCCAACGACGGTCGTACCCTCAGCGACGGGACGCCCACCGAGGACCTCTAGCCTGCGTCTCCCAGGGGGTGCACCGCATTTGCCGAAGCGCACACCCCACGGCTAGTATTCCCTGCCAGCGGGCACCCGGCGGCCGGGCGGACTCGGTGGTCCACGCCTGACGCCGGCGGTGCAGCGCCGGGGAGCGTGACGGGCGAGGCGCGCCGTGACGGGATCCCCCGATGCCCCATTCGCGCCGGTGCGGAGACGCCTTCAGTGATCAGCTCGGGCGGTGGAATGCGCGCTTCACGCGGTCGGACCACGGTGTCCGCGCTGGCGCTCGCAGTGGGCGTGTGGTGGTTGAGCGGGTGCGCGGGGTGGCCCTCGGAGGAACCGCAGGGGCCCCCGGTCGGGGCCACGCCCGAGACCCACGATGCGGCGTCGCTGGTGGCCTACGCGCACTGGGTGCACACCCTCTCCCCGAAGGCGCTGGATCATCTCTACTACCGGCTGCTCGCGGAGAACTCGCCCACTCGGCCCATCCGGCTGGCAGTGGCGCTCAGCCACCCCGAGGCGCCTTTCCGCGACGTGGAGCTGGCCCGACAGTTGCTCGATGGCTACCTGCGCCGTCCGCACCTCGAGACCCGTTGCTGTCGCGAGTTCGCCGCCTTCCTGCGCAGCACGCTGGACGCGCACGATTCCCATGAACGCACACGCGAGCGGCTGGCCCGGCTGCGCGAGGCGCATGCGGCCCTCGAGCGGGAGGCGACGGCACTGAGAGCCTCTGCGGAGGAAGAGCGCGCGCACCGCATCCGGCTCGAGAGGCAGATCGAGGCGCTGAAAGCCATCGAGATGGACCTCAACGCCGCCGAACGCCGCGCGCAGAGCGTGGTGCGATGAGCTTTGAGCGGCGCCGGATTCTGGTGGTGGACGACGACCCGCAGCTCCTGCGGCTGCTCTCCATGCGGCTCGAAGCCAACGGCTACGACGTGGACACCGCCGAGAGCGGTCGGGAAGGCCTGGGTCGGCTTGCGGGCTTCAAGCCACATCTTTTGATTACGGACCTGCGCATGCAGGGCATGGACGGCATGGCCCTCTTCGACGCCGTCCACGCAGCGCATCCCACGCTGCCCGTCATCATCCTGACCGCGCACGGGACCATACCCGACGCCGTGGAGGCGACCCAGCGCGGCGTCTCCGCGTATCTCACCAAACCCTTCGACGGTAAGGAGCTACTCGCCCACGTCGAGCGGTTGCTGCGGCTGAGCGGCCCCGCGCCCGAAACCCCGCACCCGGACGATGCCACCGCCACCGGAATCGTGAGCCGCAGTCGGGCCATGCGCGAGCTGTGGGAGCAGGCCAGGCGGGTCGCCGACAGCGACGTCAACGTACTCATCCGCGGGCAAAGCGGCACCGGCAAGGAGATGCTGGCCAGAGGCATCCACGCCGCGAGCGCACGGCGGGCGAATCCCTTCGTGCCCTTGAACTGCGCCGCCATTCCGGAGGCGTTGCTGGAGTCCGAGCTCTTCGGGCACAGCAAAGGCGCGTTCACGGGCGCGGCGCAGGGCCACAAGGGATTGTTCCAATCGGCCGACCGGGGCACCCTGCTGCTCGACGAGATCGGCGACATGCCGCTCGCCTTGCAGGCCAAGCTGCTGCGCGCTCTGGAGGACGGCCAGATCAGAGCGGTGGGGGCGACGCAACCGGTGGCGGTGGACGTGCGCATCATCGCGGCCACGCACCGCGATCTGGAGCAGGCGGTGGCCGCGGGGGGATTTCGGGAGGACCTCTACTACCGTTTGAACGTCGTTGCCCTGGAGATACCCCCCCTGTCCCAGCGCCGGGAGGACGTTCCGCTGCTCGCCGCGCACTTCCTCGCCGAGCTGCGGGCCCGCGGGCGCAAGGCGGTCACCGGCTTCTCACCGGAAGCGATGGAGCTGCTGGTGGGCGCCCCCTGGCCCGGCAACGTACGTCAGCTGCGCAACGTGGTCGAGCAATGCATGGTGCTATCGAGCACGCCGCTCATACCGGCGAGCCTGGTGCACAGGGCCTTGCGCTACAAGTCCGAGGCTTTGCCGGCGTTCGCCGAGGCGCGCGATCGCTTCGAGCTCGACTATCTGGTTCGCCTGCTGGAGATCACCGCCGGCAACGTGACTCAAGCCGCGCGCTTCGCGCGCAGAAACCGCTCGGAGTTCTACAAGCTGCTGCGGCGCCATCATCTCGACCCCGAGACGTTTCGCACGCCATCCGACCCGTCTAGCTCGTGTGACTGAACGCGGCAACGGCCCGCAGCGCCGCGTTCGCCACACGCCCCTGTCGCCCGCCGGCGACAGCCGGGCACCCGCCCCTTCGCCACCGAAAACGTGGGGGGGTCAGGTCTTGCAATGCCACATTCGCTCAGCTTGCGCCCCGGACCCCGGCCCCGATCGTGCTCGCTCCATCGCGCCCGCGTTGCCAGGAGGCGACGGATCCGCCTGCCCATCCACGTGCAGCGCGCGCGGTCACGCAGCGCGAGCGCAGCCACCGCGCGAANNNTTTGGCACGCTCGTTGCCTAGACCTTCGGTGCAGAGGAACCAACGCGACACCGTACATCCCTAGCAGACATTTCCATCGGAGGATCAGATGAGAGGCGCGAACAAGACCAAGGCTCTCTGCCTGCTCGCGGGGCTCGGCGTGGCGCTCGCCAGCCTGCCGATTGCCGCCGATCAGGGCCGGTACTGGCGCGACGCTCAGGGCAATCTCTGGCGCAACGGTTCGGACGAATGCGTGCGCACCGGTGCCTGGACACCCAAGGGCTACACCCCGGGCTGCGACCCTGAACCCCCGAAGGCGCAGCCGGGCCAGTCCGAACCCGGGTCCCCGGCGGGCGGTGCGGGGGAAACCATCCACGTCGCCGCGCTGGAGACGCCCACCGAGTCCACGGAACCCCAGCCCATCGAGCTCGACACCGTCACGCTCTTCGATCTGGACAGCGCGCGTATTCGGCCCGAGGGCGTCAAAGCGCTCAACGCGATCGCGGTCGATGCCGAGCGTGCAGCGAAACTCGACGCCGTCGAGGTCGTCGGCCACGCCGACAGCACCGGCCCGGAGGGCTACAACCACCGGCTCTCCGAGCGACGCGCGCTGAGCGTCAAGGAGCAGCTGGTGAGCGCAGGCATCGACCCGGCGCTCATTCGTACCGAAGGCCGCGGGGAAACCGACCCCATCGCCACGAACGCGACGGCCGAGGGTCGGCAGCAGAACCGCCGGGTGGTGGTGCGTATCCGAGGCGCCGGGAAGGAATAGCGAATCGCCCGCCGGGGTGGCATCTCCCTGCCGGTCCCAGAGGGAGAAATTCACCGAGTGTGCGCAGCGAGCGAGCCCAGCCGGGCTCCTCCTCAAGCCCCCTTACCGCCCGTCCCCCGGGCGGTCTTTTTTGTTTGTGCGGCAACTTCACTCGCCCCCGCACGTCGCCCTCACCTCTTTCAGCAACCACTCGCGAAAGGCCCGGACCTTGGGCGTGTCCGCGAGCGCCTCGGGCGAGACCACGTAGTAGCAGAAATTCACGGGGAACGTGACGTCGAAGGGTTTGACCAGCCGCCCGGCGGCGAGATCGTCAGCCACGAGGACGCTGCTGGCCAGTGCCACCCCTTGACCCTCCACGGCCGCCTGCAGCACCAGTGACCGACTCTCGCCCGTAAACTCGGCGCTGTTTCGTGGCTCGATATCGTCCAGCCCGGCCGCCTTCAGCCACATGTCCCAGTCGGGCCACGTCGGATACCTCGGATTCCACTCGTTGCGAAGCAGCGTGTGGTGGCGCAGCTCGTTGGGCCTCCGCAACGGGTGCCGGCCCTGCAGTAACGCCGGACTGCACACCGGAAACACCTGCTCCGCGAACAGACAGTCCACCCGGAGTCCGGGATACTCACCCGAGCCGTAGCGGATCGCCAGATCCACCTGCTCGCGCGTGAAGTCGACGACCCGTCGCGTGGCATCGATGCGCACATCCACGCCGGGGTGGCTCTCACGGAAGCGATCGAGGCGGCGCAGCAACCAGCGTGCACCGAAGGCCGGCTCCACGCTGACGGTGAGCGGCCGCGCGGCACTGCGGCTTTGAAAGCTCTCAACCGCGTCGGTCAGGCGTGCGAAGGCGTCACTCATCGCGGGCAGCAAGGACTGGCCCGCCTGCGTCAGCTCCACGGCCCGGTTGAGGCGCACGAACAACGGTGCGCCCAGGTATTCCTCCAGCACCTTGATCTGATGACCGACGGCTGCGGGGGTCACGCTCAGCTCTTCCGCAGCCTTGCTGAAGCTCAGATGACGGCCCGCCGCCTCGAAGGCACGCAGCGCATTGAGCGAGGGGAGGCGTCGGCGGCGGTGCATATGACACTCAAAATTTATTAAACCGATGCGCAGAAAAGATCGTTTGTCAGAGTGGGGTAGCACCGATAAGAATAGGCATCAACGCAGGCATTGACCGATCAACCGTGAATCGTCGCGCAGGCCTGCCGCGCGATCTCACCGGAGGTAAGATATCATGAATCGGACTGATCATTCGCCCTGTGGCTTGCAACACCACGACCAGCCAGCGCGCGCTCGTGCTGGCGGCGGGTCTCTGACGTCCCTGGTCGGCGCGGGTAAACGCGTCATCACCCACCTTCGCCGGGCTCGACGCCGCCGACAGGCGATCAACGAGCTGTCCGCGCTCTCGGATGCTCAGCTCGCGGATATCGGTGTGATGCGAGAGCTGATCCCCGAGATCGTCGACGGACTGCTGCACACGCAGGGCGACTTGCAGGCGGGCCGTGAGCCCGAACGAGCGACGCGAACCGCGGTGCAGGTGCGCGCCGTCCCCGACTGCCCGGAGTGCGCTTGACGGAGTAGCGGTGGGGCGTCGCGAGACAGGGATGGCGGCGACGCCTTCACCACCGATGCGCGGCAGCAGCATGCGGACCTCGCGTCCGCTGCGGCGGGGGGGGCGGGACGCAGGCTCTCCGTGCTCGCGCTGCCACCGGGAAATCCGCTTCAGCACTCCAGCGCGGCTCGGTCCCGAAAGCCATGAGACGGCTTTCGGGGTCGGGCGCCTGGACGCAACGATAAAGGAGCCCAACAACAGACACTTAACGGACGCGGCCGGCGGCACGTTTTCAACAGGCACGCACTAGCTGTCACGAAAGCGGTTCAGACACCCCGGGGGGGCGCTTGCGCCGTGTAACTGGCTGATTTCATGAAGAATATATAACTGCTCAATTTTTAATCAGTCCAATCTCGCCGCCCTACCATGAGACGGCGCCCGATTTGTTCACAGACTTATCCACAGATTTTGTGGAAAAGCGTTCCTACCCTGAACAGGATCAACCGATTAGCGGCGCGGGCGCGACCCGAGCACCCGCGCTCCCCGGGACCGTGGCGCGCGGCCCGGGCATCGCACGCGCGTGCTCGGCGTACCGTGCGCCCATCAGGCGCCACTGGCGGGATACGTCCGCCGAGCGCCCCGGGCATCGCCCGGGGGCCGGCGCTCGTGTGGAAACCCGGGCGATGCGCTCATGGCCGCAGGACCGTCTCAGTCGCCCGCGTCGTCCGCATGGGGGGCGTTCCAGGCCTCCACCAGCCACGCGTAGAGCTCGTTCACCCAGTTGGGATCGTCGGCCGCAGCCGGTCCGACGTAGTCGCCGCCCTCTGCGAGGACGTTTTCCATGCGAACCCTGTAGGCCTTGGCCATCGCCCGGTCCCACTGGCTCAAGGTGTACTCCTGGGAGAGGGGTGATATGTGCACCTCCCCGCCGGGGCTGATCCAGGCGATGTGGTGCGCCGACCCATCGTCGCAGCGCCGCAACAAGCTCCGGAGCTGCTCCTTCGTGGGGTTGTCGTTCATGTTCATTTCGTGAAACTCCGCGTCAGGCGTGCATCCGTTCCCTCTGTCGGACGCCGTGGAACCCTTGCTTCGCGCGCGACGGCGCTCACCGGGTTCCGCTCAGTATCGATCCGCCCGGGCAGTAAGTCTCTACGTAACCTTACCAAGCCAGGTTACGTGGTCCTTCGTGGCGATGGCGCCGGGGCAATCATCCGCCCGTCGGGTGATTGCCATACAACGGGAGAGCGCCTATCGTCTGCGTAAAACCTTCGAGCGCACGATGACGGACGCAGTGCGCCGCAACCCGAGCCCGCTCCCAAACCGATGCGGTGTCCCAGCTGCCAAGCTGAAAACCGTGAGGCCCGCCGGTTCTGCGCCGAGTGCGGGCACGCTCTACCCATCGCGTGCCCGGACTGCGGCTTCTCCAACCTCCCGGAGGAGAAGTTCTGCGGTGGATGCGGTGCCGCGCTAGCGCCCCGCGAGGGGGTCCTGACGCGGATACCACACACCGCAGAAGGCGCATCGCCCGCGTACGAGGCGCCCGGCAGCGACGCCGAGCGGCGTCAGGTCACGGTGATGTTCTGTGACCTGGTCGGGTCCACGGCGCTGTCACGGCGCGTGGATCCCGAAGATCTACGAGAGGTCATCCGTTGCTACCAGAAGGCCTGCGGCACCCTCATAGAGCGCTACGGAGGGTGCGTCGGCCGCTACCTCGGGGACGGCATCCTCGCCTATTTCGGCTATCCGCAAGCGCACGAGGACGACGCCGAGCGCGCGGTGCGCGCGGGCCTCGGGATCGTCGAGGCGATGGACGAGCTGGACAGCGCTGTGATCCGGGCGCTGCGCGAGCAACCGGCGGTGCGCGTGGGGATCGCCACCGGACGCGTGCTCGCGGGCGAGGTCATCGGCCGCGGAGCGTCGCAGGAGAGGGCGGTGGTGGGCGAGACGCCGAACCTCGCGGCCCGCATGCAGGCGCTCGCCGAAGCGAACACCGTCGTCGTAGCACCGCGCACGCATGCCCTCGTGGGGAGCCTGTTCCAGTGCGAGGACCTCGGTGCGCACGCCCTCAAAGGCTTCGCGGAGCCGGTGCGCGCCTGGCGCGTGCTGCATCCGCGGCGCGCGTGGACCCGCTTCGAGGCAGTGCACGGCCATGGTCTTGCGCCGCTCGTCGGGCGGCACCGAGAGCTGCGACTGCTGCTCGAGCGCTGGGACGGTGCCAAGCGCGGGGACGGTGGCGTCGTGCTGCTCCGCGGGGAAGCCGGTATCGGGAAGTCACGTATCACGGATACGTTCGTGGCGCGTGTCGCCGAGGACCACCCCACCCGCTTCCGGTATCAATGCTCGCCTTACCACACCAACACGGCGCTCTATCCGTTCATCCATCATCTGGAGCGGGCCGCGCGCTTCGAGCGCGACGACGGCGCGGAAACCCGTCTGCGCAAGCTGGAAGCGCTCTTGAACGAGCCGGCCCATCGCCTCGCGCGCATCGCGCCGCTGTTCGCCGCGCTGTTATCCATCCCCACCACCGGGCGCTATCCGCCGCTCGAGCTGACGCCGCAGCAGCTTCGCGCGCACATCTTCAGCGCCATGCTCGAGCAGGTGGAGCGCTACGCCGCGGATCATCTGGTCCTGCTGGTGTTCGAGGACGCGCACTGGAGCGATCCGACCTCGCGCGAGCTGATCGAGCGCGTGGTGGCCAAGACCCGCGGTGCACGGGTCATGGTCATCATTACCTGCCGCCCGAACCAATTCGCACCGCCCTGGCGGGAGCAACCGCATGTGGCGACGCTCGAGCTGGGTCCGCTGAGCCGGCGCCTCGCGGCCACGATGGTGAGGCGGATCACCGGGGACAGGAGGCTGCCCGCCGCGATGTTCGAGCAGATCGTCGCCAGGACCGACGGCATCCCGCTCTTCGTCGAAGAGCTGACCCGGGCGGTGCTCGGATCCGAACGCTGGGGTGCCGGGGAGCGCAACGAGCCGTGGGCGGGTGCGCCGTCCACGCTCGACATCCCGAGCTCCCTGCAGGACTCCCTGATGGCGCGACTGGATCAGCTCGCCCGCATCAAGGAGATCGCCCAGATCTGCGCCGTCATCGGTCGCGAGTTCTCCTACGAGGAGCTGGCCGCGGTCTGCGCGCGACCCGAGGAGGAGCTCAGGCGCGCCCTGGATGCGCTCGCGCAGTCGGGCATCGTGCACGCCGCGCGGCGTGCGCCGCCGGGACAGACTCACTACGTCTTCAAGCACGTCCTGCTCCAGGAGGCAGCCTACGAGAGCCTGCTCAAGGCGCGGCGCCAGGATCTGCACGCCCGCATCGCCGACGCGCTGGAGGAGCACTTCCCGGAGCGTGCCCGGGCCGAGCCGGAGCTGCTGGCGCGGCACCTGACGCGGGCGCATCTGCCCGAGCGCGCCGTGAGCTACTGGACGAGGGCCGCGCACCAGGCGCTGGCACGCTCGGCCGACACCGAAGCCATCGCCCACGCGGACAGGGGTCTCGAGCTCGTCGTGCAGCTCCCCGAGACGCGCGAACGCCACGCGCGCGAGCTCGACCTGCACGTGGTCCGCGGCGCGGCTTACCGGGCCCACAAGAGCTTCGGCTCCGACGAAGTGGTGCGGGACTTCTCGGCCGCGCACGAGCTCTGCGAGCGGGTGGGCGACGGGCTGAAGACGATGGACGTGTTCCGGGGCCTGTACGCCTGCCATTACGTGCGCGGGGACTGGGAGGAGGCGGGCCGGCTCGGTCGCGAGGTCATGCAGCTCGCCGAGCGCTCCGAAGATCCCCGCTACCTCTGCCTGGCGCGCTATATGCTGGGCGCCATGATGTTCTGGCAAGGCGACTTCCCGGGCGCACGCGGTGCACTCGAGGAATCGGCAGCGCTCTATGACAGCGAGGCGCACAACACCATGACTCTCGCCTCGCAGATCGATTTGCGGGCCGCCGTGCTCAACCACCTGGCATGGACGCTGTGGATCCTCGGGTATCCGCAGCAGGCCATCCAGACCACTGAGCAAGTGCTGGATGCGGCGCGGCGCTTGGGACAGCCCCTCAACCTGGCGCTGGCGCTCTTCTGGACCTGCGTGGTGCGCAACTGCTGCGGCCTGCTGACGCTCGAAGATCGGCACTTTGTCGCGCTCGGGGACATCAGCGACGAGCACGGTTTCGGCTATCTCGGCGCCTGCGCCGACGTGGTGAAGGCGCAGCTTCTGGTCGGCGCCGGACAGCCCGACGCGGCGCTGGCACTGCTGCGACGCACCTTCGCCACCTTCGAGACGGAGCGTGCCGGGCTCGGCCGCCCGTGGGCGTCCTCGGTGTGGGTGGCGGCGTGTCAGGCGCTGGGCGCGGTCGACGAAGGCCGCCAAGCGCTGAGCAGCGCCTTCCGTGCGGTGGAAGCCCACGGCGAACGCCACTGGGAGGCGGAGCTGCACCGGCTCGAGGGCGAGCTGCTCGCGCTACACGCGAACGCAGACGGGGAGCGCGTGCACCGCGCCTTCCAGCGTGCGCTGGAGGTGGCCCGAAGTCAGGGTGCCCGCGCGCTGGAGCTGCGCGCGGCCATCAGCCAGGCCCGTTGGATGCAACGTCACGGAGACCGCGCCGGCGCGGCCAGGAGCCTGGACGGCGTCTACGGCTCCTTCACCGAGGGCTTCGACACCGCGGACCTGCGCGACGCCGAGCACCTGCTCGCGGCGCTCCCCTGAGCCCCCCTTTTCGGGCTCCTCGCGGATTTGCGCGAAGTCGGTCGCTTCGCCGGGCGACGCTGGGTCCCGGGGCACGCACCTCTGCGTCGGTAGGGTGGGCTGAGTCGGTAGGGTGGGTTGAGCGAAGCGAAACCCACCATCCGAGCGCCACCATCCGCTGCCGCTGCGATGGTGGGCTTCGCCTCCGGCTCACCCCCACCCTACGCGGCACATACCCCGGGCCCCATCCCGGAGGGCGCTCGTCGGCACGGCTCTCCGGAAATCCGCGAAGAACCCTTTCACGCCGGCGCGGCGTCGCCCCGCCACGGATCGGCGAGGGTCTTGTCGAACGCTCGCAGCGGGTGGCGCGTCGGGTCGAGGCGCTCATCCGTGTCCCACGGCTCGAATGCGTTGCGCACGTTGGCAAGCCCGGTACGCCCGAGCTCCGGATAGTGACGCAGGATCACCGTCTTCAGATCGGCGTCGTCGATCCAGTCGAGGCCCTCCTTGGTGTAGACGTCCTCGTTGTAGGCGTCGGTATAGAAGCGATCGGCTTGCAGGCGCCGGGTGGCGTTCAGGATGAAAATCTGGAACAGCGTCTCCCCGAAGCCGAAGCCGGTGGGGCGTCGGTCCTGCCCCTCCGCCAGCGTCCCGACCAGCAGGTCGAGCTTCTCCACGTCCTGCGGCTGATCGCCGTAGACCCCCTTGAGCTTCCTCACGTGCTCCGCGTCGTCGGTGAGATCCTCGAACGTGCGGATGGGGTTCAGCCCGAGCTGGCGGCGGAACTCGTTGTAGCGTGGCACGCCGCGCTCGCGCGCCCGCAGGATATCCACCGCACCCAGGTCGAACACCGGATTGCCGGGGACGCTCAGCTCCTGCATGAAGCGGGGGAAGTTGTTGAGCACGAGCTGGCCCGGATGCTGGTTGCCGAAGGAGTAGAACAGGTCCGCCATATCGAGGCGCCTGGTGAGCGCGGGGGAGGCCGCCTGGCGCGTGGCTGCCACCGGGATCTCCTCGATGTCGGCGCCGTCCGCGGTGCGCCGGATCCGCAGCGTCTCGGGCATGAGCGGGTGCAGCCGGTACACCTCCACGAACTCCTCGGTCAGCCCGTAGGGCGAGCCGTGCTTGTCGATGCGGTTCCCGACCACTCCGCCCGCCTCGGGATTCTGGATGTTGAACGGCGCGAGCGTCCTGCGGTGCTTGCCGTAGCGCAGGAAATTGGTCACCAGACCGTACCAGTTGGCGTTCAGGCCGGAGTGGGCCGCACGGTTCGGCAGGATGGCGGGCGTCCACTCCACCGTGTGGATCTTGGCCATGACCGCCGCATTGATGAGTCGCGCCACGTTGAACAGGCGGTTGTCGTCCCAGTGCGGGTACTTGGACTTCAAGCGCTCGCAGATGGCGTTGTGCTCCCGCGCGAAGAGCGTGTGCAGCATGCTGAGGCCCACCCACCAGTTGCGGTTGAAGCCGGTATCCTCGATGCCGCCCTTGCCGGGAGGGAGACGGCCGTCGGCGGTGAGCTTCAGCTTGCCGTCCACGCCGCTGCGCAGCCGCATCTGTGTCGCCTGATCACTGCCGTATATCTGGGAGCCGTCCCACCAGTGCGTGACCTCGTTGATATAGGTCACGGGCGTCTTCTCGCCCTCGGGCTGGCGCGTGGGGTCGGGCTGCGTCTTGACCACGAACATGTTGCTCTGGCGGTACTTGGTGCGCGCCGGGTCGTCCTCGGCGAGGGGGATCTCGTGGATCTCGCGCAGCGGATTGTCACCGTGACTGACCCAGTCGTGGTTCTGGAACTGGATCCAGGAGGCGGCCAGCAGATTCAGAAAGGGCACGCCCTTGAACTCGTCGCGAGTCAGGAGCACCCGGCTCACCTCCCGGGGGTTGGGCGTCATCAACGCCTCGCCCGTCTCCGGACGGATGGCGTCGTCCTCCACGTTGCGCAGAAAGCGCGTGTACGCCGCGCCCTCCTTGGGGTTCGCCAGGTTGTTCCAGCTCCCGTCCGCGGTACGGGAGTGGGTCACCCCCTCGGGAGGCGTCTGGCCCTCGGGTTGAAACGCCGTCAATGCGTCCCGCGGGTAGGTGCTCTTCAGGTTGTCGCGGTTGAGCCGCTCGCGCATGTAGGCGAGGGTCAGAATGGCGAGATAGAACCAGCGCCGGTACCAGTTGGTCCAGACCTCGCCGCGATAGCCGACGAGACGCCCCCACAGCTCGGTGGCGCCCTTGAAGACGATGGTGGTGACGGACCCCAGCCCATCTCCCGCCCTGACCAGGCCCCGGTGCAGCAGCCCGCGCCGAGCGGGGGGCAGCGGCCTCGGAAGCACGCCCTCCGCGATCTCGGGCGCCGCGAGCAGCGCTTCGCGCTCGAAACGCTCCCGGGGAGGCGCTTCCACGTGGATCTTGGCGGCCGCGTTCGCCTCGCAATGC
>JABAHS010108564.1_pt1 | contig 44066 bp, 31 predicted proteins | sample 7062111 | NCBI WGS metagenome assembly JABAHS01 (sample SAMN14534600, study PRJNA622989) | marine sediment metagenome | biome: marine biome [ENVO:00000428]; feature: marine pelagic biome [ENVO:01000023]; material: deep marine sediment [ENVO:00002113]; isolation source: pool of 4 deep marine... | reverse complement strand
ACAGCGGCAATAAAAAGTCCATACAGGACTATATCTATGTCACCGTGGAATGGACGGAATAGTAAAGTGCAGCTTTGTTATTGACAACACTTGAGTTAACAGAAAAAAGGCGGGGCGTGCATAACGGCCGCCCCGCCTTTGAAACCTATGGAAAAGTAAAACTTGATTTGGAGTTATGATTGTTACGCTTCGCTAAAATGCGCCTTATTTTTATGACGTGACGAGTAAATCATCTGCGACGATCAACTTCTGGTGGAACGTCGAGAGTGGGCTGGACACCGGTGAGTACCTTGCATTCGATACCGATACAAGTTCGGGCTGGATTCAAAAGGCGGTTTTGTGCAGGAAGGAGATTTTGGATCCGAAGGTTAAAGAGATGGAGGAGAAATTAAAAAAGATCAAAGATTAAAATGCAAATATCAAAATTGTGGAATCCCGACTACGTCGGGATATTATTTTGAAAGATCCCTCCGCTCGCTCCGCTCGGTCGTGATGACGGTCAGAAGGGATAAGAGAAAAAGGGGAAACAGTTGTAGGTAGGACGGTAGCATTTCTACCATAGGCCGCAATTCGCATCGTGCAGATACACGGAGGCATTTAGGATTAGGTGCGAGGGGTAAGGGACGAGGAGAGAAATGTGAGAAGGGAGAAGTGATAAGGGCCGGAGTGAGAAAAGACAATGCGAACCGAAGGTAGAAATGCTTAGGGAGAATGTAGAATTGGATTAAAAAAGACGTCTGGATTCCTGCCCCATGCTTCTATAAGGCTTCGCAGGGCCTAGGCTACTGTATGCAGGGACAGGGGTGTTGAAGGCGGAGTGATGGTTAGGGGAAATCGGGAGCATGTTTTTGAGTTCGATGCGGCCGCCGTTATTTGGCAAGTTCTTTCACTTTCTTCCATACCCTGATGTAATCAACGTACATATACGATGGATTCGGCGTCTTGTCCGTTGGCCATCCCGGACCCAGGGCCAGATTCACCAGCGGGTACAGGGGAGTCTTAATTCCATCCGGCGTTTTCCTCCTGTGCATCTCGACGCCGTCGAAGTAGAGGATAATATACCGTTCGTTGATCATTACACCATAGGTGTGGAAATCTTCCTCCAGGCCAAAAGCGACTATTCTCCGGCCATCGTGGGAGCTCTTTTCGCCGTCTAATCCCCACAGGTGAAGGACATAACTGAACCTCCAGGGCCAGTGCCCGTAGTGCTCTACGACGTCTATTTCAGGATTGATCCTGGGCCCTGTGTTGCCCGGCAGACCCTTTAGATTCCTGAGGCCCATCAACCAGAAGGCCGGCCATGTCCCCGGCCCCTTGGGGAATTTGGCTCTGCACTCGAAGTAGCCGTACTTCTGCTTGAAACCATTTCCTTTGGGATCGACGGCGGAGAGCAACCCGCTTCGCCATCGCCCGCCTTCCTTACGCGCTTCGATGCGCAGGATACCATCCTTGACAGTGAAGGGATAAGCGGGCTTTGGGTCAGTGAATCTTGCGTCTCCGAAATCTCCCTTCCATGGTGTGTGGGCGATCCATCGCGTCCCCTCGGGTCCGGCAGGACCCCATGCCGAGACACTCAAGTCGTGAAAATCCTCATTGAATGTCATCTGATACGCCGTCAGATCGAGAGTCTTCCTGCCGGGCTCAGGGATCGGTGCCTTGGTATCGATGCTGAGAACGCCTATCCGGTATCGTCCGTCGTCTAACTCCGTCACGCCGGGACCGGTGTGCAGAGCCTTTCGTCCTTCCTTCTTGTCGTAAAGCCCCGCATAAATGGGGTACTTGCCTTCGGCCAATCCTATGTGAACGGTTCGTTTGTCTTTGACCTTCCATTGTTCCAGGGGCACGTTGCGCGTATATTTCACACCTCCGCTCCACTTGGAGGTTGGTATCGGCGGTTTATGGTCATCCTGGAGCACGGTTTTCCCATCTTTGTCGACAAAGTGGACAAATACCGTGTAGTCCTTGTTCATGGGCACTGCCTGCCAGCGGTATATGATCATGAAGCCGCAACCCGGCCTGCCTGCCGGGTTATCCGGCTCGGCCATCAGAATTTTAGCTGTAGTGTTCCTCGTATCATCTTTCTTAGTAAAAAGTATGACCCAGTCCTTCGAGGCGTCGCCGGGCGACTTTCCCAGACCTACTCTGCCGCCTTCATTCACTGTAGTAATGGACCTTCGAAGCGTCCGTTCCGAAGACTGTAGATTATTATGATAACTTTGCATGCCTTTTAACCAGTTACCATCGCACATAGATGTTATTTGTGAATCATCCACAGCCCATGTGATACACCAGTTATCTCCTCTGTCATCGGATCTGTACAAGGTATCGTTATGAAAGGTTACTCCACCTGGAAATTGTCTAACTGCACTGAAGTTAGCTTCAGTAATGAACATTAGCAATAACAGTGGAAAAACAATGATACAGTTTATTCTCTTTCGTTTTGTCATAATGGATACCATCAAAACTTTCAGCTATTCATTAAACTCATTCCAATTTATTAGAATACCATTCCTTGCAGGTAACGACAATGCACTGGCCTGCTAATGGTGGAATCATCCACGAATAATCCGGTTTATCCGTGCGTGTTAACCGAAGCATTTAAGCAAGAGACTATATCTGAGGATACCTTTCTCGTGGGGAGAACCGTGTCAAATTCTCCGCCCAAGCCTTATCTCCAAAATGTCACCACAGATGCTAATTATGTGTCAATTGATTCCGAATTTATATCAAACTTTGGCTAAATATCGCGATTTACAAAAAAATATCGGGCCCGCGGAGGATTCAATGTCCTATTCACTTTTGTTATGTTCCTGAAGCTATTTGGAGACGAAGAATATTCATTATTAATTATTTTTTTATTGTTTGGAAATACCCTGATTGCTTTGCGAGGGCTTGTCGGACAGGCCACCTCACACGCACCACAGCCGTTGCACTTGTCGGCGTTGATCATGGGCACAAGTAAGTATTTTTCCTCTGAAAAAACATAACGTATCGCACTATATGGACACCATCGCATACAAGCCGAGCATTCATGGTCTTCACCGAGCAGGCAAAGGTTCATATCTACTTTAGCCAGGCCGATTTTTGTATCAGGTTTATTATCAAGGTCCACACCTAATATCGCTCCACTATGGCAAAACCTCGTACAGCGGGTACAGTTTTCTCGACAGTAGTTCTTATCAAAGGTCAGTACAGGACTCAGAATACTTGTAATGCCGTGTTGTCCCATGTCGGGGCGGATTATATCGTACGGACACGAACGGATACAGTTGCCGCAGTGGGTACATAGTCCCCTGAAGGTTAGCTCGTCCACTGCCCCGGGCGGCCTGAGGGGTTGCGAATGTTTGCGACTCGTGAGATGCAAGATGCCCGCTGAAGCCATTCCAGCCAACAAACCGAGAACGGTACGTCTTGCAACAGGGTATCCCGAATGACCAACGTGCTGCGTATCAGTTGCAGGCCTTATAATAGAGCGGACGGACCGAGACATTATAGAGAGCAGATCTTGAAAAGCTCCCAATGGGCAAAGACCACGGCACCATATATGGGGCCACAGCAGCGAGAAGAACAGCAGCAGCATAACAAGTAGAAACGAGACGGTGCCAGCGAGTAGATGATGTTGTTCGGTCAGGAGGAAAAGACCGCTGAAGAGCGTGAGTGGATCACACCAGAGAAACAGAGGATAGCCCAGGATTGCCCCGCCGATTGTGATTGCGAACAACCATCGACCTATAGACATGGATTGGTAAGGTTTTCGCTTGAGGCGCCAGCCTAGGAAGTTTGCGCCATCCAGGCACAATCCCATAGGACATGCCCAACGGCAGAACCAACGATGCCGAAAGAGCGTAACAAGACCGACAATGAATCCAAGACCGAGAATGGGTTGGATTTTCTTAGCTGCCAGGATTGAGGTGACAGTGACGAAAGGGCTCAAGGCCGGCACAACCGCCAGAAGAGCTTCTTTATCCGTGATGGGCAATAGGCACAGCACCGCCCCAATGAGACAGACAAGACGAACCATCAACCTGAAATGATTTCGGATGACCGTTAGCCTTAAAACTGATTCGTCTGGCAGCCCCTTATTGCTCAACCGAGATACGCCTCCTGTTGCCGTAGCATTTTCTGGATTTCGGTTATGTCGGCGTCGCGTGGCGTGCAGCGGTCCCGAACGGCCACGGCGGCGGCCACCCCGGCAGCATGACCGGTGACGAAACAGTTGGGTATCAGACGAACAAGGTCGGCCATACGCAAATCACAACTGATGCATCGCCCAGCGGCAAGGACATTGTCGATGGTTTGCGGGATTAAGGCCCCATAAGGAATCTGCCATTCTCCATGTTCGGCGTTAGAAGCGCCGCCGACGCCGATGACATCGGGATGCCGGGTAGATTTTTTGATATCGTTGATAGTTACCGTTTTGAGGCCGTTGAGGATTCGTGTGATTCGGACACCGAGTTGTGGTGCGGTTTCCACAAGATAGACATTATCATAACCGGGAATGCTACGGATCTTCTGAGTTTTGTTCCAGATGTATTTTCGGTGGTTCATTTCCATACGTGTCAGCGTGGCAAGGTCGAGCCCGTCGACTTCTGGTCCGGTCAGGTTAACCCAGTTGATTCCAAGCACGGGGGTAGCGGATCCAATGCGTTTGGGTTTTTCGGAGTCGGATGTTTTTGTTTTGTCGATCCGGTCAAGATTTCCAATACGGGAGACTAATCCGACGTTGTGAGAGCGGTGTTCGAATTTAGCACCGGCGGCGGCGAAGATGTCACCGTCTCCGGTTGCATCGATGACAACTTTTGCAAGTATTGCCTGTCTGCCTGATTTGCTCTCAAATACGGCACCACGAATGCAATTGTCGTGTCTAATGACGTCGACACCCCAGCAGTGGAGAAAGACCTGGACCTTTGTTTCTTCGATCATTTCGACCATCAGGTATTTAACCGCTTCGGCATCGACAGTAGGATTGGAGCCGGGTCTGCGGTTTATAATTGCGCCGTCCATTTTTTCGAGGCGGCGCATCATTTCTTCTCCTATTCCTTGGCATACCTGCTTTGGTCCTTTGGCGATGTGGCCGAGTATGAGAAGTACCAGTCCGCCGGTCCACAGGCCTCCGAAGTGGCCGTATCGTTCAACGATAGTGACTTTGGCGCCGGCTTGTTTAGCGGCGATGGCCGCGACTATTCCCGCCGGACCGCCTCCGACCACCAGTACATCTGTCTCGGTGAGCACTGGCAGTTGTCGACGGGGCTGGATTACTTTTCCGTCAATCAGTACGGCGTTGGATCGGGTGTCCTGTACTTTGTTGGTGGCGATAACGGAACTCTGAAAACCGCTTTCACCAATATCCTCGGCCAATAACTTTCTATCTGTTACTAAGCCCGCACCAATACCAAATCCCGACATTCCCATTATCCGAAGGCAGTCACGTCGAGTCATTTTGTTTTTCATAAGCGTTTTCCTTATCCATTGTAAACCTTTAGATTAAGGTTTTTACTTGGTAACTATACGTTTGTACAAAGCTTTGTGCCTAATATGATAACGTGTTTGATTTGAAAACTCAAATATCCACTATGAACAATATCGAGTCATTCGTAAACGGGGTAATGTAAAGAGGTTCCCCTGGGCAGCCAACTAACGCTTTACTCAATCATTTCCCTTGGTACTTACGTACTTACGAGCTATTGTTGCAAGTACCGCTCCGAAGACCATACCAACGAAAGTGACCGAAATGTATGTGACAATAATAATTGTCTTCGCCGTTTCGGTATCGCTGCTGCTGATCAAAACTGTTAGCGTTGGAAGGAGAGTTGAACCGATTCCGATTGCCGCACCGACCAGAATGCCGTCAAGTATTGTTCCGGGACCATTTGCACTATGATGTTTACAAAGCCAAATGTCCACACCATATCGGTTCAAATATGAGGCTATTGTACATCCGACAACAAGGGATAAAACCATTCGTAGCAAGTACACCTCCCGGAATGTTCCACACAGCAATGTTGCAGAAAACCATATGAGATTAGGAACTGCGCAATAGACCGCACCAATCAATCCTGCATTTTGAATATAGAAATCACATAGACGCTTCATTTCAAGTTTTCCCAAATTAAATGTTTGCCGGTATTTTAAACATTTTTAGGTAATGTTTCTAATCCAAAAAAGCTCATATTTCAGCTCATTTTGTATCACATTCAAAGCCATAATATAACCGCTTTTTAAACTTTTGTATTCTTTTGTCTGAAAATGTCTGTAGCAAAACTATTCGGTATCATTTTGTGTATATTTCTTAGAGACAACAAACCTTGAAATAACATAGCCCAGTATTAAGTTTGTGGGCAGGTAATTGCCAAAAACGGTGAAAGTAATAATGAATATAAGGTATCCGGTCAGTGAAAAAGGATCTATAGGAATGAATTGCGAAATTATCTGTTCCAATCCCGGCCACGGCTGATGAGCGCAGTTTACGTTGGATTCAGGGGGAAGAAAGATTAGGCTGATTGCTAACAAACATAAAAACAGCAAACCGGACCAGATCCATGTATGTTTTTCAATACTACCTTGAAGTAAAACCAAAAACAATAACGCTGGAACAGTAAAAAAGTGGTTGGCAGACTGGAGCCAGCCACCAAGACTACGGTTTTGTAGATAAGAAGTTGCACCTATTGCGAACTCGCCCGTAATCAGCCAGGTCAATGTATCAAAAATCCAAAATAAATGATGCCAGAAGCATATAACGAGTGCAAGTGATATCAGGCGGCGGTTTCGAAGACATGCTCCTGCGCCGCCGATCAGTGTTCCCATGTGGGAAATCCAGAGCACATTCTCAGGTTCGCCCACATACAAAGATCGACACAAACAAAATACAAAATGGCCGATCAAGCCCCAGCCGACTACCGGATAGATCCATGAATGTGTTTTCCCCATAACTCTGCCACCAATAGTATAGATATCTCCGCTCAGAATTATCAGGACTATATTTGAAAAACATTTTACTGTACTTTCGTGATTTTGTCTACCTGATTTAAAAAGCAGATATTAAGTGCTCAGATCCCTGGATTTGAGACTGCCGGATGGGAAAATTTTTATATAGCTTGAGAATAAGATTTCAACTATAATCAGTTTTCAGATGGTTTTCAACGTATAGCCGAGTCCTCGAACAGTTGGAGTTAAGAAAATATTTCTTTCCGTGGGAGATGCGACGTTGGAAGTTGCTTTCTATCAGTTTTTGACAGGTCGCCGCACACTGGGCGAGAGCCTCAAAAATGTATTCAAGCGAAAGGTTGCAGGAGGTGCGTCAATTACAGGTATTACATTGGCGGCCGCACTCGGTCGTCCAATGCGTGGAGAGTGGAACCCAGTTTCATTAAAACATGCTCCGTTTGATTTGGCCGCGATTTCGTTTAATACTCCCGGTGCTCCCCGGGCCTACCTTGCCGCGAAGAACTTGAGGAATTTGGGAAAAATAGTAATCGCCGGCGGCCCTCATCCTTCGGTACTTCCCGAAGAAGCGCTTAATTGTTTCGATGCCGTCTGCATTGGTCCCGGGGATGTCCGGTTTCCCCGAATGGTGGCTGATGCTGAACAGGGAAAGCTGAAACAGGTTTACTATGGCGGGCCGGGTGAATGGATAATTCCTCAAAGAAAACCTCGTCGAGGATTATCGATTATGCAGTTATCACGTGGTTGTCACAGGTCTTGCCGTTTATGTGTTGTTCCTTCGCTGTTCCCTGCCGGGGTCGATGAGAAACCAATGCATCTTGTTAAAGCCGAATTAGCGCAAACACCATCCTCAATCAGCATCATAGACGATAATTTCCCTGTAAACACAAGACGAAGTAGTGAAGTACTTTCTCTACTGAGAGATTTTAATAAGAAGTTCTATTGCCAGGTATCGGCAGAATCAGCGTCAGACATCAACAACCTAAGAAATCTGGCTGATGCCGGATGCACTCTCGTTGGTGTTGGTATTGAGTCTATAAATCATAGGAGCCGGGCATTCTTAGGCAAACAACCAATAGATGATGCAAAGGGAATCATTCAGAGGATACACGATACCGGCATGGGAAGCTATATCAACCTGGTGTTCGGCAGCGACGGTGAAACCTGTGATATATTCGAAAAGACGTTGCGTTTCATCGAGGAAGCACGTCCCAGCGTGGTTTCCCCGCATATTTTGACGCCTTTACCTGGTACAAGGATCTTCAAAAACTTTATGAAGCGTAATCGGTTGCTATTTGGCAGGGAAGCATTTCCACAAGCATGGGCGGATTTTGATTGCAGGCATGTAGTTATCAGGCCGGATCCTATGACGCCGGATGAATTAAATATGGGTTTTTCGAGGTTTATTAAAGAACTGTTTTCTCTGCGAAACACCATCCGAAGAGCCCCTAAAGAATCTTTTGGGACGGCATTGATATCGAGTATTTTGAAAAATGCGTGGTAAAGCTAAAAAATCGGTTTGGAACAGGCTGCTTTTAAATATTACTGCTTTTCGAAAGTCACGACTGTTTGAAGCAGATCCGATGATTCACCAGGAACAGCTGTTGCTTCGTTTATTAAAATCATGCCGGAACACGATGTTCGGAAATATGCATGGTTTTTCTTCCATTCGCTCAAGCCGGCAGTTCTTGACTGATATACCTTTAATGTCTTATTCTGACTTAAAGCCTTACATTGACAAAATCCTGGAAGGCAGGAATAACATTTTGTTCCCGGGGAGGCCAATGTGTTTCGGCGTAACCACAGGCACCGAAGGACAGCCAAAGCTCATACCATTAAACCGTTCCCTCCTTAGAAGTACAAGATTGGCGGCCATTGATTCTGCACTACTTGGCAGCTTACATCACGGTTCCATATTATGGCACCGGGGAAAAACATTATATGTCGGTCCGCGAAAGGAACAGCTCATGGGCAAATGGAAGGTATTTTCCGAAGGTACAGCTTTTATTTACCTTCAGGCTAAACCTTTAAGAGCTCGATTTGTTCCAAAATACGAAGCTCTCCCCCATCAGGGCGAAAAGAACGATTATAATTTCCTCGGCGGATGTGTTTCTCGTTATCCTGTTAAATCGATAGCTGGAAATCCTTTGGAAATAGTTGATTTTGTATGCAATGCACAGACGGTCATGCCTGACGTTGAAATAGTCATCAATTGCGGATATTGGGCTGTTGACCATGAACACATTTATAAGAAAGCCTTTCCCAATGCTACCGTTATAGATATTTATGGTTCAAATGAAGGTATCTGCGGATTACCCGTGTCCTTTGGCAGGTTCATTCTTAATTACCGGAGGATTTTCTTTTCGTTCATTCCGCTTGGAAGTGAGGGCGAGGTTGTGTCACTTGAACAAGTTGAGACAGGCCGGAAATATCAGCTTTGCGTTACAACATGTGGTGGATTGTGGAATTATCCTACTGGCGACGTTGTCTGTTTTGAGGGTTTGCGTCCACCTATATTCGTACTTTGTGGCCGAAATAGGCACATCTTACCGTTAGAAGGAGGATGGCTTACTGAAAATGAAGTGGTGAGCGCAGTTCGAAAAGCGGGCACGAGAAGTCAAAAATATTATTTGTCACCGGAAACTAAGAGATGTGTTCTTTATGTGGATGGTCAGATACCCGAGGCTGAAGATGTAGACCGAAATCTGTGCCAAATGAATATGGCTTACAAGCGTCTCAGAGCGTTGGGTGAACTGGAGCCATTAATTGTACGAAGGACAAATATAGTCTCTGAAGATCGCACTAAGTCGGTGAGGATCAAGACAAAATCCGAATTCAAAGGAGATCGATATGAAACGTACATTCCATCAGACCAGAACAAGCATTTGCCCCGAGTGTCATAACATTTTGGGTGCCGATTATGTGCAGGACGAAGAAGGACTTCATTTGGAGAAGTATTGTCCTAAACATGGCTTTTTTAATACGCGTGTAGCTGCAGACTATGACTGGCTCAGTAGTCTACAGCAGTTTGCTGCTCATACAGTTGTTCCTGCTACACGCCAGACGCCGGTTTCCAAAGGTTGCCCTGCGGACTGCGGCGAGTGTGAGCAACATCGACAAAAGAGTGCTTTTTTCCTTTTTGAAATCACCAACGCCTGTGATCTCAACTGCCCCATATGTCTGGGCAATCCCGGCGATAAAGGCCATTTTATTTCTTTGGAAGAGATGTCTTCCATGGTGGATGCGGTCTTAACGTATGCAGGTCCGGGGCAGAATATTACCTTAGGTGGAGGTGAGCCCACACTGCATCCTAAGTTCTTTGATCTGGTGGATATTCTCAGGAAAAATGGATTGGAAAGTATATGGGTATATACAAATGGCTGCAGGATAGCTAAAGACCCAAGCTTTGCAAAGCGGATGGCTGAGGAGGGCCTGTACGTTGTTCTACAGTGGGATGGATTCTCAGACAGTATATACTCCGTTCTCAGGGGCAGGGAACTGCTGGATGAAAAGCAACGTGCATTGGAGAACCTAAAAAAATCCGGGTCGAGAATTGGACTCTGCCCGACAATTGTTTCCGGGATAAATGATCAGGAACTTGGCCGGATTTACGAATTATTCGTATCAGATGATGCTGTTGGTACGCTTGATATCGCTGTTATGGCTTACGTTGGTAAAGGCAGCAGTTTCGAACAGGGCAGATCGTGCCGTACCACGTCTCAGGATATTCTCACTTCATTTGAAGATCAGACAGGTGGTGAAATACTAAAGTCGGATTTCTCGCCTGTTTCATTTTCGAATCCCGAGTGTTTGCAGATTGCATACCTGCTTGCCCGTCCTGATGGTGGATTCTTCCCGCTCAAGCGCTTTCTTGATCCTCAGGATTACCTGAATATCATTTCAAACAAACCGCTTCTTGAACTGAATTCGGAAGTTGAGGATGTGTTCAATGACCTGATAAACAGGATGTGGGCAAAAGGAAAAGAAGACCCTAACACATCAATCGGTCTCAAATCCTTACGCCACGCCATAGATACATTATTCCCGGAGACGGGTCGGCTATCTGCAAAGGAATTAAAATCTCGAAGTATGGACCTGGTTAAAGTTATATTAGTGCATTCCTACATGGATGGATTGAATTTTGATATTGGAAGGGCCAGGATGTGTATTAGTCGCACCGTCCTTCCCGACGGAAGACTCATGCCAACATGTGCTTACAATGTTATTCATCGCAGCGGTCCTCCGGTTCCCGTATGAAAGCAGAACCAGAGCCGGAGAAGTGATAAAGTGGAAAATTTGTGCATAGAAACACATGATTTACCTGACTTTATAAAACAGAAGAAAGTAAGCAAATTTTTTGATTTATTTCATTTTTTACTGTTCGGATAACTGTACATAATTATACTATACAAAATTATAGTATATTTGGGATTGCTATAGCCGTGAAACCTCTAACGCGTAAACAGAAGAAGGTGCTGGATTTTGTTGCTGAATATTGCTGTAAACAGGGATTTCCCCCTACTTTACGCGAAATTGGCGAAGGTATAAGCCTCTCAAACATAAGTGCGGTTCGCGGGCATATAGCAGCGTTGGTGAATAAAGGGTATATAACCAAAGAAGAAGACAAAGCTCGGTCTATCCGCGTTGTTCACTCGCCGTCGGCATTCAGTAAATTCAAACGCAGGCTGCACAGGTTTGCCCGTACAGACAGGGGTGTGCTGCACAAGGTCGTATATGGTGTGGCTTTAGTAACTTATAAACGCCGAGAGCACTTCATTGGAAATCGACGCAGGTTGATAGTCGAAGCTTTGAAGCGAAGGGCCATTGAGCACGGATGGACGTTTCTCCACAAAAAAATTGAGTCTGATCATGTCATTCTTGTTGTCGAAGTATGGCCGAATCATTCCCCTGAATTAGTGGTCTCCAGAATTCGTCAGGCAGGTAATGCCGTTCGGCTGCGCCATTTGAAACACTTCCCGGGTAAGTCCATGTGGGCAAAATGTTACGCGGCTACAACTGATCTCGAAAGTTTGGATGATATGGTGCTGCAACTTTTGCAGGAAGCGACGCCAAAAACATAAAATCGGAGAATATGTTGGCTAAAATTAAATACCATATAAAAAGGCGGTAAGATTAATGCGGTTCTTTCTGATTGACAAGATCACTGAGTGGCATATTGGACAAAATGCCAGGGCAATCAAGAATGTAGCTTTGAGCGAGGACTTCTTTGATGATCACTTTCCACGGCGTCCGATTATGCCGGGAGTCTTGATTATTGAAGGATTGGCCCAGCTATCCGGATTACTTCTTGAAGCCAGCCTTGAGAAGAAGTACGGGAAAAACGCAAAAGCTATTCTGACAGTACTGGAAAGAACAAAGTTTCGTGAAATAGTGCGGCCTGGAGATTCTCTAACCTATAACGCCGAAGTGACAGCGATAAATAAGGGCGGGGGAAAGACTTCGGTTCAGGCATTACTTGAAGACCGCATCATCGTAACAAGTGGGATGACATTTGCCTTCAAGCATATTGATGATCCAATGCTTGAAGCTGCTCGAAATGCTCTTATGAAGGTTTGGCTGCCGCAATAATAAATGGGAAAATTTGGAATGGCTGTAAATGTTGTGATCACGGGCGTAGGAATGGTGACACCTCTGGGGCAATACCCGCAGGACATTTTGAACCGTATTTACCGCAACGATACGGCTGCAACCGAACCTGTTTTTGATGTTGCCGAATTCAACTGCCCCGTATGTGCTCCTGTAAAAGAGTTTAATGCCGAACTCTATTTTCCTGAAAACAAGATGTTAAGGCTTATGAATAGAGACGCCCGGATGGCGGTGGTTGCGGCCCATCTTGCAATGGATGATGCGTGTATAAGGGCGGGTGAGACTTATCCGGCGGAACACATTGCTCTGTACGGTTCTACAGGGACTGCGCAAATGTCTGTCGAGGACATCTCCAGGATAATCAAACACGCCGCTGATGATGACGGCACTTTAAGTCTTGAGCGATTTGGCAGGATTGCCTTAAGACGCGTCAGGCCTGTGTTGTCTTTCCGAATCCTTGCCAACATGCCAATATGTTTTGTCTCCATTTTCGAAAAAATCATGGGGCCGAATGCCGTCTATACACCCTGGGAAGGCCAGGGGGCGCAGGCAATAGCTGCAGGATTTCACGCGATCAAAAGAGGAGATGTCTCATGTGCCCTGGTTGGAGGTTGTGATGTTAAAACCCGCGAGCTGTCTTTTGTAACCTTGCAGCAGTTGGGCATATTTGAATCGTGGAAGGAATTTGGCAAAGGTAGTATACCCGGGGAAGGAGCAGCTTTTCTGGTTTTGGAAAATGAAGCTGAAGCGATTCGAAGAGAAAGAACACCTTATGCAAGGATAAGTGGCTGCAAAATAGGGTCAATGTCCGGCAGGTCTAATTTGTTAAACATGATGTATTCGGTTATGTCCGGGCTTAAAATTGATAATGGTTTGTCGGTCATAGTCGGGGCCGGGGATGGCGACCACACTATCGCAAATAATGAAACGCAGGCCCTTGAACGAATCGGATTTAAAAACCAAAAACTGTTAAGACCCAAATCCAGCATCGGAAATCTATATGCAGCAGCCGCGGCGGTACAGGTTGGTCTGGCCTCGCAGATTGCAAAACAGCAAAAAAGAGGGAAAAGTGTCATGGCAAATTGTTTCGGATATGGAAGCGAAAAAGCCTCATTTCTTTTGGAGTCAATGTGAAGCGCGTAGTAATAACAGGGATTGGTATCATAACTCCTATTGGAACCGGTCGGAATGTGTTTTGGCCAAATCTTACGTCCGGCCGGTCTGGTATCAGGCATATAACGTTATTTGACGCTTCATCCTTCCCTGTCCGTATTGGAGGAGAAGTAAAAGATTTCGATAGCAGAATGATATTTAGGGAATTCCGGAATTCACAATCTGTCAGGGATCGTAAAGTTCTTCTTGCTTTAGCGGCAGCCAGGGAAGCGGTTACTGACGCAAACTTATCGGATTCCGACCTGAATCAGGCTATATTACATGTAGGTGTCGGCTTAGAAGCGATTTGGTTGGGTGATTTGACTCCTTATGCCCATTCATCGGATTTGAGCCTTGCGCTGGTAAGTTCGTTTATAAATATTCAGGGTGATCGGTTACTGCAAACACCGCTGGATTTTACCGGCAATATTCTTGGCGAGCGCTTTGGATTTTCAGCAGGAAAATATACGAACGGCTCGGCCTGTACCGCCGGGGCTCAGGCAATTGGTGAGGCATGGCAGATGTTAAGTGACGGACAGGCAGAAATAGCATTAGCAGGTGCAACGGACAGTATGCTGAATCCTCTGGGCCTGGGAGGTTTTAGTTTGTTGCGTGTGTTATCTTTTGAAAATGAGGAGCCTCAACGGGCGTGCAGGCCTTTTGATGCATCGCGCAAGGGTACGGTTCTGGGGGAAGGATCGGCTTTTGTTGTAATGGAAACGTTGGATAGAGCGGTCGGTCGCAATGCCGACATTTACGCCGAGTTAATTGGCTATGGTAGCTCGATGGACGCTTTCAGCGTTTCTGACCCTGACAATACCGGTAGAGGGGCTGTTCAGAGTATGGCTCAGGCATTAGAGAATGCGGGTCTGAAACCAAATGACATCGACTGCGTAAACGCTCATGGCACCGGTACTGTCAAGAATGATATAGTTGAAACAGCAGCGATAAGGGAGGTTCTTGGAGAGCATTCGTATCATATTCCGGTCCATGCCGTCAAATCAATGACCGGCCATCTTATTGCCGCAAGTGGAGCTGTCGAGGCGGTTGCAGCAGTGCTCACTATTTATAAGCGATGTGTTCCGCCTACGATCAATCTCAAAAAGGCGGATGACCAGTGCGATCTGGATTATGTGGCCAATGGAGCTAGAGACTTTACCGGTGATACGGTACTATCTAATTCGTTCGGATTCGGTGGTCAGAATGCTACACTGATTTTTAGGAGGTGTGCCTGATGGACTACGATAACTTCCTGCAGTTAGCAAAGTCAAGGCGTTCTATACGTGAGTTCACTCATCGTAAAATCAGTCATAGTCAGATCGAGCGACTAATAGAGGCGGCTCGCTGGGCGCCTTCCAATCATAACCGGCAAGGGTGGAAATTCATAGTATTTGAGAATTCTCAGGAAATCTCCACTCTTTCTGTAAAAGTACGCGAATTTGTTAAGCAGTCTCTAACGAAAGCTCACAAACTTGCGGCAGCTAAAATGGATGAAGTAGTTCACTTCGCCGGAGTTTTTGACCGGGCCCCTGTTGTCATTCTGGTTATGCATAAGAAAAGTCCCGCCGTTGGCAAATCGATTTTATCATTAGCTACCAGCGAGCTTGTTTCGGGTGAAGCATTGAGTACGGCCATGGCTTGCCAAAACCTCCTGCTTGCAGCTTATACCATGGGCTTGGGTGCCTGCTTGATGACGGCCCCGCTGTTGGCCGGAGAAGTATGGAAGTCCTTGCATGATTTACCAGCAGGCTTTGAGCCGACATGTTTGATTGCCGTGGGCTATCCCGCACATATGCCGGCCGCACCAAAGAGAAAAAGGCTTAAACACATTATTGAATATCGGTAAGGGAACAAATGACTGAGCAGGAAATATTTAAGAGGTTGGTTCCGTTGATTCGTGAAGTCACTGGAGTCAGAGAAGAACAGATCAGGATGGAAAGTTGTTTGATGTATGATTTGGGCGCGGAATCCGTCGACCTTCTCGACTTTACTTTTCTTATTGAAGAAGTATTTGGGGTCACAATAGAAGCAGATGAGTTTGAACAACAGGCACGCCGACGTATTCCCGGAGGGGTGTACGAAGAAAATGGTTACTTGACCGACGAGGCACTTGAGGAACTGAAGAAGGCATTGCCTGAAGTGCCGGCCGAATGCCTCAAGCCCGGACTGAAAAAGATTGAGCTTCCGAGCGTATTAAACGTTGCGGTATTTGTACATCTTATCCAGCGAAAGCTTGCCGATAAATCACAGGAGGTTAAAAATGCTTAGGGACAAAGTTGCATTCGTTACAGGTGGCAGCGGTGCTTTGGGGCAGGCTATCGTAAAGGTGCTTGCCCGTGAAGGTTGCTGTGTAGCCTATTCTTACAAAAGCAGTAAACAATCGGCTGAACAATTAGAGAGGGAACTTTCTGCGTCAGATTTAAAAGTCCGGCCTTACTTTCTTGATGTTTTAGATGCTGCGGGATCAATGAAATTGGCCAAGAGAATCGAAGACGAGCTGGGTCCTGTTGATATTCTGGTTAACAACGCAGGAGTTGCTCAGGTTATGCCTTTTGCAATGATAGAGGAAAAAGACTGGGATATGATGATGGATATAAACGTTAAGGGTATGTTCCTGGTTACGAAGGCATTTGCTCGCGGTATGATTCGGCGGAAGACAGGTTGTATAGTCAATATTGGTTCGCTTGCGGGGATGAGGATGCTGGAGGTTCCGGTCCACTACGCCTCGGCTAAAAGTGCGGTTGTAGGATTCACCATGGCGTTGGCAGGGGAACTGGGGCGATATAACATAAGAGTAAACGCCGCGGTACCGGGTATGCTGGAGCGTGGTGTAAGCGATAATGTTCCAACAAGACTGCAGGAAAAATATAAAAGTTATTGTGCTCTTTCCCGTGCCGGTAAGTGTGAAGAAGTGGCTGAATTGGTCGCTTTTTTGGCAAGTGACCGTAGTAGCTATATTAATGCTCAGTCTATCACGATTGATGGTGGAATCTGATGAAGTTTCGTATGGTTGATAAAATAATCTCCTTTGAACCACGAAAGAGTATTCGTGCGGTCAAAAATATTTCATTTGAGGAATACCAGCTTAAATCCGCTTTTACAAACCAGCCTTCTTTACCCGAAAGTCTGGTCCTGGAGAGCATTATTCAAACGGGCATTTGGCTTATTATGCTTTCATCCGACTTTTCTCAGATGGGTTTGTTGGTTAGGACACAGCAAGTCCAATTCAAAAAGCCTGCCTTGCCAGGACAGTCGATGTCTATGGAAGTTCGAGTCCGGAGTTATCGCAACGACGGCGTGTTGTTTGATGGCAAAGCGATGGTAAATGAGCAAATCATCACCTGTGGGAAAGGTTTTCTGGTTACTGTTGTGCAGATGTCTGATTACTTCGATCCTAACGATATAAAGGTTTTATTTTCTGAGATATACAAACCGGACGGTAACAGCGCAGGATAACAGAAAACATGACAAGATTAGCAGAGAAGGATTATACGTACTTTAGCACTGTTAGGGGCATGTGTCGTCAGTGTCGCCGGATAGTGCCTGCTCGAATCTTTTTTCAAAATGAACAGGTTTGGCAGGAGAGCCTCTGTCCTGATTGTGAAAACGAAGCTGCATTGATTGCCTCAGATAAGAATTGGTACCTGGCCAACGTTCTTAAGCCCATGCCGGACCATTCACCCTTGTACGGCTCTAAGCCGCCGGAGCAAGGTTGCCCCCTTGACTGCGGACCCTGTACATGGCATGCTTCATCTTGCCAGCTTCCCGTGATTTCTATTACCAACGCCTGTAATCTTGGATGTCCAATTTGCTTTACGTATAATCGTGCAGACAGTATCTATAACATGTCCGTAAGGGAAATGATTAAGACGATTGATTGGATCGTCGAATCATCCGGCAAAGTGGATCTCATCAATATAACCGGAGGAGAACCCACTTTGCACCCTGAAATTATTGATATCCTTACCGTCTGTAAAAGACCGGAGATTGGCCGGGTCACTATGAATTCCAATGGAATAATTCTATCTGAGAACTACGGCTTATGTGAGAAGCTTGCTGAACTCGGAATCTATGTTATTCTGAGCTTTAACACTTTCGAAAGTGACGTCAGCAGAAAATTGCATGGTCGGGATGTCACTGAGCTTAAGCTTAGAGCGATAAGCAATCTCAGCCGGGCCGGTGTTAAAATAACTTTGCTTAATGTCATGGTGAACGAGACCAATGAAGATAGCATTGCAGGAATACTTGATCTGATGCGGCAAAACGACAATATTCTAAGCCTTACTGTACAGACCATGACATACACAGGACAAGGTGGAAGTAAATACGTCCGGACACAACGTGTTCCTGTGGATCTGGCGGTAAAAAAAATATGCGAACAGTCCGGCGAAGTGCTCGAATTTGACGATTTTATAACACGGCCCTCAGCCCATCCACTTTGCTATCTTCTCTGCTATATGTTAAAAGCAGGAAACGATTTCATACCATTTGCAAGATTCGCACCACATGATAAGGTTCGGTCACTTACCCGGAACTCGTACCTGATTCGACCGGAAAATGGAGAGGAATTCTTCAAAGATGTTATTAATCAACTCTTCTCCGAGGGTAAGACTGAATATCTCAGTGTTTTACGAGAGCTCGTTGACAAGATGTATCCACCTAAGAAGGCTCTGACCGATTTTGAAAGACAACGGATAGCCGAATCAGCGGTCAGAACAATATATGTTCATGCTCATATGGATGAAGATACTTTCGATTGCTCGCGGGCAATGCTTTGCCCGGACTTGGTGCCGTCCGAGCCCGGTCTGCTCATACCTGCATGCACGTACAATCTCTTTTACAGAATGAAAGATGATAGGTTCTATGCTGAGGAAGCTGGATAAGCCTGGGAAAACACTTGGTGTTACACAATCAACGTGCAATACGTGCCGCCGGATTGTGGCGACGAAAATTGTCACGGATGGTTTATGTGTCTACTTCCAAAAGTTCTGCCCCGTACATGGTAATTCGCAAAATTTAGTCCACAAAGATCTATCGGTATATCTTGAAACACAACATTATGTTAAACCTGCCTGGATTCCGAGAGAATTTTCAGGAAAATCTGAAAAACCCTGTCCTCAAGGCTGCGGTTTCTGTAAACGCCACGAACAGCATCTCTGTCTGCCCATCATCGAGATTACATCTAAGTGTAATCTAACATGCCCGATTTGTATTGCTGACGCTGGCCGAAAATGGGAAATGAGTGTCGAAGAATTCAGGATAGTGATAGATGGATTGATTCGGGCTGAAAAACAGGTAGATGTTCTGAATATTTCGGGCGGTGAACCGCTTATACACTCACGAGTACTTGAAATTGTTGATGAAGCCTTGTCCCGCCCGGAGATTGTCCGGGTATCCCTATCTACGAACGGTTTGGCTTTGCTTCAGCATTCCCATTTAGTACATGAGCTTTACAATCGAAACGTTGTTGTTTCACTACAGTTCGATGGATTTGACGACAATGTATATCAGGCTCTCCGAGGACGGAAGTTGTTGAAACAAAAAATGCGTATTTTAGATCTGCTGGCTAAGACAGGTATTTCCACATCTCTGACCGTTACCGCGGCTTCTCGGATAAATATCGCCCAGCTGCCTAAAATAGTGGATTACTTTTTCAGTCAGCCTCATGTAGTAAGCATGATGATTCAGCCATTGTCGTTTGCAGGGCGAGCTTCAAAGCTCACCGATCAAATTGAAAGACTGTCTGTTGCCGACATTATAAAGCTGCTCGATGGAACCGACAATGGACGTATAAATGCCTCAGACTTTGCACCATTGCCATGTAGCCATCCCCTCTGTTTCAGCCTTGCTTATTACTTGGTGCTCGATAATGGCGATACAGTCTCATTGAATCGATTAGTTGATGCCTCGACAATGTTAGACTCGTTGGCCAATAGAACTATCTTTGGATTAGACAGCGAAGAGTACGATCGTCTTAAAGATATGGTATATGAGATGTGGAGCGGGCCTTCCGGAAGTGTTCCTGATAGCGACACGGTTATGAAAACCATTCGTAATATCCTCGATGATATCTCCAGCTTGAATTTTGATGCCCAAAGAGCATTCACAGCGGCCGAGAAATACATAAAGTCGATATTTATCCATTCCTTTCAGGATGTCGAAACTTTCGATTTATCTCGAGCCAGGCGGTGTTGCCAGGCTTACCCCCTGCCGGATGGCAGGCTCATGCCGGTGTGTGTTTATAATGTACTTTACCGAGGTGCTTCGGGTAGTCTTGCAATGAAGCGGGGCGGGTCGTTACTGAAAACCAGCGAAAAAGGAAACAAGTAAATGAGCCGGATAGAGAAAGATACTGAAATCGGTGCGGGAAGAAATACTATCATTGTCCTTGGGATTGCACTGATTGGTGGCCTGACGCCGTTGGTATTATATTGGTTCTCCAGTGGTTATGTGCCGAAGATAACACCAGCAAAAGCTAAGCAGCTTCTCCGAGCGGAAAATACTCAGGCAATTCTCGTGGATATCAAGCCTCCTGATGAGTTTTTTCAAGTGCATATCGAAGGTGCACGGAACTGGCCTCTTAAAGAAATCCTTGCCGTTAAATCCCTGAAGGAGGTTCCGGAACGATTCAGAGATAAGACCCTGCTGCTCCTGTCAGACGATGGCATAAATAGTAATTCCGCAACAAAATATCTTATAAGTATAGGTCTTGAAAGAGTGATGAACGTCCGTGGGGGTACACATGAGTGGATTGGCAGTGTTAATACGACGGAAGGTGGCGTTTATGACAGATTCCGGTCGTCATCCGGTAGAACCTGGAGTTTCCCGATTCGCCGGTCACCATTGCACGAGAAGTTACTGGCCGTGATTAGCGGATTTGTTATTAAGCCGGTATATACGCTGCTATCCTTTATTCTTATAGTTATTCTGTGGCGAAGCAGGTCCCGGGACCTTGTGGCGTTACGGTGGTCAATGATATGCTTTTTCATCGGTGAAAACTTTTGTGGTGCAAATTACATTTTTTTCCAGCATAAGTCTTATCTCTTTGAATACCTCCACAGCTTTGGAATGCTGCTTTCATTCGGCTTTGTTACATATGCTCTCTTTGAAGGGATGGACGGCCGTGTTTTAATGCTGTCCGATCCCAATCGGAAGTGCGCCGCGCTTAATCTCTGCCGGAAGTGCATTAAGTATGAGAATGTGCCTTGTGGATTGAAACGCGCCTTTTTCATAATCATTCCCGCTTTTGCGCTTATTGCACTTATGCCTCTGTGGAGTGATTGGAATATTACATCATATAACACTATGATTTTCGGAACGTTATATCACTATGCGCGGAGATTAATATATCAACGGTTTGAAATGCAGTTTTGTCCGATTGCTGCAGTTATTCTTTTAAGCACATCGCTGCTAATTCTTATTCTTAAAAGAGAGAATGCGTTGCCCCTGGCCAAAATATTCTTTGCCGCCGGAGTGGGGCCAATGGGATTTGGACTGTTTCGAAGTATTATCACGACAATGTACAGCCAAAACCTGGTATGGTTTGGTTTTTGGGAGGAATTTACAGAACTGTTATTTATTATGGGAATATGCTTCATGCTGTGGATTTTTCGTTATGGATTATTCAAAAAGTACAATACGTGAGTACCTAATGTCGAGGGGCGCTTAACTCAAACTTAGGGGATTTTCTCGCAAGCTTTTCCGCAACAAATTCTTGTGAAGTCAAAAGCAGGTATTTATCGCTTCAGTAGGACCTCCTGACAAACGATATAAAAGAAAGGCCGGTTTATCTGGTATCATCCACTTACCGGACCCAAAGCGAGGACGAGATTAATAGGCAAATATCCCTTGGCCAAATACTTTATATAGCATAGCTTTATAAGTTCCGATTTGTAAGCCTTGAATATTAATGGTAATCCAATATAATAGATAATCGGTATAGGAGAAAAACGTGCAGGATTTTGATATAATTGAGACTCCTGAAAACGTCGAACTTCAGCGACGTTTGGCTGGCATCGGTTCGCGTTTCATAGCTGGCCTACTGGATACTTTCCTAATAATACTGATGTACATTTTGTTATTGCTGTTGTTTCTAATACTTGGAATAAACATCATATCTCATGCCGGTATTTCCGACGTACTTGGAGTGTGGATGCTCGCAATAATGATTTTCGTTGCCTTCTTGATTTACTGGGGCTACTTTGTTCTTTTTGAGATGTGGACCAATGGTCAAAGTCCAGGCAAAAAGTACATGAAGATCCGTGTAGTTATGCTGGAAGGGGGGGGCATCTCCTTGAACTCTATAGCTATCCGTAATCTTCTGAGGGTTGTAGATGGACTCGGAATGTATGCTGTTGCGGGTATTGTTATGTTCGTTACTCATAAAGTCCAGAGACTTGGTGACCTCGCGGCAGGAACTGTAGTTATATCCGAAGAAATACCTGACTATTCGGCACGTTATGATAAGAAAAAAAAGGTTCTCGACGATGAGATTATAACACCTGCAGTACTTGAAGCAACCGGACTTAAGCCGCAAGAATATCGTCTCTTACACAATTACTGGTTAAGACGCGAAGAGCTAACAATCGAAGCCAGAAGTCAAATACTGCCACAACTACTTCAGCCGATATTGGTTCGTCTGGGCCATTCAATACCAGACAAATCATTGCCTTTTCTTGAAATATATGTTGAAAAACTTATGGATAAAGCTAATAAGGCACAGAAAGAAATAGAGAGAGAAGCTAATGATTCAGGAGCCGAAACATGACACCTGCCAGATTTTTAAAAACTCGTGCCTGTGCCTGGGATAGATTGGAGGCCCTTATAAAAAAGGCCTCCCCAACAGGAATTCGGGCGTTAACAGACAGCGAATTGCGTGAGCTTACTTTGCTATATCCGGCAGTTGCAGTAGATGTGGCCAGGGCAAGAATGTACAAAATAGATCCAAACACTCAGAATCGAATTAATCAACTGGCGATTTCAGCTCATGGGCTGTTATATAGACGAAAGAGTGTACGGTCCTTTCAGGTCATCTTAACTTTCTTTCGGGATACTTATCCGAGACTGTTTCGCCGTCTGTGGCCTTATACAGCTTTGGCAACTGCCGTTTTCACCATCGGTTTTATCGGAGCCTATATAAGTACTGTGCTGACACCATCGAATGCATACATATTTGTTCCAGGACAGTTAGACCTGACCGAAAATGAGTCCGGTATCTCAAGCAAGGATATAAGTGAGAGGTTTAGACGTATCCCAAAACCTCCTATGGCGGCGGGGATTATGGCCAACAATATATCTGTTGCTTTTAGAGCATTTGCCCTTGGTATAACCGCGGGAATTGGAACGTGTTATATAATTCTCTTTAACGCCATGATGATCGGAGGATTTGCAGCTCATTTCTCTAACCACGGTCTCGCTTACGAGTTTTGGTCGTTTATAATCCCACATGGGATGTTGGAAATCTTTGCGATTTTAGTAGCTGCAGCAGCTGGTCTGAAACTCGGATTATCTTTAGTAATACCCGGCCAACTGAAGCGTTCTATATCGCTTAGACACGGTGCCCGCGATTCGGTATTACTACTGATTGGCACAATTCCAATGTTTGTTGTTGCAGGTCTTGTCGAAAGCGTCATCACGCCATCGTATATTCCAGGAAAGATTAAAATAGCTCTGGGAGTGACTCTTGCGATTCTGACTGTTAGCTATCTTATGTTAGGGGGACAAAAACCCATGGATCGCAGTGGGCCCACAGTGAATCTTCCAGAGAACTGATTAAAGCTTGTGCATCGATTTTATCATTGTATAGCGACTTATAAGTTCCGGCGTCAAACGATTGGGGGGCACGTCTAAGACAGCGATGCCTTGTCTGCGCATCGAAACAAGAGCTTCCTCACGTGAATTAAGCACGTCTAAAGCAACCGCTTTACTATATGGATTAGGACAGTTACTTAACATCTCATAGGCAACACGATGTACTTCAGGATTGGACAAAGTCACAACTAATGGTAAATGGTAACGGGCAAATCTCGCCATACAATCAATGATTACATTGTTCGTATCGCGATCTACAATGTCGGTCATTAGGCACAAAAGGCTGCGTTTACGATTTTTCAAATCTAAAAAATGACAAGCTGCACCATAGTCCGATTCAACAAGGTGTGGCTGTAACTCAAACAAGGCACGGGCGACTCGGTCAATATTTTTTAGACCATTGATTGGAGGTAAATAGCTCTCGATTTGATCACTAAATGCCACGACACTGAACCAGTCTTTTTGACGCAATGCAACATAAGCAAGCATCAAAGTCGCATTTACCAGGTAGTCCACTCGACTAAGGCCGCCAAACTGCCCTGCAGTTGCACGCCCCACATCGATTGCTACCAATATATTTTGCTGTTTTTCAGGTTCATAGTTTTTGGTAATAAGCTTGCCCCGTTTTGCTGTGACTTTCCACTCAATGTGTGAGATTTCATCACCCCTGACATAGTAGCGTAAGCTCTCAAACTCCGAACCTTGCCCAATTCGCTTGAGTCTGGCCAGGCCTTCTTCGTAAGTCAGGCCTCTTCGAGTCAAAAGCTCATATCGCCTCATATCAATTAGATTGGGAAACACTTTCAGTTCTGCAGGAATACTTAATTTAAATTGCCGATAAAGTAAGCCCATTTCGGGTAAGACTCTGACAAATACATTTGAAAGGCGATGTCGACCGCGTTGTTTGGCCGTAAGTTTGTAATCAACGGTTTTTCTCTCCTGGGGGCCTATAGTTGCCACACAATGAGCCGGAACAACATCTATCATCGCAGGAGCCTCTTCAGCTAAACGAATTTCTACACGCCTGCGGCTGTGATTTTGGATCTCAAAAACAATTCGTGTGGGATAGCCAAGTGATATACGCTCAGGAACTAACCGTTTCACCTCGATCTTTCCGCGACGCGGCAAAACAAGAGCATCGAAGGCAGTATAAATTATTAGGATAATAACATAGATCACTCCAATACCAACAAAAACCTCAGAAACTACCCCGGATCCGGCTATAAACAGTGGTGCTGCAGCCATTACCATCAGGATTAGACGCAAAGAGGGTACCATATCTTATCTGGGCACCTCCACTTTCAGCAAGATTTCATTAATACAGTCATCGGGAGTTTTGCCCTCAACCTCAACTTCCGGAAACAGGAGTATGCGGTGACGAAGCACAGGCAATGCCATTGTTTTAACATCATCTGGTGTCACAAAGTCACGTCCTGAAACTAATGCCCTTCCCTTTGCAGCAAGCATTAACATTACACCTGCCCGTGGGCTGGCTCCCAGAGTAATTTGTGGCATCGAACGTGTTGTGCGAATAATCTGTGTAATGTACCGCCTGACCATCTCTTCTACGTGAACACTTTTCATCACCCTGCGAATGCTTGTAAGCTTATCGACATCAAGGACCGGCTGGATATTAGCTGTGTTTAGCTTTGCTGAGTCAAAGCCTCCTTCAACTTTATCTAATATTGTTGACTCAGGTTGTTCATCAGGATAGTCAATAACAATCTTAAGCATAAAGCGGTCTACCTGCGCCTCAGGTAATGGATAAGTGCCCTCAAATTCGACCGGATTTTGAGTGGCGAAGACCGTGAAAACAGGCGACATTTTATATGATTTACCGTCGACCGTTGCCTGACATTCCTGCATTGCTTCGAGTAGAGCTGATTGAGTCTTGGCCGGAGCCCGGTTTATTTCGTCGGCTAAAAGAATGTCACTGAAAATTGGACCCGGACGAAAAACAAATTCCTTTGTGGTCATGTCGAATATGTTCACTCCGACAATATCAGAAGGCATCAGGTCCGGAGTGAATTGGATTCGTCGAAAGAGAGTGCCTGTTATATATGATAGAGCCCGTGCCAGTAATGTTTTGCCAGTGCCTGGAACACCTTCCAGCAATGCATGACCTCCTGACAACAACGAGACAACAGCCTGCTCGATGACTCTGTCCTGACCTATTAAGGCTTTGTTTAACTCACTCGCTATTTTTGCTGCTGCATCATTTGCGCGCTTTATGTCCATTGAAAATCTCCTTTTCAATTTGTCTAAGTTGACCAATTATCAAAGCTAATTGCCGTTCAGATATTTTTTTCTGCGCAAGAAGGTTGTCACACTTATCCAAAACCGATTTGTATTTGTTTGTATCGGTGCCACTTCGGCGAGCTAATTCAACGGCAATGACCCCGTTTGGGNNAACAGCATGGATGTACTCAAGCTTGGAACGACTATGCTCTCTTTCAAGGCCCCTTCGAGGCCCAAACTGTCGACCCTTATAAACCAAATAAAGAATCCCTGCGACAGTCATACTCAATATTGCCCAACCTGTAGTGGTTGTAAATAACATGTGACTAAGTAGTGTGAATCCGGTTTTATGACTTCCATAGCCAAAGTGATATTCATCAAAAACTATTTTATTCAATTTTGAATGTGATAAAGCGTATGAAACAAGATTAACGGCCAAAACAGAATTATCACCTCGGCCTATCGGGCCATTCGCTAAGAATGAACTGTCAGACAAGATAATAATACGGCCCTGCTCTAACGCATACTCTCCGATACGCATACCACAACTGTCGGTTAAGAGCGGTTCTATATTAGGAGTTGGCTGGTTAGAGTCAAAATTATTGATATCGAAAATTTCTGCCGTCTTAAAGTGGACTTCGGCAACATCTTGTGCCAGGGGCAGGTTCTTAAAAGTATCAGGAATGGACGTTAATTTAGTTCTCTTGGATGTAAGATATCTTGTCGGTACGTGGTAATAGTCAAAGAGCTCCTCACTTGACTTATCGAAATCCGGAAGTAAGCCTCTCGGTAGTATGGTAGAAACAAGTACACCTCCATCACTGAGCCATTCACGTAAATCATTAACCTCTCCTAAGCGAATGGGAATAATGGGTTCTAACAGGAAAAGAACACCTACTTCATCAAGGACATCACTGAGAAGCATGTTTTCTGAGCGACCCACCGGGAATCCGAGCCTTTCAAAAAGTGTATAACAGACGATCACGCCATCGACGTTAGTGGAGCGAACAGTTCGAATGCCAAAGGGAGACGAGCGTTCTTTTTTGAGCCACCCCAGGGAAATTAGTGCAAAAATTATGACTCCCGCGATAATACATAAAATAACAAGGATGACATAGTCGGACTTATGGTCTCTGGTTGACATGATTACGTATTCGCTCCAATAAAAAATTCATCTGCTGATACACCTGTCCGTCAACCTGCAGACCTCCATAAATGGTCTGTTCAAACGCAATAACAAATTTCTTAAAATCCTTACAACCCGGGTGAGCGGAGGGGTACTCTCTGATGTAGTCTCCATTGGTTTTACTTTCATGGAAACGGATAAGACTCCCTGAATCTAACCACCGAAGAAGCGCCAGCATTAATATCCCTATAGCTTCCCGGAATGCTCTGTTTCCGGCCAGTTCCTGTGCTATCTTAAATAACTCTTCGAAAGACTTGGAACCGAGTGATTCGCTGCCTAAATGCCTGCGAAAACGCGAGGAGCCGGCTCTGGAAGGTATTAAGATAAAAACAGTCCAGATAAGATGAATCAGAATTGCTGCAAGAGTAAGAATACACCAGAAAAAAACGACCCATAGAACAACCCGTGCCCAGCCTGTTCCCAAATCCAACCTTGGCCCTTCCCATTTACTGAGTTTTTCAATTAACCATTGCCAAAATGTCTTGCGTGGGCTGAAACGAATATCCGAGAGAATCTGGTGGGTATGCATTTTTATGGTCTCGGCATCCACCCTCTCGAATTGTGCTGCCTTGTGAACTTGATTCTCTACTTCTTTGGCCAATACAATACAAGAAAAAGCAATTCCAGTAATTAAGAGAACCACGACAATATGCTTGAAGATATCCCGATTGTTACGGTTGTAAGATATTAACATCGCCTTGTCCTGAACTCATAGCTTGTGCAAGCATCTGAAGATCAAATCCCTCCTTGCGAATCCGCAAATCGTAATAGAGCAGAATGAATGCGGCTGCCCCAATTGGTGTGGCTAAGATCTGCCCTACCAGGGAAAACAACTGATTAATGGAAGACGCCAGTAAATAATTATTGACAAACAAAAGCTTGCTAAAAATTATCCCAGCCCAACCAAAGGGCATATTAATTGCCCATGTTATTAGTATAACCAAAAAACCTACACTAAATATTTTGCCCAGGTTACCAGACGCCAGCGCCTTGCTCCGGCTCATCCCTTTGGTAGCTCTGAGGTTTTCAACGATAATCGATGGTGTTGTCAAAGCAAACCAAAGACCAAAGATAATACCAGGTACAATACACATTATAAATCCAAGCCAAACAATCAGGCTGACCAAAAGTCCCGCACCAATAAGGGTCAGAAGCTTCGGCAAAACGAACTTGTATGCTTGTCCTACTGTTATCTCATTACCAAGATAAAATTCAGATACACTTTTAGTGAGCGCACCCTGACAAAGCATGTTGCCCAACAGCGCTAAAATTGCACCTACTAACATTATAATCCCACCCAATATAATTGCAGCGGGATTGGGGTCTTCCCAGCCCGCCCCATCGTATACACTCTCCTCTTCTGTATCCATCGTCTCTTCCATATTTAACGTCTCTTCATTTCTGAGTTCCCCGAATCCCAATGCCGGTTGGTCAGATAAACCTATTTCCATAAGGGACGTTGATACTAACATTAGCAAAGTAATAGGCACCTGAACTATTGCCACGATTGTTATGAATCGCACGAAGTTGTTCTTGTAAAGCCTGAAAGTTCTGTCCAGGATCCCCCCTATTGACATCGGTTCAAATTGTTGTACCTCCATAGTCTTTCCCCTAAAATACCAATTAGTGACTGTAACGGATTTATCGATTTAATATGGCATATATATATCGAATATTCAAGTATATATAACATTTTTTTGCAAGGAAATTGTTTTAAGAGCGTTTCTTAATCCTGTGTCGACAAGTTCGTGAACTCAGTCGTTTCAGAGGAGCACTTATATGAGAACCATGCCACGGCACCTCTGTAAACCTTGCTGATCTGATTATTTTGAAAACGAACCGGGGCGGAAGCGGTTTCACTATGTCAGCGGGCGACCAGAATTGTCCAAGCTAAAATGCGACCGAATCGTAATGTACATCAATAGTTGGTTAGAGTTTAGACAGGCTATCGAGAAGTGCCGTGGTGACGTATTGACAGGTCTTGGGCGGGAGTGGTCAAAAATGCTTCCTCGACACCTGTAGTATTGTCTGGATCAACATCCAGATTGGGCCATACCAGTTCACCCCTCTCCTGTTTGGAAACGTCGTTATATGCACCTAATCGAGGAGAATTTAGATCGAGCCAAAGGCAAACCCGGCGGTACTCAACTTCGGTTATTCGTTGGCCCCGATGGTTCTTCAGCAGAGCCTTGCCCATCTTTGAGTAATACGCACCGAACAGGCCCGGGATTGACCTGGTGCCCATGCCGTACATACTCAAGTTGCAGTAGTTATTCATGTGCGCCCCGGAGTAGTAAAACGCATATTCCTTCAAATCATCATACCCCATGTTCTGCAATCCCTTGCCCTCGGTCTTGTGGCAAGGAAGACATTTACCATCGAATATCGGTTTGACTGTTCGGTAATATGTAACCGGTTCCTGTGAGCCAGGCTCCTTAATAAGTTCAGATGGCGGGCGTTGGAATGCTTTGGGATGTTTGGTTCTCTGTGGCGCCATCCATTTGTCTTCGTGGCAGCCGACACATGTAAGATGCTCGCCCTTATGCACGAATGTCGCTGATCGCATCGACTGAATCCCCATTTTGTTCGAGTCGAGCGCCTGAAAAAGCAGGACCTTTCCGACAGGCGCCTTACAATAAACACTGCCATCTTCCTCCACCGGCACGATGCCTAACGACATTCGTGGAATGTTCTCGTTGCAATACCCCGTATTCGGAATATCGCGATAAGGTGTGGTCTTAGGGAACAATTGTACAATGCGCATCCATTTTGCTGGTCGGTCTGGTGGAAACGGAAGGTCCGACACATTTATATTCATTACACTTATGACCGCCGGGGAGTGAGGAATCTTCGCACGCTGTCCCTCATAGGTCGAAACCGGAATCGCCTGTGGTTTTTTGCGCCGCTGCACAGGTATTGGTTCAACAAGACGCATGGTTTCCCCGATATTCGGGCATTGTTCATGTGAGCAGATAATCGTCTTCGTACCCATCCTGTCAAGAAGTATCAGGTCTTGCACATAATTACAGATATAAAAATCTTCACTGAGCGGCCAGGGCGTGCCATACTTCAATATTCGGTCGTCGGTCTCGATTCCTTCGCGGGTCTGGCTCTCGGGAAACTTCTGATCTGCTGTAATTACTTGTATTTGATTCATTGTCCCTTCGTCACGGATTCGAATATCCAGCAAAGCCAGAGGTCCGAAGGATGCGCCGTGGTGAGGAACGCCTGTGAATATATACTTGGAAGAATTCGGGATGGCCCGAAAATGTACCTCAGAACATGCGCCTTTGTTTCTTGTACCCTCTTTGGGCCCGTTATACTCGGGCTGGACGCTGTAGGGGTGTGGGTAGTTTCCGTGGGACGCCCGCGGATTACGGCCGTCGGGGTAGCAAGTCCAAAACTTCGAGCCCAGGCCGTTTTCGCGGTCGATATAATCCCACCGGGAATATATCAACATACCGTCGTTATCGACGCTGGGAGCCCATTCACTGGCTTCGAAGTAGCTTATGGGCGTGATATCACTTCCATCGGCTTTCATCGAGTGCATCACATAATTGGTGGGTTCCATAAAAAGCGTCTTCCTGAAGCATCTGATATACCCGCCCCTTCGTTCAGAAATGAAAACTATCCGCCCGTCGGGCGTAAAGCATGCGTCGAAATCGTTCCATGGGCCTTCTGTCAGTTGTATCAAGGCAGTACCATCGACATACACCTTGAAGATGTGCCATACGTTTTCGGGCGGCCATTCGTGAATCGGACCGACAGTGCCAGCGCCCCATCCTGCTCTTTCGCGGCCTACTCGATTCTCGCTCCAGGAGAAGAGGATTGTCTTGCCATCATAAGAAAGCTCCGGCGAATAAAAAGATCCTTTTCCCGAGAGCTTCCAGCCCTTATAAGTGCCTTTTTCAACAATCGAGTTTTTCAGCACATCGATAATTTCTAGATCGGTTTTGAAATTCTTCACCATATACAAGCCGCCGCCGACTCTGTTGCAGAATGCCAGCGGACCGCTTAACTGGTGCTGGCCCGTTGGATCATCGCCGTAGTAATTTCCACGGCCCACAAAAAGGATCTTATCGAAATTAAGAAGAGGATTGGACATCGCAACAGACCGCCGAAGAGCAGCTGCCTCGAAATAGTCACTCATTACCTGTGTGCGTGAGGGTTCGCCGGATTTTGCAGGTCGATCTTTAATCCTCTTGCCCATTTGAGACAGACGGAATCTCAAGCTGCCAAGGTTCCTGACTTCGTATTTATCTTCAAGTAGATCTATCAGTGCGTGTGTTCGACGGTACTCGACATCGAACGGCGTGCGGTCCGAAGGAAGGATGCGTGAATCCCCGTCAAGTATCCTCATACCCTCATAGGGATCACGGCCCTGATTGTAGAACTCGCGGGTTTTCTTGATTTGTTTTTCGAGTTCCGTGAACTCACGTTCCCAGTGCTTAATCACATAAGCAGCCGTGCCGTCAGAAACAGAAGGTCCTGCGGCCTGAGCAAAGGTGCATAGAAGGAGCAAACTCATACAACCCAATGAAACCGTTAATCTTGCCTTCATTTTAAAACTCTTCTCAAGCTATCCCTGCCAGGAATTCCATCCCTGTTTGTCTTCATTAACTTACTACAATTGTCAACTCTTGAACGACTACCGTAAATGATAGCACAATCAAGAGAAGCTTGCCAACACATGCATCCAGAAATTGAGATTCCGGCAGCATGTATCCCGGGCTGATCGGCGCTATGAAGTGATGAAGTCACTTCGAACCGATGACACCAATCTCAGCAGCGGAGGCCCATGAATTCTTATTGACTTCAGAGAGTATGCGGACAAGTACATAGCGGCCTCGAACTGGTTTTTCACAATCAGCCGCCTGAGATATACGAACCTTCTTGAAGGTTATCCTTGCAGCAGGTTCGCCGAAAGTATCCGGTGAGTCGCTGACGAAGAACTCGGTTTTGGCAAACGCGCCGTTCCAGCTACTATCCTGACGAGTAAGGTAACGAAATCCTCGAATTTCATACGTAGTACCGAGATCCATTACGAGTTCGTGTGGGTGCCTGGCAAGCCCGCCGGAGAACTGTGAGTGCCAGACCGTGCGTGGATTGCCGTCGATCGCGTAGACCGCTCTCCGATCGTTGGCAAGGTTCTCACTGCTGACTCGGACCAGTTTTATTTCTGCGGGTGGGATCAAGTCCCTGTGTTTAATTCGGTTGACTTTTCGTCCGTAATTGTCAGCTTCCGAACGAGTTGTTCCCCACTTGGCCCAGCGGTCTCGTTCATGACGCTTACGGGTTGTGAACGTGCCCGGTCGTACAGGCTCATGCGATTGCTCAGCGAATACCTGCATTCGAGCAAGGATTTTCGGGTGTTTTGCGGCGATGTCGGTAGTCTCGCTCAAGTCAGTATCGAGATCGTAAAGCTGCCACGGTGCATTCTTCTTCGGCCGGATTGCCTTGAAGTTGTTCATCCGTACAGCCACCTGGGAACCGTATTCCCAATATAGAAATTTGTGCTTCTGCTGTTTGTGGCCGGCAACTTCCGGCCCTATAAGTTCCGCCAGAAAGGACAAACCGTCGATATTGGCAGGAGACTGAGCGCCGGTTAATTCTGCAAGTGTTGGTAGAACATCCGGTTGGTAGAACAACAGATCGCTGACACGACCCGGCTTGATGCTTCCCGGCCAGCGGACAATAAAAGGAATCCTGAGCCCGCCTTCGTAAAGGTTACCCTTTCCACCCCGCAGCTCGACACCCGTTTTCGGATCAACGTTGGGTCCGAAATAGCCTCGCGGATGTTCCTTGCTTTTGAAGCGATCCTGACCGCCGTTGTCGCCTGTGAAAAAGACAATCGTGTTGTCTTCCAGATCCAATTCCTGTAATAGATCGAGAACCTGACCAACATTGCGATCAACCATTGAAACCATTGCTGCGTAGTTCTTGGCGTCCTGCGGTACATCAGGGGATTTGATCCAAGCGTCATCTCGGTACAGTTTCCACGCAGGGTCATCCGAAGGGATGTCGTACATCCCGTGCGGAGGTGTGATTGGCAGGTAGCAGAAGAAGCGCCTGTCCTTGTTGGCACGAATGAACTTCAATGCCTCGTCCATGATGACGTAATGAGAATAGGTCTGCCCCGTTCGTCCGCCGCGGTTGCCCGCGAGTTCAACTTCCTCGCTGTTGCGAATCAGGTAAGGCGGATAGAACGAGTGTGCGTGGACCTGGTCGTAGTAGCCGAAGAACACGTCGAAGCCGTGCTTCTCGGGCACGCCCGTCGAATCGCGCCCGCCGCAGCCCCACTTGCCGAAGCCGCCGGTGGCGTAGCCGATATTCTTGAGCATCGAGGCGATCGTCTGTTCTTCGCTCCGTAGCGGAGTTCCACCGTCGTTGGCGCGCACCGACGCGTGGCCCGTGTGCTTGCCGGTCATGAGGGTGCAGCGAAGAGGCGCGCACACCGGGGCCCCGGCCAATGCCTGCGTGAACCGAATACCCTCGGCGGCCATACGGTCAATGCGCGGGGTGCGAATTCGCGGATTCCCCATAAAAGATAGTTCGTAGTAGGCCAGTTCGTCCGACATTATATAAACGATATTCGGCAAACGTTTGGTGGTTTCGGTTTGAGCCTGCGCCAATGCAGGGCCGGCCCTATTGATGGTAATCGTTGCTCCTGTGTATAACGCCGCACCGGCGGTCCCTATCGTTTTGATGAACTGTCTTCGATTCATGACTTGGTTTCCTCCACCTGGTTCTATTCTGAACTAATTGGAGTGTTTCATCCACTGCGTCAATTCGCATATACGGTAATGTATAATATGCTGTAATATTTTATAAAAAAAAGGCTGATATCGTCAAGCTTGCAGTTCAGAGTTGTTTTTCGGTGATCCCATCTTGTCTTGGCAAATATACATGTCCCTTTTTCCTGCCTGCCATGCAAATCAGCTTACCGTCATTAGTTGCCATGTATATCCTGCCATTGGCCGCAATCATACCGTCAAATGCCGGCGATGACGTCAATTGGGTCGATTTCAACAGCGAGCCATCTCTTGCAGAGTACACGTTGAGCAACGAACCTTTTCTTCCCTCGAAGGATGCCAGCCGATCCCTGGGATCAATCACGTCCGGCAGGCCGGCGGCGAACAGAACGTTTGTTGCTGTTCCTGAACTTGCCGATTGCGCCAATACCATAGCGCGAATACGAAGCGGTACCATCGACTGCCATTTCTCCGGCTTCTGACGAACGTAGCCAGTGCCTTTTTCCACGCCCTGTCCGCCTCTCCTGTGACTGTCACTGGCGGATTCTTTCGGCAGCCATTCAAGAAATCCCGGCTTTTGGCCCTTCTTCAGGAATGTTGGTTCGTTATCATTATCATCNNGGCCGGGATGAAAAGGGGACTCCATTGGTGCCTGCGATAGAAGTATTTGACTGCGTATGTCGTACTGTCATCGAAAACAATTAACTGCCCCGCCTTGGGTGACTGCTGCGCAAAATAGAAACCGGGCCACCGTTTCCCGTACATCCAGTAGATCCGGTCGTAACCCGTATCGTCCAGGAAGCCACCCGTGGCAGCAAGATGGTTCACTCCCATATCCAGGTCACCAAGAGAACTGCCTTGTGGCGTCTCCAGGCGGTTTAGCTTGGTGTCAAATTTAACACGCTGCAAGTAAAGGTTCTTACCGTCACTAACCATTAGGTCATTTAAGGCGCCTTCCATTGCGAACGGCGTGCCGGTATCTTTCTTTATGTCAGGCCATGGCCCTTCCAGGATATGACTATGGAGCACTTTGCCGGTTTTGTTGTCCAATCCGTAAACAATGATGCCTCCGTCAAGAAACGATGAACGACCCGCAGCGAAATATACCACCCCATCCTGCACCAGCACACTACCCTGGATGGGCCATGAAGATTCAACCTGCTCGTAGGACACTATTTGTCTCGTATCCGGAGCTGCGCGGAAACGCCATACCAGTTCCCCGTCATCAGCGCGAAGGCAATATACATAGCCGTCGCGACAGCCGAACAAAACCATGCCATTATACACAGTCGGAACCGAATCAATTCGTCCGCCTGCAGTGAAATTCCAGAGATTTTCTCCTGTGTATGCGTCAAGACAGCGAATATGGTGTGCATCTTTCTCTGCCACCCAGAGCCGGTTACCCACGATAACCGGCTGTGAACCCTTGCTATTCAGTTGGATCTCCCACAACTTACTTAAATTCACAGGCACTTTCGTCTTCGTCGACCCGCTTCGCTGCCCATCGCGCCGATACATCGGCCAATCATCATCTGAACCCTGTCCCTTGCCTCCTGACACTTGGCTAAAAGCCGGACCGCGTTCAACGGCCGCGTCCGTGGATGGCTTCATCTCATCGGCGGGTTCGGCCGACAACGCAAAGTAACCGTTGAACTTCACACCGGGATAGCAGAAACACTGGTCAGTCGGTACATAGAACAAACCATTGGCCGGCGTCGTACCCGTGAAACATGGAGCACGCAGCCAGTCATTGCGCATGTGATTATCACCTTCAACATCGACAAACTCGGCGCCTCGCTTGGGCAGGATCATGTAGCGAACTGTCGCCTTACTCCGGTGACATCGGAAGTGATGTCCCGGCGAGATAAGCTTGTCTATCGTCAGTTTCTTTCTGATCTTACCGGTTTTGATATCCCGGCCGTCAAAAGAGCCGCAGTATACTATCCCGTCAATAACAAAAAGGTCCGCCGGCTGCATGCACGCGCCCGCCCAGGCCATCCTGCTGCTGCACTGCCAAAGCTCCTTACCATCTTCGGTGGAAAAGGCCGTCAGAAAGATAGACGCTGACGGCTTCCTGCGTTTCTTCTTGTCGTCAATTTTCTTCTCGCTGGTTCCGCCCACCGGTTTCTGCATTTTCCTGTTGCCGTAGAAGAAAACAACGCCGTCACTGATGACAAGATTGCTGATTCCCCCGAACGTTGATTCTATTACATGCCGAGCACGCCAAAGCTGCTTTCCGCTTCTTATATCAAGACAGATAATTTCTTCCATATTATGATACATGATTTGCCCGTCTCTGGCAGCCAGCGCATACGGCACTACGCGTTTACCTTCCTGACGCCAGAGCTGCCTGCCCGTCTCAACATCAATTGCCGCGAGTGTATCATCAAGCGCTTCCTTCTTGAAGCGGACTGTAGCCCCGATAGATCGCTCCTTTGTAATCTTAAAGACTAGTACACCTTCGGAAAGGATCATCTCGTCGGTTCCCCTGGTACCTTCAATCGCTTCCGTTAGAATCTCACCGGTCGCTGCGTCGAGTACGGAGACAGGAGAATTCAAAAAACCAAGCGTGACATAGACTAAGTCGTCTTTCGCGATCAACCGCCGAGGTATTGTATGATGAATGTTCCACCGGTTACCGCTGCCCGTGCCGAGTTCGGTCTGCCACCGCCGCATGGGTTCTTTCCAGAGCAGGACACCACTGAATGCGTCGCGCGCGATAAGCATACATTTCTGGGGCAGTTTTCTAAAGACGCCCGTTGGGCCCTCGTCAAAAATGGTAAAGATACGACCGCCTGAGGTGACAACAGCATTTACACTGCTGGGAAACTCATGGCTTCGACACCATTTGGGACCGGCCAGCCAGTGCAAACGTTTTGGAGGGCCAACCTGCCTGTCATTTGCGACGGCGTCATTGCTGGCGTCATGGAGAAAATGCGTCCACTCATCAATGTCGGGCGGACGCGGCTTAACAGTTTTCTGCCACTTATCACCGTTATGAATAAGCGCAACACCTTCCGGTGCGAGTACCCGAAGGACCTCGTCCATCGTAACGTCACCAAGATCACTTGATACCAGTAAGTTAACCAGATTTCGTACATAGGGTAGTTTCTTTCCATCGAACATCTCGGCTGTAACGGGACCGTTGAGGCCCTTCGATTTAAGCAGCTTCCGAGTCCTGGCAACACACGTTGCGTTCTTATCCAATCCCTGGACAAGATAACGCTCATTTATTCGAAGATCCGCAGTGAGTGTTCCGTCACCACAATTAACGTGAACGATGAGACCGCCTTTTACGCCGGCGGCATCCAGAATTTGCTTAGCTTTTTGGCTCTGAGACTGGGCCATCACAACTGACATAGTGAATGAAAAGAAGACAAGTGCGAGCTTTATTCGGAGTCGATAATTCGTATTCATAATTGAATCTCCTTGTTGTTTGTTCATCCGTGGCGTACATAATAAGAAGGTATTATAACACACAATTTGCTATTAAGAAACATATTATAATGCTCTGTAAACAGCGCTTATATGACTCTTCATCTACTTGGTAACGTGCTTTCTTCACTGTAGTCGTGATTTTCTAACCTCACAGATTTGTCAGAAACCGTGTCTTGCTTACTTCTGGATTGAAAATAATTGAAGTATGTGGATAATATGGGATATCGATGAATGCAGAAGCACTGTTTGTGAAATCAAATTGAAACTGTTAGTTCATAGGAGTATCACGAAATGAGCACACATAAGATTATCCAACTTCTCTGTATTGTACTTGCACCGGCAGCCTTTACCACCGCTGTCCCCATTTCTGAGCAGCAATCAGCGAGCAAGATCCTATCCCATACCGGTATCAATGGTGGTCTTGTTATCCACGTCGGTTGTGGTGATGGCACTCTGACGGCAGCACTGCGCGCCAATGACAGCTACATAGTCCAAGGGCTGGACACAGATGTCGATAAAATCGAAAAGGCCAGAAAGACGATTATTTCAAAAGGATTATACGGCAAAGTCACAGTCAGGGAATTCGACGGCAAAAACCTACCCTTTATCGACAATCTCGTGAACCTGATTGTGGTCACTGGCGAGTGCAAAGTCCCAGAAGATGAAATATTACGGGTACTGGCACCAAGGGGAATTGCTTATATTAATGGAAGCAAAACTGTCAAGCCCTGGCCGATGGAGTTGGATGAATGGACTCATTTCCATCATAATCCGCAGGGAACTATGGTTGGCAAGGACCAGGTGGTTGGTCCACCTCGCAGAATCCAATGGATTGGTGCGCCAAAATGGCTGCGCAATCATGATTTCATGTCCAGCATGCACGCAATGGTATCGTCCCGCGGAAGGGTATTCTATGTTATAGATGAAGGGCTTCGTAACCATATCTTTCTGCCTTCGAGGTGGACCCTTATTGCACGTGACGGATTTAACGGGACTATCCTCTGGAAAAAACCATTAGCAGACTGGCATCCCAATAACTGGCCCTTGAAGAGCGGGCCGGGCCATCACCCCAGGAAACTCGTTGCTGTTGGAGACAGAGTCTATATTGCAGCCGGTTTGGCTGATCATGTCAAGGCTATAAATGCAGCTACCGGCAAGACAATCAGAACGTACTATCGAACGAAACCTACGCAGGAGATAATCGTTTCCGACGGAGTCCTCTACCTGCTTGTAGACCCGGAGCAACCGGCCGTGAATTACAGGGCCAAAACGGCCAGCTACAAGGAAATAAACCATGCCAACAGTGGATGGGCATGGACAATGGCTAATCCAAAGCGAATCATTACGGTAATTGAAGCCGATTCCGGAAAGGTCTTATGGAAACATACTGATAGAGTTGCTCCACTCACACTGACAGTATGTGATGATAAAGTACTCTATCACAATGGCCAGGGCCTGGTCGCACTCGACCACAAAACGGGAAAAGAACTCTGGACGTCGGAAGGCCCTGCTGTTAATAGAGTTGTTACCGGTAGTTCGCTGAGGGTCTCGTTCTCCGAGGGAATCGCCGTATTTGCCAGCGGCACAAAGCTCACTGCATTTTCTGCCAAGGATGGCAAACAGCTATGGACTGGAACATTGCAGAGAACAAGCCATCACTGTCCGGAAGACCTGTTTATTATAGACGGCCTAATCTGGTCGCCGAATACGGGTAGGCCGCAGCACAATGGAACGCATTTCAAGGTACTGGATCTGCGTACCGGAGAAATTAAAAGAGATTTTGTTGCCAAAAATCTGCCGGGATTCCCGATGCATCCAAGATGTTATCCCAGTCGGGCAACAACAAAATACATTATGACCAACGGAATGGGAACGGAGTTCTACAAGGTAGGTGGTGAAGAAGTGGATATTCATAACTATATACGTGGAAGCTGTATATACGGTGTTATGCCCTGCAATGGACTGCTTTATAAGCCGCCTGATTCCTGTGCCTGTTACTACCAGTCAAAACTGGAGTATCTCTGCGCGCTGGCGCCGGGTGAGTTCAAAGCCGAAAGTTCAAAATCTAAAAACCGCCTCGAAAGAGGCCCTGCGTATGGTTATCGACCGTTGACTAACAACGATCAAACATCTTCATGGCTTACCTACCGTTGTGATGCCGCACGCAGTGGATTCTGTCCGTCGCCGGTTTCTTCCGATTTGAAGAAGTCGTGGCAGGTCAGGCTGGATGGAAAACTGACCCAGCCGGTTGTGGCCGGTGGTAAGGTATTCGTGGTCGCTATCGAGCGACAGACACTATATGCTCTGGATACCGCCTCCGGCAAAACTGCCTGGAAATACACTGCGGGAGGAAGGATTGATTCATCACCGTCAATATATAAAGACCTGGTATTATTCGGTTGTGGTGATGGTCGCGTCTATTGCCTGCGCGCTGAAGATGGTGCGCTTGTATGGCGGTACCTTGTTGCGCCTGAAGATAGACAAAACGTCTTCTATCAACAGCCCGAATCAGTATGGCCCGTGCACGGCAGTGTATTGATAGAGAACAATACGGTATATGCCCTTGCCGGCCGTAATATGTTCCTTGATGGTGGTATGCGTCTTGTTTTGCTGGATCCGGTAACGGGCAAAAAAATCTCGGAAACTGTGCTGGATGAAAACGATCCAAGGACAAAAAAGAACCTTCAGACTTTGATAAACGCTAAATATATGCCTATCGCCAATGACGACATTCTTTCGAGCGATGGCGAAAGGGTATACATGCAGGAGCAGAATTTTGACATGATGGGCAGGCGCATTAACTTCGAGCCTACACTTCCTGCAGGAAAAAAACGCTCACAGTCCGAGTCTAAAGGCAAGAGACATTTGTTCTGCCAGACCGGTTTCCTGGATGATATATGGTTCCACAGGTCTTATTTGATATATGGCCAGGATTGCGGTGAAGGCTGGGGCGCGTACGCGGGCCCGCGAAACTCAAATCCTACCGGGCGTATTATGGTGCTTGATAAATCGCGCTGCTTTGCCTTCCGGGCAAGCCCGCTGGGAAACATGCTGCATCCCCGGACTACTTATCACCTTTACGCAGTAGACAAAGAGCCAAGTAAGTCTTTACCACAGGACAAACAGAGAAAGAAAAAAGGCCGGGAAGATGGTCCACGTATCAGCGGACACACAGTCCACTGGTACAGGAAATCGATTCCTCTCCTTATCAACGCTATGGCCCTGGGTGGAAAGAACTTGTTTGTAGCCGGACCTCCGGACATGGCTGACGAAACAAAAATGTTAGGTTATCTTCCCGGAGCTAATGACGATATAAACCGTCAGCTAAAGGCCCAGGAGCAGGCGTGGCGCGGAAAACATGGGGGTTTGCTTTGGGTTGTGTCAGCTGAAAACGGGGAGATATTGGCTGAATATAAGATCGACAATATCCCGGTCTACGACGGTATGTCAGTCGCGCAAGGAAGGGTGTTTATCAGTTTGATTGATGGCAGGATGCTTTGTTTTGAGGAACAGTAACCACGGAATTAAAGAGTGTTCACACGTTAGAAATAAGTTGTTGATTTTGGTGGGTGAAAATTTGATATTAAACACTCATGGTGCAAGTATGAGAAAAGATCGAGTATCAAGGTTCAAGTTTCGAGTCTCTACCGTTTTATGTATAGTACTGTTCATCTTTGCCGGAACAGTGTGGGGGAACGCGGCTCAGGAAATCCTCAGGGAAAGCGGTGTCAAAGGTGGCCTGATCGTTCATATTGGCTGCCGTAATGGGAAACTCACAGCATCACTTCGAGCTAATGGCAGATATCTGGTGCACGGGCTTGACACCGATCCGAATGAAGTGGCCAAGGCCCGCAGTTACATCCAGGAACTTGGCCTCTACGGCATAGTGTCAGTCGAGACACTCGACGGCAAAGACCTGCCGTATGTTGATAACCTGGTGAACCTGCTGGTCGTTGAGGACCCTGGGCAAGTATCAATTAAAGAATGCCTGCGCGTTCTCACGCCGAATGGTGTGTTATATGCCAAGTCAGGGAGTGGGTGGAACAAAACCGTCAAGCCTTGGCCGAACGAGATAGATGAGTGGACACATTTTCTTTATGATGCATCGAATAATCCGGTTGCAGCCGACGTGCGTGTGGGACCGCCTCGGCGCATGCAGTGGTCATGCGGGCCGTTCTGGGCCAGAAGTCACGAGTTCAACTCGAGTCTGATCGCAATGGTTTCGGGAGGCGGACGGCTGTACTATATTTTTGATGAGGGCCTTACGGGAGTAACTTCACCGACGATACCGGAAAAGTGGGTGTTAATCGCACGCGACGCATTCAATGGAGTGCTGCTGTGGAAACGGCCGTTGGAGAAATGGGGCACGAGCCAATGGCGGAAAAAGGCCCTGAGGAGTATTCCTCCAACGGCGCCGCGTTCGCTGGTCGCCGACGGCCGGCGAATCTATGTGACGCTTGATTACCAGGGCCCGGTGTCGGCTTTGGATGCAGCAACGGGCGAGATCATCAGAACTTACGAGCAAACAGAGAATTGTCAGGAACTGCGGAATCATCTGGGCGTGCTGATCGTTCGCAAAGGGACCAATGCGATTATGGCTGTAGATGCCGGTGCCGGTACAACGCTTTGGAAGGTCGAGGGCAAGGTTCAGCCACAGACGCTTGCTGCCATTGGCGAACGGGCCTTTTGGCAGGGAGGGGGGCGGTTACATGCGGTCGATTTCCGGAGTGGGCGGCCGCTGTGGGATGTTCCGTCTGCACCGGCCACGTCGATGCTGGTGACTTATGGGGACAAGGTCATTACATACAGCAAGCAGGGCCTAACTGCGAGGGGGAATGCCGACGGCGATGAATTATGGATCATCAAGACCGGGCTTGGGCATAATGAATTTTTCATCGCTAACGGTCTGCTATGGCAGTGGAAAGACGAGGGATTCATCGGTCGGGATCTTGCTAACGGTCAGGTCGTGAGAGAAGTTGACGCATCGGATGTCTTTACGCCGGGCCATCACCCGCGCTGCTATCGGGGCAAGGCTACTGAGAACTATCTGATCACGCCTTGGCGCGGGGCTGAGTTCATCGGTATCAACGGTGCGGCCAATGTGCAAAACGACTGGCTGCGCGGTCCGTGTCGATACGGCATCATGCCGGCAAATGGTCTACTGTATGTGCCCCCAAATCCGTGTTTTTGCTATCCCGGGGCCAAATTGACCGGCTTCAATGTACTGGGACCTGCGGTGGCTCAAGACTCTCAGGCGAAACTCATGCCGAAGAGTAAACGACTTAAACGAGGAAAAGCTTACCGCCACGTGAAAGAATCGACCAAGTCTAATAAGACAAGCAATTCCGATTGGCCTACTTACCGTCAGGATGCGCTTCGCAGAGGTGCGGCCGTGTGCGAGGTCCCCGAGCAAATCTCTCCACGGTGGCGAGTCGACTTGAAGGGAGCATTGACGCAACCCGTAGTTGCCGGGAATCGGATTTATGTTGCTGCCAGGAATGAGCACACTCTTTACACATTCAATGCAAAGAACGGCGACAGATCCTGGCAATTTACTGCCGGCGGCCGGATTGATTCTTCACCGACTATCTATGGTGATTTCGTAATATTCGGCTGCGCCGACGGATGCGTTTACTGTCTGCGTGCTTCGGATGGAAAACTTGTATGGCGCTTCCATGCAGCGCCTTCAAACCAGCGAATCGTTGCCTTTGGCCAGTTAGAATCTCCGTGGAGAGTACACGGAAGTGTTTTGATAAAAGATGGTGTCGCATACTGCACGGCGGGTCGTTCAACGTATCTTGATGACGGCATCCGAATTTTCGGGCTCGATCCCAGGTCCGGGAAGGTTCTTTATGAAACTTGCCTGGACACGTGGACCAGAACAAGAAAGGACGCTGAGAACAAGCCGTTCATCCCGGCATACCACATGGAAGGCACCAATTCGGATATTCTCGTTAGTAATAATGACCATATCTTTCTGGGACAGTATAAATTCGATCGAGCGCTTAACGCACAGCAGGTTCCCTACATAATGCCGGGTCCGGACACCGATTCCAATGCCATGGATTTGATGGGGCAGCCGTTCGTGGAGAACATGGATTCCCAGGAAGAATATGAAACCGTACAGCACGATTGGCAGTGGAGAGTCCACAAAGCCATGATGCAAAACTATCAGCAGATTTATGGTGGCGCCAGCATGGGCGATAGGCAAATCGGACTTCATGTCTTCTCTACAAGCGGTTTTCTGGATGATTCGTGGTTCAACCGCACATTCTGGATGTATTCGGCCACCTGGCCGGGTTACTACATGGCGCACAGGGGAGCCAAGTCCGGGCAATTGCTTGTAGTCGGGCCGGAGAAAACGTACGCTGTACAGTCATATCCGTCGAGAAATCTCCAGAGCCCACTATTCACTCCGGGCGAGAAGGGGTATCTGCTCCTTGCCGACGAGAATGATAATGAACCTGTTCTTGCCGAGTATACTCGTGGTGTTCCCAAGGGTATCGGCTTTACGAGACAGAAACCTCCTGTCTGGTTTAAGTGGGTACCGGTCCGCATCCGCGGTATGGTTCTTGCCGGCAGCCATCTATTCGTTGCAGGTCCACGGGATGTTGTGGATGCAGATGATCCGATGGCTTCTTTTGAAGGCCGTAAGGGGGCTTTGCTCTTCGTACACTCGGCTGAAGACGGTAGGGTATTGGCCGAATACAAACTGGAGGCCCCGCCTGTATTTGACGGATTGATAGCAGCGAACGGCCGGCTGTACCTGTCGTTAGAGAACGGGATAGTAGTTTGTTTTGGGCCTGACCGCTGAAACGACAGGTCACAAACAATAACCATGTCTTTGCTATTGCCCTGAATGTTAGTAGTCAAATTCAGCATTTTTTTGCCTCAAAAATTGCCTCTGAGATTGGGTTTGTTTGGGTTTGAATTGGGTTCGT